>Ga0137308_100069_pt1 | contig 176715 bp, 146 predicted proteins | sample Inofrocosms_June_FD_97181 | JGI IMG/M metagenome (GOLD analysis project Ga0137308, IMG submission 97181) | Mouse cecal microbial communities from Vienna, Austria - N-Acetylneuraminic and N-Acetylglucosamine D2O microcosms_June | ecosystem: Host-associated > Mammals > Digestive system > Large... | reverse complement strand
TCTATCTTAAAACTGGTATCAGTGATCCGTTCAGCTTCATTCCCGTCCTGCTGGTTCAGGAAATGTTCATTTGGTGAGAAGATGATTCTTTCCTGCCCTGAATAATGTTCCCCGAACACCTCATTTATAACAGGGATAATCAGAGAACTGCAGTCATTTAGCAGGGTGCGGAACACATCATCATAAGGTGTGCTTGTTATTCTTACACTTTCCATTGTAACCCTCCTTTATTCTATTTTATCACATTGCATAAATTTACTCAATCTCAAAAGCAGAATCATCATATCCGGATAAAATCCCGAAATAAAAGAAATACATAAGCACATATGGTGTATAATACGGTAAAAACCTGAGAATCCCATACAAAGGAGAAGAGAAAGATGATGTACAGGCTTACCAAAGAGGCAGTGGCAGGATACCAGAGGCACATGGAGCGGGAGGAGTATGCCCCGGAGACGGTAAAGAAGTATCTGCGGGACATCCGCGCGTTCGCCGCATGGGCCGTGGGCGCGGAGGGCAGCGGAGAGAAAGCGGCCGGTGAGGGCATGGCCGATGGCTGCAGATCCGGCAGGCCCATGGACGGAACTGTCGGTGAACGCGCCGATGGCCACGCAGACGGAGCCGATGGCTGCAGCGCCGAGCCGGCAGGCAGCGGGGCCTCAAAGCCCCGGGAGGGCATAGTGGTGGAAAGGGGGACGGCAGCGGCATGGAAAGGGTACCTGGTGTCCGGAGGATATGCGCCCGTCACGGTCAACGCCATGCTCTCGTCCCTCAACAGCCTTTTCCGGTACCTGGGCTGGGAGGAGTGCCGTGTGAGGTTCCTGAAAGTCCAGCGCAGGACATTCCGCGACCAGGGGAGGGAGCTAAGCCGTGCGGAGTACAGACGGCTGCTGGGAGCCGCGGGGGAGGCGGGGGACGCCAGGCTGTCGCTGCTGCTGGAGACCATGTGCGCCACCGGGATCCGCGTGTCCGAGGTGAGGTATGTCACCGTAGAGGCCGTTGCCCGCAGGAGGGCGGACATCTCCCTGAAAGGAAAGGTGCGTACCATCCTTATCCCGGGGAAGCTGTGCAGGAAGCTTAAGGACTATGCCAGGAGGCAGGGCATAAGATCCGGGGAGATATTCATCACGAGAACCGGGAGGGGAATGTCCAGGAGGCAGATCTGGCAGGAGATGAAGAGGCTTTGCGGGAGGGCGCAGGTAAGCCCCGGCAAGGTATTCCCCCACAACCTGCGCCACCTCTTCGCGCGGGTGTTCCACAAGGCATGCGGGGACATTGTGAAGCTTGCGGACGTATTGGGGCACAGCAGCATAGAGACCACCAGGATCTACTTGATCTCGACCGGGGAGGTGCACGCGAGGCGCATGGAAAGACTGGGGCTGATCAGCTGACTGACAACGGACAGAATCGTAATTTTGTGACTAAGTCTATCCGCCGGAAAACAGACTTTTCCTGATTACGCTTTCAGTATAGCACGGCAGGGGGCACTTTTCAAGTATATTTTATGACGTCAGCCCTTAAAAAGTGACGAAAATAACTCCATATCCCTACAAGAAGGGCGCAAAAAGGAAACGCACATAGGTTTCCCAAGGCGCTTTTTCCTTAAGGTGCCCCTGACGGTGCAGTTTTTGGGGGTGCGGCTGAGTCCGCACCTCCTTTTTTCGTGCGGGAAAGGGGCATATGCGGTTTCCGGAAGGCCCCGGCGTGCTTTCCGGGGGAGGGGCAGGGGACAAAATTACGATTCCGTTGCGCGTGACCGATGGGGGCAGTGCGGGCCGTGCCGAGCATGCCAATGCGGGCAAGTACAGGCGGAGCAGGCTTGGATTCCGGAAACCTGTCGGGCTTAAGGAGGAGGCCGCTGACAGGGGACGTATGCGAATTGGACGCGCATATATTGAGTGTTACATTGGACACAAACAAAAGATGAATGACATGGAAAGAAGAGGAGGGGGAAATGAAAGGGAATATCTTGGCGGGGAAAGTTCCACCAGGCAGGGATGCCCTGCAGCTATGGCCATCGCGGGCGGCAGGGCGGAAAGGGGCTCGCAAGCCATTTCTGCACGGTTCCGAAAGAGAGGCGGTGGGAGATGGGCAAACCCATGGAAACATGGGGACGCAAAGCCACAGGGACTAAGGCGCTTTGGCAGATGCGGCAGCTCCGGCACCATTGATCCACTATGGTGCATACGGGCCGCAGGCATCTGGCAGGAGCAGCTATGTCAGCCTGGCCGCTAATTATAAAAGGCAAACCGTCGGAAACGGCGGGACGCAAAACAAGGGGCCTAAAGCGTGCGCCTGGACATGCGCCAAAGCGCAGGCCACGGCAGCCCGGTCACTGATTATAATTAGCAAACCGTTAGAAATGGCGGGACGCAAAGCTATGGGGGCTAAGGTGTTGGAGGTTTCATTTGACAATGCTATGCCAGCCCGGCCGCCGGATACTTTGCATCCGAAAGATTCTTTTTTGGCAAAGAAAGGAATGAGATTATGAAAAAATTGAGACGTTTCGTCAGAAGGGCGCTTGCGCTGCTTCTTGCCGGGACACTGGGCTTGAGCATGGCGCCTGAGATGACGGCGCGGGCGGCAGGGACAGAGAGTGTACCTGACGGAATATGCACAGACTCCAATGTCATAAAGTCTGCGTTTCTGCCGTATGGGACATGGAAACAGGGAAATGTCTCGGCACCAGATGTATCCGGAAATGAGGGCAGAACATTAAGTGGTCAGATTAGCGTCATCGCAGACGGGAGAACGGAGACGGTTGATAGCGGCAATATGACATGGTATTCCAATTATGGAATCGTTGTATCAACTGGTTGGTCGGGTAATGGCGGTTTTCCCATAATCTACGCCAAACCTGATTGGCTGGACATCAGCTTTACAGAAAGTAATGGTATCCTGTCTATACACTTCAGCGCGAAGAGCGGAACTAGGGCTGGTACAACCGGAACCGTCAAGATGGATTATGCTGCGGATACCTCGGTTGTGACAAACAATGCGTTTAAGCAAGAAGCCGGGAAAGCCACAGGCTATATCACATATAGTGTTACAGTTGGCAGCAACGGCACTGTTGAACCAATTGAGAAGCCCGATGCTCCTAACAGCAGCAATCGGGATCCGCTTTATGTGTTTATCAAGTGTGAAGAGGGTATTACCGGGCATAACACTATGTCTAATATGTTTGTCGCCTCAAGGAACGGCGAGGACTATATCGCGTCTGATGATGATGTGGTAGAAAACCCCGGAACAAGCCAGTTTTCGGCCGATGCTTATCCCTATAAGTGTCCGGTATTGTTGAACGCGGATTATTTTATGAATCTGTGGAATACGAATTATGGTAGTAGTAAAGGGACGCATTATCTTTATGAAACTCCCAAGACCATAATGTTCTACTACGAAGCGTCCTCTGGCAAATGGAAATGCTCTACAAGCGATTTATATAAGTTCCAGGACCTCCAGGGCAATATTCAATACGGCTGGTTGATGAAAATCAATAAGAGGAGAGCTACTTCCCTATCAGTTGTCGATGATGTTTACGTCCCTGCCAATGGTACGGACAGTGGAGAATTGGAACTTAGTTGGAATATTACCGGCACTCAAAATTATTTTGCAATCTCAAATGTGGCGGTAACAGACCAGACAGGAGACAACGCGACCGTCAATGTGAATAAAAGTAATGGCAAACAGATTTTTGTTACAGTGACAGGGCTTACGTCCACTGGCAACACTTCAAAACCCGTTACTATCAGCTACACGGCATCTTACGGTACTGATGTCTATAAAATTACAGAAACGGTCAATGTACACGTTTACGAAGTTCCTGAGGAAAAGCTGGAAGCCGGAGCAAGCAAGACTTATAATTATACATGGCCCGGCAATAGCAATGGCGCGGTGGACTTTGAAATTATTTCCAGACCTACGGCAACTGGTCAAGTTATTGTGGGTGATGTTTCGACTTATGGCAGCGGCACTTATAAGGTTACCGCTGGGAGCACCGCGGGTACTGGCAACGTCAAGAGTACTTACACATGGGCACAAGGTGAAAACTATTTCGGTACTGGTCTGCGTGTGGATGTGAAGAAGTTCACGGTTGAACTCTCAGAACCCCCTGCCGACACCAAGATTCCTTACACCTTGCAATATAAGGCGCTGGAGGCTGACGAGAACGAGGTCACCGGCTTGCCTGCTTCGGAGACCAAGCAGGGCACTGTCCCCGGATCTGTCGAGTTTACCCTGTCCAGTCAGGTTCCCATCCGTGATGGCTACACATTCGCCGGCTGGGACGGAGATGTGGGGTATAAGTTCGGCGGCGAGAAAGTCACCGCCATAGCGGAAACTTTGAATACAGTCAGCGTGACAAAAACCATGTACGCTACTTGGGTAAAGAACCCCACCCATGAGGATGTGCGTGGTCTGGTCGGCGCGCCAGTTAGAGTGGTCTGCGACACCGAGAATAAGTCAAACGACACCTTTGGCTACGACAAGGAAGGCAAGAAGGACCGTGTTACCATCGCGGAAGTCCAGCGAGGTGCCAATGGCAGCTACACTTGCCAGGTGACGTTCATCGCCCAGAAGTTCTGCGGTGCCTATAATGGAGTACCAGGCATTAAGGAGAACCATAGGCTGGCAGAAGGCCAGGAGGATGTGACGCTCACTCTTACCTGGGACAGGAACACTAATATGTGGAAGCTTCCTGTGGGCTTTACCAGGCCCGTGACTATCCATGTAGTGTGCGGGTCCGATGAGTCCGATAGCACCCAACTGGTTATTGTCAAGAAGTTTGTTGGCGTAGACACGATTCCCACGGATTTTGCCATTAAATACAGTATCGAGGGAACCGAGTACACCCTGAACGAGGCAAACAGTAACAGCACCGGCATGACCCTTAAGTGGACGATTACTATTCCCAAGGGCACGAAGCTGGCTCTGACCGAGGAGGGTACGGATGTGCAGGGCAAGACCCTGACAGTCGCTGTCACCGGCGCGTTGGCGGAGAGCGTGACGGCGCGCACCACAACGGTTTATCCCGCTGCTTCTTCCGGTTCTACCGGTTCCGGCAGCGCAGGGAATGTTCAGAGCGGCAATATGCAGTCCATCGAAATGGAAGAAGCCGATGATGATCCGCCTGATGTCTTTGGCAGTGCCAGCAGCAGTACAAGCGGCACTGTGAGCGGTAGCGCCAGCGCGACAGTAACGGTGCTGCCCAGCATTACAATCACCAATACCTACACGGATGCAGAACCCAATATCGCGGTCGCCAAGAAGAAGACCGAATTGGAGGATGGCACCGTGAAATTTGATGTTACAGTGGAGAACACGGGCAACGTGTCCCTCTACAACCTGATGCTGGTCGACACCATGGACAAAACCCTTGAAGCAGTCGGGAACATGGAAGACGTTCAGGTCACGGTAACTGGCAATGACGGCAACGATGAAGAAGCTGTTTTCATGGGCACTTGGGAAAATGCCAAGGATCCGGTAAGAAACAACGGACGTATTGTATGGACTGACAACGGCGGCGTGTCCCGGAAACCCGATGGCGAGGATAAATGGGACTTCACATGGGTGCTGGGCGGCGAATTCAAGGTCGGCGCGAAAGTGACTCTGACCTACACTGCCAGGATCATCTATCCTGAGAACGTGGACAGCGTGGAGTACTACAATTACGCTGACGCGATTGCCGGTACGGACAAGGACGATGTGCCGAGGTACGATGGGCCGAACGGGATTTCCACATACAGTTTCGTTAGCGGCGGAAGCGGCAGTGTAGGCGGCGGCTCCGGCCCGGTTGGCGGTACGAGCAGAAAATATAGACTGACCTATGACTTCACTGGCGGCGAACAGAATGGCGAAAGCAGCCACACCGTGGAAAAGTGGAGCAGCAGCGGCTATTATACCTTTACAGTGGACGGAAGCGTTCAGCCGACAAGAGAAGGATATACGCTTAAAACAGGATGGGCTAATGCCAAAGAAAATGCATCCACAACCTACCAAGCCGGCGCACCTGTTATCGCAACGGCAGATAAGCAGCATGTGACTATATACGCTGTGTGGGAAGCAGACGAGGCTAAGATCCAATTTGAAGAAAACGGCGGAAGCAATGTTAAAGACATGACTGGCACAACTGGTGAGGCTGTCACCGAAAGGAACATGCCTGAAACAACCCGCGAAAGCTACACGTTCGATGGCTGGTATGACAATGAAGAACTGACAGGTATGGCAGTGACTATTCTGCCCGATAAATTCCCTGCCGGGACTACGACATACTATGCGAAGTGGACCCACAATCACGACTGGCATGAGAAGAAGGAAGACGGACATATCGTGTGGGCTGACGGCAAAGCGCCCGACTGCATTCATGACGGTACCGCCATATATGAGTGCTCATGCGGTGCGACCAAGGAGGAGGTCAATGCTGACTCCAGGCTGGGCCACGACTTCACGAATGCGAGTGCGAAGGATAACTGTAGCAGCCAGTCCGATGTGAACTGCACCGGCCACACCCAGACCTGCCAACGCTGTAACGGCACTCTGCCCGGAGGCACCAAGACCGAAGCTCACAGCTACGGAGAGTGGACCGTCACCAAGCAGCCCACTGGCGCTGAGCGGGGTGAGCAGCAGCACACCTGTACTGTCTGCGGCCATGTGGAGAAAGAGGAACTCGCCGCTCTGGGCGAGGTGACCATCACCGTCAACTTTGTGGACGAGGAAGGCAATGTCGTTGGAACCGAGATCAAGAAAGTGACCAAGGGCAGCGGGTACGATGTGACTGAGGAGGCCGGGAAGATTCCCAAGGGCTATGAGCCAAACGGCGTATCTACTGGCGATCCTGTTAAAGGTACCGCTGACGCCGACAAGACCGTGACCGTGCCCGTGAAGAAGATTGTGGTAACGGTAAAGGACACGGACAAAGACGGCAATAAGGGTACATGGACAGAGAATCCCGGCGAGGACAAGAAGTTTACACCTGATAATGAAGGCAAGGTGAAGCTGCCCGGTAAGGGCGATATTACGCCTCCTGACGGAAAAGAACTGGACAAATGGATAGACGGAACGAACGAGTACGCCCCCGGGACGGAGATCACGCCGACTGGGGATGTGATCCTTACCCCTGTCTGGAAAGACAAGGAGCCCGAGAAGCCGGAGACTATCACGGCGACCTGGAAGAACGGAGCAACAGACGAGACAATCCAGACGAAGGAATACTCTGAAGGAACGAGCATAGCGGACATCCGCAGGGACGATCCCGCAGTGCCCGCCGCGCCTGAAGGGAAGGAATTCGATCAGTGGGTGGTGACGACAGCGTCTAACGGAGACGTGATCATCACCGCGACTTACAAGGACAGGGAGCCCGAGAAGCCGGAGACCATCACGGTAACCTGGAAGAACGGTGAGACTGGGGACATTTTGAAAGAGGTGCAGGACAGGTACCCTAAGGGAACGCCTGCAGAAAGCATCTCCGCAGACGACTACCCGGTAGCGCCGCAAGTAGACGGAAAGGACTTCAAGGAATGGACATTCGAGGTGGACGCAGATGGGAACATCACGATCACCGCAACCTATGAGGCCAAGGAGGATCCGGCCCCTGTAGAGCCCGACCCCGAGAATCCCACGCCCACCATAGAGGACATCCGCGGCCTGATCCAGGTCATGGTGACTGATGCGGGGGCTACGGATCACGGCACCGTGACGTACCAGGGCTCCCAGATCGACCCGAGCAGCATTGCCATCGGGAATGTGAGGGACAACGGGGACGGAACGTTCAGCTGCGACGTCACCATAAGCCCTGCATGGTATGTGAGCAGCTACAGCGCCGGCCACGGCCACCACACTCTGGCCGCAGGCCAGCAGCCGAAGACAGTGACGCTTTCCTACAGCGCGCTGGCGGAGGCGGCAGTGGAGGAGACCGGGGAGACGCCTGCGGAAGAGGCGTCCAAAGTGGAAGCGGCGGAAATAGAGGGCGAGGCTCAGGAAGCCGAAGCAGCCGCTCCTGAAGAGAACGAAGCCGAAGCAGCTGCTCCTGAAGAGGACGAAGCCGAAGCGGCCGCTCCTGAAGCGGGCAATGCTGAAGCAGCCGATCCCGCAGAGGACGAAGCCGAAGCAGCCGTTCCTGAAGAGGACGAAGCCGAAGCAGCCGCTCCTGAAGAGGACGAAGCCGAAGCAGCCGTTCCTGAAGAGGACGAAGCCGAAGCAGCCGCTCTTGCAGAGGGCAATGCTGAAGCAGCCGATCCCGCAGAGGAGAATGCTGAAGCGGCCGATCCTGCAGAGGAGAATGCTGTAGTAGCCGACAGCACCGATCCCGCTGAAGCGGGCAGCGATGCGGCGGGCCTTACAGAGGACAGCGTGGAAGCATCCAACCCTGCGGAAAGGAACACCGAAACAACCGAGCCTGCAGAAGACAGCGCGAAAGCGGCCGATCCTGCAGAGAAAGATGCCGGAGAGGCTGAGGGAATCGTAGAGCTGGTCGAGGAATCGGCAGCCTCTGGGAAGTGGACGCTGGCGAACTCTGGGGACGGAAACATCATCTTCATCGTAAGCTGCGCGTCAGGAACCCAGACGCCGGATCCGGAAGACCCTACCAACCCTGAGAACCCGGGCACACCGGAGCAGCCGGAAGAACCGACAGATCCCGTGACCCCGACCAATCCGGAGCAGCCCACGAACCCGACCGAACCCGTGACCCCGACCAACCCGGAGCAGCCCACGAACCCGACCGAACCCGTGAACCCGACCAATCCGGAGCAGCCCACGAACCCGACCGGACCTGTGACTCCGGCCAATCCGGAGCAGCCCACGAACCCGACCGGACCTGTGACTCCGGCCAATCCGGAGCAGCCCACGAATCCGGCCAATCCTATGGCACCGGCAGACACAACGCCCGTCGTGCCCGCGCCTGCAGTGGTGGCAACGACACCCGCGGTGGCAGCACCCGCCACGCCAGTACCGCCCACCGTGCCCGCAGCGGAAGAGGAGGAGCCCGAGGACGTGGACATTCCGGACGAAGAGACGCCCCAGGCCGAGCCTGAGACTGAGTCCGAAGCCCAGCCCGAGGACGACCCCATAGTGGGAGGCCTGGAGGATCTGGCAGAGGACGAGACGCCTCTGGCGCTGGGAGAGGGAAGCGGCCGCAGCTGGGCCCTGCTGAACCTGATCCTTACCATACTCACCGCGCTGGCGAGCCTGCTCATGTTGACGTTCTACTTTGTGGGCAAGCGCAGGGAGGACGAGGATGAGGATAGCATGAGGGCTGAGGAGGAAGAGGAGAAGCTTAAGAGGAAGGGCCTTGTAAGGCTCCTGAGCATCCTGCCCGCCGCATTCGCCGTCATCACGTTTATACTGACGGAAGACATGCGCAATCCCATGGCCTTTGTGGACAAGTGGACACTGCTGATGCTCCTGTACGCAGTGGCGAATGCAGTCCTGGCATTCCTGGCCGTCAAGAAATGGGAAAAAGAAGACGAGAGGGTACCGAGGAACTGACGGGATACCTGTAATGCAAGCAACAAGGCGGGGGCAGCAGTGACATGCGGCCCCTGCTTTATAAACAAAGCGCGTAAGGAAAGGAAAGAGAGCCATGGGAAGAAAGCTTGAGAATCTGGGCGGGAGGCGGTTCGGGATGCTGACCGTGGCAGAGGCCACGCAGGAGCGCAGGAACGGCTATGCCGTATGGCGCTGTACCTGCGGCTGCGGCAAAGAGGTACTGGTTTCCTCCCGCCACCTGAAGAACGGGTGGGCGCAGGACTGCGGATGTAGGCCGCGACCCAAGCAGGGCTGTCCGCCGGTATCCGGCAGCGGGGAGGACACCGGTTCGGGAATCCCTGGCCGCAATGCCGCCGGCCGTATAATGGCAGAATGCCCGGGAAGCGCTCCAAAGGACTGGGTCGGAAAGCGTTTTGGCAGCCTGACAGTGGTGGCCTACGATGGCCGGAAAGGCGGGAAGCACTACTGGCGCTGCCTTTGCGACTGCGGAAAGGAGACCCGGGCATGCCAGTCCAACCTCCAGAGCGGCCATACCAAAAGCTGCGGCTGCAGGGTAGACCCCGTAAGCACCAGGCACTTCGTGGAGGGTACCTGCCTGGAAAGCATAAGGAGCCGGAAGCTGTTCGCCAACAACACCAGCGGGGTACGCGGCGTCTATCGCAACAAGAGAACCGGCCGCTGGTCCGCCCAGATCACGTTCCAGGGCAGGACCCGTTACCTTGGCAGTTTCGAGGAACTGGAGGACGCCATCCGGGCCAGAGCCCAAGGCGAGAGGATCTTCCGGGAGTTCCTGGAGAGGCATGATGTACAGGATAAGGAAACAATAGAGCGGCAGTCAGATCCTCCGCAAAGAGAAAGGCGGCAAAACCTACCGCCGTTTCCAAAATGTATACACCAGGGCCGCAAAGAAGCATACAATTGCCAGACTGTTGAAAAGCCCTGAAAAGAATTCATTGCCGGCGCCCGCCTGCCCGGCGGCATCGCTCCTAACCAGAATCCCCAGAGCGTAAAACAGAAAGCCCAGCGGGAGAAAAACGGAAATCGGTCTTTTCTTGCCGTCGGCTTTTCCTTCCGGCTCCAATCCCTGCCGCTCCTTTAATTCGGCAAGAAGCCCGTTTATCCGTCTCAGTTCCCGAAGTATGGCCACCGCGATGGCCGCCGGGATAAAAGCGTAAGCAAAGGACAGCGTATTTCCCCGATAAGCAGCCCTTAATTCTATGAATATGGCGATAAGCTCTATCAGTACGGCTGCCTTAAATAGTATCCGAATTTTGGTATAGTGGTTGATAGTGGACTCTACGTCCGTATACAGCTCAAAGGGACCGTCCGCCGCCCTTTTGCGCAGGATGACCCAGGGCCCCCACAAGCATACGATCTCCACATCCACATCCCTCATGAATTCCCTGTAATCGTTGCTTACCCGGAAAAATCCCTGTGTGAAATCTATTTGGTAGATATATTCTCCCGGCTGACATCTGTCAAAAGTGAACACACTTGCATAAAAGCCTGTCAGGGCATAGCCCTTTTGGGACATTTCGTTGAGGAACGCGGTCTCCTTTTCCTTATTGTAATACAATCTGAATTTTACCATCACCATACCCCCTGTCACTGTCCTGGCCAGGCCTTGTCCCTGCCGTGTTCTGTAAGGTTATAGGCTCAGACGCCGGGCTTTCGAGGCAGCTTTCCGCCTCCCCAAAAAGTGCGGCGTTGCGCAGCAGCTCCGCCAGACGCTTCGTTTCCTCCGCAAAAATCTGTCGGCCCAAATCCGTGACGATGTATTCTTTCTTTTTCCGGGAATCGGTTTCCTGGCTGAAGATCCGTATCCATCCCTTTTCCGTCATGGTCTGAATGGCCCCGTAGAGAGTTCCCGGCCCCAGCACCACCCTGCCTGCCGTCAATTTCTCCACTTCCTGAATGATGCCGTAGCCGTGGTTGGGTTTTCTCACGGACAGCAGGATATAAAATAAGGCTTCCGTCAGCGGCGCTTCTTTTCTCATATCGTTCGCCTTTCTCGTACCAAAACCGCTTCTGTCAAACTGCTTTTGCCGAACGCTTCCACGTCTAAAACGGATAAGCGTCCATCATGAATATATCGTCGGATGATATATCTGAATATATCACCTGACGATATATTTGTCAAGATAAAAAGATTACAACATAAACGGCGGCGTTCCTGTTCCCACCGGAATGGGAGAGGAAAACGCCGCCAAAAGAATGCTCTTTGACGAAAAACGCACTGTGGAGCCTTAAGGGGATCATTGTCATAATAGGTAGACGGGAAGAGGCTGACCTACCCCATAGATTTCGTTACCTGTGGCTTCCCCAAAAGCTTGTGGCCTGGCTTCCTGCTTAGCCGCGGCAGTTTTGCTTTGCCGTGGGGCCGCCGTATTTTTGGCCGTTTGGGGTTTGGCTGTATTTACTTCCGGCGCGGCTTTTTTTCCTTTCGCTGTTTTCGTCTCTTTCGCGGCACTTGCGGCCGCCCTCTTGATGCTGCCTGTTCCTACGGACATGACACTACCTCCTTTGCCAATTCCATGTATTCACCTGCGCTTCTGGCAGATTTTTTATGTACCATAACGGGCCGGGAATTGTCCTGGGCCCATTCGATTTCGCTGTCCACCCGGATGACTGTACGGAACACGTTCACTTCCTCATAGGCCTCCAGGGCCTCCAGAGTCTGCCTGCCGTAGTTCTTTCTGGCGTCCAGCTTCGTGATGACCACGCCTAAGAGCTCCAGATTGGGCGCCAGCTTTTTCACACTGTCCAGGAACTCGAACATGTTCGCCACCCCGAACAGTCCCCAGGGGCTGGCCTCCACGGGCAGAATGACGTAATCAGACGCACAGAGGATGTTCATGACCCAGCCGCCCAAAGTAGGCGGAGCGTCTATGAGAATGTAGTCATACCCGCCTGTCTCCTTGAGGCGCTTCAGGCTTCTGGACAGAATCAGTTCTCTCTGCCATTTGGTGAAAAGGTCGTACTCGATACCGCTCATCAGGGTGGAGGAGGGAATCAGGTCCAGATTCTCGTAAGGCGTATGTATCACATAGTCTTGCAGATCCTCCTCCTTTTTCATGGCTGAATAAAGATTCTTCTCCCCGCAGGCGTAATCCAGCACCGTATCCTCCGGGAAAAAGGACAGCGTCAGATTCAGCTGCATGTCCCCGTCTATCAACAGCACCCTGCGTCCCAGTAAGGCCAGGGAATAGCCCACATTTGCACAGGTAGTGGTCTTGCCGCTTCCGCCCTTATTGTTGGCAAAGGCTATGGTTTTCACTTTACGTTCCGTCATACAGGCATTCCGTTCCTTTCTCCGGGAAATCATCAGTCTGTTTCTGTTCCTCTTCCCTGTCGTACAGGCACTCGATTCCTTTCTCCGCGAAATAGTCCATCCACTTCTGTTCTGGTCTGATATCCGTCACCACCATGTCGATGTCGGAGAGCCGGCAGATCCGCGAAAACGCCACGTTGCCAAATTTCGTATGGTCTACCGCCAGGATGCGCTGTCTGGCGGATTTCAGCATGGTGTGCTTGATCTGGGACAGGGCCTCGTGGGCATCCGAGATGCCCCGCTCCAAGTCAATGCCCTTGCAGGACAGGATCACCTTGTCCGCATGAAAGGAGCTGAGCATATCCGCGGCCCTGGAGCCCACCAGGGTCAGGTAATTTTCCTTAAGCGTGCCGCCGGTACAGATGATCTCCCAGCCGCTTACGTCGGAAAGCTCAATCAGCACTTCAATGGAGCTGGTGATCACGGTGAGCTTCTTTTTGCTTTTCAGGGCTTTCACCACCGCCACTGCCGTGGTGCTGGGATCCACGATGATGTGTTCCCCTTCCTGGACCAGCCCGGCCACCAGAGAGGCGATTTCCTGCTTTGCTTTCATGTTCCGCTTCTTGCGGACATTGAAAGGCATGTCCATGCCAGTGTTCTCGTTGAGGACCGCGCCGCCGTAGCTTTTGATGGCCAGGCCGTCCCTGTCCAGCTTGTCCAGGTCCCGTCTGATGGTCTCCTCCGACACTTCAAACAGGGCGCTCAGCTCGCTGACCACCACTTTCCGCTCATTCTGCAGCTTTTCCAAAATCAGGTTTCTGCGCTCTACCGCCAGCATTTGTCCTAGCTCCTTATCCATTATTTCACTGATTTTTTATTTTATCACGTTGCATATCTGGCTGCAATACGGAAATGCCGGTTACAGCCGCTTTAAGTTCGTAATTCTATCCTACTATGCATAGTGGAATTTAGCAAGTGTTTCCGAACTATAATAGGCAAAATCTTTTATTATTAATACAATTTTAATTGACAGGGAATGTGCAAAGAAGCTAAAATAATAAGGATAGCAATGTGAAATTGAAAGTAAGGAGGAACTGTCTATTGAAGAAAAGCGGAATTGTAATGAATGATTATGCACAGTTATGCAAAGCGGCTGACCATCTGGAGCCGGAAATGTTCGATAAGTATGAAGTGCAACGGGGTCTGCGCGACAAGAACGGAAACGGCGTAGTGACAGGACTTACCAACATATCGCGCATAGAATCCTTTCAGGTGATAGATGGGGTGAAGACCCCCTGCGAGGGCAGATTGTGGTACCGGGGATACGACTGTATCGAGCTGGTGAAAGGCTTTCGGGGCAGGCGCTTCGGCTTCGAGGAAGTGGGGTATCTGCTGCTGTTCGGGCAGCTGCCGGACGAGAAGCAGCTAAAAGAGTTCAGGGAAATTCTGGTGGCCTGCAGGATCCTGCCCACGAATTTCACCAGGGACGTGATCATGAAAGCGCCCAGCAGCGATATCATGAACTCTCTGACCAGGAGCGTGCTGACGCTGGCCTCCTATGACAGGAACTGCAATGACACTTCCATAGAGAATGTGGTGAGCCAGTGTTTCCGGCTGATCAGTGTGTTCCCTATGCTGGCCGTATACGGGTATCATGCCTACAATCATTATCAGAATGACGAGAGCATGTACATACACCGTCCCTCCAAAAAGCTGTCCACGGCGGAAAATCTCCTGATGATGCTGCGGCCGGACAAGAAATATACGGAACTGGAGGCAGCGGTGCTGGATACGGCGCTGGTGCTGCATATGGAGCACGGCGGCGGCAACAACTCCACTTTCACCACCCGCGTGGTGACCTCCTCGGGGTCGGACACCTATTCCGTCATTGCGGCGGCCCTGTCCTCCCTGAAAGGACCTAAGCACGGCGGCGCCAATATCAAGGTAGTGGAGATGATGCGGGAGATAGAGGCCAATGTGTCCGACTGGGAAGACGAGGACGCAGTCAGAGATTATCTTAAGAAAATCCTGAACAAGGAAGCCTTTGACGGCAAAGGGCTGATCTACGGTATGGGACACGCGGTCTATTCCCTGTCCGACCCCAGGGCCCAGGTATTCAAGAGCTTTGTGCACAGTCTGGCCTCAGCCAAAGGCAGGGAAAGGGATTTTGCATTGTATTCCATGATAGAGCGCCTGGCGCCCCAGGTGATTGCGGAGAAATCCCGGATTTACAAGGGCGTTAGCGCCAATGTGGACTTCTACAGCGGCTTTGTGTACAGTATGCTGGAGATTCCGCTGGAGATGTTCACCCCTATTTTTGCCATCGCCAGGATCGTGGGCTGGAGCGCCCACAGGATCGAAGAGCTGATCAACATGGATAAGATCATCCGTCCTGCCTACAAGAGCGTCATGCAGCGGCGGGAATACGTTGCGTTGGACGACAGATAATTTTGCAAAAAACCGGAAAGAAAACGGTGCAGGAAAAATACGGTTGCATGCTTGTGGATTTATCGATTGCATGTTAAAATGTTGACACAGAAGAGAATAGAATTGATGAAGCCGCGTGGCGGCAGAATGTGTGGAGACATGAAAGTATTAAAGGGTATCTTCTTTTTTATCATGGGGCTGATTGCGGCGGGCTGTGCGGTGATCCTGATCTGCGCGCTGAATCCCTCTCTGACAGCAATGCTGGCAGAGAGGGTAGAGAGCATAAATGCCGCGCAGTCCGGACAGAACGGACAGGGCGGAGGTCTGGGCGGACTGTTTCAGGACGGGGAGAGACAACCGGATGCGGGGATGTCTGATACCGGCCAGCCGGGAATCAATTCGGACTGGCTGGAGGGGCAAAGCGGCTATGAACAGCCGGAGGGCACTCCCGTAGAGATACCGGATTCCGTGAGCGGCCGCATGGGCTATGAGCCCGTGCAGGAGGAGGCACAGGAGATAGACGATGCCGAGGCAGACGATCTGTCCGAGACTGAAACCCTGGGGGACACAGGCAGTAATCTGACCTTTGACGCCGAGAGCTATCCCTATTATGCTATGCTGGAGCCGGATATGCAGCAGATATACAGCCAGATTTATGCAAATGCCATGAGTCTGACTGCCTCTTTTACACCTGTGACTCCTGTGTCCGTGAGTCAGGTGAAGACCGTGTTCGAGGCGGTGTACAATGATCATCCGGAGCTTTTCTGGCTGGATACGGGATATTCCTGCAAATATCTCAGGAGCGGCAGATGCGCGGAGATCACCTTGAAGTTCAACGAGACGGCAGACAATCTGGAGGAGGCCGGTGTGGCTTTCCGGGAGGCCGCGGGAGGCATCACAGCCCATGCCCAGACCCTTGAGAACGCATTTGAGAAAGAAAAATATGTTCATGACGCGCTGATGGAGCTGGCGGAGTATGACCTGGCTGCCCCCATGAACCAGAGCGCCTACAGCGCGCTGGTGGGAGGCAGGAGCGTCTGCGCCGGGTATGCCAGGGCCTTTCAGTATATGATGCAGCAATTGGGCATTCCGTGCTATTACTGTACCGGATATGCCGGGGAAGACCATGCCTGGAATATCGTGAAGCTGGACGGGGCTTATTACAATGTAGACGTTACCTGGGACGACACCGAAGATTCAAACTATAATTATTTCAACAAGTCGGACAGTGAATATGCATCAACCCACAGGCGAACCGGATTGTCGGTGTATCTGCCGGCCTGTGAGGGCGGCGGGACGGAACCGGCGCCGGAGGGCACGGCAGGCGGGGAGGAGAATGCCTCTGACGTTACGGATACCGGTGCTGCCGATATCTCCGGCCTGATCAATCCCAATCCCATCAAGCCCATGGAGTGGCAGAGCAAGGTGGTGATCGACCCCGTGCCGCCCCAGCCAACGGCGGAGGAGAGGATGCAGGAGAACCTGAACAAGGCGGGCATCACCGAAGACCAGGTGCGGGATACCATACAGGAATATTATGAGGACTGCGAAAAACTGTTAAAAGGCGTGGGAAAAGGAGACCGTCAATTTGTGACCGTGATTCCGGAAAGCCTGTGGAGTTCTGTGGAGCGGGCTTATAATAACGGCGATTACCGGAAAGGATACGCGGAGAAAGCGCTGAAAGACATGGGGGCTACGGACTTCGTAATCCAGCTCCAGGTGGAGAGACTGGGCGGCGGTTATTACCGAATTTATCATAATGTATATACGGAGTAAACCGGGTGCAACCATCCCGGATAAAACAGCCAAACCGAAAGGGGCGGCTGTTTTTTTCGTGAAAGGAGAGGAATATCCTGGCTCTTTTTTCATATATTGGAAAAAGGAGGACAGGTCAATGGAGAATTCGATTCTGCAGCTGTTCCCGTCCGGCAGCCGGGCTCTGTGGCAGAGCGTGGCAAAGGAGCAGGCAGGCATTCAGGAAATCCGCCTGCGGACGGGGAAGCCAGTTATCATACATAGAAAAGGAAAGGAACTTTTTCTGACAGATCAGGGCAGGCTTTCGGGAGATCCGGCAGAGGGGCATCTGGCCACGGGGCGTGAGCTGTCGGAGATGCTGGAGCATATCTGCCACTATTCCCCTTATGCCTTTGAGGAAGAACTGCGGCAGGGCTTCCTCACCGTGGCGGGCGGACACCGGGTGGGCGTGGCAGGACAAGCCGTAATGGAGGCGGACGGCAGAGTCAGGACATTTAAAAATATTTCCTATTTGAATATCAGAGTGTCCCATCAGGTAAAAGGAGCGGCGGACAAAGTGCTCTCCGACATGTATCGGGAGGGAGGGCTGCGAAGCGCGTTGATCATCTCGCCGCCGGGCTGCGGCAAGACCACGCTGCTGCGGGATCTGATACGGCAGATTTCGGACGGTAATGCCTATGGCCCGGGAATGACAGTGGGGGTGGTGGATGAGCGCTCCGAGTTGGCGGGGTCTTTTCAGGGAAAAGCCCAGAACGATATGGGCATGCGCACGGATGTGCTGGACGGATGCCCTAAGGAGATCGGGATGCTGCTCCTTTTGCGGGCCATGTCACCCCAGGTCATAGCCATTGACGAGCTGGGCAGTGAGGGAGAATTGAAAGCTCTGGGACAGGCGGCTGCCTGCGGCTGCCGGATCCTTGCCACGGTGCACGGGGAGGACAGGCGGGATGTGGAGCGGAGGTTCGGGCTGGAGGCCGCTTTCTGGGAGAGGCTGTTTGAAGTGTTTTTTGTACTGGGAAAGCATTTTTCCGCTTTGACTTGCACCGATTGTACTTGATACCGGAAATTGTTTTCCGGTGTATGTGCCGCGAAGCGGCAGGTTTGAAAGTGAGAAAGGCGTGGGAGTATGGTCAGAATCGTCGGCATGTGCATGATTTTTACAGGGTGTCTGGGACTGGGGCTGTGGTATCGATATCAGTTCGGGGCAAGGATAAAGGCACTGCGCGTTCTGGAGCATATTCTGGAGCTTCTTGCCAGCGAGGTGCGTTATGGGAGAGCAGCGCTGCCGGAGTGCTGCAGCCATATCGCGGGAGGGCTTTCGGAGGATTTCCGGGCGGCCTTTCTGGAAGTGGGGCGCCGGATGGAGGAGAACCTGGGAGCTTCTTTCGGGGAAGTCTTCGGAGAGGAAATGGAAAAGGTGCTGGAACGTTTACCTTTATCTTCGGAGGATCGGGCTCATTTTCTGGGGTTCGCTGCCCGGACGGGATATTCGGACAGTCAGATGCAGATGCGGGAGATAGAGCAAAGCAGGGAGCTTTTGAGAGATACCAGAAAGAAGCTGGAGACGGAGAACGCGGAAAAGTGCAGGATGGCAGTGGGGCTGGGGGCCATGGGGGGACTGTTGGTGATATTGGTGCTCTGGTAATATTTTGGACGGTATGTTTGGAAGAGTGAGGGACTATGGGAATAAGTCTGATATTTAAGATAGCGGCAGTGGGAATATTAGTGACCATATTGAGTCAGATTCTGAAACACAGCGGCAGGGAAGAGCATGCCTTTCTGATCAGCCTGGCCGGACTGATTCTGGTCCTGACGTGGATCGTGCCATATATTTATGATCTGTTCCAGACAATCCAGACACTGTTCGCTCTGTAGGCATGGGAGCGGGAAAGCTTTTTTAGACTGGAAAATACCGGGCGGCAGGGAGGGATGAACTTGACAGAGCTTGTAAAGATAGGGTTTCTTGGAATAGCGGGCGTTTTGCTGGCAGTGCAGTTTCGGGGGAGCAAACCCGAGTATGCCACTTACATCGGACTTGCCGTGAGCATTATCATTTTCGGCTTTTCCGTGGGACAGATCGGAACCATCATAGGACAGTTCATGAAGATCAAATCCTATCTGGGCGGATCGGAGGGGTATCTGTCCATTCTGTTTAAAGTAATCGGAATTACGTATATATGTGAATTCAGCTCCGATATCTGCAGAGATGCCGGATATGGAGCCGTGGCGGGACAGATTGAGGTGCTGGGGAAGCTGACGGTGATGTTCGCGGGTCTGCCCATCCTCTTTGCTGTGATTGAACAGATTCAGAGCTTCCTGTGACAGGCAAAGGAGAGGCATATGGAAATGGATTTGAACCTGGTCTGGCAGGACTATGGACTGGACCAGCTGCAGGAGGGGATACTGCGCCTGTTTCCGGAGAGAAAGCTTGATCTGGAGCAGTTGATGGGACAGGTGATGTCCGGAGATGTGTTTGGCGCACTAGCCTCTCTGTTCCGTGACGGCATCACGGATTTCTTTGTTCAGCTTGGAGGGATGCGGAATGTGTTCGTATGGCTGCTGGTTTTGGGAATCGTATCGGCGCTGATGACGCGTTTTGTGGAAATATTCGACAGGCGGCAGGTGGCGGATCTGGGCTTTTATTTTATGTACCTGCTTTTTACGGCGGTATTGCTGAAATGTTTTTCCCAGGCAGCGGACATTGTCAGGCAGACACTGGAAAATATTATCCTGTTCGTAAAGCTTTTGGTGCCGGCTTATCTGCTTACCGTGGGCATCTCTACCGGATCGGCCACCGCGGGAGCGGCTTATCAGATAATGCTTTTTGTGGTATATGGGGTGGAGTACATTCTGGCGCACGGACTGATTCCTTTGATCTACAGCTATAGCATGCTGTCCGTGGTGAACGGCATCTGGGCGGAGGAAAAGCTTTCTTTTCTCATTGATCTATTGGGAAAAGCCGTGGGATGGGTGCTGAAAGGGGCTCTGGGGGCGGTGACCGGCATCGGGCTGTTCCAGCGGCTGATTACGCCGGTGATGGACTTTGCCAGAAATTCCGTGCTGCAGAAAGTGATTTCGGCCATACCGGGGGTGGGTAATACGGCAGGGGGCGTGGTGGATTTAATGGTGGGCTCTGCCATGGTCATCCGCAACAGCGTGGGCGTGGTACTGCTTCTCTTGCTTTTATTGCTGTGTGCGGTTCCCTTTCTGCGGATTGCAGTGACTGCCATGCTGTTGAAATGCGCGGCGGCTTTCATGGGCATTGTCAGCGACAGGCGGATCACGTCCTGCGTGAACCGGATCGGGGACGCGTGCCTGCTGCTTTTGCGCACTGCCGGGACAGCAATGCTTTTGTTTTTAGTCGCTATTGCGTTAGCTTCTATATAGGGAGGGAAAATGGGAAATTCATTATTTCAGAGCATCTGCCGCATTGGGATATTTATGATATGCGCCCAGGCCGTGGTGCATTTCAGGCCTAAGGAGGCTTATGAGAAATATTTAAAGCTCCTGGTCAGTGTTATGGTGCTGATACAGGTGTTTCTGCCTATAGGGAGCTTCTTTTTGGGGGATGGCAGTCAGGATGTGGCTGATGCCCTGGAGAGACTGGGGCGGGAATTGGAGCAGAGCATGCAGGAGGCATCAGAGAAAACCGATGCCGCGGACCGGATCCTGGAGGAGATGACGCTGGAGGAAGTTCTTAGGCGCATGGAGGAAAGCGGACAGGGTCCCGAAAGCCGGGAGACGTCGGAGGATGGCCTCAGGGACGCCGGGGGCGAAAGTGAAGAGGAATATGTGGGGAAAAGCGAGGGAAGCGTTTCCGGGATTGTAGAACCGGTGACCATAGAACCGGTGGTCATAGAGCCGGTGAGAGCGCCTCGCGGCGACGATGAGGAAAGGAAAGAACATTGACGGGACGGCATTTATCTCCGGGCGGAAACTGCGGGTGTACCGGGCGCTGTCAGGAAAGCAGCTATCGCAATATAGGAAACCATAAAGGGAACCGGAAGCGGCGGGGAAGCAAAAACAACAAAAAGGCGGAAACGGAGGAAAGGCAGGGGCAGACATGGGCAGGGACTGGAAACAGTGGGCAGCCGGGAAAGGCATGCAGAAATGGTTTCGCAGAGACAACTTTATCATTCTCGTGTTGACGGGAATTCTGCTGGTAATCATAGCGCTTCCCACAAAGGAGTCGCAGGAACAGGGAGGCGGTTCTTTCGGAAATGCGGAAAACCAGACAAAAAGCGGCGTAAAAACAGATGAACAAAGCACCCCGGAATACGCCTCCGACACAGCGGATGGCAATGGGGACCCGGACGCACTCTATGCCGCCGAACTGGAAGAACGTCTGACCCAGGCACTCTCCCGGATGGCGGGGGTAGGGGAGGTACAGGTCATGATTACGCTGAAATCCTCCAGCGAGCTGGTAGTGGAGAAAGAGCAGCCTGTGCGCCGCAGCTCCACAAACGAAAGCGACGGGGCAGGGGGAAGCCGCACTGTCAGCGAGGTCACATCGGAGGAAAGCGTGGTGTACCGTTCGGATGGAAGCCGGAACGAACCCTATGTAGTGAAGACGCTGGCTCCGCAGATCGAGGGCGTGCTGGTCATCGCTCAGGGGGCCGGAAACGGCACAGTGAGTCGTACCATTGTGGAAATCGCCCAGGCCCTGTTCGGCGTGGAGGCCCATAAGGTAAAGGTGGTGCGGATGGAGGAGGCGCCTGCCCTGCCGGAGCAGGCGCCCTGAAAATCGATTATGCTAAATCCTGTCATGTTTTGTGTAAAATGACGACTAGAATAAACGGGCATTTCCAAAATAAATCAGCGATTTTTCTTGTCAACATTGCCTGATAAGGGAGAGTTCATCTTCTTCCTTTTTTGAGACAGGTGCATATATTGCCCCAAAGGCTCATACAATGAAGTATTAAAACACGAAGAGGGGAATGAAAGTGAAAAACCTAATCAAGAAAAATCAGCTTATGATAACAGCGCTGGCAATCATGATCGCGATTGCAGGCTATCTGCAGTTCGCCGGCAGCGGAATTGAGGACGATTACCTGAAAGTAGACGACAGCAATGTGGAGGCAGGAAACGCCAGTCCGGTGGACTCGGAAGGAGTCATAACCGAGAACTACACTCTGGACGGCCTGCTGGATCTGTCGGAGGAGGATCTACTGAAGAACCAGACAGACATTGAGAGTCTGGACACGGACGGAAGCATCATCGCGGATGATTACTTAAGCACGGGTATGGAAGTGGCAGGTACAGAGGGAACCGATGTGCAAGCTGTGGATGCGGACGCGTCGGCAGAGGGGGAAATGGCCGGAAATACGCCGGATGAGGGAGAGATTCCGGGTGAGGCCGTATTTACGGCATCCACCGGGACGGCAGTCCTCTCCGATGCAAAGCTCTTAAAGGAGCAGACCAGGGCAAAGAACAAAGAGACCCTGCTGGAGATCATTAACAGCGCCGGCATTTCCGATGAACAGAAGCAGGCCGCGGTGGACAGTATGGTACAGATGACTGCTATAGCGGAGAAAGAATCCGCGGCGGAGATACTCTTAGAGGCAAAGGGCTTTCAGGATGTAGTGGTAAGCATCAACGGAGATGCGGTGGACGTGGTGGTGAACGCGGCGGCGCTGGATGACGTGATGCGGGCGCAGATCGAGGACATTGTCAAGCGCAAGACAGAGGTTCCTGCGGAAAACATTATCATCAGCACCGTGGCGCAGTAAATGTTACAGTTCACGGCCTAACACCTCGCGGCGCAAAAAAGTATTTGTTTTACATAATATATATGGTATAATGTTGACCCAGAAGAGCATTGTGTCAACTTCTGATTCCATATGCGCCGGAGCGTATGGAAATGTGGTATACCAATATTGAAAGTGCCATTGGAGAGGACAGAAGAGAGTATGAAAAGAGTATTTTTGATTGTACTGGACAGCTTCGGGATCGGTGAGATGGAGGATGCGGCTTCCTATGGGGACATAAATGTCAACACGCTTGGGACTGTGTCCTCCAGTCCGTTCTTTTCCGTGCCGAACATGGAAAAGCTGGGGCTGTTTCGGATAGACGGCGTAAACGGCAGGCCCGGGCCTCACAGCGCGGTGATCGCAAGACTGAAAGAACGTTCAAAGGGCAAGGATACCACCATCGGTCACTGGGAGATCGCGGGAATTTACTCTCCCAGGCCCCTGCCCACCTATCCCCAGGGATTCCCTAAAGAGGTGCTGGACGCTTTCCGCGAAAGGACGGGAAGAGGCGTGCTCTGCAACCTGCCCTATTCCGGCACGGCCGTGATTCAGGACTATGGGGATGCCCATATGGCAAGCGGCGATCTGATCGTCTATACATCGGCGGACAGCGTGTTCCAGATAGCGGCCCATGAAGAGATCGTGCCCCTGGAAGAATTGTACGGTTACTGCAGGACGGCCAGGGGGATCCTGCAGGGGGAGCACGGCGTGGGCAGAGTCATTGCCAGGCCTTTCATCGGCCCCTGCGGCGGGAAATTTACCAGAACCGCGCACCGTCATGACTTTTCCATTCTGCCGCCGTCCGCTACTATGTTGGACCGGCTCTCAGACAGCGGAAAGGACGTCATCGCCGTGGGCAAGATTTATGATATCTTTGCCGGAAAAGGCATTACGGAGTCCGTGTACACCTCGGGCAATGAGGAGGGAATAGAGAGGACGCTGGAATATCTGGACAAAGACTTCGAGGGACTGTGCTTCATCAATCTGGTGGATTACGACATGCTCTACGGGCATCGCAGGGATATAGACGGCTATGCGAAAGCCCTGACTTATTTTGACGGGAAGCTGGCGGAGATTATGGGGAAGCTCAGGCAAGACGACATCCTCATGATAACTGCGGACCATGGCTGCGATCCCGGGTATCTCGCCACTACGGATCACACCAGGGAATATGTGCCTCTTCTCATGTACGGCTCAGGCCTGAAGCCGGTGAATCTCGGCACCAGGGAGACCTTTGCGGACATTGGAGCCACTGTGCTGGACTATTTTGGCATTGCCCCCGCATTCCAGGGACAGTCCATGCTGCCGCCTGCTGAGGACAAAGCCGTGACTCCCCCGTAAGACATAAAGCCGAAGTGACCTTACCAAATTGCCGAGAGCGGCAATTTAGAGAGCCGTCGCGAAGCGACTTAATATAAAATCAAATGGTAAAGTCGCGAATGGTAAAGTCGGGAAGGCGCACGAGAGAAAGTTTCATGAGAGAATTTCCGAATGAACCTTTCTCTCATGCAAGTGCGCCGAAGTGACTTTACACTTTAGTGCCGTCGCGCAGCGACTTAATTAGGAGGATTTAGAATAATGAACGAATATACGGAAGAAATAAACCGCCGCCGGACCTTTGCCATCATCTCTCACCCGGATGCCGGCAAGACTACCCTGACAGAGAAATTCCTGCTTTACGGCGGCGCCATCAACCTGGCGGGGAGCGTAAAGGGAAAGGCAACTGCCAGGCACGCAGTCTCCGACTGGATGGAGATAGAGAAAGAGAGAGGTATCTCGGTGACCTCATCGGTGCTGCAGTTCGAGTACGGCGGTTACTGCATCAATATATTGGACACGCCCGGGCATCAGGATTTCTCGGAGGACACCTACCGGACCCTGATGGCGGCGGACTCCGCCGTGATGGTCATAGACGCGTCCAAGGGCGTGGAGGCCCAGACCAGGAAGCTGTTCAAGGTCTGCGTCATGCGCAAGATTCCGATTTTCACTTTTATCAACAAGATGGACCGGGATGCCAACGATACCTTTGACCTGTTAGACGACATAGAAAAAGAGTTAGGTATTGCTACCTGCCCCGTGAACTGGCCCATCGGCTCCGGCAAGGAATTCAAGGGAGTCTATGACCGGGAGAAGAGATGCGTGATCTCCTACGCGGACACGGAAAAAGGAACCAAGGAGGGCACGGCCACGGAGATTCCCGTGGCGGATGAGGACGGGCTGCGTGCCCAGATCGGCGACGCGGCTGCGGACAAGCTGCTGGAGGAGATCGACCTGTTGGACGGAGCCGGGGCGGATTTTGACCTGGAGGCCGTTCGGGCCGGGAGCCTGACACCGGTGTGCTTCGGTTCCGCGCTGACCAATTTCGGTGTGGAGATCTTCCTGAAACATTTCCTGCAGATGACCACCACACCCCTGGCCAGAAAGGCGGATATCGGGCTGATAGAACCTACGGAGAACTCGTTCAGCGCCTTTGTGTTCAAAATCCAGGCCAATATGAACAAGGCCCACAGGGACCGCATTGCTTTCATGCGCATCTGCTCCGGCAGATTTGACGCCCAGATGGAGGTGCGCCATGTACAGGGCGGCAAGGTCATGCGGCTTTCCCAGCCCCAGCAGATCATGGCAGACGACAGGAAGATACTCACCGAAGCCTACGCCGGGGATATCATCGGTGTGTTTGACCCGGGTCTGTTTTCCATTGGGGATACGCTGTGCAGCCCTAAGGAGAAATTCCGGTATGAGGGTATACCTACTTTCGCGCCGGAGCATTTCGCCAGAGTGCGGCAGGTGGACACCATGAAGCGCAAGCAGTTTGTGAAAGGCATAGAGCAGATCGCACAGGAAGGAGCCATCCAGATTTTCCAGGAATTCAACACCGGCCTGGAGGAGATCATCGTGGGCGTAGTGGGTGTGCTGCAGTTCGATGTGCTCAAATACAGACTCGAAAATGAGTACAATGTGGAGATCCGGCTGGAGTCTTTGCCCTATGAGCACATCCGCTGGATTGAGAATAAAGACGAGGTGGATATCGAAAAGCTGACAGGCACTTCCGATATGAAAAAGGTCAAGGATATGAAAGGCAATCCATTGCTTCTGTTTGTGAACGCATGGAGCGTGGGCATGACTCTGGACCGGAATAAAGGCCTTGTCCTGTCGGAATTCAGCAAAAATTAAGGCGGACAGGCCTGGATAAAGGAGAGCGGGCGGATGAGAAAAAGGACCCATATGGTATTGCTTGTTTTGATATGCCTGCTGTGCACGGGCTGCGCGGGGATTGATTTTTGGCATGATATTCCGAGGGATTATGCCCTGTCCCAGGAAGTAGTTGAAAGTACTCTGAAAATGGAAGACCTGCCTGAGGAGGAAGCGCCGCAGGTGAACTTTCTGATGGAGGAGATTTATCCTTACGCCCGAAGCACCTTAAGCCAGGCGGAACAGATCTGGTATCAGGATATGGAAGACATCCTGGGAAGTTTCGGGGAAGAGAAGAAGCTAAGCAAAGAGGGACTTGACGCAGGCCTGGACGAGAGCAGCATTGACAAGATTTTTCAGTGCGTCCTAAGCGACCATCCGGAGCTGTTTTATGTGGACGGTTATTCCTATACCAAGTATTCCAGGGGAGAGACGCTCACTGCCGTGGAATTTTCCGGTTCCTACAATGTGGACCTGGACACTGCCGTAAAGAGGGAAGAGATGATCCGGCTTGCCGCAGAGCGGATTCTGGCGGGAATCAGCGCGGAGACTTCGGAGTATGAGAAAGTAAAGTATGTGTACGATACCCTGATCCGCCAGACGGATTATGACCTGAACGCTGCGGATAACCAGAATATCTATTCCGTGTTTGCAAACCATACCTCTGTCTGCCAGGGCTATGCAAAGGCCACCCAGTATCTGTTAAACAAACTGGGTGTAGAGTGTACACTGGTTTTGGGGACAGTGGAGACCGGGGAGGGACATGCCTGGAATCTGGTGAAAGTGGACGGTGATTTTTATTATGTGGATACCACCTGGGGAGACGTGTCCTACCAGATGGAAGAGGCCTCTTCGGAGGAGGGTGCGGAGCCCAATGCGGATAGGCTTGTCATGCCGGAGATCAACTACGATTACCTGAACGTGACCACGGCAGAGCTTCTGCGCACCCATTCCATCGGTGGGCAGGTGCCCATGCCGGTGTGCGTAGCCACAGAAGCGAATTATTATGTGCGGGAAGGCGGGTATTTTTCTTCTTATGATCAGGAGCAAATGGCGGAGCTTTTCCGCAGGGTAGCGGAGAGCGGCAGGCGGGACGTGACGATCAAATGCGGCAATGAGTCCTGCTACCGGGAAATCGTGGACGGGCTCATAGACGGACAGGAGATTTTTCGGTATCTGACGGATGAAGAGGGCAAAATTGCCTACGCTCAGAACGAAAAACAGTTGTCATTGACATTTTGGGTGACAAATGAATAAGAAATGTGTTATAATGTTAACCCATAGGGACATGATAATTGAGATGCTTTTCAGGAGGATATTTTCATGGGAAAAGAAATGGATAAAAGTACAGTGGTCTTGAATGCTCAGGAAAATGTGGGCTTGGTGCAGATCGCCGATGATGTGGTGGCAATGATCGCATATCTGGCCACTACCGAGGTGGAGGGTGTCAGCAACATGGCGGGAAATGTCACCAACGAGCTTATGGACAAGGTGGGCGTGAAGAGGCCTGCCAAGGGCGTGAGAGTGGTGGTGAACGGCCGCAGTGTGCGGGTGGATCTGGCAGTGACCATGGAATACGGATACAATATTCCCGCTACCTGCCATCATGTACAGGAAAAGGTAAAGTCGGCTATCGAGAACATGACGGGTTTAAACTGCACGGACGTGAATATTCGCATTGCCGGTGTGAGAGTTAAGGGTACCAATTGATTGGTAAATTGAATGGTATGCGCGCCAAAGCGCGCAAGGGGTATAAATATGAAGCGACATGAGCTAAGAGAGCAGGTTTTCCGGCTTTTGTTTCAGGCGGAGTTTCATCCGGCACAGGACATGCCCAGGCAGATGAGGCTGTTTGTGGAGGACAATGAGGCCATCGGCTCACAGAAAGATGCCGATTATATAGAGACACGCTGCCAGGCAATCTGTCGGGAGATTCCCGGGATAGACAAGCTCATTGATGAGAATACTATAGGATGGGATACCGGGCGAATGGGAAAAGTAGAGCTGGCGGTGCTGCGCCTTGCGGTGTATGAGCTGCGCTTTGACGAGGACATCCCTGCAGGTGTGGCCATTGATGAAGCGGTGGGAATCGCGAAGCTGTACGGCCAGGAGAATTCCGGCGGCTTTGTAAACGCGATTCTTGCCAAAATCGTAAAGGTTCCGGCCGGGAATCTGTGAAATCAGGTGATTGAGATTCGGAATGTTTATACTGTCGGACAATTAAATTCCTATATCAAAAATATGTTCACACAGGATTATCTGCTGCAGCGCCTCTTCGTGAAAGGAGAGGTGAGCAACTGCAAATATCACTCGTCAGGACATATTTATTTTACGTTAAAGGATTCCAGGGGGACCATAAGCTGCGTGATGTTTGCGGGCAGCCGTTCGGGCCTCTCTTTTCGTATGTCCGAAGGCCAGCAGGTCATTGTAGGCGGTATGGTGGACGTATACGAGAGGGACGGAAAGTATCAGCTCTACGCCAAACAGATCATGCTGGACGGCAGCGGACTTCTTTATGAGAAATTTGAGATGCTTAAGAGAGAACTGGAGGAATCCGGTATGTTTGCCCCGGAGTACAAGCAGCCCATTCCCAGATTTATAAAGACTTTGGGGGTGGTGACGGCGGACACCGGCGCCGCAGTCCGGGATATCATCCAGATAGCGGGCAGACGCAACCCTTATGTACAGATTATCCTGTATCCTGCCATTGTTCAGGGAGAGGCGGCAGCGCCCAGCATTGTAAGAGGGATACATGCGCTGGAGGCCCTTGGAGTGGACGTGATGATCGTAGGCAGAGGGGGAGGTTCCATAGAGGATCTCTGGGCCTTTAACGAGAGGGAGGTGGCCCAGGCGGTGTTTGACTGTTCCGTACCGGTGATCTCTGCGGTGGGCCATGAGACGGACACAACAATCGTAGACTTTGTGGCGGATCTGCGGGCGCCCACCCCGTCTGCGGCAGCGGAGCTGGCGGTGACGGATATCCGTGATACTTTAGGCGCGGTATCCGCTTACCGGGAGGGGCTTCGGAGGCTGATGCAGAAGCGGCTTCAGGAGAGCCGGGCACAGGCCCGTCAGATGGAGCTTAAGCTGAGACTGGACAGCCCGGCCAGCCGGATCAGAGAGCGGAAGATGATGGCCCTGTCTGCGGAAGAGCGGCTTCAGGAGCGGATGCGGCGGCTTTTGGAGAGGCATAAGCTTAAGCTGGCAGTCTATATTGAGCGGATGCGGGGGCTTTCTCCGCTGGAAAAGTTAAACAGCGGGTATTCCTATGTGGAGGACGGCGCAGGACATAATGTGCGCTCTGTCAGGCAGGTGCGGGAGGGACAGGAGATCATGGTTCGGGTAAAGGACGGAGGGATCAGGGCAAAAGTTCTGAGGATACTGCCGCCGGAGGACCGGGATAAACAGACCTGCTGAGGCAGGGAAAGACGGATGGGACATTGCGGCAGAGCACTTAGGGAAGCAGGACAAGGAGAGAAGAAATGGCTGAGGAGACGAAACAGCCCAGTCTGGAGGAGAATTTCGCCAGACTGGAGGAACTGATGGGAGAGCTGGAACGGGAGGATATTCCGCTGGAGGAAGCATTTTCAGCCTACAGCGCGGGCATGGCGGTCTTGAAGCAGTGCAATGACCAGATAGACAGGGTGGAGAAACAGGTATTAAAGCTTACACAAGAGGGAGAACTGGAGGAATTCGGCAATGGAAGCATCAGCATTTGAAAGCAGACTAAAAGAGCGGACTGCTTACGCCCAGCGGGTGCTGAAAGAGCATCTGCCCAAGGAAGAGGGATTGCAGGGCAGAATCATGGAGGCTATGAATTACAGCCTGCTGGCGGGCGGAAAGCGGCTGCGCCCGGTTCTGATGTACGAGACCTACCGGATGTGCGGCGGGGAAGAGGCAGACGCCATCGAGCATTTTATGGCTGCCATTGAGATGATCCACACCTATTCCCTGGTCCATGACGACCTGCCCGCCATGGACAATGATCGTTACCGCAGGGGAAAAGAGACCACCTGGTATGTCTATGGAGAGACATTGGGGATCCTGGCGGGGGACGGGCTGTTAAATTATGCCTTTGAGACCGCTCTGGGGGCGCTTCGGACGCCGGAGAGGGGACAGGAGGCGGACTGCGGGGATTTCTGCAGGGAGAGGCTGACCCGGATGGAGCGTGCGGCGGCAGCGCTCTCGGTGCTGGCGGGGAAAGCCGGAATTTACGGTATGATCGGCGGGCAGGTGGCGGATGTCATGGCCGAGAAAGGATTCGGCCAGGACGGGAAAGGATTCGGCCAGGACGGGAAAGGATTCGGCCAGGACGAGAAAGGATTCGGCCAAGCCGAGAAAGGATTCGGCCAAGCCGGGAAAGGATTCGGCCAAGCCGGGAAAGGATTCGGCCAGGACGGGAAAGACCCGGGCCGGACGGAAACCGCGCCGGTTGCGGAGCGGCTGCTGTTCATCCATGCCCACAAAACGGCTGCCCTGATACAGGCAGCCATGATGATTGGGGCTATCCTGGCAGGCGCGTCCAAAGAGCAGACGGCGGCCATTGAAAAATGTGCCTACAACATAGGCATCGCATTCCAGATCCAGGACGACATCCTGGATGTGACCGGTGACAGCAAGGAACTTGGCAAATCCACAGGCAGCGATGCCGCAAACCGAAAAGAGACCTATGTGACATGGAAAGGTTTAGAGCAGTCCCAGGCGGACGTGGAGGCATTGTCCAGAGAGGCAGCCGGGATTCTGGACGGATTCTCCGGCGAACATGAGTTTCTGAAACAGCTGATTCTGACATTGATACACAGAAGAAAATAGCGAGGGCGGTTATGTTACTGGAAACCATAGAACAGGCGAATGATATCAAGAAAATAAGGAAAGAGGATTTAAATGTCCTGGCTCAGGAGATCCGTGATTTCCTGATACAGACCATCAGCGTCACGGGAGGACATCTGGGGGCGAATCTGGGAGCCGTGGAGCTGACCATGGCGCTGCACCTTGCCCTGAACCTGCCGACGGACAAGATCATCTGGGATGTGGGACACCAGTCTTACACCCATAAAATCCTCACCGGCCGGAAAGCGGAATTCAAGACCCTGCGCCAGTTCCATGGCATGAGCGGCTTTCCCAAGCGAAAGGAAAGTCCCTGCGATGTCTTTGACACGGGACACAGCTCTACCTCCCTGTCCGCGGGGCTGGGGCTGGTGAAAGCAAGGGAGATCCTGGGGGGAAGCGAAACCATCGTATCCGTCATCGGGGACGGCTCCATGACCGGCGGCATGGCATATGAGGCATTGAACAATGCCGCCAAGCTGGAGACAAATTTCATCATTATCTTAAACGACAACAACATGTCCATCTCCGAGAATGTGGGAGGCATGTCTAAATATCTGAACAGTATCCGCACAGCCTCCAGTTATCTGGATCTGAAGAAAGGCATCTACAATGCCCTCCAGGGCACCAAGCGGGGGGACAGTACCATCAGCCGCATCCGCAGGGCAAAAAGCAGCTTCAAGCAGCTGGTGATTCCGGGGATGATGTTTGAGGATATGGGTATCACCTATCTGGGGCCCGTGGACGGCCATGACATTTCCGCCATGGTGACTACGATATTGGCTGCAAGACGCGTGGAGGGAGCGGTAATGATCCATGTGATGACCGAAAAGGGCAGGGGATACCGGCCTGCGGAGCGGCATCCCGCCAGGTTCCACGGCACGGAGCCTTTCGACATCGAGACAGGGATTCCCTCCCATCCCAGGACGGTGGCTAATTATACGGATATTTTCTCTACGGTGATGTGTAAGCTGGGACAGCGGGACGAAAAAATCGTGGCCATCACGGCCGCCATGCCGGACGGAACCGGACTAAAACGGTTCCACAATAGGTATCCGGACCGTTTCTTTGACGTGGGCATTGCGGAACAGCATGCGGTGACTTTTGCGGCGGGGCTGGCAGCGGGAGGCATGAAGCCCATTGTGGCAGTGTATTCCTCTTTTTTACAGAGGGCTTATGACCAGATCCTCCATGACGTGTGTCTGCAGAATCTTCCGGTGGTATTTGCCATAGACAGGGCCGGGCTGGTGGGCAGCGACGGGGAGACCCATCAGGGCGTCTTTGATTTTACATATCTCTCGGGCATTCCGAATATGCATATCTGCGCGCCGAAGAATAAATGGGAGCTGTCCGATATGCTGAAATTCGCAGTGGCCCTGGGGGCGCCCGTGGCGGTGCGCTATCCCAGAGGCATGGCTTACGCGGGCTTAAAAGAGCACAGAGAGCCCATAAGGCTGGGAAAGGCCGAGTGGATCTACAGGGAGCAGGAGATCGCCCTGTTTGCCGTGGGCAGTATGGTAAAGACCGCGGAGGCCGTACGGGAGAGCCTTAAGGCAAGGGGGCATGAGGTGAGCCTGATCAACGCCAGATTCGTGAAGCCCATCGACGAGGAGGCTGTGCGGGAAGCCTGCGGGGATCATTCCCTGATTGTGACCATGGAGGAAAATGTGGCCTGCGGCGGCTATGGGGAGAAGATCCTGGCATATATGAATGAGAACGGTCTTAGGAACCGTTTCCTGTCCATTGCGATTCCCGATGTGTTTGTGGAGCATGGAAATGTGGAGCTTCTAAAGCAGGAGATCGGCCTGGATCCGCAGAGCATTGTTGAAAAGATCGGCGGGGTATTGAGAGACAGATGAAAGAACGATTGGACGTCATATTGGTGAAGCAGGGGTATGCCGCTTCCAGAGAGAAAGCCAGGGCTGTCATCATGTCCGGCAATGTGTATGTAAACGGACAAAAGGAAGACAAGGCTGGTACCTTTTTTGACGAGACGAAGATTGCGCTGGATGTGCGGGAGAGCGGGCTTAAGTATGTGAGCAGAGGCGGTCTGAAGCTTGAGAAAGCCATGGAGGTATGGGCATTTTCTCTGGAAAATAAGGTGTGCATGGACATCGGGGCTTCCACCGGGGGCTTTACGGACTGCATGCTGCAGAAAGGGGCGGCCAGGGTGTACGCCGTGGATGTAGGGCATGGACAGCTGGCCTGGAAACTGCGCAATGACGACCGGGTTGTCTGTATGGAGCAGAGGAATTTCCGCTATATGGTTCCCGGGGACATTGGAGAACAACTGGATTTCGCCAGTGTGGACGTATCCTTTATCTCGCTGACAAAGATACTGATTCCTGCCAGAAACCTGCTGCGGGAGGGCGCGGAGATGGTCTGTCTGATTAAGCCCCAGTTCGAGGCAGGCAGGGAAAAAGTGGGCAAAAAGGGTGTGGTCAGGGAGCCGTCCGTCCATGAGGAGGTGATCCGCAAGATTGTGGATTACGCGGATCTGGTGGGCTTTGCCGTACTGCATCTGGACTATTCTCCGGTGAGGGGGCCTGAGGGGAATATCGAATATCTTCTGCATCTGAAAAAAGACACGGAGCCACCGGAGGCTGTCAGGGAGCTGTCTGAGCATGAAGCGGAGGAACGGCTGAAAGAGATCACGGAAAGCGGTTCCGGGCTGTCCCGGGAGCCTGGGTGGGAGAGACTGACGGCAGGGATCGTGGCTGTGTCCCATGAAAGTGTGTAAAGAGCTTCTATACTTTTGTTATTACATGCGGAGGATGGAATCAATGAAGCATTTTTTGATTTACACCAATCGGCATAAAGACAGAGATCTGGCCACCACCAGGCGAATCTGCGACTATCTGCAATTGAAAGGCAGGCGTGCTACGGTTATGGCAGGTGAAAGTTCCGGGGAGACGGAACGCTCCGGGCACGTCCCCGGGGATGCGGACTGTATGATCGTCCTGGGCGGGGACGGCACGGTGCTGCAGGCTGCCAGACTGACAAAGCGGCTGCGGATTCCCATCATCGGCGTAAATCTGGGCACTCTGGGATATCTCACCGAAGTGGAAGTGCTGAACCTGGAGGAGTCTCTGGAGCGGCTGGTTGCCGGGGAGTATGAGCAGGAGAGTCGTATGATGCTCAACGGTAAGGTAACTTTTGCGGACGGAGGGGAGGCTGAGGACTGGGCCCTGAACGATATCGTCATATCCCGCAGCGGTCCTTTACAGATCATCCGGTTCAATATCTTTGTAAACGGACAGTTTTTGAATGATTACAGCGCCGACGGCGTGATTGTGACCACGCCTACGGGTTCTACAGGGTATAATCTGTCCGCGGGAGGCCCTCTGGTGGAGCCCGGCGCCAGGCTGATCATGCTGACGCCCATCTGTCCGCATTCTCTGAATCAGAGGAGCATCATCCTCTCCCCGGAGGATGTGATCGAGATCGAGATTCCGAAGCGCAGCGAGGGCGGAATCCAGACTGTGGAGGCCAACTTTGACGGAAGCCATGTGATACCGCTGCGGGCAGGGGACAGGCTGCGGATTGTCCGGTCACGGGAGACCACGGAATTTTTACGGCTCAATCAGGTCAGTTTTCTGGAGGTACTGCACAAGAAGATGCAGGAATCGTGAGATTCCATGGGGATCCTGGCGGCGTAATGAGTATCTTCCGGGCTGAGGATGAGAGCCGGGACCAATCCGGGAACAGAATGAGACGGCAGTCGGAAAGGGGCGGGGATGAAAGGAAACAGACAGGAAAGAATGGTGGAGATCATTCGCAAATATGATGTGGGAACCCAGGAAGAGCTGGCGGAGCGGCTGCGGGAGGCGGGTTTTCCCGTGACTCAGGCAACGGTTTCCAGGGACATCCGGGAACTGAAGCTGTCCAAAGTGCCCACAGCGGAGGGCGGGCAGAAATATGTGTTGCTGGAACAGGAGGAGGGGGAGCGGGGAGACCGCTATGTCCGCGTCCTGCAGGATGCCTATTCCTCCATGGCTGCGGCTCAGAATCTCCTGGTCATAAAAACCGTATCCGGCATGGCCATGGCTGCTGCCACGGCGCTGGACGCCCTGAAATTCCCGGAAGTGGTGGGCTGTATTGCCGGGGACGATACCATATTTGTGGCCACCCATACTTTGGAGGAAGCGGGAGCGCTGATGGAAAGAATCAGCTCCGTCATGACGTGAAGCGCTATGATATTACTTGACAGGCAGATGTGGCGGAGAGGGTGAATCCGGCGGAAAGCTTACGGCTTTGGGAAGGGCCGGGGCGCCGCGGCCAAAAGCCTGAAAGGAGAAAGAAAATGCTGACAAGTTTGCATGTGAAGAATCTGGCACTGATGGAAGAGACAGAGGTGGAGTTCGGCCCCGGCCTGAACATTCTCACTGGGGAGACCGGAGCGGGCAAGTCCCTGCTCATCGGCAGCGTGACGCTGGCGCTGGGGGGAAAGTTCGAGCGGGAGATGCTGCGGAAAGGCGCGGAGAGCGCCCTTGTGGAGCTTGCTTTCACAGGGGATGAGAGAGTGCGGGAGAAGCTGGCAGAGCTGGAGCTGGAACCATCGGAAGACGATTCTGTAATTATCAGCCGCAGACTCAGCGTGGGAAAAAATGTGTACCGGGTAAACGGCGAGACAGTTACCGCAAAGCAGGTCAGGGAGCTGGCGGAGCTATTGATCGATATCCATGGGCAGCATGAACATCAGTCCCTGCTGCATCGGAAAAAGCATATGGAGATTCTGGATGCTTACTGCGGCGGGAAGCTGCAGAAGGAGGCTAAGACGGTGGCTGCCTTGTATAAAGAGTGCCGCGATCTGGAGAAAGCCCTGGAGGAAGAGGCCATGGACGAGGAAGCCAAGGCAAAAGAGCAGGCCCTGGCCCAGTTTGAGCTTCAGGAAATTCAGCAGGCGCAGCTGGTTCCCGGGGAGGACGAAGAGCTGGAGCAGCATTATCGCATCATGGTAAACAGCAAAAGGATAACCGAAAATTTGTCCGAAAGCTATCAGTATACAGGGAATGATTCGGAAAACGGAGCGGGAAGCGCGCTTAGCCGTGCCCTGCGCGCCCTGAGGAGTGTGGCAGGACTGGACGGCCGTCTGGAGGAGCTGGAGGGAGAGTTGACAGAAATCGACAATCTGCTGGCGGATTATAATCGGGATCTGGCGCAGTACATGGCGGACTGCGAATTCGATGACGCGGATTTCGCTGCCGTGGAGGAACGTCTGAACCTCCTGAACCGTTTAAAGGAAAAATACGGAAATACCATAGAGGCAGTCATTGCCTACGGAGAAGAGAGACAGAAGCTTCTGGACAAGCTGTGCGACTATGACGCCTATATGGAGCAGTTAAATGAACAGCTCCGGGAGACAAAGGAACGGCTGCAGGATGCCTGCGGCAGGCTTTCCGGGATCCGCAGGAAAAATGCCGCTGTGCTGACAAAGCAGCTGAAAGAGGCGCTGCTCCATCTGAACTTTGCCGCAGTGGAATTTGAAATTGCCGTAGAGCAGTCAAAGACCGTCACGGCAAAAGGTTATGACGATGTGGAATTTCTGATTTCCACCAATCCGGGAGAGAGTCTCAAGCCTCTGAGCCAGGTGGCCAGCGGCGGCGAGCTTTCCCGTATCATGCTGGCCATCAAGACTGTTCTGGCAGGCAGGGATGATATCGACACCCTGATTTTTGATGAAATTGACACGGGTATCAGCGGCAGGACCGCATGGCGGGTTTCCGAGCAACTGGACACAGTGGCCCATGCTCACCAGGTGCTCTGCATTACCCATCTGCCCCAGATAGCGGCTATGGCGGACAGGCATTTTGTCATCGAAAAAAGCTCCACCCAGGACAATACCATCACCGATATCCGTTTGCTGGAAGAGGAGGAAAGCTTAGGGGAGCTGGCAAGGCTTTTAGGCAGCGATACCCTGACCGAGGCCGCCCTGTCCAATGCAAAGGATATGCGCCTCCAGGCCGCCGCGCACAAGACCGATTCCCGTTAAAAATTCCAAAAGCTGTCGGAATGAAACAGAAAAAATTTCACATACTATACACGAAAAAGACTCCTGGAGAGTCTTTTTGTGTGGGCAAAAACGGCGATTCAGATGGGAGTATGTGGATATGGGACAGAAAGGCAAGGGGAACATACAGAATATAGAAGATATCAGAAAAAGGACAGTGCCAGACAGAAATTTCGCGGCAGGCAATATGGAGGAAGATGTGAAACGACGGGCAGGTGAGGACATGGTGATCCTGATCCAGAACTGGAAGAAGAGGCTGCGGCGCTACAGAATATACCGGTTCTGTTTAAGCCTGACCCTGGCGGCAAGCTGTATTGCTCTGATGGCCATGCTGTACTATCAGATTGACAGCAGCATTCCCTCCGTCATCAATGTGCGTGCCGGGGAGGAGGAATCCTTTCATCTGGGCGTGCCTGCCAGAGGAGAGATTATAAGCGTAAGCGACCAGGGGAGCAGCAATATTCCTCAGGGAGCGGTGGACATAGATTTGAGTAAAACATTTACGCTGAAGACGGCTTTGAAGTCAGGCTACCAGATGCAGGTCAAGCTCTTCGGCTTCATTACTTTAAAAAATGTAGAAATCCAGGTCATCGAGGACCAGGAACTGATTCCCGTAGGCACACCCATCGGCATCTATGTGAAGACAGACGGCGTGCTGGTGGTAGGAACGGGAGAATTCCAGGGGGTGGACGGCGTCAGCTACTCTCCCGGCAAATATATCTTAAAATCCGGCGACTATGTCCGCAAGGTAAACGGCCTCGCCGTGACGGAAAAAGATGATTTTATTCAGCGTATGAAAGACAGCAACGGACAGCCCGTGGTCCTGACCATAGAGAGGGACGACGAACTCATGGACGTGGAAATCACCCCCATGCAGGATGCGGCGGGCGATTACAAGATCGGCGTCTGGGTGCGGGACAATGCCCAGGGCGTGGGCACCATGACTTACATTGACAATCAGGGGAATTTCGGGGCCCTGGGACATGGCATCACTGATGTGGACACCAGTACCCTGATGCACATGGAGGGAGGCACTCTCTACCAAACGGATATCGTGGACATCCATAAAGGATCCTCCGGCAATCCCGGCGAGATGACAGGTATGATCATCTACTCGGACGAGAGGATTCTGGGGAAAATCACAGACAACAGCAATCGCGGGATCTTCGGCACCTGCAATCAGAAAGCGCTGGAAATGGGCACCCGGGAAGCCCTGCCTATCGGCCTTAAGCAGGAGATCCGGACCGGCAAGGCCCAGATCCTGTGCACTGTGGACGGGGAGACCAGATACTATGATATAGAGATTACGGCAATCCACCTGGATCATGACAATGTAAACCGGGGCATAGAGCTCACCGTCACGGACCCGGAGCTGCTGGCGGTGACCGGGGGAATTGTCCAGGGGATGAGCGGCAGCCCTATTATACAGAACGGGAAGTTCATCGGAGCCGTGACCCATGTTCTGGTGCAGGATTCCAGGAAAGGGTATGGGATCTTTATTGAGAATATGCTGGAGCATTGAGGAAGAGTAGACAGGGATAGGGGGAATTGCAACAAAAGCTTGCTTATAGTTGTGAGTTTTCTTCCCACAGTTATGAGATGTAGTTGGGCATTAAGCCTAATCATTGGCTATGATAAATCGATTATATATATCTGATTGCATGTTGCGTCCCGGTGCATTGAGGCTGGCTTCCCGGCATCCTATTGACTGCTTTAAGCTGAAGCATATTGATGCATACTACGAAATCCTGTGTTCCAAATCCAAAGGCGTACAATCTTTTAGGGAATCCGGAGTGCTATCATGAAAAGCTGGGATTGTCTTTAAGCAGGGCAAGAATGCAGTGTCCATAGAACACTGCATTCTTGCGGGAATGTTTCTGTCAGGGGAACTCTTCCGGCAAAACGATGGGGCCGGAACTTTGCGCTGTAATGGAGCATATGGGATTCGAACCCACGGCCTCAACAATGCGAATGTTGCGCGCTCCCAACTGCGCTAATGCCCCATGCATTTAAGTATAGCACAAATCAGAGAAAATGCAATAAGAATTTATCGAAATTTATCATGTGTTTTTACGTTTTTTTCATGATTTTTTTCATGCACCCGCCTGGTCAGGTATAATGTAATATCCCGCTCCGTGTCCACAGCCTGTCCACTGATGCCAAATAGAGACAATGGGATTCAAAGTGGAGTGCTGTCAAGGCAGCTTGGCGTGTTTTTTTGTGACAGCATACCAAAGCATGTAAAAGGACGATGAGGACAGGAACAAAAGACAGGCCGCCTGCATAGGATATAAAAAGGTATGCGGAGGCTTGACTATGGCTTTGGTGGTACTGGATGCGGGACATGGCGGAAGCAACCCTGGCGCGGTGTATCAGGGCAGGCAGGAAAAGGATGACGCGCTGGCCCTGACGCTGGCAATCGGACAGATTCTGGAGGAGAACGGCATAGAGGTCTATTATACCAGGACAACGGACATATATGAATCCCCGGAACATAAGGCACAGGAGGGAAATGCGGTGCAGGGAGATTATTTTGTGTCCATCCATCGCAATTCCAGTCCTTATCCCAATCAGTATACAGGGATAGAAACCCTTGTATACAATCGTTACGGGGAGGCGGGAAGGCTGGCGGAAAATATCAATGCCAGGCTGGAGCAGGCAGGATATGAGAACCAGGGAGTCAATGAGCGGACGAACCTGGTGGTGTTGAACCAGACCCAGATGCCGGCCGCATTGGTGGAAGTAGGCTTCATCAATACGGATGCCGACAATCGTCTGCTGGATGAGCGGTTTCAGGAGACTGCCCGGGCGATTGCGGAGGGAATCCTGGCAACGGTATGGAGCAGCTAGGCGGCAGGCAGGACCTCCCCGGGAGAATGGGATGAGAGACGGAAGAAAGGGGCTCGGTAGAAGAATGCGGCTTGCGGCGGAAGCGCTGTTTGCATGTGCGCTTCCGGCAATTGTCTGTTTCGGAGGCTGCGGCGGTATACAGGCATACCGTTTAGAGGCAGACGGCGGGAAAACATACGCGGATTCCGGAACCTCACAGAAAGGCGGAGAAATGCGGCAAAAAGCCGGCGGGCTGCGGCAGACAGAGGACGGCTGCATGGAACCGACAGGCTCCCTGCAGCTGGCGGGGAGTTCTTCCATGGAAAAGCTTACGGATGCTCTGGCGGAGTGCTTCATGGAGCGATATCCGGGCATTACCGTGACGGTACAGTTTACCGGATCCAGTGCGGGAATTGAATCGGTTTTGCGGGGAAGCGCGGATATCGCCATGACATCCAGGGAGCTGTCAGAGGAAGAAAAGGCCAGCGGGCTGACGGAATACGCGGTGGCGCTGGACGGCATTGCGGTATGTGTAGATTCCGGGAATCCCGTGACGGAAATAACCTGGCAGCAGTTGAGGGACATCTACACCGGAAAGATTACGAATTGGTCATCAATCGGAGGCGGCGATATGCCCGTTGTCCTCATAGGCCGGGAGGCCGGCTCCGGCACAAGAGAGGCTTTCGAGGAGCTGCTGGGGATAAGGGGCCGGTGTACATATGCCAACGAACTGGACAGCACGGGGGCCGTCATGGCGAGAGTGGCGTCCACGCCGGGGGCCGTGGGCTATCTGTCCTTTGACGTGCTGCATCCTGCCGCGGAGCCGGCGGAATGGAAAGAGGCAAAGGGGCGGGGAAGTAATGGGGGCGGCAGGGTATGCGCGATTGCCCTGGATGGGATAGCGCCCACTGCGGAAAATGTCAGAGACGGAAAATACCCGTTATGCCGTCCTTTCCTGATGGTCATTCGGGGGGAGCTGTCCGCCCAGAGAGATATCGTCAGACTTTGGCTCCGCTATGCATATAGCGCTGAGGGGCAGGATATTGCAGAAAAAGTAGGGCTTGTGAAGAAAGCCGCAGGGAAAGGGGAATAGGGGCAGCATGGAATATCGGAAAAAAAGAGCCGCGAAAGAGGCTGCCGCGCAGCTGGTGTGTAGCGTTTGCGCGGCATTTGCCCTCCTGGCGGTATCGGCCATCACTGTCTATATGCTAAAAAGCGGATTACCTGCCATCAGGCAGATCGGCCTTGGCAATATCCTTTTGGGCACACAGTGGAACCCCACGGCAGACGACCCGCAGTTCGGCATTTTGTATGTGATATTGACTTCTGTGGTGGGTACGCTTCTGGGAGCTTCGGCAGGGATTCCGCTGGGGATTCTCACAGCGGTTTTTCTGGCGGAAGAGTCCGGGCGAAAGCGGGGAATGACAGAGGTCATAAAAGGGGCTGTGGAGCTGCTTGCGGGAATTCCCTCCGTGATTTACGGGCTGCTTGGCATTTATCTGCTGAACCCCTGGATTTACAGACTGGAACGGTATCTGTTCGCAGGGTCCGAAAAGCATCAGTTTACGGGGGGAGCAAATCTTCTTTCTGCCGCCATCGTGCTGGCCGTTATGATGCTTCCTACCATTATCAACATCAGCGAAGCCTCCATCCGGGCAGTGAAGCCCTCTGTCCGCGAAGCCTCCCTGGCCCTGGGGGCATCCAGGATACAAACTTACTTCCAGGCCGTGCTCCCAGCCGCGGGGCCGGGGATTGCCACGGCCGTGGTGCTGGGGGTGGGCAGGGCCCTGGGCGAGGCTATGGCGATTATGCTGGTGTCCGGGGGAAGCGTCAATGCGCCGCTTCCCTTTCGCTCGGTGAGATTTCTGACTACAGCCATTGTAGGGGAGATGGGATATGCCCACGGCCTCCACAGACAGGCGCTGTTTACCATCGGACTTGTGTTGTTTGCATTTATTATGCTGATGAATCTGTGGCTGACGCGGATCTTAAGGGAGAGCCGGACTTTAGACGGATAAAGAAGAGGAAGAATACATGGAAAGGCGCCGGTAAAGGGCGGAATACAGGAGACCGCAGGTAAAAGGACCGGGACAGGCACAGAAAGAAAGGAGCAGAAAAATGACAGGGAACCATTCGCTTTACCAAAAAAGGACAAGACCCACAGAACAGTTTCTTCTGGCAGCGATTTATGGGGCGGCATATTTTTCACTGTTCCTGCTGCTTGGAATCATGGCGTATCTGTTTTTCAGGGGCTCAAGGATTTTGAGCCTGCGATTTCTGACTTCCGTCACAAGCGTATGGAGGGGTACGGTTGGCATTGGCGGCAGCATTGTAAATACCCTGTACATCATTTTGATCACCCTGGGGGCGGCAGTGCCTGTGGGGATCGGGGCGGCGATCTACCTGAATGAATATGCGCAGCCGGGCAGGCTGGTACGGCTCATCGAATTTGCCACAGAGATATTGGCCGGGATTCCCTCCGTGATTTTCGGGCTTTTCGGCATGGTATTTTTTGTGGATGTGATGGGGTTTGGGTATTCCCTGTTGAGCGGCTCTCTTACCCTGGCCCTGATGGTGCTCCCGCTCATCGTGCGTAACACCCAGCGGGCCTTGCGCACCGTGCCGGAAAGCTACCGGTACGCTGCCCTGGGGCTGGGGGCTCCTAAGTGGCATCTGATTCATACGATTCTGCTTCCTGCCGCCATGCCGGGGATTCTCACCGGCATTATTCTGGCAGTGGGGCGCATTGTGGGGGAATCGGCGGCGCTTCTTTTTACGGCAGGCAGCGCCAGGCTGCTGCCCAGGCTAAAGGGCGATCTGGGAGATATTTTGTCCGCATTGGGAGGAAAGGTTTTTCAGTCCGGCGGGACATTGGCAGTGGAGCTGTACCTGCAGATGCAAAATGGAGAATACGAGGCGGCATTCGGTATCGGCTGCGTGCTGATTCTGCTGGCACTGGCGCTGAATTTGCTGATAAAGCTGATATGCGGCGGAGCGCTTCGGGGGAGAACCGGAAACCGCAGGAGTTACTTGAGACGGAAAGGCGTTCTTGAAAAACGGGGGTTCTTGGAAAATGGTTCAGGGAAAGATATCGGTGAGAGGCCTGAAGCTTTTTTATAGCGGAAACCAGGCTCTGAAAAATATAGATATGGAGATTGGGGAGAACCGGGTCACAGCCCTGATCGGTCCCAGCGGCTGCGGGAAATCGACTTTTCTGAAATGTCTCAACCGGATGAACGATCTGGCTGAGCATGTGCGCATGGAAGGGAAAGTTCTTTTGGACGGAGAAGATATCTACGATGAGCGGGTGGACGTTACCCTTCTGCGCAGGCGGGTGGGCATGGTTTTCCAATCGCCCAATCCTTTTCCCATGAGCATTTTTGACAATGTGGCCTATGGGCCCAGACTGCAGGGCATGAAAAAAAGGGAGGAGCTGGAAGAAATCGTGGAGCGTTCTCTGCGAAGCGCCTCTATTTTCGAGGAAGTGAAAGACAGACTGAAAAAAACTGCACTGGGCCTGTCCGGAGGGCAGCAGCAGCGGCTGTGCATAGCCAGAGCCCTTGCCGTGGAACCGGAGGTATTGCTGTTAGACGAGCCCACGTCCGCGCTGGATCCCGTCTCCACTCTGAAGATAGAAGAGCTGCTGAAACGTCTGCGGGGAAGCTATACGCTGGTGATTGTGACCCACAACATGCAGCAGGCTGCCAGAGTGGCGGATGACACGGCTTTCTTCCTGGGGGGAGAAATCGTGGAATCCGGCAGCACTGACAGCCTGTTTTGCAGACCGCGGGATAAACGGACGGAATTATATATTACGGGGCGGTTCGGTTAGCGCCTCTTGGTCCGGAATTCAGGAATCGGGTTTTTCTTCTTTGGATTCGGCCTCCTGGCTTTCCGGCTTCTCGGGGATGGTCATCAGCACTTTTACGATCCGGTTTTGTTCAATGCCCTGTACTTTCAGGCGGATGCCGCTTTCCAGAGTGACTTCCTCACTGTCTTCAGGCAGCCGATCCAGACTCTCGATGATGATACCGCCGATAGAGTCGTAGTCCTCGCTGTTCAGATCCGTGTCCAGCTCGTCATTGATGTCGTCCAGCTTCATGCTGCCCTCCACCAGATAGGTGCGTTCATCCAGCTTCTGTATGTATTCTTCCTCGTCTTCATCATATTCGTCCCGGATTTCGCCCACGATTTCCTCCAGCAGGTCTTCCAGGGTGATCATGCCCACTGTGGCGCCGTATTCATTGAGGACAAAGGTGACGCTGGTGGTCTTTTCCCGCAGTTCATAGAGCAGATCGGATACTTTTTTAAATTCGTATGTAAAATGGGCGTCCCTGAGGATCGACCTGATCTGGAAATGTTCTTCGTCCTGGGTCAGAATGAAGTCCTTGATATTGATCAGGCCGATGATATTGTCCTTATCGTCCTCATATACGGGAAAGCGCGTATACATGGACTCCCGGAAAGTAGACAGCACTTCCTGAAAAGAGGCATTTACATCCACGGTTACCATATTGATCCTGGGAACCATGATGTCCTTGGCCAGGGCGTCGGAGAAATCGAACACATTGTAGATCATTTCTTTTTCTTCGGATTCAATGACGCCGCTTTCATGGCTTACATCCACATAAGTCCGCAGCTCCGCCTCCGTCATGGTAGTGATCTTCTTGCTGGGGTCAATGCGCAGCAGGCGTAGTATCCCGTTGGACATTTTGTCAACGATGAAGATAACCGGAGTCATGATCTGCATCAGGCCGTAGATAATGCCGCAGTAGGCAAGGGTAATTTTTTCCGATGTGAGCATGGCCCATGTCTTGGGAACAATTTCGCCCACCAGCAAAATGACAAGAGTCAGGATACCGGTAGCCACAGCCACGGGGATGCCGAAACGCAGGGCAATGGTAGTGGTCAGGGCAGAGGTGGACAGGTTTACGATGTTGTTGCCGATCAAAACGGTACTGAGCATCTTACTGTAGCTCTCCAGGATTTTGTTTACCTTTGCCGCCCGCTTGCTGCCCTCTTCCTCAAGGGTGCGCATGCGCACACGGTTCACCGTGCTGAAAGCCGTCTCTGCCGACGAGAAGAAGCCTGACAGGATGATAAGAAACAGTAGAATAATAAGTTGTATGCCTTCTGGAACGTCCAAAAATGAGTCACTCCTTTGTGTACTGACAGCCGGTCTTGGATGCCGCCTGCCGCGATATTGGTTTCTGGTAATCAAAATTTACTATACAGAATGAATAGGAGTTTGTCAAGTTCCCGGAGGCAGATGCATATGATTTTATAAAAAGTTTATAGACTAAAGCCGGCAAAGGCTTTGGTCTGACAGGGGGAATGATGGAACAAAGGAATCGGAATCAGGGGATGGGGGAGGTACCGGTGGCTTTTTTGCTAAAGAGTCTGCTTTTTTCTTACATACTGACGGGGGTGATGCTGGCGCTGTTAGCTTTTTTGCTGTACAGGTTCGGGCTGGGGGAGAGAGCCGTTTCCATTGCGATTATTGTGATTTATGTAGTGGCCACTCTTTTTAGCGGATTTATGGCCGGGAAGCGGATAAAGAGCAGACGGTTTCTGTGGGGGCTTGTGATGGGGGGCGCTTATTTCCTGGTTTTGGCGGTGGTTTCTCTGATTGCCGGGAAAGGGGATGTGCAGATAGGAAGTTCTTTTTTTACGACGCTGGCCCTTTGCGCGGGGGGCGGAATGCTTGGAGGGATGCTGAGCTGAGAGGATGAGGGCGGGAGGGGCGTCCACTGCCCCTCCTGCCGGCGCAAAATCTTCTTGAAGAAAGGATGCCGTGCGGTTATAATTTACTTATGTATTCTAAACGAAAAGAACGGAGGGACGAAGATGAGGGTACTGTTTATTGGAGGCACGGGGACGATCAGCAGCGCGATTTCCAGAAAAGTGGCACAGCGGGGGGACGAGCTGTATCTGCTGAACCGGGGAAACCGGAGCATGGAGATGCCAAAGAGCGTGAAGTGGCTCCGGTGTGATATCGGGGATGAGGCTGCCGCCGCCGCGGCCCTGGAGGGGATGCGGTTTGATGTTGTCTGCGATTTCATCGGTTTCGTACCCGGACAGTTGGAGCGGGACTACCGATTATTTGCGGGCAGGACAAAGCAGTTCATGTATATCAGTTCCGCGTCCGCTTATCACAAGCCGGTGAGGGATTACAGGATCAGTGAGGGGACCACCCTGGCGAATCCTTATTGGGAGTATTCCCGGAATAAGATCGCCTGTGAGGAATATCTGATGGGCCTGTACCGGAAGAACGGTTTTCCCGTGACAATTATACGACCGAGCCATACATACTCTGAAAAGTCCGTGCCCGTGGGGGTTCATGGGGACAACGGAAGCTTTCAGGTGCTTAAGAGGATGCTGGAGGGGAAGCCTGTGATCATTCCGGGCGACGGCACCTCTCTTTGGACGATTACATATAATGAAGATTTTGCGGAGGGCTTCATAGGGCTTATGGGGAATCCCCATGCCATCGGAGAGGCGTTCCAGATCACTAATGACGAATCCCTGACCTGGAACCAGATCTACGGGATTGCTGCGGACTGTCTGGGGGTGGATCTGAAAGCGTACCATGTGGCGTCGGAATTTTTGGCGGCGCTGGGGCCTTATGACTTTACGGGATCTCTCATCGGGGACAAGGCCAATACCGTGGTATTTGACAATCGGAAGCTGAAAGCGGCCGTGCCGGGCTTTTGTCCTGCCGTCCGGGCGGAGGAGGGTATCCGCAGGGCGGTAGAATATATCTTATCCCATGAGGAGTGCCAAAAAGAGGATCCTGCTTTCGACGCCTGGTGCGACAGGGTGATCGCGGCTCTGGAGCAGACGAAAGAACAGCTGCGTGGGATTTGACCACTTTTTTTGAAAAAACCCTTTTACAAACAGATATTTTATGATATACTACAAAAAGTTTCTTGGTTCCGGCCGCAGAAAGCGGTTCTGCGCTTCCTGCGGCGGACGGGACGGAATGAGAAGAGGAGGATTTTTCACATGAAGCATATCAAAACTTTGACCACAAGGAATCTGAAAGAATCCGTGAAGAAAGGCGGCTGCGGCGAGTGCCAGACTTCCTGCCAGTCTGCCTGCAAGACTTCCTGCACAGTGGGAAACCAGAGCTGTGAGAAAGTGAAATAGTGACCAGGCAAGCAGCGGATTCTTTCGCTGCTTGAACTTTGTTGACGGGTAAGAGAAAGGATATATCAGTGATACACCAGTATAAGAGCAATGGATACAATATAGTGCTGGATGTGAACAGCGGCTCCGTCCATGTGGTGGATGATGTGGTCTATGACTTGATTCCTCTGATAGAGCCGCTGGCGGCGGAGGGAGTGAAAGAGCCCGCCGCAATTCGGAAAGCGCTGGAAAAAGACAACCTGCCCTACCCGAGAGAGGAGATTGGGGAGGCTGTGGAGGAGATTCTGGAGCTTGCGGCTTCCGGCTCATTGTTCGCGCCGGATATCTATGAAGACTATATATTTGACTTCAAAAAGCGCCGGACAGTGGTAAAGGCTCTGTGTCTTCATATCGCCCATGACTGTAATCTGGCCTGTAAATATTGTTTTGCCGAAGAGGGAGAGTATCATGGGAGACGTGCCCTGATGAGCCTGGAGGTGGGAAAAGCGGCGCTGGATTTTCTGGTGGCCAATTCCGGGAACCGGGTGAACCTGGAAGTGGATTTCTTCGGCGGGGAGCCGCTGATGAACTGGCAGGTGGTAAAGGAGCTGGTGGCTTACGGCCGCAGCCTGGAAGCGCCTCACAACAAGAAGTTCCGCTTCACCCTGACCACCAACGGCGTGCTTCTAAACGACGAGGTAATGGAATTCGCGAACCGCGAGATGGCGAATATTGTCTTAAGCATTGACGGCCGCAGGGAGATCCACGACAAAATGCGTCCTTTCCGGGGCGGTCAGGGCAGCTATGACCTGATCGTGCCGAAATTCCGGAAAGTGGCCGAGAGCAGGGGGCAGGAACGGTACTATGTGAGGGGAACCTTTACCCGTTACAATCTGGACTTTTCCAGAGACGTACTGCATCTGGCGGATCTGGGCTTCCGGCAGATATCCGTGGAGCCTGTGGTAGCGGGGCCGGAGGACGATTATGCAATACGGGAAGAAGATCTGCCGACGCTGCGGGAGGAATACGACAAGCTGGCGGCGGAAATGATAAAGCGAAAGAAAGAGGGGAAAGGATTCAACTTTTTCCATTTCATGATAGATCTGGCGGGCGGGCCCTGCGTGGCCAAGCGTCTGTCCGGCTGCGGTTCCGGGACGGAGTATCTGGCTGTAACGCCCTGGGGGGATCTGTATCCCTGCCATCAGTTCGTGGGGAACGAGGATTTTCTCATGGGTAATGTGGAGGAGGGGGTGCTGCGCACCGATATCCGCGACGAATTCAAGGGCTGCAATGTCTATGCCAAGGAGAAATGCAGGAAATGCTTCGCGAAATTCTACTGCAGCGGCGGCTGCGCGGCCAATGCCTACAATTTCCACGGCAATATCAATGAAGCGTACGATGTGGGCTGTGAGCTGGAGCGAAAGCGCGTGGAGTGCGCGATTATGCTGAAAGCGGCGGAAGCGGAGCTATAACGGTAAGTACCCGGTCGGCGCACAGTTCTCCCGGGATTTCGTGCAAGAGAGCAGGGAGCGCCCCGGGGTGCGGTAACGGTATAGAATTTTTACAGTATAATTAGAAAGGACGAAAGAACATGAAAAAGAACAAGGCAATAGTGGTATTGCTTTGCATCCTGCTGGTGCTGATAGGGGTCACATATGTGGATATCTTCGGCGTAAATCCGGAGGGCGACGGCAGCATCTCTGATATCAGTCTGGGCCTGGATCTGGCAGGCGGCGTCAGCATCACTTATCAGGTGGTGGGGGAGGAAGAGCCCAGCGCTACGGATATGAACGACACCATAGCGAAGCTGCAGAAGCGTGTGGAGAATTACAGTACGGAGGCCATTGTCTATCAGGAGGGCACGGACAGAATCAATATCGAGATTCCCGGCGTCAGCGATGCCAATGCCATTCTGCAGGAGCTGGGCAGGCCCGGTACTTTGTACTTTATCTCCCAGACGGATTCGGAGGGGAATCAGAACTACAGCCCTCAGACAGTACAGAACCCGGACGGCACTTACGGCACGGCCTATGTGCTGAACAAGACCATCGACGAGCTGCTGGAGAACGGTTCCATTCAGGTCCAGGGCACGGATGTGAAAGAAGCCAGCGCAGGGAGCATGCAGACCAATATGGGTTCGGAATTTGTGGTAGGCCTGACCATGACGGACGAAGGCGCGAAAAAATTCGCGGAAGTCACCCAGAGGGCATTTGACAGAAATGAATCCCTGGCCATCTATTACGACGGAAACATCATAAGCGCGCCCGGAGTGAATGCGGTCATCACGGACGGCAGCGCCCAGATCTCTCCCATGGAATCCTTTGAGCGCGCAGAGAATCTAGCCTCCACTATCCGCATCGGCGGCCTGAAGCTGGAGCTGGAAGAGCTGCATTCCAAGGTGGTGGGCGCCCAGCTGGGTGTGGAGGCCATCGACACCAGCCTGAAAGCAGGCGCCATCGGCCTGGTGCTGGTGATGATATTCATGATTGCGGTATACCTGATTCCCGGCCTGGCCTCAGCCATTGCGCTGTTGGCTTATGTGGCGCTGGTGATTCTGCTGTTAAACGGCTTTGACATGACACTGACCCTGTCCGGCGTGGCGGGCATTATCCTGTCCATCGGTATGGCGGTGGACGCAAATGTGATCATTTTTGCGCGTATCCGCGAAGAACTGGCTGTGGGCAAGACTGTGCGCAATGCCATCAAGATCGGCTTTGACAAAGCGCTTTCCGCCATCATGGACGGTAATATTACCACTTTGATCGCCGCCGGCGTATTGCTTCTGCTGGGACCCGGTACGGTGAAAGGCTTTGCGCAGACATTGGCGCTGGGTATAGTGCTTTCCATGTTCACTGCCCTGGTGGTGACCAGGTATCTGCTGTATGCTTTCTACGCCCTGGGACTGAAGAGCGAGAAGTTCTACGGTATTGGTAAGGAGCATAAGCCTCTGTCCATCCTTTCCAAAAAAGGGCTTTTCTTTGGCATCTCCCTTGGGATGATCGTTGCAGGCTTTGTGGTCATGGGCGTGCACAAGGTATCCTCCGGGGATGCCCTGAATTACAGTCTGGAATTTAAAGGCGGCACGGCTACCACGGTGACATTCTCCGAGGCTATGACATTGGAGAAAGCCAATGCGGATGTGGCCCCGCTTATTGAAAAGATCGCGGGCGGCGCGGTACAGATACAGACAGTGCAGGATTCCAATGAGGTCATCTTTAAGACCGGTTCCCTGAATGTGGAGCAGAGAGAAGAGCTGAATAAGATGTTCGTGGACAACTTCGGCGTGGATGAGAATATGATCACTTCCGAGACTATCAGCTCTGTCATCAGCGACGAGATGAAGTCCGACACAGTGATTGCCGTGGCAGTGGCTATTATCTGTATGCTGATTTATATCCGGATCCGTTTCAGGGACATCCGGTTCGGTCTGAGCAGTATCATAGCCCTGCTGCATGACGTGCTTGTAGTATTGGCGTTCTATGCGGCGGCAAGAGTTTCCGTGAGTAATACTTTCGTGGCCTGTATGCTGACCATTGTGGGTTACTCTATCAACGCTACTATCGTCATATTCGACCGAATCCGTGAAAACATGGCGACCATGACGCACAAGGATGATCTGAAAGCGGTGGTGGACAGAAGTATTACGCAGACCATGTCCAGAAGTATTTTCACATCCCTGACCACCTTTATCATGGTGGCGGTGCTGTATGTGCTGGGCGTGACCAGTATCCGTGATTTTGCGCTGCCTCTAATGGTAGGCATTGTATGCGGCACCTATTCCTCCATCTGCCTGGCGGGCAGTCTGTGGTACGTATTCCGCATGAAGTTCGCTCCGAAAAAGGCTGAATAAGGAATCGGATAAAATTTGAAGTTTGAAGTGCTGCCTTTTGGGCAGGCAGGCGGTTGCGCGCCTGTCTCCTGAGAGGCGGCATATTTTGTCATGGGAGAAAGTTTAAGAAAATGGCGAAAGAAGAATGCGTGATCGTGTTCCGTATCCTACTTTTTATCAAAAAATCAGATAGAGATTAGATTCACTTTATATAAAAGCGCATAATTTATGATATGATATGACTGTGGGAAGCATCATAGAAGAAACGCAAGGGAGGAATGGGACATGGGAACCGTGCTGGATTATCTGGAGAAATACGGAAAATACAGTTTCGAGGAAATGCCGATGACAGAGGTGGACAGTCTGGCACTGTGCCAGCTTTCCTATCTGAAATTCGACGGTATGGTTCCGGGGCAGGAGGAAAAGGCTGTATTGCCTGCAGTGACTCTGGAGAGCCTGAAAGACCATCCGGATTTTGAGAAACTCTTTGCGGATGTGCGCTATGAGAAGCCCAATAGGGCGCTGTATGAGAAAATGATCAGCGGAGAGCGCTTCAGGAGCCTGCAGTTAAATTATTATATAAACGTAATAGAGCAGCGGTGGGAGACCCAGTTTTCCGCCGTGACCTACACCATGGGTGACGGAACCCGTTACATTGCCTACCGGGGCACGGACGAGACCATCGTAGGCTGGAAAGAGGACTTCAACATGGCATTCCTTTCGCCGGTGCCCGGACAGGCATACAGCGTGGAATATTTAAACAGTGTGGCGGAGAAATTCGACGGCCCCTTTTATGTGGGAGGCCATTCCAAGGGCGGAAATCTGGCGGTATACAGTGCCATGAACTGCGATGCCAAACTGCAGGACAGGATCGTGAAAGTCTACAGCATGGACGGACCCGGTTTCCGCCCGGAGGTGCTGAAAAACTGCGATTATGAAAAAATCGCGGACAGGGTGGTGAAGATTCTGCCCAATTCCTCCCTGGTGGGAATGATATTCGAATCCGGCATGTATTTTCAGGTGGTGAAGAGCAAAACTTTCGGACTGCTCCAGCATGACCCATATACCTGGCTGGTCACGGGCAATCACCTGGTGCGGGCAGACCATCTCTACGAGCGCAGGCAGCAGATGGACAATAACCTGAACGAATGGATTCTGTCCTTAAACGAACAGCAGCTGCGCACATTCGTAGATACTTTGTACCAGGTCATCACAGCCTCCCGGGCAGACAATCTCATCGACTTTACGGCGGAGTGGAAAAAGAGTATGAACGGCGTCATCGCTGCCCTGAAAGAGGTGGATGAGGACACTGTGGAGGCCCTGAAAGAGATAGTCAGGTCGCTCTTTGAGATCACAAGAGAAAACCGGAAGAAGCAGGTGGCGGCAAAAGCGGAGGCGGCGCTTGAGAGGCTGGCAGGCAGAGGGAAAGAGCGGAAAGAGTGAATTGATGGAAAAAATATTTTTTCGCTTGCTTTTATGGCCATATTGTATTAAAATGTTATAGATTACTAAATAGATAGGTGGTATATACAGTTAAAAGGTATATATATCTTATTATATAATACCACGCACATACTAATCAGAAGCAGGAGCGGCAGACTGACATGCGGAAAGCGCAGAAGCAGCAGGCAGAGGATTTTATAAAAGTCTTGGCCGAGGCCCATGACGAAATCCGGAAAGCAATTGAAAAAAAGAATATTTCCGCAGCCATGAGTCTGCTGGCAGACTGCCAGGACGGCGCCATTGCGCTGGGCAATCTAATCGAGAGTTCGGAGGGAGAAGATTTTCCCACGACAGCTTTATTGGAGACTTACTGTGAGCAGGTTTACAGGCTTTACGAGGACCTGGAGAAAGGTCTGCCTATCGGGGCAGGAAAAGCATATAAAGGCCTGCGCCAACAGCTTTTTAAAATTGATAGCAGCGTGAAGAATGAGATCAGGGTTCGCACAGAGGCGGTATTTTTACCGTATAAAGCCTCTATGTGGGACAGCCTGGAGAGCGTCTGGAAAGCCGCGGATGAGGACCCGGACTGTGACGCTTACGTGATTCCCATTCCTTATTATGACAAGAACCCGGACGGGAGCTTCCGGGAACTGCATTATGAGGGCGGGGAGTATCCGAAAGATGTTCCGGTGGTGTGGTATGAGGATTATGATTTTGAGACACGCAGGCCGGATATGATCTATATACATAATCCTTACGATGACTGCAATATTGTGACCAGTGTGCATCCGTTTTTTTATTCGAAGAATTTGAAGAAGTTTACGGATAAATTGGTATATATACCTTATTTTATATTAGGGGAGATTGATCCGGAAGACAAGCTGGCGCTGAAGAATATCGAGAAATTCTGCCTGGTACCCGGCGTGGCGTATGCGGACCAGGTGATTGTCCAGTCTGAGGACATGCGGCAGGCTTATATCAATGTGTTGACGGAGTTTATGGCAGGGCAGGGACGCAGCAGGGGGTATTGGGAGAAGAAAATTGACGGAAGCGGTTCGCCAAAGTTGAAAAAGGTGCTTGATACCAGCAAAGATAATTTAGAGATTCCGGAAGAGTGGTTGAAAGTCATTCAGAAAGCCGATGGGAGTTGGAAGAAAATTGTCTTTTATAATACGACTGTGACAGCATTGCTGCAGTATAATGAGCAGTATTTGTCAAAGATGCGGGATGTATTTCGTATTTTCTATGAGAATCGAAATGAGGTGGCATTGCTTTGGAGGCCGCATCCGCTTTTTATGTCAACGATTGAAAGCATGCGGCCCGAATTAGGAGCGGAGTACCAGGATATTGTAAAGACATATCGGAGAGATGGATGGGGGATTTATGATGATTCCCCTGATATAGAGAGGGCAGTTGTGATAAACGATGCTTATTATGGGGATGGAAGCAGTGTGGTACAGATGTGCCAGGCTAAGGGAAAGCCTATTATGATACAGAATCCGTATGTACTGGATTAAATATTGTAGATTTGAGGGAGGCAGCATTTTGTACAGCCAATTACTTGAAAAAATAATTTCCAAAAAAGAATCCATGTCCGTAATCGGGTTAGGATATGTCGGTATGCCTATTGCAGTTGCGTTTGCTGAAAAATTCAATGTAATTGGTTTCGACTTAAATCCGGAAAAGATAAAACAGTACAGGAGCGGCATAGATCCCACAAGAGAAGTAGGAGATACAGCAATTCAGAATACTGCAGTGGAATTTACTGAAAATGAAAGGGAATTGAGGAGGGCCAGGTTTCATATTGTCGCAGTGCCTACTCCCGTGAATGCAGATCATACGCCTGATTTGGGGCCAGTAGAATCGGCCAGTGAAATAGTTGGTCGAAACCTATGCAAAGGCTCTGTCATTGTATACGAGTCTACGGTATATCCCGGAGTTACAGAAGAAGTATGTGTTCCGATTTTAGAGAAAGAATCAGGACTTCAATGTGGTAAGGATTTTAAGGTCGGGTACAGCCCTGAGAGAATTAATCCCGGTGATAAAGAACATAGACTGGAAAATATAAAGAAAATTGTGGCAGGGATGGACGGAGAAACGCTGGATATTGTGGCGGGAGTGTATGAAGCGATCATACAGGCAGGGGTTCACCGCGCAGAAACCATCAGAGTAGCCGAGGCGGCTAAGGTCATAGAAAACAGTCAGCGGGATATTAACATTGCTTTTATGAATGAATTGTCTATCATCTTCAACAAAATGGGGATCGATACGAAATCAGTGTTGGAGGCTGCCGGAACAAAATGGAATTTCCTGAAATTCTATCCGGGATTAGTGGGAGGACATTGTATAGGTGTGGATCCCTATTATCTGACCTATAAGGCCGAGATGCTTGGATATCACAGCCAGATTATATTGGCCGGACGCAGAATTAATGATGATATGGGGAAATATGTGGCTGAGATATGCGTAAAGCATTTGATTGAAGCAGATAAGCCAGTCAAAAATGCGCGAATTGCCATATTTGGATTCACTTTCAAAGAAAATTGTCCTGACACAAGAAACAGCAAAGTAAATGATATTGTAAAAGAGCTGAAAGAATATGGAATAGTCCCATTGATTTTCGATCCGGTGGCTGACACGCAGGAGGCCAAGACTCTCTATGATATAGACTTTGCGGACATACAGGAATTGAACCATTTAGATGCGGTGATTTTTGCGGTTTCGCATAATGATTTTAAAAATATTACCATTGAACAGCTGGACGGAATGTTTGGGCCCGGCAGGAAAATCCTCCTGGATATTAAGGGGATTTTTGGCCGAAAAGAGTGCGAAAACAGGGAATATATGTATTGGAGATTATAAATGGGATATGAAGATATAAGCTTTCCTAAGGAGACGGTATTTTTGGTGACAGGCGGGGCCGGTTTTATAGGTTCTAATCTTTGTGAGGCGATTATGAAGAAAGGCTGCCGGGTCAGATGCCTGGACGATCTGTCCACAGGGAAAATGGAAAACATTGAAGCGCTCATGAGGGACAGACGTTTTGAATTCATAAAAGGCGATGTAAAAGAACTGACGACTTGCATGGATGCATGTGAGAATGTAGATTTTGTTCTCCACCAGGCTGCATGGGGAAGTGTGCCAAGGAGTATTGAAATGCCGATTTTCTATTGCGCCAATAATATTTGCGGTACGCTTAACATGCTGGAGGCAGCAAGAGTGAAAGGCGTCAGAAAGTTTGTTTATGCTTCCAGCTCTTCCGTGTATGGGGATGAACCGAATCTGCCCAAGAAAGAGGGGATTGAGGGAAACCTCCTCTCCCCATACGCAGTGACGAAGAGATGTGATGAAGAATGGGCGAAGCAATATACGAGGCATTACGGCATGGATACATATGGCCTGCGGTATTTCAATGTGTTCGGAAGACGACAGGATCCGGATGGGGCGTACGCGGCTGTCATACCAAGATTTATCCGGATGCTTCTGAATGGGGAACAGCCGGTCATAAACGGTGACGGCAGGCAGAGCAGGGATTTTACCTATATTGAGAATGTGATTGAGGCTAATTTGAAGGCCTGCGCAGCGGGAAAGGATGCCGCTGGGGAGGCCTACAATATTGCATATGGCGGCAGGGAATATCTGATTGATGTGTATTACAGCCTTAGGGATGCGTTAGGCGTTACAACAGAACCAATCTTCGGGCCGGAAAGGGCAGGGGATATCCGTCACAGTAATGCGGATATTTCGAAAGCGAAAGAGATGCTGGGATATGATCCGGGATGGAGTTTTGAGAGAGGGATTAGAGAGGCAATAGAGTGGTATAAGGCAGCGTTATGATGGATTGAGGGAATGGAAACATGAGGATAATTTTTGAAAACTTACATAAGAATCCTTTCTTATTAAGGGATGCAGAAGCAGTAGCTTCAGGAAGAAAACCATGGCCAGCAAAGCACTGGAATCTTTTAGAATACTATTTAGCGAACCAGGAGAAGATATATATTTATATCAACGAAAAGGGTAGCTGGTTTGCGAGCGGAGAGTATAGATTTTTGAATACCGAAGCTACAAGGATTGCGGAATGTTATACAATATGTAAATTAAACAAGATACCATGGAGGAGAGTCGTTATTTTAAAGGAACAGGATATCAGAGAAGATGATATCCTTATTACTTATTTGTATTTGCTTGGAAATGATGCAAATTATAATCTAGGGAAAATAAATTGCTATAAGGTATTAGACATGAACCATTTTTATGCGCGAATTCCTCAGTATAGGTTTTTGCCTCTTTTTGATTGTTTAGTATCAGAAAGTGATATTTTTTCCGAATCAAAACTGCTGTCAAACTCATTATATTATACAGGACATTCGTATGATACTATTGTAATGCCGTATACTTTTAGGAAGCGTTTTGCACGAAAAAATCCATTTGACAAAAGAAAAAATAAGGCAGTTGCAACGGGGACATATGAAGTACTACATGATATAAGATATAGAGAACTACGGAGTGCTTATCATATAAATTGTCTGCATCCAATGCGCAGGGATATTTATTGTCACAAAGAAGAGTGGGCAGAATACATTGATTCTAAAATTAGCCGCTGGCCAGATGATGAACTGAAAGGAGAAAGCAAGCATATTCCGAAACATTTGACTCAGAAGAAATATTATTCATTCGATATGGTAGATTTATACAATCAATACAAAATGGCAATTATTGGGGAAGAAATCGTTGGTTCTCCAGCAGTTGGTTTTGTGGAGGCAATGGCTTGCGGCTGTGCTTTTATCGGATTGGAATGCGGTATTTATGAAAGGTATGGAATGGAATCAGGTATTCATTATATTGGGTACAATGGCACAAGCACAGACTTGTTGATAAAAATTTCGTATTATCAGAACCATGGGAAAGAGCTTAAAAAAATAGCTTGGAATGGATATCAGTTTGCGCTGAAGCATTTTAATGGGGAAACCGTTGCAACAGATTATTATAGCAAACTATATAAATTGGCAAAGGAACATAAGAAAGAAGAACGAAAATAGTTTCAGCTTTTTGCTTTGAGTAGAAAAACATAGGATAGAGAAATTAAAACATGAAAATTATAACAAGGAAATGCAGCATAATAGATGGCGATAATCACATGGAAGAGTTGTTTCGTCTAAAAGATTTTCCTATATACATGGGAACTACTGAACAAGATAAAAAGAAGGATCTATTTTATGACTTGATATATGAGATAAATGCCATGAATGGAGAGGTACAGATCAGGGACCTGATTTCAGAGGATGATTTATATCAGGAAGCACATTATAACAATGTTGGTAGTGGCTGGCGAGATCATCATAGGGCGTTTGCAGAGTTTATGGCGGAGTTTAGACCTAAAAGTGTATTTGAGATAGGTGGGGGAAGAGGCATTCTCTCAGTAGAGTATATGAAGTTTGATAATGTGGAATGGACCATTTTGGAACCGGTTCCAAACCCTGTTCCGGAATGCAAGGCGCAGTATGTAAAAGACTTTTTTGATGATAGTTATAAAATAGAAAAAGGATATGACGCAATTGTTCACACGCATACTTTAGAACATTTCTATAATCCGGTACAATGTATTAAAAATATTGGAAAGAACATGAGGGAAGACAGTTGGATGTTCTTTTCCATACCAAATATGGAGGAAATGGTAAAGCGTTGTTATACGAACGTAATGAATTTTGAACATACTTTTTATTGTACAGAACCATACGTGACATATCTTTGTAATATTGCTGGTTATGATATTATAGAAACAAAAAAATTCAAAGAAGACCATAGTATATTTTATGCTGCACAAAAACAGGGAGGACATAGGCAAAGTGGATTCCCGAATGAATATACTATGAATAAGAAATTATTTATGCATTGGAAAGCAAAGCAAGAGAAAACAGCAGGGTATTTTAATTATAAAATGAAAAATATTTTGCCAGATAGAAAAATTTTTCTTTTTGGTGCTCATGTCAATACACAGTTTTTGATGGCATTTCAGTTACAAACCGATAGGATTGAAGGAATATTAGATAATGATATTTCAAAACAAGGGAAAAGATTATACGGAACCGTTTTTCATGTGTATTCACCTGAAATCCTGAAGAATCAAAAGGCACCAATTGTTATTTTGAGGAGTGGGACACATAATGGTGAGATTAAAGAAAGAATTTTGAAAGTAAATGCTACAGCTGAAATATGGGAGGAATAGGCTTCATGGATTTATTGTTGCGCAATAGAGATGTTTTTTCTGGGAAAGAAGATTTGGAAAGATTATATACTCTGCGAAATTTTCCAATTTATATGGGAGTTACAGATTTGAGGCTTTCAGAAGATATCTTTGCTGATATGGAGTGGAGAATATCAAAAAGCAGCGGTATGATACAGCTTTTTAAGCTAGTGCCAGAAGATATTTTATACAAAAATTCTCACAATGGAAGTATAGGCAGTTTATGGAGAGAGCACCATACACGATTTGCAGAGTTTATTCATGAAAATATTGGAGACTGCACAGGAACTGTTTTGGAAATAGGAGGGGGAAATGGAATCCTGAACGCTATTTATACCGAGAAGTATAGTGTGGGGGGGCAATGGATTATTGTAGAACCAACCAGTGTAAAGCCAGTAGATAAATGTAATGCAAGATATATTAGAAAAGTATGGGGAGATGGAAATGCTGTTGATGATAATTTGTCAGAAATAGAATGTCTGATTCATTCTCACGTATTGGAGCATCTATATAATATAGAAAGTTTTATGGCAGAGAGTGAAAAGCTATTGAAAAATGGGAAAAAGATGATTTTTTCTATCCCAAATTTGAAAGAAACGCTACAGAGAAAATATACAAATGCTTTGAATTTTGAACATACCTATTTTATTTCTGAAGAGTATGTCGAGGAGATATTGAGAAAGCATTTTTTTAGGATACTTGATAAACGATACTTTAAAGATGATCATTCTATCTTTTATGTGGCAGAAAAAAGCAATGTACGAATAGAGAGTCCGTCAATAGACTATGAGTGTTTATATAAAGAAAATAAAAGAATGTTCATGGAATTTATTGACAGCCAGAAAGGGTTGGTATTAGCTTTTAACAAGCGTATTGAGAAAACATCTTCAAGTATTTATTTGTTTGGAGCCCATATTTTTTCGCAATATTTAATACATTTTGGATTGAATACTTCAAGAATAAATTGTGTGCTCGATAATGATATGATGAAGCAAAAAAAACGTTTATATGGAACAGACTTGATAGTAAAATCTCCTGAATCCTTAGCAGAGGAAAAAGAGCCAATTGTAATACTGAAAGTAGCAAATTATGCCGAGGAAATCAAAAGTGATATTTTAGATAATATAAATCCAAATACTATTTTTTGGGAGAAATAGGTGAAAAAGGGGTGTTTAGAAGTGGCAGACAGAGGACAGGAAAATAATGCTGTATTTGCGGCAAAGAATGTTATAACTGATGGAAAAGACTTGTGGATGTTGTCTAACGATACAGATGTTTTGCTGCATTTTGATTTTGCCAGCTTACGGTTATTAGATTATCACATTATGCCGGGGAAAATATTAACTCAGCATGCTCATTTGGGGTTAGTGAAAGGTGGGAATATTATATATATAGTTCCATATATGGAGAATACACTTGTTTCTTTTGACTGTATAACGGGGAAGATGGAAAATATAAATATTCCATATGAAACTGGTGAAATTAGAAAAAAGGGAAAGTTTAATATTATAGCAATTTGGAAAAATCAGTTAGTCTTGATTGGACATGCTATCAAGGGAATTTTTTACTATGATATAGTATCTCAAAGCTTTACAAGAGACATAGAATACCTTGACGAATTGGAAAAAGCAGGATGCGATGTGAATGTTGTTCTATTTAGTGACTGTTACTGCCAAAAAGATAACAAACTTTATATACCGATATTTTACAAAAATATGATTTTGGAGATTGATTTGGAAAAGAATATAAATAAAATACATAAATTGAAGCATGAGGAACCAATAAGGCTTCGCACAATAGATAGATATGAGGAGAATGGAAAAGAAAAATTTTTGCTGACTACAGTAAATGATGAAATGCTTATCTGGTCACCAGCAGGCGGGATAGAAAAGTGGAGGAAATTGGGGCTCTTACGCAGCAAAGAGGGCATGTATATGAGGGCATATCATGTTAGAAAAAAGAATTATTATATTGCGGCGGAGGAAAGAAAAGTTTTTGTTGAGGAAGACGACGAGATTAGGGAACTAGAATTTGAGTATGAAAGCAGAGGAGGAGCGAAAGAAGCGGCAGGTGGCACACAGTTTGAGGCTATATTCAAAAATGGAAAGGATATATTTTTTCAGGCGAGGTCTAATGGTCAGTTATTTAGAATAGATACAGCTGCGGATATGATATGCAGAATAGATTTTGACGTGGCATCGGAAAAAAGAGAAGAGATAATAGATAGGGTGTGCAACAGTCGGCCGGTATGTGACACACTAATAGAGAATATGTGGTTCGGATTGGACAGTTTCCTTAAAGTGTATGTTGACAGGGAGGAAAAATGATTAACCCAAAAGCATTTGTGTTGGATGTGGATGGAGTATTGACAGATGGAGGCTTCTATTACACATCCGAGGGAAAGTTGATGAAAAAATTTGGAGCGGATGACAATGATGCACTAAGTCTGCTTCGGCCGTATGTGAATATTCTTTTTGTGACTGGTGATAGAAGAGGAATTGAGATTAGCAAAAGGCGTATAGAAGATATGCATTTTGAACTGAATCTTGTGAGTACCATAAAAAGGATTGAATGGATTAAAGAACGTTACAATCCCATGGATGTAATCTACATGGGAGATGGGATATTCGATCACTATGTAATGAGAGAGGTCGGATATGCGATTGCCACTGCGGATGCAGACAGTAATGCAAAGAGATACGCAGATTATGTAACAGAACGTACGGGTGGAAAGAGAGCCGTTGCTGAGGCTTGTCTACACCTTTTAGGGAAATTTTTCTCCCCATATGATGAGACAAAACTTCCCGAGGAAAATATCAACTATGCCCGTGACTGGACGGTCTAAACTTTGGATTGAGTATTTTAGATGAAAGAGATATCAGAAAAATGGATAATAAGATTTGGAACGAAAAATGTATTATAGAGCCATCGCTGATCTGCCTTGATATGCTGCATTTAGAAAAACAAGTACGATTGCTGGAAGCGAATAATATTAAGGCATTGCATGTTGATATATTAGATGGATATTTTAGCCCTTGTATGCCTTTAGGATTTGAGACTATCAGGCAGTTAAGAAAGATTACAGATTTAGCATTTGACTGTCATGTGATGGCGCGGTCTCCTGAATATTTTGTGGGAGAACTGTTAGATATCGGCGTGGAGCAGATTACTTTTCATATAGAAACAGCACTGCATGCAGATAGGCTGCTAAAGGATATACAATCACATAATGTAAGGGCAGGAATAGCATTAAATCCAACAACATCCTTAGAAGAACTAGATTATATTATAGAAAACTGTCATGAGATATTAGTTATGCAGATTAATCCAGGCTATGCATCTAGAAATAATGAGCAGAGAGTGGTATATGCGGATAGGAAGATACAGGCAGTTAAGAAGCTTATTGATGAAAGAGGGCTTCAAACCAAGATTGCAATTGATGGAAGAGTATCTGAAAATCAGATAAGAGACTATGGAAATAAAGTAGTAGATGTTTTTGTAGTTGGGACAACCTGTATCAATAAAAAGAATATTTCTGAAAGTATTGCCAAAATGATGGAAATAAGAGATGAGATTATACGATTAGGATAAAAGGATGAAGGAATGAAAGGTTTTAGAGACTTATATAAAAAGAATACGGAGTTGATACTTAAGGAAATTTGTGAGGCATTAAATGCAGTAGATATGGATGCTCTGGAACAGCTGGCAGCGGATATCTGTAATTCGGGACGTGTGTTTCTGACCGGAACGGGGAGGGTATTCATATCCTTGCAGGCTTTTTGTAAACGACTTGCTCATCTTGGCATTTGTGTGCATTGTGTAGGTGATATTACAGAACCGGCGCTTTCGCCGGGGAATCTGCTGATTGTAGCTTCCGGAAGTGGTGAGTCTATCGTACCAGTGGCAATAGCAAAGAAAGCGAAAGCGCTTGGCGCGAAGGTTGTACATATTGGTTCGAACAGAGAGGGGAGCATGAAGCAATATCGCGATTATATGGTAAGGATTCCCGTGAAAACACGTTTAGGGAAACCAGACGAGGTGGAATCAGGACAGATTATGACATCTTTATTTGAGCAGGTAATCCTTATTTTAGGGGATATTCTTTCCTTAATTATCATAGAACAAAAGAAGATTGAACCAGATAAGCTTTGGCTGAATCATGCGAATATAGAGTGAGGGGTAAATATGGGGTATAAAGTATTGATACCAACAGCAGGAACTGGCTCACGGCTGGGAGGTATGACCAAATATATTAATAAATCGTTGATTAGTGTGGGTAATAGGCCTGCGCTGTCCAGAATTATAGAATCTTTTCCTAGGGACTGTGAATTCGTAATTGCAACAGGCTATAAAGGAGAACTGGTAAAGGAGTTTCTTTCGCTGGCATATCCGGAAAAGAAAATACAATTTGTAGATATATTATTGTACGAGGGAGAGGGGGCTGGGCTGGGATTGACTGTTCTCAGCTGTAGGGACTATCTTATGGAACCGTTCGTTTTCTGCGCCTGCGACACTATTGTTACAGAAAAGATACCGATGCCAGATTATGATTGGATAGGATATGATCATCGTGAATCATTTAACCGCTATCGGAAAATACACATGAATGAAAGCGGAGAAGTGACATCTATAGATGAAAAAGACGCGGATTATGGAAAAATGTCGGAACCTTATATAGGTCTTGCAGGAATTTGCGACTGGAAGTCATTCTGGAGAGCTATGGAAGAAAGCGGCAGTGAGGCTGTGATTCAGGGAGAATCTTATGGTTTACGGGCGTTGATTGATAGGGGGGGCGTACGGGGAGAGAAATTTACATGGTTTGATATTGGAGTAGAAGTAGAGCTTGAGGCAACCAGAAAACGGTTTGAAATTCCAGATGCGCCAAACATATTAGAAAAGCCAAATGAAGCTATCTGGTTTGTGGGAAATAGAGTAATAAAATTCTCTGATGACCGTACTTTCGTGTCTGACCGTGTGAAGCGGGCAGAGCTTTTGAGAGGCTTTACACCAAAAATCACTGGAAATACGCCCCATATGTACTGTTATAGCTATGAGGAGGGAAGTGTGCTATCACAGTGTATTTCGGTTCCTTTGTTTCATAAGCTTTTGGAATTTTCTCAGACATTTTGGATGGGAAAGCAACTGAAAGAGAAAGAAAATGCTGATTTTTATAGGAACTGTATGAAGTTCTATCATGATAAGACTTATGAAAGGGTGAATCAGTTTTATAAGAATTTTGGAAAGGTAGACCATAAAACTTTAATCAATCATGTGGAATATCCAATGTTGGAGGAGTTGCTGAAACAGGTAGACTGGAAATATCTGTCTCATGGGCTGCCAGGACGGTTTCATGGGGACTATCATTTTGAAAACATTATCTATGACGAAAAACGGGATATGTTTAAATTTTTAGACTGGAGGCAGAATTTTGAAAAGTCTCTAGACATAGGTGACATTTATTATGACTTGGCAAAGTTGAATCATGGTCTGATTGTCTGCCATGAACTGGTGGCTAAGGATATGTATACGATTAGTTGGATGGGAGATAAAATCGACTTTGACTTGGCACGAAAACAGTCTTTGGTAGAATGTGAAAAAGAGTACTATATATGGCTGGAAGAGAATGGATATGATGTGAAAAGGGTAAAGATTCTAACAGCTCTGATTTATCTGAACATTGCAGCGCTGCATCACTATCCCTATGGATTGCTTTTGTATGCGCTTGGAAAGAAGATGCTGTTTGACAGCATGAAGAGTGAGGAGGTTAAGGGTGACTAAGAATTTCCAAAATGACAGCTGGGAAATGTTTGATAATGATATTAAAAATAAGGAGTTGTATATTTGGGGAGCTGGACAAAAAGGAAAAGAGATAATAAAACGATTTTCGGCAACTTGGAATATTGCAGGATTTATAGATAATGATGTTTCTTTAAAGGAATGTTTGGGATATATGGTTTTTCATCCAGATAACCTAAAAGGAGACTTGAACAAATTCTGCATTCTGATTAGTCCAATTGAACCAGGAGATATCGCCAGGCAAATTTATGAAATGGGAATTAGCAGCTATTATTCTTATTTTTGGTTAAATTTAAAAGAAAGGGCTTATCCTCTGCAGAAAAAGATTGATGAGGAAAAAATAGAATCCGTAAAGTCGTTTTTAGCAGATGAAGAGTCAAGATTAATTATAAATCGAATTGTAGAAAAGCGGAAGAAAGGCATTTTGGACTATACGGATATTAAGGGGGATGGGAGCGAATATTTTGGGCATGGGTTTTTCACTTACAATGAAAACGAGGTGTTTATTGATGCGGGGGGATATGATGGTGATACAATAGAAGAATTTGTTGACTTCACTCAAAATATCTATAAGCGAATTTATTCCTTTGAACCTGATAAAAACACAGGAGAGCTGTTAAAGGCGAAATTATATAAGTATGGCGACAAGGTGAGGTTTTACCCATATGGACTGTGGAGTGAAACAACAACGCTTCCGTTTTGTAATGACAATCAGCTTGACTCCAGCCATATTGTAAACGACGATACAGCGTCTTCCCGTATTCAATGTGTTAAATTAGATGATATCATTAAAAATGAAGTTGTGACATTTATAAAAATGGATATTGAGGGTGCAGAGATTCCGGCATTGTATGGAGCAAAAAATATTATTTTAAAAGACATGCCCAAGCTTGCAATTTGTATTTATCATAAACCAGAGGACTTGTGGGAGATACCTCTTCTCATTCAATCCTGGGTTCCGGATTACAAATTTTATGTCAGGCATTACGGAGAAAGATTTTATGGAACCATTTTGTTCGCGACAATATAAAGATTATTGCAGGAGTATATATTATGCAAGGTGCTCTAGAGGATAAAAATGATATGAGCCATGAATGGCTTGAGCAGTTTAGGATGTATGACAAAATATATGTGTTCTGCGTCAATCTGTCAGGAATGATTTTGGCGAACCATCTGAGGCTGATGGGGATGAGTGCGGAATATATAGACAATGATATAAAATGGGGTAAGACATTGGTCTTTGGACAGAAATGCAATTTGCCGGAAAATGCGGACTCCCGATATCCTTGCATTATAGCAGCCCAAAATGAGAAAAATAAGATAGATATACATAAGCAGCTTTTACAGATAGGATTTACAAATATTCATTTTATAGATGAAGCGTATAATCATGATTGGCTGGATTGTTATGCGCCTATGATGTCAGACGAATTATACTTAAGAATTTTCTGGTTTTGGAGAAACGGAAATGAAATAGATTTAGAACATCCGCATACATTTAATGAAAAAATTCAATGGCTTAAATTAAACGACCGGAATCCGGAATATGTGAGAATGACTGATAAATATGAAGTAAAAGAATATGTTGCAGAAAAAATAGGGGAACAATATGTGATCCCTACAATAGGAATTTATGATACCTATGATGAAATTGATTTTGCCAAGCTGCCTTCACAGTTTGTTATGAAATGCACTCATGATTCTGGCGGAATAGAGATTTGTAAAGATAAATCTATATTTGATTTTGGCAGATCCAGACAGCATATAGAGAAATGTTTGTCCTACAACTATTTTTATTATGAGAGGGAATACTCATATAAAGAAATCAAACCAAGAATCATAATCGAAGAGTATATGTCGGATTGCACAGGAAGCGAGCTTAAAGACTATAAAATATTCTGTTTTAACGGAGAACCACAGATAATAGAGGTAGATATAGACAGGAGTACGAATCATAGACGGAATTTGTATACCACAGAGTGGGAACTTCTTGATTTATCAATCTGCTATCCGAAAGCGCCGGAAATTCAGATCGAGAAACCTGACTGTATCAAAGAGCTTTTGGATGCAGCAAGAAAGCTGTCGGAGGGAATTCCTCATGTACGCACGGATTTCTATGTGATAGACAATAGAATTTATTTTGGGGAAATGACATTTTATCACGGCGGTGGATATGAGAAATTTACGCCTGATGAATGGAACAGAAAGCTTGGAGATTATATTACAGTTGTATAGAAGAGAGGGAGAGCGTAACGTAGATGGTTGCTATCGTAGAAGAAAAAAATGCCAGTTATGTGCAGGCAGATGAGTATTACCGGCCTTCTGCACTTTACCCTGAATACATGTTCGGTGAGATCAGCGAAAGGAAAAACCATATTTATGATATGGTGCGCGAAGCGTTTCACTTAATGGAATTGGATATGGAACATTACGGGACAGAAATGTGGAATCCGTTGTCGAAATATGTACATTGTGGGGATCGGGTCGTAATAAAACCCAATCTGGTCTTTCACAGAAATAAAAGCGGCTGGGGAATGGATTGTCTTGTCACAGATGCGTCTGTAGTTGCGCCTGTTATAGATTATGTCCTGATTGCATTAAAGGACAAGGGGCATATTATAGTGGGCGATGCACCCCTGCAGGAATGTATGTTTGAAGAGATGATTGAAAAGACAGGATACGGAAAACTTGTGGAGTATTATAGAGGAAAAACAAATGTAACGATAGAATTATGCGATTTTAGAAATGTAAGGAATTATAAAGATAATGGAATAGAAATGCCGCAGAAAAACGGAAAGGCAGATGGCGGGGTGACGGTTTCGCTAGGGGAATACAGCCAGTTTTCCAGCGTTGACGAGAAGAAAATCGAGAGACTGCGCGTCACGAATTATGACCCGAGAGAAATGCAGCATTATCATAGCATAAAAGAACACAATTATTGTATTAACAAAGAATTGCTTGCGGCAGATGTTATTATTAATGTTTGTAAACCCAAAACCCACAGAAAGGCAGGAATTACAGCGGCATTAAAAAATTTTGTGGGTACCGTGGCGGAAAAAGCATGCCTTCCGCATCATACGGCAGGTTCGGCAGCAGATAAGGGAGATGCATATCAAAATAAAAATGATATTTTGGATATTTCAGAAGAACTGTTGGATATTGCCAATAAACTGACAGGAGAAGGAGAATATAAACTGGCCCAACAGGCACAATGCATATCTGATGAACTGCGCAGAAAAGGGAAAAAAACGGAACGTTACTATGAGGGAAGCTGGTATGGCAATGACACAATATGGCGTACAATCATCGATTTGAACCGGATATTAAAGTATGCGGATAAAGCAGGACGTTTACAGAAAACAATACAGCGCAATATTTTTGCCTTGGGAGACATGGTAGTGTCCGGAGAAAAAGAGGGTCCGCTTTGTCCAAGCCCCATATATCCCGGCATTATTGTTATGGGGGATGATTTATACGAATTTGACAAGACGGTCTGTTCTTTGATGGGATTTGATTATGAAAAAATTCCTCTTTTGAAACATTCAGAAGCATATTATGGGGCGCTGCCCATATCAGAAAATGCGGAAACAAGAATATGTTCAACGAACGAGGAGTGGAACCGGCAGTCACTATATGATATCATGGAGCATCATTCTTTGGAATTCCAGCCCACTGACGGATGGGAAGATATGCTTGGCAATCGGTATAAAAGGAAGCTTTTAGAGAGATTAAAGGATAAAAAAGTATACATTTTCGGAGCAGGAAAAAATGGAATTCGTACGTTTCAGTGGCTTACAGAGAATCAAGTTGAAGTCATAGCCTTTGTTGACAGCAACAAAGAAAAGTGGCAGTGCAGGATAATTGACAATATAGAGTGCATTTCGCCGGACAAGATGGATAAGGATGTTCCGATTGTCTTATCGGTCGGCGAAAAATCCGTAAAAGAAATAAAAAATGAGTTGGGAAATGCCGGATATAATGTGGTCGGTATTGTAAACTTTGATATGTGATATGTTGGCTGTAAAAATTGTCTTTTAATGGAACATCAGTAAAAAGAGGGTATATAAAAAGGTGGAAAAATATTATCAAACGATAGATAGAAATATTAAGCATATTATTGATTCGAGGAAACAAGTCGTGATATATCCAATGGGAATGATGGGGGTGTATGCGAGGGAAATCCTGAATAAGCGATATGGAAGAGAAGGAATTTATGTGGATAATGTACAGTGTGCCTATTCTGGCGAGATTATATCGTTTCGCGAGATGTGCGCATTGAATACCTCCAATTTTGGGGTTCTTGTGTGTTCCTTGAATAAAGATTTGGAAATCGGATTGATTCGGCAGTGTGAAGACGCGGGGATAGAGGCTGTAGGAATACGCAATCCGTGTGTTTGCTCAAACAATAATAAGGCTGAATTTTTTGGAGAGATTATAGAATTATGTAAAGTGGAAAAAGCAATTGAATTTCCGATGGTCAGGATAGGAAAATGCGCGGATGGCGGCTATATTATGCCGGATGATTTTGATGACATTGAAGCATGCTATAGTTTTGGAATCGGTACAGAGGTATCATGGGAAGAGGATATGGCGACAAGGGGAATTGATGTATATTGTTATGACCATACTATCGGCCATATGCCGGGAAATAATGAGAAGATACATTTTTTTCGGAATGGGATTGCCGGTGCAGACAGCCGTGACGGGATCTTGAAGACAATGGAAACATTTTTGAGAGAGAATAAGAGCCGGACTAATAATTTGATTCTGAAAATGGATGTAGAGGGAGCAGAATGGGAATTTTTACAGAAAGTTGAAAAGAATGTCCTTACCCGGTTTAAGCAAATGACATTTGAACTGCATAATCTGACCGATGAAAGGCGGAGCAGGGAAATATTTGACTGTCTGAACAAACTAAAGGAAACCCATCAACCGGTATGGGTTCATGGAAACAATGCGGGACTGACTGAAAAGGCTGGAGATTACGTGGTTCCGCAAATGCTTGAAATTACTTATGTGAGAAAAGATAGTTACAAATTAGCGGAATGTGAGTATAATTGTCCGATTTATTTGGATTATCCAAACATATCCGATTTCAATGAAATAGTTTTGCAGGGATGGGGAGGTCTGTAACTGTGAAAAGGGCGAAGCATCAAGTACATATTTATATGATTCATCCCAATGTCCATAACGCACAGGAATTATATTCAGTTTTACAATTGGAACATATTGACGAATTAGACTATGAGTTTATATGGGATACAGATAATCCGCGTTTTATTGTTGCCACCGAATTGATTTACACGGATGCCATGAATCGCAGAGAATTTAGCCGAATGTACAATGATTCTGTAGTGACAATTTTTATAGCGTCTGAATGTATGGCTCCTGATTTGAATATATTCGACTATGCCATCTGCTTTGATGATACAATTGGAGAAGGCAGGGTTATCAGCCATGTCCCCAGGGGATTTTATCGAGAATATATATCCAAAAGAGAAAATGATTTAGCACATAATATGGCGTTAGCAAGGAAAGCATTATTGAACAAGTCAGGATTTTGTAATTTTATCTATTCTAATCCCAACGGGCATAAAAATAGAGAAGAAATATTCTATGCTATAAATGAGTATAAAAAGGTTGACTCATTAGGAGCCTTTTTAAATAATACCGGTTATAGTGACGGCCAGAGAAATATTCTGGAAAGAGTAAGAAACACTGTTGAATTGAAATCTAACTATAAGTTTACGATTGCTTTTGAGAATGCGACACATAGGGGATATACCAGCGAGAAAATATATACAAGCTTAGAGGCGCATTCGATTCCGATTTATTGGGGAAACCCTGAAATAGATAAAATAGTGAATGAAAGAGCGATTATTAATTGCCATCGTTATGAGAATTTTGAGCAGGTAATGGAAAAGGTAAAAGAGATAGATTCTGATGATAATAAGTGGTGTGAAATGATTTGCGAACCATGGCTTACAAAGGAGCAGGAGATAGAGGAGAGGAAGCGGAAAGAAGCGTACTATCGCTTCTTGGAAAGGATTTTCACACAAGATAACAGAATGGAGGGGTTAAAACGAGGTTCAGGAACCTATACCGATTTATATAAGGGCTTCTTGTTTGGGAATAATGCGCAATATGAAAAGGCCAGTACCAATTTAGATGTGTGCATAAAGTGGATTCGGATATTACATGAAGGGAAGTCCATTGCCGATTTTTTGAAAAAGAGAAATTACAAAAAGATTGCAATTTATGGGATGGGTGCATTAGGCATATCGGTGTACGAAGAACTTGAGAAATATAAAGCGGGTGAAACATTGTACGGTTTAGATAAAGGAAATCCTGTTATTCCTTCCTATATGAGATATCTGCGCCCATACGAAGTAAATGATGCAGAGCAGCCAGATGTGGTCATAGTGACGGTTATGTGGGATATGGACAATATTTCCGGGGAATTGGACAAACTGTTTGGATGTGATATTTATAGTATACGGGAAGTTATTGACGATGTTTTGGAACAGTAGGACGAGGAGATTATGAAAATAGCATATGTCATCCCCGAATTTGTTACAGAGAAGGAGTTCGGCGGACTTGCGGTTTATTATGACAACATATCCAGGCTGCTGGCAGAGGAGGGGCATCAGATATATATTTTTGTGCTCTCAGACCAGACAAAGACAGTCGATTATTATCCGGGAATAACAGTGGAGAAAGTATATGTTGACTTACAGCATGTCAATGCGCGGATACAGGGTTCTTTTATCAGGGAGAGAAGCCGTGTCGTTTCGGAGAAATTGTTGGCGTACATGAGATATGGGGTGCGTTTTGACGTTGTACAATATGCGAATTTATGGGCGTTAGGGGTGGAACGTATCAATGTTCCTACGGTTGTAAGGATTTCGTCATATCAGCCGTTTCTTCGTGCCGCCGATCAGGAGTTTTTTGATATCGGCCGTATGTATGAAACAGAAAAAGTTTCAGACTATCTGGAAGAAATTGCCACCTTGAGGGCGGATGCTGTCTACAGCCCCAGTAAATGTATCGCAGACATTATTGCCGGGCGGACAGGGCGGAATATTACAATTATCGAATCGCCGTTCTATCCGCGTAAAGCTGTAAGGGAGGACGAAAAGTTATTCGAAGAGAGACTAAAAAACCAAAAGTATATTTTAAGTTTCGGAACAGTAAAGATTTTAAAAGGAGCGAAACTGATTGGGGACAGTATTTACCAGGTATTAAGCGCATGCCCTGATTTGGTGTGGGTATTCGCAGGCAGTGAATTTCCATGGAAAGACGGAGCGGGGAATATTGTCTCGCCAAAGGAATATATAAGAGAGCATGCACGGGAGTATATGGACAGGGTGATTTTCCTTGGGAAACTAAATCAGGAGGAACTGTTCCCCATTGTAAGGCATGCGCTTTTCTGCGTCATGCCATCCAGAATAGACAATCTCCCCAACACATGTATTGAGGCAATGGCCCTTGGAAAGGTCGTAATTGGGACAACAGGGGCCAGCTTTGAGCAGTTAATTGACAATGGGAGGAGCGGGTTCCTGATAGAGCGGGAAAATAAGGATGCGCTCATGGGGGCCATTCAATATGTATATGGTATGTCAGAGGAGCAGAGAGAGGAGATTGGCAGGGAGGCGCAAATAAGGATAGAGGCCATGCAGCCCAAGAAAATTACGGAACAGCTGATTGCATTTTATTTGTCTGTAATAAAGTCTTTCGAGGGGATAAAAGAGACGGATTCTTATACAAAGTCGGTAATAAAAAAGTACAATGATGCAATGAGAGAAATAAACGACAGGGAAGCGGAGCGGTACATACTCAAATGGTGAGTAAGTTAGTCTGGAAATGAGGATGGCAGAGTGCGGATTTTACTTTTCGGAACAGGAGATTATTATCAAAAATACACAAAATGGTTTGCCCCGGAGGAGATAGATGTACTGATTGATAATGACAAATGTAAACAGGGAAGCCAAATGGACGGACATGAAGTCGTCTCTCCGGAAGCGGCGGCAGAAAGGGAATTTGACTGTATTGTTATATTGAGCGTACATGAGGCATCTATGCGGGAGCAGCTTGTGGGACTGGGGATACCGGAAGACAAGATTTATAAGTTTTCTGAATTACACAGACATCCCGAGATATTGAACTGTGAGGACGAAATAGTCTGCTATGGGGAGGATGACTTTTTTGCAAAGATGACGGCTGGAATGCTCTCGGATACAATTGTATTGATGTCACATAATCTTGACTTGAACGGGGCAGCCCTGGCATTGTTTTATGGAGCTCAGGTTTTAAAGGCCCAGGGGTATTCTGTGCTGTTTGTTTCGTGGACGGATGGACCGCTGCGGAAATATATCAGAAGATGCGATATACCTGTAGTGATAGATGCGGCCATGCAGATTAAGACTCAGTCACAGAGAAAATGGCTTTGCGGCTTTCGGATGGTGATATGCAACACGATTAATTATTATCAGTTTTTGTCGAAGAGGGATGAAAATGTCAAAGTTCTTTGGTGGCTGCATGATCCGGTAATCTTCTATGAAAGTCTGGATTTGGATCAACTGCGGAGAATATCTGAGAAAAATATCACAGTATGTGCAGTTGGGCCTGTTGCAGAAGGAGCTTTTAAAACATATTTTCCAAGCTGGAAAGTACGGCAGCTCCTTTACGGTATTCCGGATATTAATTATCGGCCCGGAAGCCGCAGAAATATGGAGATTGTTACCATAGGGAATGTGCAGGATTATAAAGGTCAGGATATTTTGGTAGAGGCACTTAAGCGGTTGCCTCAGGAGGCGCTTGAGAAAGTCCATGTAAGCATTATCGGGTCTCAGCAATCAGCCTATGCGACTGCAGTCAGGGAAGCGGCAAAGGGAGTGGAGCAGATCGCTTTCCTGCAGGCAGTCGACCGAGCAGAAATTCATAAGGTTTTAGAGGGGGCAAATTTGCTTGTATGTCCATCCAGGGCAGACTGCATGCCGGTGGTAGTCTGTGAAGCAATGCAGCATGGGCTGCCTTGTATCGTGTCTGATGCCACTGGGACGGCGGCGTACATAAATGACGGCGTGGATGGTTTTGTGGTAAAGGCAGGAGATGCAGTTCATTTATCTGACAGACTTTTTTGGTGCATCACTCATCCGAAAGAACTGGCATCTATGGGGAAAAAGGCCAGGTTGGTCTATGAGAGACATTTTTCCATGAAGGTATTCGAGGGTAATTGGCTGTGTATGATACGTGACATTTTTAAGGAGATAGAAAATGACAAAAAAGGGTAAATATGTTATGACAGCTGTGCTGGGAGCAGCTGCCGGAATTGCAGCAGAAGAAACGACCATAGGAAAAGTAAGAAAAAAGGCCATGAACAGAACAGAAGAAGACAGTATGAAGTTTCATGAGTTTTATTCGATTCTTCTTCAGTGGGTTCATATGCACAATGAGGGAAAGAAGATAGGGGCATATCTGAAAAAATGCGGCTACCATACTGTTGCGATTTATGGCATGAAAGAACTTGGAGAAGAGCTTCTTTACGAACTGAAAGACAGTGAGGTGGAGGTGAAATACGCAATTGACAGAAATGCGGATGAACTCTGTTCAGATGCGTGCCATGTATACCGTCCGGAGGAGGAACTGGAACCGGTAGACGCGGTGATTGTTACGGCGGTGCATTGGTTTGATGATATAGAAAGAGATATGAAGAAAAGGGTAAGCTGCCCGATTTTATCGTTGGAAGATATCGTTTATGAGGCCTGATTCGTGACAGAAAGTCTGACTCATAGGATGAAGAGGGGTTTATGTACAGAGAATGCTTACAGAAAATCATCGGTTTTGATAAATGGCATTTAAGTAATTTTAAAGAAAGAACATATGCACTATCCACAGTGAACAGAATCAATGAATTAATTCAAGACGGAAAGGTTTCTTCAGGAACAGTTTTGGAGATTGGCTGTGGACTGGGAGATATCATTTCCTCTATTCGGTGGCAGAACAAGCTGGGATACGATGTTGACAAAAGAGCGATTCTGGCTGCCAGAATACTTCATCCGGGGATGCGTTTTCAGGTAGGGTCTTTTGAGGAAATCAGGAATAAGAAAATATCTGTTCTGATAGCCCTTAATTTTCTGCATGGAATCAGGGATGAGGATTGCCGCCAATATTTCAGCACATTATTCAAATACAATGAAGTAGACATGGTCGTTGTGGATGAAGTGCAGAGTCCCCCTTATTCATATGCACATGACTGGGAAAGTCTTTTGGGAGATACGGGGGGGTACGTTTTAGAATACAAATCCAGGGGATACAGGGCATGGGAGTATTCAAGAATGAAGATACTCTACTTTTATAAAGACAAAAGATTGGTACAGAAAGACGGGCATGAAAAAGAAGAATGACAGGGAGATAGATTGAGAATGAATATGGCGATTTTAATTCCGACTTTGTCCATGGGCGGGGCGGAACGAGTGGCAGCTTTTCTGGGGAACTACTACCATGACAGAGGAAACAAAGTTTATTATTTTCTGTTTGCAAATTGCGGCCGGCCGTTTTTTTCGGTTAAAGGGGAAATCGTTAAAACACATACTTTTTTCTCCGTTTTCGCACAGAATCATTCTGAAAATATTAGAGAAATGCTGTTTGCTGCAAAGAAATTCAGTAGACTGAAAAAGAAGTATGAGATTGATGTTGCCGTTTCGTTTATGGAAGACTGCAATTTCATTAATATTTGTTCAAAAGGAAAAGAAAAGGTATTTGTCAGTGTTCGCACAGTATTGTCTGCGAGGCCGGAATATTCAGGTTTTTTGCTGGACGAACGATGGATTAGAAATTTATATAAGAGAGCGGATAGGATTATTGCCGTAAGTAATTATGTAAAAAAAGATTTATCTGAACAGTACAGAATTTCTGCCAGGAAAATTGTGGCCATACCCAATATATCGGTCCGCCGTGAATCGGCGCAAGAGAAAACACTCTCTTGGGAACACGGAGACAAGACAATCGTATGTGTGGGGAGACTTGATCCCGTCAAGCAGCACGAGCGTCTTATACGTGCATTCTCTTATGTATATGAAAAGCTACCGGATGCGAGATTGGTCTTAGTGGGAGACGGGAAGCAGAAAAGCTATCTGAAATCAGTCTGTAAAAAATTGGAACTGGAAAATGGTGTAGTCTTTGCGGGGGCTTCAGGAGATGTAGGGTATTTTTTGGGGCATGCAAGGGCATTTGCAATGTCCTCAAGGGTAGAGGGTTTTCCAAATGTCATGGTTGAGGCAATGGCATACGGAGTCCCTGTAGTGACCACGGACTCCCCGGGAGGATGTGGAGAAATAGTGGGGAAGAAAAAAGACTCAGATGAGATTCAATATTGCGAATATGGAATATTGACGCCTCCCATAGAAGGAGAAATGTCGAACCAGACAGAGCTGGGGCGGGAGGAAAAATTATTGGGTGAGGCGCTGCTTAGACTTTTGGAGGATGATGATTTATACAGAAAATATTCCGATAAAGCAAAAAGGCGCGCAAAGGATTTCAGCGAAGATAAAATAATGGCCATTTGGGACGAAGTGTTGTTTGGAAGACGGGTGGAAAGGCTATGAATCGCTATTTTATCATTACCATTGATACGGAAGGGGATAATCTGTGGTCCGTCTCTGACCTGAAAACCCCGATTCGGACAGAAAACGCAAAGTTTTTGCAGAGGTTTCAGGAACTATGTGAGAAATATGGATTTATCCCCACTTATCTGACGAATTATGAGATGGCCAATGCCGATGCCATGAGGGAACTGGGCAGAGTAGGCTTGAAGAAAGGCACTTTGGAGATTGGCTCACATGAGCATGCCTGGAATTCTCCGCCATATTTTCCGCTGATAAAGTCGCCCTTAAAGAGGGGAAAGCCCTACTTAGGGGAGTATCCCCGATTCGTGATACGGAAAAAACTGGAGTATTTGACCAAGCTTTTGGAGGATACATTTCAGTGTCCGATAACCTCTCACAGAGGAGGCAGATGGTGCCTGAATGCCATTATAATAAGAGAACTTGACCGGTTAGGATACACGGTTGACTGTACCTGTACGCCGGGCATAAGCTGGAAAAGAGACCGTGGGTGGAGCATAGGCAGCAGGGGAACGGACTGGAGTAGCTATGAAAATCGTCCGTTTACGCTGGATTATCCTTTGGGTAACGGCAGGAAAAAGAGCGGCATCATCGAGATTCCTGTTACATCTGTAAAAAAAGTAAAGGGTGGTACTCCCAAATGGTTTCGACCGGACGGAAGCAACCTGATGGAGCTTCTGGGAATCTTGGACTATATGTATGAACGGAGAGAACCATATATAGAGTTCATGCTTCACTCTTCTGAACTGATGCCGGGAGGCAGCCCTACATTTGTGCGCAGAGGGCAGATTGAAAAGCTTTATGGCGACTTGGATATGCTTTTTTCCAGGCTGAAGCAATATGGGTTCTGTGGAATTGGTCTTTCTGAGTACGCAAAAAAATGTAAAGAGGAGAAGTGGTATGAGTAATATGCGTCATGTTATTTTATCTGCTTTTGCAGGAATAGGGCTTGGCCTGTTCGCAGGCGGGAAATTCATCGGACGGCAATACGAAAAACATTGCGAATTGATTGAAAAGCAGGCTGACCGTTTCTCAGAGACTTCCGCGTTGATGCAGCAGTGGGTAAAGGTATACCAGAGCGGACATAATCTGCAAGACTATTTCAAGAAGAACAATTACAGGAAAATTGCGGTCTATGGGATGAGCGAAATAGGGTATATGATTTTAAAGGAGCTGGAAGAAACCGAAATAGAGGTTTTGTATTGTATTGACAAAAATGCGGATAATCTATTTGCGAAGATTGATATACGAAAACCGGACGAGGAGCTGCAGCCTGTTGACGCAGTAATCGTGGCCGTAGTCCACTTCTATGACGAGGTAAAAGACGCTTTAGAGGAAAAGCTGGATTGTCCTATTATTTCATTGTCGGATGTAGTCTGGGAAGTTTCTTGATTTTAATAAAACATGTCGAAAAAATATTCCAGGAAACGAGTGAGGTAAGATGAAACTGGCAATTTACGGCGCCCAGGGCATAGCCCTGGGCGCATACGAAGCATTACATAATATTTGTCCGGACAGAGAGGTAATCTGCTTCCTGGTAACCAAACGGGAAATGAACGCGGAGTACCTGGCTGGAATCCCTGTCCTTGAGACAGAATTTTTTTCAAAATCTTTATCGGATCAGCAAAAGCAGGAGTTAGAAATCCTGATAGCCACTCCAGAGACAGCGATGCCGGAGATAGAAGAAATGTTAGACCAAAATGGGCTATACTGCCATGTCCGTCTGACCGCATCCCGCTGGGCAGAGCTAATGGGATATTGTTATGCAATCGGCCGAAAATATACCCCTTTACATGCGCTTCCAATAGGATATCATAAGGCGAATATCCATGTATATATGGCTAAATTTTACAAGGACAAGCCCCTGACAGGCAAATATCAGTTGCCTGAATGGGTGACGCCTATTCAGGTGGGAGCATCATTGTGTAAAGAGCGTGTTGCTGATATACTGGATTGCGATGGGGAGAATATTTCTGAGAAAAACGTAAATTATTCTGAGCTCACAGCTCTTTATTGGATGTGGAAAAATCGTTTGAATACGCCATCAGTAAAAGCGCAGTATGAGTATTATGGACTGGTGCATTACAGGAGAGTGCTGGAATTTACGGATGATGATGTACTCCGGCTGGCAGATAACGGGGTAGATGTAGTATTGCCCTATCCTATGCCATATGAGCCGGATATTGGGGCACACCACAACAGATATTTAAAAGAAGAGGACTGGAATGCAGTACAAAATGCTGTATCAGGCCTATATCCGGAATATGGGGATTTTTTTCCGCATGTTTTAAAACAGAGATATCTGTATAATTACAATATCGTTTTGGCTAAAAAGAACGTGCTGGCAGAGTATTGCGACTGGCTTTTTCCTATTTTAGAGCAATTGGAAGAAAACAGTGTTCCGCGGGGGGCGGACCGCGCGGACCGATATGTGGGATATGCAGGAGAAACATTGGCTACGTTGTATTTTATGTATAACAGGGACAAGTTGAACATTGCCCATACCGGGTGCAGATTTTTAATATGAGAAAGTAGGATTTTACGAAAAGAAATATGAATAATGGATGGAATGGATGGAATAGATGGAATAGATGGAATAGAAAGAATAGAAGCGCAATATAGGATGATGATTTTACAGAACTGATAAGCAAAAATATAAGTTTTACATTTACAGCCTCTCCCCCCATATGCTAATATAGTGACATGAAGTTGAAAATAGCTTCCGTACAAAAGAACAATATAACAAATCAGGGAGAAAACCACATGCCAAACGGAAACTATGTACAACGAAACCACAAGGACACGGTATTTAACGATCTGTTCTCGGATAAGCGGAATGCGCTGTCCCTGTATAATGCCCTGAACGGCACGGATTATGAGGATACCGACAGTCTGGAGATTGTCACGCTGTCTGACGCGATTTACATGCATGGAAAAAACGATGTATCGGTATTGTTTCAGAATCGGCTGACATTGTGGGAGCATCAGAGTACTCTGAACTACAATATGCCGCTGAGAGGGCTAATTTACTACGCTCATAACATCGACGGAATATTGGAAGCAAAAGGCATAAAGCTGTATGGCAAGAAGCTTGTAAAGATTCCGGGTCCTGACTACTATGTATTCTACAACGGAAGAGAGGATACACCGGAGAGGCAGGACCTGAAGCTTTCGGACGCTTTCCCGGTTCCGCGAGAGGGGTATGAGTGGACTGCCCATATGCTGAATGTCAGTAGAGGAGGCAACCGGAATCTGCTAAAGAGCTGTCCTGCCTTAAACGGATATGTGACATTGATAGAGTATATCCGTGAATATCAGGAGTCCGGAGACAGCCTGCCTGAAGCCATGGACAAGGCAATTGACAGATGCACAAAAGAAGAAGTGCTGAAAGAATATTTTCTAAAAAAGAAAGCGGAGGTGAAGCTTATGTTGCTTACAGAATTTGATGAAGAAGCGTTCGCTGAGACCATGCGGGAAGAGGGAAGAGAAGAAGGCAGAGAAGCGGGAAGAGAAGAAGGCAGAAAAGAAGGAGAAACTCGTGTGAACCGGCTCTACTCAAAACTGATAGAGGAAAAAAGGGCTGTTGATCTGGAACGAGCTATAAAGGACGAGAAGTTTCGAGATACCTTGTATGAGAGATATGGCCTGTAAGGGCAGCAAAGAAACTGAGAGGCGAAAAGCTGTGGCTGCCAGGCCGCGGACATATGGCAGCCCGGGGAGGAATGTCAGATTTGAATGATAAAGATACTGATTACAGAAGAAACATAGCATTGATTTTATCGGGCGGTACCGGCAGGCGCCTGGGGACGGATATCCCCAAGCAGTACCTGGAAGCGGGCGGCAGGTCCGTCATTTCCTACTGCATAGAGACTCTGTCCCGGCACGGCGGGATAGACGCGATTTGGATCGTGGCAGAGCCGGCATGGCAGGAGGAGATTCTGGGATGGCTGGAAACTGCGGATGTGGAACAGAAATTCAGAGGATTTTCCCTGCCCGGGGAGAACAGGCAGCTTTCCGTTCTCCATGGTCTGGAGGACATACTTCAGGATGGAAGCGAGACGGATTTTGTGCTGGTACATGACGCGGCAAGGCCGCTGCTGTCGGCAGATATGATCTCTGCCTGCCTGGAGGCGGCTGTGGACCATGACGGGGCTATTCCCGTACTTCCCATGAAAGATACGGTCTACTGCAGCGGGGACGGACATAGGATTACATCTCTTTTGGACAGAGGGGCAGTCTTTGCGGGACAGGCGCCGGAGGCATTTGTCCTCGGAAAATACCTGGAAGCCAACCGCAGCCTTTTGCCGGAGCGCATCCTGCAGATCAACGGTTCCACGGAGCCTGCGGTAATGGCAGGGATGGACATTGCCATGATTCCGGGGGATGAGAAGAACTTTAAGATTACCACGAAAGAGGATCTGGAGCGGTTTCGGGAGCTTATCAATCAGGGGAAGCGTCCCTGAAGAGAACTTGCCGCGGGATCTGAAGCGGCCAAAGTACATTTGATAAGATGTTCTAAGTGATGGCACTGCCGCCCCGGGCGGCATGGCGGGATGTAGTGTGCGCTGAAGCGCGCAAAGGAGTGGAAAATGAAAGCATGGGTTCTGCACGGTATTAACGATATCCGGTTCGAAACAAAGGAAAAGCCCGCTTTGGCTCCAGGTGAAGTCCTGGTGAAGGTAAAGGCTGCGGGCATCTGCGGTTCGGATATCCCCAGAATTTATAAAACAGGAGCGCATGTCCATCCGCTGGTACCCGGGCATGAATTCTCCGGCACGGTGGCTGCGGCAGGCCGGGGCGCGGATCCGGGCTGGCTTGGGAAAAGGGTGGGCGTATTTCCGCTGATTCCCTGCGGCTTATGCGGACCCTGTCTGGCCGGGCAATATGAAATGTGTCGGAATTACGGCTATCTGGGCTCCCGCAGGGACGGCGGCTTTGGGGAATATGTGGCTGTCCCGGCCGAGAATTTGATAGAGCTGCCGGACAGTGTCTCCTTTGAGGAGGCAGCCATGCTGGAGCCTATGGCGGTGGCAGTCCATGCCATGAGGCGGGTGCTGGGAGATGCGTCTTGTTTGGTGAACGTATCGGCGCGGGAGGCTGCAGGGGAGAATCTCCGGGGAGAGCAGGCAAGGGCTGAGGGAGTGTTGGCGCCTGGCGGGGAGGACAGAGGACAGCGGACAGCTCACACTGCCAGGCAAACCGTGCCTGCCGCGGCAACGGATGATGCAATAATTGTAGTCTGGGGCATGGGAACCATAGGGCTGCTGCTTACGGCGCTTTTGCAGGAAAGGAGTCATTCTGTCGGGAAATTTGGGAATTTGGAGAACCGGATTCTTGTAATCGGCAATAAGGATTTCCAGAGACAGAAGATTCTGGAGCTGGGATTGCCTGCGCAAGCTTACTGCGACAGCAGGACACAGGATGGCCGTCAATGGATCATGGAACGGACAGGCGGCCATGGAGCGGACGTGATCTTCGAGTGTGTGGGGAGGAACGAGACCGTGCGCCGGGCCGTGGACAGCGCCGCTGCGGCGGGAAAAGTCTGTCTGGTGGGGAATCCCGCCTCGGACATGACGCTGGAAAAGGAAGTCTACTGGAAGATCCTGCGAAACCAGCTGACGCTCACAGGTACATGGAACTCTTCTTTTACGCATGCCGGGTCAGACGACTGGCATTATGCGCTGGATCGGCTTTCGCACAGGGATATCATGGCAGAGCAGCTCATTTCACACCGCCTGCCGTTAGAAAGCCTGGAAAAAGGCCTGCGTATTATGCGTGATAAATCGGAGGATTATATAAAAATGATGGCAGTGATCTGAGGGCGGACTTTATGATGAAAGGCTTGTGTGTTGCCCGCGGAAACCTGCGCAGTCAGGACAAGATTTTCGGCTTCTGGTCTTTTATGCGATGGGGTGTGCGGGAGGACCGAAAAATACGGCGATCAGCCCATCGTCTGGTGCTGGTCAAACCAGGGCGGTAAAATAGGCCAGCACTTTCTTTCCGTCGGTGCCGGATTGACAGGAGTCGATGCGCTCGGGATGCCACTGGACGCCGACGACGGGCAGGCTCTCGTGGGCAATGGCCTCGATACAGCCGTCCAGCGGACAGAAAGAGACTGCGGTGAGTCCTTTTCCCAGCTTGCGTATGGCCTGATGGTGGGCGCTGTTTACGACCGCTCTGGTGCCGTAGAGTCCATGCAGCCAGGAATTTTCGGTGATTACGGTTTCGTGGTATTGATCTTTGCTGTCATACCGGTGTCTTTCTTTTACAGGCGGCGCCAGATCCTGGATCAGGGTGCCTCCTAAGCCTACATTGATGATCTGAAGTCCTTTACAGATACCCAGAACAGGCATGCTTTTTTGCAGCGCCAAGTCAAAGATCTGCAGCTGCAGAATGTCCAGTTCCGTGTCAATCTCAGTACAGCCGCGGTTTATCTCCCCATAGAATGCCGGGGCGATGTCGCCGCCTCCCGGCAGCAGGAGGCCGTCACAGGCCATTGCCTCTGACGGGAGCAATGTCACAATCGCCGCCGCCCCCGCTGCTTCCACATATCTCACGTAATTCCCGGTTTTCTCCGTTCTCCCCGCAATGGCTATTTTCATGATAGTTGATTCCCGAAACGTTATCTCACACTATTATATGCCTATCATGTATAAGATAGCATGGGAAAACGGATAATGATAAAAACAAAACAGGCGTCCTTTGATGAAGGAATATGGATGAAAGGATGGACATTTTCTTTGGATTGGGCTATAATGACGTTACATCAGCCGTATGCTGCAGAATCCGTCCGGGGAAAGCACACTTAGGGGGAGCACTCTTGAAATAGGCAGGCTGAGGGAGGCAAGTGCCGGTCTGCGGGCCGGAGACGGTAATCGACGATTATGAAAAGGAAAAGATTTAATATTACGATAGGCTGGCAGCAGACAACGCTGGTGTTGTCCCTGCTGCTGCCGGGTTTGATCATGCTGGCATTATTTGTGGGAAACGGGATATATCCCTTTGGGGACAGGAGCTTTCTGTCCGGGGACCTGTACCATCAATACATGCCTTTTTTCAGTGAACTGCTGCACAAGGTCAGGGGCGGAGAGAATCTGAGCTTTTCGTTCCATGTGGGAATAGGCTCTAATTTCCTGGCTTTATTTGTGTATTATCTGGCCAGTCCTTTCCATATTTTTTCCCTGTTGGTGCCGGAAGAATATCTGATAGAATTCATGAGCTATCTGATCGTATTCAAGACAGGGCTGGCGGGACTGACTTCCTATCTCTATCTGCGGAAACGTTCCTGCACAAGGGATGGGGGGGCCCGGAGAGAGACAGGGGCGCTGTTCCTGTCCTGCTTTTACGCTCTTTCGGGCTTTATGGCTGCCTACAATTACAATATCATGTGGGTGGACTGTGTGGTACTGCTGCCCCTGATTGTCCTGGGGCTGGAGCGGCTGGTGAGAGAGGGACGCTGCGGGCTGTATTGCATCACACTGGCTTTGTCTATCTTTACGAATTACTATATCTCGATTATGATCTGCATCTTTCTGGTGCTGTATTTCCTGATGCTTTTGGTGACGGAAAGGAGAAGTCCGGGCAATATATTTAAGAGAGATGTGCCGCGCTTTGCCCTGTACTCTGTTCTGGCGGGAGGGATGGCCGCGGTGCTGCTGATTCCCGAGGTATGCGCTATCCTGCGGACGGATTTCGGGGACATGGATTTTCCCGAGAAGATAGAGTCCTACTTCTCGGTATTGGACATGCTGGCAAGGCACTGTGTGTGCGTTAGTACGGAGCGGGGCCTGGCTCACTGGCCCAATATCTACTGCGGAAGCGCGGTGCTGCTGTTGATTCCAATGTATGTGACGAACCGGCGCATTCCCATTCGGGAGAGATTCTGCCGTATGGCCTTTGCTGGTTTTATGCTGCTGAGCTTTGGTACGAATATCCTGGACTTTCTCTGGCATGGGCTGAATTATCCGGATTCTCTGCCGGGCAGACAGTCTTTTATTTATATTTTCCTGGTGCTGACCATGTGCTTTGATGCCTGGTGTCAGGTAAAGAATACGGATGAACGGCAGATTCTTCACGGATTTCTGTTCGCGGTTGGGTTTGTCCTGTTCTGTGAGAAATTCATTGATCATGAGGACTTTAAACTGGGGGTAAAGCTGCTGACCCTTGTCTTTGCGGGCTTGTATGCGGTGTTTCTGTATCTGTACCGCACAAGGGACGACAGGGCGCTGCACAGGGGACTGGCGGTGATGGCGCTGACAGTGGTAGTGGCGGAATGTGCCATCAATACCGGGGCAACCAGTATCGGGACAGTGAGCCGCAGCGCGTACCTGGGGCAGCAGGAGGACTATAAGGCTCTTTATGAGGAAAGCAGGCAGAGGCAGGAGGGCTTTTTCCGGGTAGAAAAGTTTACCAGAAAGACGAAAAATGACGGGACCCTCACAGGCTATCCCACAGCCAGTGTGTTTTCCTCCACGCTGAATTCCTATGTGATGGATATGTACAAGAGGCTGGGGATGCGCCACAGCAAGGTATACTATGGTTTTGACGGCGCTACGGCCCTTACTTCCGCCATGCTGAATGTGCGGTACATGTTCGGGGAGTCGCCGGATTACGAGAACGGTCTTTACACCATGGTTGCCCAAAGCGGAGATATCTGCCTCTATGAATGCAACGCGACGCTGCCCTTTGGCTATGTGGCGCCTACGGGCTTTGACCTGCCGGAGGGATTTGAGAATCACGGACTGAAGCTGCAAAACCGGATGGTGAAAGATCTGGGGATAGACGGGACATTGTTTTGGGAAGCCGCTGCCAGGACCCAAGGAGACGATGTGGTATTTACGGCCCGGGAGGGCGGGTATTATTATGCCATCCTTACTGCCTCCGGAACGGCAAAGGTGGACTGCATCGGCGGCAGTACCGGGGAGGAGAAATATAATGACCTGAAAAAGGGCTCTGTGCTGTACCTGGGATATCTGGAAAAGGATCAGACCGTCACTTTGACCAATGGGAACGAGGATGACGAAACTCCGAAGATTCAGGCAGATGTGTTCGGGATGGATGAGGCGGTATTGAGAGAGGCGCTGGAGGTGCTGGCGGCACGGCACATGGAGCAGGTGAACTGGGAGAACGATTCCCTGACGGGCAGTATTGTGATGGAGGAGGCGGGACGGCTGATTCTATCGGTGCCATATGAGGCGGGCTGGAGAGTGCGGGTGAACGGGGAGGAGATGGAAGGAGAGCTGTTCGGCGGCTGTCTGATGGCTTTTGACCTGGAACCGGGAGCATATACATTTGAGATGAAGTATGTGCCGGAGGGGGCCGGAGCCGGGATTGCGGTAAGCTGCGTGAGCATTGCGGGATTTGCCGCGGTCACGGCGATGGGGAGACGACGAAAATGTCTTCTGACGGCAGACGGGGAAGAAAAGGGCCAGATGGCTCAAGGATAAACAAGGCAGTGAAAAGTAAGCCAAGAAAAGCCTTAACGAGGCAGTGAAAAATCCCAAGAGAAGCCCTGAACGCAGCAATAAAAGTAAGTCGCTATAGAAAAGAGCGGAAGAACAGGAAATTAGCCCTGGATGAGATGGATCAGGAATGAAACAGGAGGAGAAAGACAAGAGAAATGAAGACAAAAGTGGAAAATGCGATGATGGATACCGCAAAACGTACGATAATGATTTTGCTGGCAGCGGTGCTCATGGCCGTGAACCTGAAGACATTCGTGCGCACGGGGGGCCTGATCCCCGGCGGATTTACCGGTCTTACCAGGCTCATACAGGAGATCAGTGATCTGGTATGGGGGATTGAGCCGCCCTTTACCCTGATCAATCTGACGCTGAATGCCATCCCCATTGTGGTAAGCTTTAAGTTCATCGGCAAGAAATTTACGCTGTATTCCTGTCTGATGATTGTGGTGTCAGGACTGATCACGGATATCATTCCCAGTTACGCGGTGACTACGGATATGCTGTTAGTGTCCGTGTTCGGCGGACTGTTCAACGCCCTTGCCATGATCATCTGCCTGATGGCCGGAGCCACGGCGGGAGGAACGGATTTTATCGCCATTTTCCTGTCGGAGAAAATGGATATCGATTCCTGGAACTACATTTTTGCGGGAAATGTAGTGATCCTGGGAATTGCCGGCGCATTGTTCGGATGGGACAAGGCGCTGTATTCCATCATCTTCCAGTTTACCTCCACCCAGGTGCTGCATGCCCTGCACAGGCGCTACCAGAAGCAGACCCTGCTAATCGTGACCAAGAAGCCCGACGAGGTCTATGAAGTCATCAAGCAGATGACCAATCACGACGCCACATTGATCAAGGGCGAGGGCTGCTATATGAAGCAGGAGTGCGATATCCTCTATTCCGTGGTGGGACGGGACGAGGTGCGCAAGGTCCTGAACCGGGTCCGGGAGACAGATCCGGCGGCTTTCGTGAACATGATTCGCACGGAAAGCCTGTCCGGGCGCTTCTACCAGAGGCCGAATGACTGACAGGACAAGGCGGCAGGCGGATATTGTTTTGGGCAGGGCTGCCGCAGAACATGGGAAACAGAAAAAAGCCGTTGCCCCAGGGAATCTGAAGATAAGTTCCCCGGGGCAGCGGCTTTTTGGCTGAGAATGCTGTTGACATTGTAGACAGGCTGTGATAGTATATGTTTACAATGTAGACAGAAAGCATGGGACAGTGTCGGCACAAGCTGCGGAGAGATGTGCCGCCGTGAAAGCGGCAGGGAGGTTGCTATGAAAGCGTTGAGTGAAGCGGAATGGAATATTATGGAGAGTCTGTGGGAAGAGTCCCCGAAAGTAGGCAGCAGAATTGTGGCGGATATGGCAGGCCGGGTAGGATGGAGCCGAAGCACTACACTGACCATGCTGAAGCGGATGACGGAAAAGGGGCTGATCGCCTGTGAGGACAATGGGCGGATGCGGGTCTATGTGCCCCTGATTGAGAGGGAGACAGCCGTGAAGAAAGAGACGGACAACTTCCTCAAAAGAGTCTACCACGGCAGCGCCAGTATGCTGGTGAGCAGTTTTATCAAGAAGCAGCGGCTGACCACAGAGGAACTTTCAGAGTTGCGGCAGATTTTGGACAGAGCAGAGGAAGATCAGAATGGCTGAGTGGATCATTACTTCAAGTGTATTAATTTTGCTTGTCATTGCCATGCGGCATTTTTTCCGAAAAAAGCTGGCAATGCGGGTTTGGTATGCCCTGTGGCTGCTGGTGGCGGTGCGGCTGCTGGTGCCGGTTTCCTTTGCGGAGAGCAGTCTGAGTATCCTGAACCTTTTCCGGTTTGCGGAAGATACCGGAGGGCAGGAGACAGAGGCAGACCAGAGGGACGCGCAGCTCGGAGCGGATATGGCAGGGCTGCGGCAGGGGCTGGTTGAAGCCGCAGCAGGAGTGCTGCCAAAAGCTGTGAAAGGAAGTATCGCGAAAACTGAGACGTGGATTTTGAATTCCGGGCCGGGGAAGTCAGAGGCCCCGGGAAGCGTCGGCGGGACAGGCGGGCAGCAGATTTCCGCCGGGGTATTGGATGCGAAAGATCCTGCGGCAGAGGAAAGCTACGGAACATTTGGCGCAAAGGAGCTTGCGACAGAGAATGAAAGTATTGCGCCGGTATGGCAGACAGTTCTCAAAGGGCATTCCGTGTTCTGGTATCTCTGGCTCCTGGGTACGGTTCTGTCCGCAGGAAGCGTCCTTATGCTGAACAGAAGATACCGGAAGCGGGTGTACAGATCCAGAAAGCGTTTCAATGCAGGAGACAAAAGCCGGATTCAGGTGTATGTGTCCGCGGTAGTGGACAGCCCCTGCATGTTCGGACTGGTGCATCCCGCGGTGTATTTAAGCACAGAGGCAGCAGCCCGGCCCAAAGCCCTGGGGTATGTGCTCTGTCATGAGAATGTACATTACCGCCATCATGACAATCTGTGGGTGGCAGTGCGGGCGGCATGTCTTTGTCTTCACTGGTACAACCCGCTTGTGTGGATCGCAGCAGCTATGTCGGAACAGGACGGAGAGCTGGCCTGCGATGAGAGGACTTTGGAGATTCTGGGACAGGATGAGCGGATCCGGTACGGCAGAGCGCTTCTGGATTTCAGCGCAGGAGGCAGCGTGTGGCAAAGAGGCTGGAAGCTTTCCACTGCCATGTCCAGCGGGAAGAAGCTGTTAAAAGAAAGACTGATGGTCATTGTGAGAGAACCCGGGAAGCATGCCGGCGCAATGGCTGCGGTACTGTTGCTGACAGCCCTTTTTGGCACGGCAACCTTTACCGGAAGAGTAAGCGGAAAGGAGCTGGATGAGGAGGCGCCTGCATTAGGCTACAGTCAGGGATCCGTTATAGAGCCTGGCGGAGATGCCGGTGACGGCGGACTCCGGGAGCCTGGCGCGGAAAGCAATGCCATTGTGTCCATCAATTTAAACGATGGGGAGAAATATACGCTGAAGATCAGCGGGGAAGCTATTCTGGAAAGCGGAGAGTACAGGATCCGTCAGATACAGCTGAACCGGCTGCGAGGCAGGGATGAGGAAGTCCTGCAGATCATCCGTCCTGAGGACGTGCGGACCCTGTATACAAGAACTCTGGAGGATATAAAGAACGATGACGGACAGATGTATTCCTATGCCTTGAAAGGAGAGCCCCTGTATGCGAAAGTGCTTTGCACGGCAGAAGATATCCCTGTCCGGGAGGTGGAGAAATTTTTGGCGGATGAGAATGGGGAACTATTCTCCCAGGCGCCGGACGGCAAAGTAGTTGTGGCGGATCTGAACTTTGACGGCTATCAGGATTTCTGCATACAGGCAGGTACGAAGACAGTAAATATTCCGTATTATTGTTATCTGTGGAATCCCGGGGAGGGATGCTTTGAGCCTGGTTATATGATTCCCAATGTGGAGGTGGACAGGGAGGCGCAGCTGATAAGGAGCGCCACAGATGACGGACAGGGACAGCGCAGCGTGAAATATTACCGCTTTGACGAAGCAAACCTGCTGCATATGGTGCGGTATGTGGAGGAAAACCAGTCCCCGGAGGCTCTTTTCCCCACGCTTGACCTGACCTACTGCGAGATGTCCTACAGTCTGCCTGCGGTGGATGAATGGGACTACGGCACCCGCTACGGCGGCGCCTTGCCGGAACGGTTCGTCTACTGGGCAAAGGAGGCGCTGAGAGAGCTGTATGAATGGAGCGGCACGAAGATCGCCACGGCCTGCTTTACCATGAATCCTTTTGGGGAGGTCTTCTTTGGAAACACGCCAGAGCAATTGAAAGCATCTTTGACTTATTATGACAGAGGGTATGGGGCAAAAGCCGGGTTCGATGGTCTGATTGAGCAGATGGGGATTGCCTCGGAGCGTACGGTTTGGTTTTCGCCCGTGGTGCAGTGGAACAAGCCGGACAACTTGTATGAGATGCTGGACATAGAACTGGCGGAATGGTATTTTGAGCGGTCGCCGCTGTCTAAGGGCGAGAAGCTGGAGAGCGTGGAACGGAGAGACACCGCTATCTATACGATAAAAGCGGAATCAGGAAAATACTATCAGATTTTTCTCACAGAGTCCACAAGGGAGATGAGCGCCATGTACGGCCCTTATGACCACTATCCGGACTGACGGTGGGATTACGGGGCATTGTGCAGGAATCTGATTGGAGAGAAGAGCGGAAAGCGGAACGTTTGGTTCGCCGGGGGCGGACAGGGAGGATGCGGATGAAAAAGGCAATGTGGAAATGGATGGCTTTGTGGCTGATGGCTGCTTTGCTTGGAGGCTGCGGCAGCCAAGACAGCCAGGAGGGGATACTGGATGGGATTGGAGTCTCCCTGAATGACGGGCCAGGAGACAGCGTAGAAGGAGCAGTGGGCAGGCAGGAAGCCGGAGAGGACATTCTTTCCCAAGCCCTGTCGCAGGAAGAGAAAGTTATGTACGAGGCGTACATCAAGGCGCTGGAGGATGTCTATTTTGACCAGAAGCTTCCGGGGGGAATAGAATGCGACCTCCAGCCGGCGGATGCGGATATGGGCGAAAATAAGTTTGCGATCCTGGATATTGACGCCGATGGAAAGGAGGAATTGATCATCTCCTATACCACCACATATACGGCAGGCATGGTGGAGGCTGTTTATGCCTATGACAGCAGCACGAAAGAGGTGCGGGAGGAGCTTGTCGGATTCCCGCTTCTGACTTATTACGACAATGGCATAATAGAGGAACTGTTTTCCCACAATCATGGTATGGCTGGCGACGGCGGGGCGGACGGAAATTTCTGGCCCTACAGTCTGCGCAAATATGATCCGGATACGGACACTTATGTGCCTGTGGGCAGTGTGGACGCCTGGAGCAAGCGGTTTAAAGAGATAGATCAGGATGGGAACCCTTTTCCGGAGGAAGCCGACAAGGATGGGGATGGTGTGGTGTATTATGTCATGGAGGGGGACTATTATCTGGCAAACCCTATGGACGGACAGGAGTACAGCCAGTGGAGAGATTCTTATCTGAAAGGGGCGAAGCAGGTGCAGGTGCCCTATGCAGACCTGACTACAGACAATATTTATGCCATTTTGAAAGGCGCTGCCGTGAACGCCGACACTGGCGCCGGCAATGCTATGGCTGCCGGCAGTCTTGAGAGCGGCAGCGGCCCGGATAACGGAAACACCGGTACGCTTGCGGGATTTGACGGCCAGCAGATTTTGGACCAGTCCTTTGCCGTGACCTTAGACGGCTGGGGAGAGGTGACATTCGCGCCTTTTGGGCCCGGGGCGTCCGGCACGGTGGACGACAGGGGAATGGTTTGCTTTGAGGATGTGCGTTTTGCCCTTATAAAAGAGGGGACGCCTGTCTTTGTGTTCCCCGGCGAGAACGAGGAGAATGTCTTCTATGGGCAGCAGTTCGGGCAGGTATTATCGGTGGCGTTTCGGGACTATAACGGGGACGGCAGGACGGATATCCTGGTGCTGCTGGAATACGCCGGTGTCCAGGGGCCTAATATAGACGTTCCCTTTCGGGTAGTGCGTGCCTTTGCCCAGGAGGAGGGAGAAAAGGAATTTTCGCTGGACGGTGCGTTGTCGGAATATCTTCTGCCCTATGGGGAGAGTATGGACAGGGTGTATGAGGGACTGGCGGATTATGCCGGAATCTATTCCGTAGCCACAAAGAAATCCGCCTGGGAGGTGGACCGTTTTGCCAAAAAGGTAAAACGCCTGATTCTGGCAGGGGATTTTCAGGGGCTGAGTGAGGAGATCGCTTTTCCGATTACCATAGACGGCACAACATATCGGGATAAAGAGGCCTTTTTAGCGGCGGATTTTATAGAGAATACCAATCCGGACTTCCTGGAGGCGCTCAGGGCGGACCCCTGCGGGAATCTGTTTGTGAATTATCAGGGCGTCATGCTGGGAGAGGGCAGTGTGTGGATCACGGAGGTGCTGGATGACAATCTTGCCTCCAAAGGACTTAAGGTGTACGGGATGAACGGGATTCGAATTTCTCCTTGACGAAAGAGGAAACAATTGGTAGACTAAATATTGGTGATTAAGAGATAAAGCCTACAAGGAGATAATAGAATGAACCGATATTTAGAGATTGCGGATCACTTTCGGCTGGACGGCAGGGCAGTGAGTGCGGTAAGCCATGGCGGCGGTCATATCAACGATACTTTTTTGATAAAGACCACGGCAGGGGAGAAGTATTACATACTGCAGCGCATCAACACTTCCGTGTTCAAAAACGCGGAAGCGCTTATGGAGAATATCATCCTGGTAACGGACTTTCTGCGGGAGAAAATCAGAAAAGCCGGCGGGGATCCCGAGAGGGAGAATATGAACGTAGTCCTCACCAAAGACGGCAGACCTCTGTATCAGGATCAGGAGGGGTGCTGGAGAGTGTACATGTTCATAGACGGCACCGTGACCATGCAGACCTGCGAGAACGCGGAGCAGTTTTATTTAAGCGCCTGTGCGTTCGGGCATTTTCAGAAGCTGCTGGCGGATTTCCCGGCGGATGAGCTCTATGAATCCATTCCGAATTTCCATAATACGAAATCCCGCTATCTGGATTTTGAGGCGGCAGTGGAAAAGGATGTCTGCGGCAGGGCAGCCTCTGTGGCGGAGGAGATTGCTTTCGTCCGCGCCCGTAAGGAGTTTGCTGCCACATTGGTGGATATGCAGGAGAGCGGGGAGCTGCCGCTGCGGGTGACCCACAACGATACCAAGCTCAACAATGTGCTTTTTGACGAAAAGACAGGCAAACCCCTGGCGGTGGTGGATCTGGACACGGTGATGCCCGGACTCTCCGTCAATGACTTCGGGGACAGCATCCGTTTCGGCGCTACTTACGCGGCGGAGGATGAGCCTGACCTGAGCAAGGTCAATTTCGAGATCGAACTGTTTGACTGCTATACCAAGGGATTTCTAGGGGAGTGCGGGGCGCTTCTTTCCAAGAACGAGAAGAGGATGCTGCCTGTGGGGGCTATGATGATGACCTTTGAGTGCGGCATGCGCTTTCTCACGGATCACTTAAACGGAGATACATATTTTAAGATTCACAGGGAGAATCAGAACCTGGACCGGTGCCGCACCCAGTTTAAACTGGTGCGCGATATGGAGAAAGCCAGAGAGGAAATGGACAGGGTGGTGGAAAAATATAGCTGACATGTGCAACAGGTTTTAAAGGCCGTATCAGATTGCCGGACAGGCATCAGATGCGGCCTTTGCGCCGGGAAAGAGACTTGAAAAGCAGAGGAAACGGAATGGAAAAATGGTATGTGGCGGCAAAAAAGGCGGATTTTGACGGCTGGGCCAGGAAATTCGGCATTACCCCGGTGGTGGCGCGGATTCTGCGCAACCGGGATTTGACAGGAGAGGAAGAGGTGGAAAAGTTCCTGCGGGGGACTTTGGCGGACTGCTATTCGCCGTGGCTTTTAAAGGATATGGACAGGGCTGTGGAGGAAATACTTGCGGCCATAGAGCAGGGCATCCGGATCCGGGTCATCGGGGATTATGACGTGGACGGCATCTGTTCTTCTTATATTCTGACAAAAGGCCTGGGGGTGCTGGGCGCCCGGGTGGACACGGCTATCCCCCATAGGATCCACGACGGCTATGGGCTGAACGATCATCTGATCCAAAAGGCGCATCAGGATGGGATTGGTATGATCGTGACCTGCGACAATGGCATCGCGGCGGCGCCGCAGATTGAGCTGGCGAATTCCTATGGCATCAAAGTCATTGTCACGGATCACCATGAGGTGCCTTTTTGTATGGAGCTGCCGGACAGTTCGGCGGGAGATACGGCGGCAGAGGGCAGCCCCGGAGAAAAACGACAAAGTCCGGTTGCAGGGAGAACCCCGGAGGAAATCGCGCTGTCACGGACAGCAGCGCAGGGGGAGACATGGGAGAGGGAGCACAGTGGCAGGACAGCGCGCCGGGAGCTGCTGCCCCCGGCGCTTGCGGTCATAGATCCGAAGCAGGAACAGTGCGGATATCCTTTTTCCGGTATCTGCGGCGGCGTGGTGGCGTACAAGGTGACAGCGGCACTGGCGGAGCGGACAGGAAGCGGGGCTCTGGCTGAGGCCATGGAGGAGTTGGTGGAATTCGCGGCGCTGTCCACGGTCTGTGATGTGATGGAGCTTAAGGATGAGAACCGGATTCTGGTAAAGGAGGGGTTAAAGCGTCTGCGCCGCAGCCGCAATCCGGGACTCAGGGCCCTGATGGAGGTCAACGGCATCGAGCCGGAGCGCCTTGGCGCGTACCATCTGGGCTTTGTGATAGGTCCCTGCCTGAACGCCACGGGCAGGCTGGACACGGCGAAGCGGGCCCTGGATCTGCTGTGCAGTGCCGGGAAAACAGAGGCCATGACCGCGGCCAGGGAGCTGAAAGAGCTAAACGACAGCCGCAAGAACCTGACGATCCGGGGGGTGGAGCAGGCGGAGCGGTATCTGTGTGACCATCATATGGAACAGGACAAGGTCATGGTGATATTCCTGCCGGAAGTGCATGAGAGCCTGGCAGGTATCATTGCCGGGCGCATTCGGGAAAAGTATCATCATCCGGTCTTCATCCTGAGCAGAGGGGAGGAGGGCGTCAAGGGCTCAGGCCGTTCCGTGGAGGGGTATCATATGTATGAGGCCATGACCCGGGTAAAGCAGTATTTCACGAAATTCGGCGGTCATGCCATGGCGGCCGGGCTTTCCATGCGGGAGGCGGATATCGAAAATCTCAGACGGGATCTGAACGCAGACTGTCTGCTGGAGGCGGAGGATTTTATCCCCAAGGTGCATATCGACGTGCCCATGCCGCTGGAATACGCGGACGGGAAAATCGCGGATGAGCTGGAACAGCTGGAGCCTTTCGGCGTGGGGAATCCCAAGCCCCTCTTTGCCCAGAAGAATCTGCGGTTCTTTGCGGGATATAAGATGGGGGCCAATAAAACCTGCGCCAGATACCGGGTGCAGACAGAGGGCGGCTATGGGGCGCAGCTGGTCTTTTTCGGAGATCTGGAGCGGTTCGGGGCTTTTCTGGAGGAAAAATACGGTCCGGGCAGCGAGAACGCGCTGTATGAGGGCCGCGGAAACTTCGACATCTCTGTAGTCTACCAGATCGGAAAGAATACATACCGGGGTAAGACGGAGATTCAGTATGTAATGCAGTATTACGCGTGAGGACTGCCGAAGCGGCGAGCGCATGGTTGCCAGGGGCAGAGGGAGGAAAAATGTTTCTGACAGTGACTTTGAATCCGGCGGTGGACAGAAATTGCGAGATAGATGTCTTAAAACCGGGAGAGGTGAACCGTCTGACTAAGAGCGCCAGGGTGGCGGGCGGCAAGGGAATCAATGTGACCAAAATTCTGCGGCAGTTTCATATGCCGGTGGCAGCCGTGGGATTTCTGGGCGGTTCCGGGGGCAGGCTCATAGAGGAGGCCATGGAAAAGCTGGGTGTGGAGGGCTATTTTACCAGGATAAAGGGAGAGACCAGAACCAGCGTAAATGTGCTCTCGGCGGGCGGTTGCGTGACGGAGATTCTGGAGCCGGGGCCGGTGATATCCGGGAAAGAGCTGGAGGCATTCAGAAAACAGTTTTCAGGCTGCCTGGAACTGTGCCGGATGACAGTGCTCTCCGGCAGTATTCCCCAGGGGGTACCGGTGGACATATATGCCCGGCTGATCGAAGAATGCCGTAGGGCGGGATGCAGGGTGTGTCTGGATGCGTCGGGAGAGCTGCTGCGCCAGGGCCTTACGGCAAAGCCGGATATAGTCAAGCCAAACCACAGAGAGCTGGAATATCTGGCGGGCCGGAAGCTCTCCGGCATAGATGAGATAAAGGAAGAAGCCCGGAAGCTGCTGGAACAGGGAGCGGGCAAGGTGGTGGTGTCGCTGGGAACAGAGGGGCTCTTGTACATGGACGGGGAGCGGGAACTGTATCAGGGCGCATGCCCGGTCCGCACCGTCAACACAGTGGGCTGCGGCGATACGGTGGTGGCATCCCTTTGCATGAGCGAACTGGCGGGAGAGGAAGCGGACATCGCATTGAAAAAAGCCGCGGCGCTGGCTGCGGCAAACGCTTCCACCAAAGAGAACGGGAATGTGCCTATGGACCTGTACCTGGATCTGCTGGCCTGAGAAAAATTTTTACAAAAAATGCAATTCGTTCTTTGCGAGTTGCTTTTTTTGTGATATACTGTTTGGGACAATAATCATGGGGGTATTTGCGTTTTTGATCGTATCCCCGGTATAGTTGTTCGTATTTATCTAATATAAATGGAGGACTGAGAGCATGAGTACTATTTCAAAAGCGAGCCAAAGAATAACAGCTTTGCTCGATGACAACAGTTTCGTTGAAATCGGCGCCCTTGTGACAGCCAGGGCCACTGATTTCAATATGAAACCAGGCGAAACTCCCTCTGACGGTTGTATTACCGGCTATGGAGTGATTGGCGGTAAGCCTGTGTATGTGTACAGCCAGGACGCTTCCGTGATGAACGGGACCATCGGCGAGATGCATGCCAGAAAAATCACAGGTCTCTATGATCTGGCCATGAAGACCGGCTCCCCCGTGATCGGGCTGATCGATTCCGCGGGGTTACGGCTGCAGGAGGCTGCGGATGCGCTGAACGCTTTCGGTGCCATCTATATGAAGCAGACACTGGCTTCCGGCTTGATCCCCCAGATTACCGCGATTCTGGGCACCTGCGGCGGCGGACTTGCCCTGTTCCCGACTCTGACTGATTTTACATTTATGGAGGAGAAGAACGCGAAGCTTTTCGTCAATGCTCCCAACGCGCTGGACGGAAATGTGATCAGCAAGTGCGATTCCTCCACGGCTGCATTCCAGTCCCAGGAAAGCGGTATTGTGGATGTGGTGGCTGACGAAGCGGCAGTCCTTTCCAAGATCAGGGATCTGATCACGTTCCTGCCGTCAAACAGCAACGAGGGCAGCGATATTGTGGAGTGCACGGACGATCTCAACCGTGTGAATGAAGAGCTGGCAGGCTGTGCGGGAGATACATCTGTGGCGCTGTCCATCCTGGCGGACAATAACGATTTCTTTGAGGTAAAAGCGGACTACGCAAAGGATATGGTAGTAGGCTTTCTGAAGCTGGACGGCGTGACCGTGGGCGCAGTGGCCAACCGCAGCGAGATATGCGACGAGGAAGGAAAGGTGGCTCAGAAGCTGGAGCCTGTCCTTTCTAAGGAAGGCTGTGAGAAAGCGGCTGATTTCGTGAACTTCTGCGACGCATTTGAGATTCCGGTGCTGACCCTGACCAATGTAAAGGGCTACCAGGCAACCATGTGCTCCGAAAAGGGAATTGCCAGGGCAGCTGCCAGGCTGACCTATGCTTTTGCCAATGCAACGGTTCCCAAAGTAAATGTCATTGTAGGCAAGGCTTTCGGCACCGCAGCCATTGCCATGAACTCCAAGGCCGTCGGCGCGGATATCACCATGTGCTGGCCGGATGCCCAAATCGGCACCATGGAGGGCAAGCTTGCCGCGAAGATCATGTATGACGGACAGGGGGCAAGCGTCATCAATGAGAAAGCCGCAGAGTACGATGCGCTAAACTGCAGCGCGGGCAGCGCCGCAAGGAGAGGGTATGTAGACAGCATCGTAGAGCCCGCTGACACCAGAAAATACGTTATCGGCGCTTTTGAGATGCTCTTCACCAAGAGCGAGGATCGTCCCGCCAAAAAGCACGGAACTGTATAGAAAGGGTGATATAAATATGAAGAAATTGATAGCCATACTGTGTACGATTACCTGTCTCTTCGGACTGACAGCCTGCGGAAGCGGGGAAGCGCTGTCGGAATACGGACAGCACAAGGCGGACAACGCACAGCAGCTGGCGGATGAGATGGTGCTCTATCTGTTTGCCCAGTATGCTGCGGACGAGGCCGCGGCGGAATCGTTTAGCGAGTATACGGCGGAAGAGATTGAGTATATGCTGAATACACAGTATAATATTCAGGTGGACGGAAACGCGTTTTTGAAAGGGATTAACTCTTTCCGCTCTGCCGGCGAGTCCATGGGTGCGATTACCGGAACCAACGGAAGCGAAGTGCGGGTTGACGACAGCGAGATCATCGTGGAAGTCGAGGTTACCGGTGAGAAGAAGAACGCCAAGGCAGAAATGATTTTTTCCAACGATATGTTCCTGACGCTGAAGTCCGCCGCTTTGAATCCCAGTTCCACGATAGGCGAACTGATGGCGAACGCGGGACTGAATACCCTGATCGGTATGGGAACCGTATTTGCCGTATTGATTCTGATCAGCCTGATCATCTCCTGCTTTAAGGTGATTCCCAAGATTCAGAATAGCATGGCAAAGAAGAAAGCCCCTGCTGCGGAAGCTATGGGCGTGGACAATGCCGTGATGCAGATCGTGGAGCAGGAGACCATTGTGGAAGAGGACGACTGTGAGCTGGTGGCTGTTATTGCGGCCGCAATCGCAGCCGGCGAGGGCGCTGTCACCACGGACGGCTTCGTAGTGCGCTCCATCAGGAGAAGATAGTTTTATAAAACAAAACAAATAAGCATTCTATTTTAGGAGGAAATAAAAATGAAGAATTATACAATTACCGTAAACGGAAATGTATATGATGTAGTGGTAGAAGAGAACACATCCGGCGCTCCCGCAGCGGCGAAAGCTCCGGCAGCTCCCAAGGCAGCCCCTAAGGCGGCTCCCGCAGCGGCCCCCAAGGCAGCTCCCGCAGGCGGCGCAGGCAGCATCAAGATCGAGGCAGGCGCGGCAGGTAAGGTATTTAAGCTGGAGAAGAAAGTCGGCGATGCGGTCAAGAAAGGCGATGCGGTCGTCATTATTGAAGCAATGAAGATGGAAATCCCTGTTGTGGCTCCTGAAGACGGCACTGTTGCCAGCGTAGACGTGGCAGTGGGCGATGCTGTAGAGGCCGGCGCTGTATTGGCTACTTTGAATTAATGTGGCGTGGGCGTTAAAGCGCCTGTTTATCGCGAAAAACAACAGGAGGTCAACAAATGGATTATATAGCTTCAACGCTGAACAACCTAATCCATCAGACGGCGTTCTTCAATCTGACCTGGGGAAACTATCTGATGATTGCGGTTGCATGCTTTTTCCTTTATCTGGCTATCCGGCATGAGTTTGAGCCCTTGCTCCTGACTCCCATAGCCTTTGGCATGCTGTTGGTGAACATTTATCCTGACATCATGCTCCATGCGGAGGACGCCTCCAACGGTGTGGGCGGCTTACTGTATTACTTCTATTTACTGGACGAATGGGCCATCCTGCCCTCTCTGATCTTCATGGGTGTGGGCGCTATGACGGATTTCGGTCCTCTGATTGCCAATCCCAAAAGCTTTCTTTTGGGCGCGGCGGCACAGTTCGGTATTTTTGCGGCATATTTCGGGGCCATCCTCTTAGGGTTCAACGATATGGCTGCGGCCGCTATCTCCATCATCGGCGGCGCCGACGGCCCTACCTCCATTTTCCTGGCCAGTAAGCTGGGACAGACGGCGATCCTGGGACCTATTGCCGTGGCGGCATATTCCTATATGTCGCTGGTGCCTATTATCCAGCCGCCTATTATGAAGCTTTTGACCACAGAGAAAGAGCGGAAGATCAAGATGGGACAGCTTCGCCCCGTATCCAAGCTGGAGAAGATTCTGTTCCCCATCATCGTTACCATCGTGGTATGCCTGATTCTGCCCACCACCGCTCCTTTGGTCGGTATGCTGATGCTGGGCAATCTGTTCAGGGAGTCCGGCGTGGTACGCCAGCTCACAGAGACGGCTTCCAATGCCATGATGTATATCGTGGTTATTCTCCTGGGTACTTCCGTAGGCGCCACTACCAGCGCGGAGGCATTCCTGAACTGGGATACCTTAAAAATCGTTGCATTGGGCCTGATCGCCTTTGCGTTCGGCACTGCGGCGGGCGTTCTGTTCGGCAAGATTATGTGCAAGGCCACCCATGGCAAGATCAATCCGCTCATCGGTTCCGCGGGCGTGTCCGCAGTGCCTATGGCGGCCCGTGTGTCCCAGAAAGTGGGCGCCGAGTCGGATCCTACCAACTTCCTGCTAATGCATGCTATGGGGCCTAACGTGGCAGGCGTTATCGGAACCGCCGTGGCAGCGGGTACCTTTATGGCTATCTTCGGAGTATTCTAAGCTGCGCATAACGGAATCTTATAAACCAATAAATCATTATGGAGGAAATTCGTAAATGTCAGAACAAGCAAAGAAACCGATCAAGATTACGGAAACGATACTGCGTGACGCTCACCAGTCTCTGATTGCTACCAGAATGCCCACGGATTTCATGCTTCCCATTGTGGAGAAGATGGATAAGGTAGGATACCATTCCGTGGAGTGCTGGGGCGGCGCTACCTTTGACGCTTCCCTGCGTTTCCTGAAAGAGGATCCCTGGGACAGGCTGAGAAAGCTGCGTGACGGCTTCAAAAATACGAAGCTGCAGATGCTGTTCCGCGGACAGAATATTCTCGGATATCGCCCTTATGCGGACGATGTGGTGGATGCGTTCGTGCAGAAATCCATTGCCAACGGTATCGACATTATCCGTATCTTCGACTGTCTCAATGACCTGCGCAACCTGCAGGAGGCGGTAAACGCCACCAACAGGATGAAACAGAAAGAGGGAAGAGGACATGCGCAGATCGCTTTGTCCTATACCCTGGGCGATGCCTATACTTTGGAGTACTGGGCAAGTACCGCTAAAAAGATCGAGGAGATGGGCGCGGATTCCATCTGTATCAAGGATATGGCAGGCCTGCTGGTGCCGTACAAGGCTTCCGAGCTGATCAAGGCCATGAAAGAGAATACCAAGCTGCCCCTCCAGCTGCACACCCACTATACTTCCGGCGTGGCCAGCATGACTTATCTGAAAGCCGTGGAGGCCGGTGTGGATGTCATTGATACCGCTATGAGCCCGTTCGCACTGGGAACTTCCCAGCCTGCTACTGAGGTTATGGTAGAGACATTCCGCGGCACGCCTTACGACACCGGCTTTGACCAGAACCTTCTGGCGGAGATTGCCGATTACTTCCGTCCTTACCGTGACGAGTGCTTAAAGAGCGGTCTGCTCAATCCCAAGGTCATGGGCGTGGACATCAAGACCTTGCTGTACCAGGTGCCCGGCGGCATGCTCTCCAACATGGTGAGCCAGCTGAAAGAGCAGAACGCTGAGGATAAGTATTATGATGTGCTCAGGGAGATTCCCGAGGTCCGAAAGGATTTGGGCGAGCCGCCCCTGGTTACCCCTTCCTCCCAGATCGTGGGCACCCAGGCTGTGTTCAACGTACTGATGGGCGAGCGCTACAAGATGGCTACCAAGGAAACCAAGGCAGTGCTGCGCGGCGAGTATGGCCAGACCATCAAACCCATGAATCAGGAGATCATAGACAAGGTCATCCCCGGCGAGGAGCGCATTACCTGCCGCTATGCGGATATGATCGAGAACGAGATGGATAAGCTGGAAGCCGAGATGAGCGAATGGAAGCAGCAGGACGAGGATGTGCTCTCCTACGCTCTGTTCCCCCAGGTGGCCACGGACTTCTTCAAGTACCGCCAGGCCCAGCAGGACAAGGTAGATATGACACAGGCGGATACCAAGAACGGAGCATATCCGGTATAAAGCAATTAATGTTTGAAGAATAGGAAGGCAGAGACGGAAAGTGCCGGTACATGGAATGCGGCGAGCGGATTGTATCGGCACTTTCTGACTTTTTGAGTAATTGTATGATGAAATATGTATGAGACGGCGTATCGGAGACAGAATCACATTTATGGGAGCGGGATGCCGCATTTTACAGATATGAGGACTGGACAGAACGGATGAAAATAATTATCATTGGCGGCGGCGCCGCAGGCATGATGGCGGCAATGGCGGCAGCGGAGAGCGGCGCCAGTGTATGGCTGATAGAAAAGAATGAAAAATTGGGAAAAAAGCTGTTCATTACCGGCAAAGGGCGCTGCAATGTCACCAATGCCGGGGACATGGAGACACTTTTGGCAAATGTCTGTACCAACAGCAAGTTCCTCTACAGCGCCTTTTATGACTTTGACAACCGGGCGGTAATGAGGTTTCTGGAGCAGGAGGGATGTCCTCTGAAGACGGAGCGCGGGGAGCGGGTATTTCCGGTTTCGGATCATTCCTCGGATGTGATCGGGGCCTTTCAGAGGGCGCTGAAGAGACTTGGTGTCAAGGTTTTGCTCAATACAGAAGTTAAGGACCTGGCGCTGTGCAGGGAGGACGGGGCGGAATCAATTGCCGGAGTGGAGCTGCAAGACGGCAGGGTGCTCCCGGCAGACCGGTGCATTATCTGCACCGGCGGGATGTCCTATCCCGCTACCGGCTCCACGGGAGACGGCTACCGTTTCGCGGAGCGAACGGGCCACAGGCTGACTCCGTGCAGCCCGTCTTTGGTGCCGTTCAATATCCGTGAGGAATGGTGCCGCCGGCTGACGGGGCTTACCCTGAAGAATGTGTCTGTGCGGCTGTGCTGCCGGGGCAGGGAGGTCTATGAAGGCTTTGGGGAGATGCTGTTTACCCATTTCGGCGTCAGCGGTCCGCTGATACTTTCCGCCAGCAGCTTTATGGGACAGAAAGGGAAGAAATCGGGAAAGGACACGGAGACGGAGGAGACAAGGCTTTTCGTGGACTTAAAGCCGGCCCTGGACGAAGAGCAGTTAGACAGGCGCCTGCTGAGGGATTTTGAGGAGAACAAAAACAAGCAGTTCAAGAATGCCCTGGGAGGTTTATTTCCGGTCAAGCTGATACCGGTCATGCGGGATCTCTCGGGAATTCACCCGGACAAAAAGGTGAACGAGGTCACCAGGGAAGAGCGGAGGCGCTTTGTGAAGCTGATTAAGAATCTGCCTTTGACAGTGACAGGGCTTCGGGGATATGAGGAGGCAGTCATCACAAAAGGCGGTATCTGCGTAAAAGATATCAACCCCTCCAGCATGGAATCAAAAAAGGTCCGCGGGTTGTATTTTGCGGGGGAGGTTCTGGATCTGGACGCTCTGACCGGCGGCTTTAACCTGCAGATCGCGTGGTCTACGGGGCATCTGGCCGGAAAGTGCGCACGGAATACGGGAGAGTAAGAAGAAGTCGGGAGGATGAACATGGGCTTTAATGTAGCGATTGACGGGCCTGCGGGGGCGGGCAAAAGCACCATTGCGAAAGCAGTGGCGAAAGAATTGAATTTGATCTATGTGGACACCGGGGCTATGTATAGGGCCGTGGCTCTTTATATGCTGCGGGAGGGCGTGGATTTGACGGATCGGGAAAAGGTTGCCGGAAAATGCGCCCTGGCGGATGTGACTATACGGTACGAGGACGGCGTACAGGTAGTCTTATTGAACGGGGAGAATGTGAATGCATTTCTGCGCACAGAGGAGGTGGGCGAGGCCGCGTCTGTCATCAGCCCCATTCCCCAGGTGCGAAAGAATATGGTGGCGCTGCAGAAAAGCCTTGCGGCAAAAAGCGACTGTATTATGGACGGCAGAGACATCGGCACTTGTGTGCTTCCGGATGCACAGCTCAAGATTTATCTCACTGCCAGCAGCCAGGTGCGCGCCCGGCGCAGATACGACGAGCTGAGCGCAAAAGGAGAAAGCTGCGATCTGAACAAAATCAAGGCGGATATAGAGGACAGGGATTACCGGGACATGCACAGGGAAGAGTCTCCGCTGCGGCAGGCGGACGATGCGGTCGTAGTAGATACCTCGGATAAGACCGTGGAAGAGGTCATAGCCTCCGTGACAGAACTGTGCAGGAGCAGACGATAGAGAGGATGCATGGCAGGCGGGCGGGAGGACTTTCCTATGGAAGTAAAGCTGGCAGAGCGCATGGGCTTTTGCTTTGGCGTAAAGCGCGCGGTGGATACGGTGTATGAACAGATAAAAAACGGGAAAAATATATATACCTATGGCCCAATCGTGAACAATGAGGAAGTGGTGAGGGAGCTGACGGACATGGGCGTCAGGGTGCTGGAGTCGAAAGAGGAGCTGACGGGACTTTCCTCGGGCAGCGTCATTATCCGCGCGCATGGCGTTCCGGAGGAAATCTGCCGTATTCTGGAGAAGAGGAAGCTGGAGTGCATCGACGCCACCTGCCCGTTTGTAAAGAGAATCCACCATATCGTGGAAAAGGAGAGCGGGGCAGGACGCCGTATCGTCATTGTGGGAAATGCCGGCCACCCGGAAGTGGAGGGCATTATGGGCTGGTGCAGAGGCCCTGTCACCGTGCTGAAAGACCCTTCGGAAGCCGAAAATTTTGCGGTGCCGGAGGGGGAAAAAATCTGTGTCGTAGCCCAAACGACATATAACTACAATAAATTTCATAATGTAGTTGAAATTTTGGGAAAAAAAGGTTACAATAGTATTGTTGTGAATACTATCTGTAATGCGACGGAAGAGCGCCAACGCTCGGCAAGGACCCTGGCAGCGGAAGCTGATGTTATGATTGTAATAGGGGGAAAGCATAGTTCCAATACGAGGAAGCTGTACGAGATCTGTAAGGAGGAATGTGCCCACACCTATTTTATACAGACACTGGATGACTTGCATTTAGAACTGCCTAAATCTGTTCGACGAGTGGGTATCACCGCAGGGGCTTCCACCCCAAATAAATTAATCGAGGAGGTTCAAAATTATGTCAGAATTAACTTTTGAACAAATGCTGGAAGATCCAAATTCTATCAGGACAATACATTCGGGAGAGGTAGTCACAGGCACGGTCATTGATGTCAAGCCAGAGGAAATTGTCCTGAACATCGGGTACAAGTCAGACGGTATTCTTGCAAAGAACGAATATACCAATGACTCCAGTGTAGATTTGTCTACAGTGGTAAAGCCCGGCGACACCATGGAAGTAAAGGTGTTAAAGGTAAATGACGGGGAGGGACAGGTGGTCCTGACCTATAAGCGCCTGGCGGCCGACAGGGGCAATAAGAGAATCGAAGAGGCCTATAACAGCGGAGAAGTGCTCAAGGCCACTGTGGTACAGGTGCTGGAGGGCGGCTTAAGCGTTGTATACGAAGAGGTGAGGGTATTCATTCCCGCCAGCCTTGTGTCCGATACCTATGAGAGAGACCTTGGCAAATATATGGGCCAGGAAATTGAATTTGTCATCAGCGAGTACAATCCCAAGAGGAGGAGATATATCGGCGACCGCAGACAGCTCATCGCGGCAAGGAAAGCTCAGATGCAGAAAGAGCTGTTCGAGCGGATCCAGGAGGGCGACGTGGTAGAGGGCGTGGTCAAGAACGTCACGGACTTCGGCGCGTTCGTGGATCTGGGAGGCGCGGACGGCCTGCTTCATATCTCCGAGATGTCCTGGGGCCGTGTGGAGCATCCCAAGAAAGTCTTCAAGGTAGGAGATAAGCTGACTGTGCTGATCAAGGAGATCAATGGCAGCAAAGTAGCTCTGTCCTTAAAATTCGAGGATCAGAATCCCTGGAGGGATGCCGCGGACAAATATGCCATCGGAAATATCGTTACCGGCAGGGTTGCAAGGATGACGGATTTCGGCGCATTTGTTGAGCTGGAGCCCGGCGTGGACGCGCTACTTCATGTATCTCAGATTTCCCGGGAGCATGTGGAGAAGCCTGCGGATGTGCTCAGCGTAGGCCAGGAAGTGACGGCGAAGATCGTGGACTTTAACGAGGCCGACAGAAAGATTTCTCTGAGTATCAAGGCCATGGCATCCGCACCGGCCGCAGAGTTCAACCAGGACGAGGTGACTGTGGATATTGACGCAGTGATCAGCGCCCAGGCGGAGGAAGACGCAGAGTAAAAACGCACACATACAGTGAAAGATTGGATGGTATCTGCCATGATATTCGATTATGAGTATTTCAAAAGAGAAGTACTGACATTGACAGGAATCAATCTGAGCTGTTACAAAGAAGCGCAGATGAAGCGCAGAATTGATAATCTGATATCTAAATACAGGATTGAAGGGTACGACAAATATGTAGCCCGCCTTAGGACAGAGCCGAAGATGTTTGAGGAATTTATCAACCATATCACTATCAATGTGTCGGAGTTTTACAGGGATATTGATCAGTGGAAAGTATTGGAGGAGAAAGCGATCCCGGAGCTGATTCAGAGATTTGGAAAGAATCTGAAAGTATGGAGCGCTGCCTGTTCCACAGGGGACGAACCTTATTCGCTGGTGATGGCCATGTCCAGGCATCTGCCGTTGAGCAATATCAAAGTATTTGCCACGGATGTGGACAAACAGATCATTGAGACGGCAAAGAGAGGTCTCTATCCCGAGAAGAGCATTGCGGCTGTGCCGGCGGATTTGAAGCGCCGGTATTTCCGTCAGATGGGAACCGAGTACAAGATATCGGATGAAATCAAGTCGCGGGTGGAATTCAGGGAGCAAAATCTGCTGAGAGACGTCTATCCTGCAGGATGTCATCTGATAGTCTGCCGCAATGTAATGATCTATTTTACCGAGACGGTCAAGGATCAGATATACAGGAAATTCTTCCAGTCCCTGGTGTTGGGAGGGCTGCTGTTCGTCGGCGCGTCGGAGCAGATTATGAACCATAAGGAAATAGGATATTTCAGAAAGAGCGCATTTTATTATCAGAGAGCATTGTGACGAACCACATAAATGCGGCAGCGGGAGAAAAGTTTTTCCCGCTGCCGTTTTACACTGCCGTCTTTCGCGTCAATAGCTGGATGCCATCATACTCAATACATGGCTGGCGTATATGGAGAATGCCTGCCTGTTCTTTTTCAGTTCGTCTGTCAGTTCAAAAAATAACTCACGGCTTTTGTAATCCCGTTTAAAGAAAGGCGAGAACACAAAATCCCACTGGGGCAGATAGCTGGATGCCTTGCGGGTATAGCAGGTAGCCGCGGAGGCCGGCACCCTGTAAGCCTTGTCCACAAAACCGGCCACGGACTTATGGAGCGCCACGTCCTCCGTGGGGAGATAATAATAATCATGATAATTGGAGTAGAAATATTTCAGCTCTTCCTCAAAGATGGGAATCTTCAGACAGCATTCCGCGCTGTCCCCCCTGAAATAGCACCCGCCTACATGTGCGGAGACGGATTTGGGCAGGGGTGTGTCCGGCTGAAACAGGATCAGCAGCTCTTTTCGCCTGTTCCCATTCTGATCCTTATAAGCATTGGCCTGTACCCGCTTTGCTTTCACAGGCTGATTGAACAGATCATAATAGGCAAGCATATCCAGGATCTCCAGCATCCCTTTCAGGTCGTCCGCATTGTGCAGAAGCAGGGCATTTTCGGAGTATTCCGAGGGATTCTTGATATAATCATGATAGAGACCGATCAGTTCGCCGCCGGAGAACACATCCTTGCGCGTAAGGGAGAGGAACTGTTCCAGGGTCTTCTGCTTGCAGTTTGGGAGCTTCAGGAAGTATTTATAGGGCACCACCCTGCGGTAGACATCAATGCCCTGAAAGTTATCGAAATGGTAAGGCAGAGCGTGCTGGGCGCATTTCTGCGTGATGAAAGGCAGGTCGAAATTATTGCCGTTAAAATGGATCAGATAGCGGTAGGGCCTGGCAAAATCAAAGAAAGCCTTTATGACCGCCACTTCCTCCTCATAGGATTGGGCCATCCATTGAATGGTTTTCCATTTCCCCGCCAGAAAATAGGCGCAGCCGATCAGGTACAGATAGGAGGATTTGGCAGTGAAGCCGGTGGTCTCAATGTCGAGAAAAAGGACGCGCTCCAGGGGCGCCAGCCTGTCCAGCGGATAAGTGATCGCAAAGTTCTCCAATGTTTCCTCAGATATTCTCATGACAGCCTCCGTTCTCATAAGGAACCGGAAAAACGGTTCCTAATCTTTCCATGTATATCATAACACATTTTTTAAAATTCCAGTAGTATTTTCCGAAAAAAAATAGTATATTTAAAGTATCTGTGAAAAGGCAGGTTAGATTTTGAGAAAGGACTTAAGATAACATGGCAAAATTGACATTTGTGGGGGGGATACACCCCTATGATGGAAAGGATTTGTCTAAGGACAGGCCGATTGCCGACCTTTTGCCGGGAAGCGAACTGGTCTATCCCCTGTCCCAGCACATTGGCGCGCCGGCCAAAGCCATTGTGGCAAAAGGGGACAGGGTGCTTATGGGACAGAAGATCGCGGAGAGCGGCGGATTCGTCTCGGCTCCCATTTACGCCTCCGTTTCCGGTACGGTGAAAGCGATTGAGACCAGGCGGGTGGTCACCGGGGACCTGGTCATGAGCATCGTGGTGGAAAACGACGGACAGTATGAGGACGTGGGCTTTGCGCCAAGGGAGAGCACCCGGGGGATGTCACGTGAGGAGATTGTGAATGTCATAAAGGAAGCCGGCATCGTAGGCATGGGAGGCGCAGGCTTTCCCACCCATGTAAAGCTGTCTCCCAGGGAGCCGGAAAAAATCGACTACATAATCGCAAACTGTGCGGAGTGCGAGCCCTATCTGACTTCTGACTATCGTAGAATGCTGGAGGAGCCGGAGAAGCTGGTAGGGGGACTGCGCATTATTCTGCAGCTGTTTCCCAACGCCTCAGGCATCCTGGCCGTGGAGGACAATAAACCGGACTGCATTTCCTTATTGCGGGGGATTGTCAAAGATGATCCGAAGATTACCGTCAAGGCTTTGAAGACCAAGTATCCCCAGGGCGGAGAGCGGCAGCTGATCTATGCTGTCACGGGCAGAAAGATCAATTCCGCCATGCTTCCCGCGGATGTGGGCTGTGTGGTGAACAATGTGGATACCGTGGTCGCGGTGTACCGGGCGGTGATGGAGGGAAAGCCTTTGATGGAGCGCATTGTTACTGTCACCGGGGACGCGGTCGCGGCGCCTCAGAATTTCCGGGTGCGGATAGGCACCAGCTACAGTGAGCTGCTGGAAGCGGCAGGAGGATTTCGGGGGACACCGGAGAAAATCATCTGCGGAGGCCCCATGATGGGCTTTGGCATGTTTGACTTAAATGTGCCTACCACCAAGACCTCCACAGCGCTGTTAGCCCTGTCTAAGGACGATGTGTCTGCCATGGAGCCGGGGCCCTGCATTAACTGCGGCCGCTGTGTGGAGGTCTGCCCCGGCAGAGTCATTCCCAGCAGACTGGCGGATTATGCCCAGCGGTACGACGAAGAGGCGTTTTTAGCCAACCACGGCATGGAGTGCTGCGAGTGCGGCTGCTGCAGCTTTATCTGCCCTGCCAAGAGACCGCTGACCCAGCAGATCAAGTCCATGCGCAAGATTCAGCTGGCCAAAAAGAAAAAATGAGAGACATAGTATAGGAAACCAGGAGAGAAAATCATGAGCGGATTATTCAAAGTTTCATCGAATCCCCATATTCGTTCCAGAGTGGCCACCAACGGGCTGATGGCGGCAGTGGTCATAGCCCTGATGCCTGCGGCAGGCTTTGGAATCTATAACTTCGGCCCCAGGGCGCTGGCAGTCTACGCAGTGACCATTGCCAGTACGCTTCTGACGGAATATTTCTTCGGACTTTACAAAAAGAAACAGACAATTACAGACATGTCGGCGGTTGTGACAGGACTGCTGCTGGCCCTGAATCTGCCGGTGACCATCCCCCTTTGGATGGCGGCGCTGGGCGGCGTGTTTGCCATCCTTGTGGTGAAGATGCTTTTCGGCGGCCTTGGGCAGAATTTCATGAATCCGGCCCTGGCAGCCAGATGCTTCCTGCTGATCTCGTTTCCCACGGCCATGACAGCCTTTGAGTGCGATGCCTATACCGGGGCCACGCCCCTGGCGGCCCTGAAAGCGGGAGAAGCGGTAAATGTGCTGGACATGGTGATCGGGCGCACCGCGGGCACCATCGGCGAGACCTCTGTCTTCGCGATTTTGGCAGGGGCCTGTATATTGATTCTGCTGGGAGTCATTGACCTGCGGATTCCCGGAAGCTACATAGCCACATTTGTCCTGTTTGTGGGGATCTTCGGCGGGCATGGCTTCCATCCCGCTTACCTGGCGGCCCATCTGTCCGGGGGCGGACTGATGCTGGGCGCGTTCTTTATGGCCACCGACTATGTGACCAGACCCATCACCATCAGAGGACAATATGTATACGGTATCGTCCTGGGTCTGCTGACGGGGATCTTTCGGATCTTCGGACCCGGCGCAGAGGGTGTCTCCTATGCCATCATTCTGGGGAACCTGTTGGTGCCGTTGATCGAAAAATATACGAAGCCCGCTGCTTTCGGATATGAGAAAGGAGGAAAGCGCCGTGAAAAATAAGAGTGATGTCAGTGTGATGCTGAGAGAGGCGGGGATCCTTTTTGCCATTACCCTGATCGCGGGGCTGGTTTTAGGCCTGGTGAACGAGCTGACCAGGGACCGTATCCGTATCCAGCAGGAAAAAGCAGTGCAGGAGGCCTGTGCGGCTGTATTTCAGGCGGCGGCTTCCTTTGAGGAGATGGAGTATCAGCCGGACGAAGCCCTGGCAGGGGAGCTTGGCAGTATGGGGGTAAAGATCGGAAGTGTCTACCGGGCTTTGGGCAGCGACGGAAGCAGCCTGGGCGTGGTGGTGGAATCCACATCCACAGAAGGGTACGGCGGCAATATCGTATTGTATCTGGGAGTGACCAATGCGGGAATGCTCAACGACATTTCCATCCTGGAGATATCGGAGACTCCGGGACTGGGGATGTTGGCGCCCCAGGTGCTGGCGCCCCAGTTCCATGAGAAGAATGTGGACAGCTTTGTCTATACCAAAACAGGCGCTTCCTCAGAGAACGAGATCGATGCCATTGCGGGAGCGACCATTACCACGAAAGCTGTCACCAACGCGGTGAACGGCGGTCTTAAGGCGGCGCAGACTTTGACGGAGGGAGGTGCATCGAATGAATAAAGCAGGAGAGAGGCTTTTTAACGGCCTGGTAAAAGAGAATCCCACCTTTGTGCTGATGCTGGGGATGTGTCCCACATTGGCTGTGACCACCTCGGCCATGAACGGCTTAGGCATGGGGCTTACTACTATGGTAGTGTTGGCGCTGAGCAACCTGATCATTTCGCTGCTGCGGAATATTATCCCGAATAGGGTGCGGATTCCGGCGTTTATCGTTATCATTGCGTCCTTTGTGACAGCGGTGCAGCTGCTTTTGCAGGCCTATATTCCGGCTCTGAACAAATCCCTGGGCGTGTATATTCCTTTGATCGTGGTGAACTGTATTATCCTGGGACGGGCAGAAAGTTATGCTTATTCCAATCCCGCCATTGCGTCTTTATTCGACGGGCTTGGCATGGGGCTTGGCTTTACCTTTGCCCTGACCTGCATCGGCGCGGTGCGGGAGCTTTTGGGTGCCGGTGAGCTGTTCGGATTTGCGCTTATGCCGGATTCCTTTGTACCCATCCGGATCTTCGGTCAGGCGCCGGGAGCGTTCTTTGTGCTGGCAGCGCTGGTGGCCTTGCAGAATTACATCAAAAATGTGCGGAAAAAGGCCGGAAAGAGCTATGAGAAGATCGGTTCCGGCTGCAGCGAGGACTGCATGAACTGTTCCGAGAAAGGCTGCACCAGGCGCTTTTATGATGAAAGCGTGCAGGCCGCGGCGGGAAAGGGGGAGAGATAAATGGGAATGGAGAATGTAAAAGAGCTGCTTGTCATTTTGATCGGCTCCTCTTTGGTGAGTAATGTGGTGCTCAGCCAGTTTCTGGGGCTCTGTCCTTTCCTGGGCGTGTCCCGCAAGACCAATACGGCTGCGGGCATGGGCGCTGCCGTGATTTTTGTCATCACTCTGGCCAGCGCGGTGGCGGGCGTGATCTATCGTTTTGTGCTGGTCAGATTTCATGTGGAGTATCTGGAGACCATTGTGTTCATTTTGGTCATTGCCGCGCTGGTGCAGTTCGTGGAAATGTTCCTGCGCAAGGCCATGCCCGCCCTGTACGAGGCGTTGGGCGTATATCTGCCTTTGATCACCACCAATTGCGCTGTGCTGGGCGTAGCCATCACGAATGTGCAGAAAGAGTACGGCATACTTACCGGCATCGTCAACGGCTTTGCCACAGCCGTGGGATTTACCATCGCCATCGTGATCCTGGCGGGGATCCGGGAGAAGCTGGAGTACAATGACATCCCCGAGTCTTTCAAAGGCATGCCCACAGTGCTGCTGACGGCGGGGCTGATGGCAATCGCTTTCTGCGGGTTTTCGGGACTATTATAACGGCAAGTCCGCCGGCGCCCGGGTACCGGGCGAATCGTTGCGGAACTGGAATAAAAAACAGCAACGAAGCGCCCAGTGCCCCAGAGGAATTGCGGACGCGTACTTTGCGGCCGGAATTTCTCTGTAGATGCCGGGTACCGGGCGAATCGTTGCGGAACTGGAATAAGGAGACAGACAATGAGCGTGACTGGTATTTTGACCGCCACTGCAGTGGTAGGCGTGGTAGGTGTCTTCGTGGGGCTCTTTCTGGGAGTCGCGGGGATTAAGTTCAGAGTAGAGGTGGATGAAAAGGAAGAAGCCGTGCTGGCAGCGCTGCCCGGCAACAATTGCGGCGGCTGCGGCTATGCGGGCTGCAGCGGCCTGGCCGCGGCCATAGCAAAGGGCGAGGCGCCGGTGAATGCCTGCCCTGTGGGCGGCGCCCCGGTGGGAGAGAAAATCGCGGCCATCATGGGTGTGGAGGCCGGGGCCTCAGAGCGGAAAGTAGCCTTTGTGGCCTGTATGGGGGACTGCGGGAAGTCCAGACAGGATTACGAATATTTTGGAGCCCAGGACTGCCAAATGATGGGCTTTGTGCCCGGGGGAGGGCCAAAGTCCTGCAACAGCGGCTGTCTGGGGTTCGGCTCCTGTGTAAAGGCCTGCCCTTTTGATGCCATCCATGTAGTAAACGGCGTTGCCCTGGTAGATAAGGAAAAGTGCAAGGCCTGCGGGAAATGCGTGGAGGTCTGCCCGAAGCATTTGATCTCCCTGATTCCTTATGATGCCAGGTATGCGGTAGCCTGCAGTTCAAAGGATAAGGGGCCCGTGACCATGAAAGCCTGTGATGTGGGCTGTATCGGCTGCGGACTGTGCGCAAGGAACTGTCCCAGCCAGGCGGTGGAGGTAAAGGATTTCCATGCCGCCATTGATCAGGAGAAATGTACAGGGTGTGGGACTTGCGTGGAGAAATGCCCGAAGAAATGTATTATAAAAGCGTAATAATAAAGCCATAGCTACGCCGCACAATTCTCCGGACAGGGATATGCCCTGAAGGGGGATATGCGGGGTACTGACGAGGAAAGGAGATGACGACCATGAAAATGCCGGATGATTTTGACGATCATTCCAGCCTTGCGCCCACAGTGATGATGTCGATTCTGGCTGTGACTGCTTTTGTGGCGGTCATTCTGGTAATGGTACTGTTCCTGAATCATAAGCCTAAGAACAGCACTGCCGCCAGCGCTTCCCGGCCGGCGGATTCCGCGCAGGCCGTGCAGGAGGCCTCGTCCCCTGTCATTGTATACCCGGAGACGGATGAACTGGTGGGCGGCAGCGACCTGCATCCGGACGATTTCGACTTCTGGGATATGTATCCTCAGGAGACGGAGGAGCCGGAGCCTGCCGGGGAGCCGGAGGAGTCGCAACCGCCGGAAGAAGACCCGTCTACAGACGGAAAGCACACGCTGGTGCAGTATGCGGACGGAAAAGAGGAATGGGTGCTGATCAGCCCCTATCTGCCTAAGCATGAATACGACTTTACGAAGCTGGTCTGCCAGTCGGATCTGATGAAATATTATGAGAACGGGAAGCAGACCTCCTATGTGGGAGTGGATATCTCGAAGTTTCAGGATTATGTGGACTTTGTGAAAGTGAAGAAAGCGGGAATTGATTTTGTGATGCTGCGCGTGGGCGCCAGAGGCTATGGTACGGGACAATTGATTTTGGACGAATATTTTCTGGACAATATCAAGAGAGCCACGGACGCGGGACTGAATGTGGGAGTCTATTTTTACTCCCAGGCCATTTCCGAGGCCGAGGCCATAGAGGAGGCGAACATGGTTCTCCGGAATCTGGGGGACTATAAGATCAGCTATCCGGTGGCCTATGACATGGAGCTGGTGGAAAACGACACTGCCAGGACGGATATATTGACCAGGGAGGAGAAGACAGCCATTGCAAAAGCCTTTCTGGACACCGTGGCAGCGGCAGGGCACAAGACGCTGCTCTACGGCAACAAAGAGTGGCTGATCAAGGAGATCGACATGTCCAAGCTCACAGCCTACGACGTATGGCTGTCCCAGGCGGCTGACATCCCCGATTATCCTTACAGGTTCTCTATGTGGCAGTACAGCTACGAGGGGTCTGTGGACGGTATCACAGGTTATGTGGACATGAATATCAGCTTTGTCAATTATTCCGAAAAATAGTTTTTTCCCAATCTCAGGCAAAAATGCCGGGACAACAGATATATTTTATAGAGTTGTCTCATATATTGAAATATCGGACAGGCATTTTAGATGTCATATGAGATTGGGAAAGGACTGAAAGGATATGTATAAGAAAGCGTTAAGTCTTCTGGTGACGGGAAGTTTTCTGTTTATGGCCTGTTTCCTGTGCGTGAAAGGCATGGACGGGATTCGGCTGCGCTCGGAGCCCGTGCGTATGCTGAAGCTGGAACTGAAAGAGCTGGAAGAAAAGGCCAAGGCCGTGGAGGAGCGTGCAGTCTCGGATGTGAGACAGGATCCGGGAAGTCCGGATATGGGACTGGGGATCGTGGACATAGCCGTGTCCGGCCAGCGAGTGGTGGACTATGATGTGATAGAACATACACTTATGTACGACCTGCCGGATGACGAGCTGGAGGTGCTGCTTCGAATCGTGGAGGCGGAGGCCGGCAACGAGGATGAGGACGGGAAGCTTCTGGTAGCCAATGTGGTGCTGAACCGGATGAATTCGGATACATTTCCGGATACGGTGTCCGGCGTAGTATTGCAGCGGGAAAAGGGTGTGTCGCAGTTCTCTCCGGTGGCCAACGGCAGCTTCTACCGGGTGAAAGTCAGCGAGGAAACCGTAAGCGCCGTGGGACGGGCGTTAATGGGGGAGGACATCTCCCAGGGGGCGCTGTATTTCGCGGCGCGGAAATATGCGGACAGAGGAAAAATGAGGTGGTTTGACGAGAATCTCACCTATCTGTTCGTGCACGGAGGGCATGAGTTCTTTAAATGACCCGGGACAGGATACCCGCATACCGCGGATACATACAGACCATAAGACAGCACTTGCCGGCCATGGCGGGTGCTGTTTTACGATACCGGAAGACCCGGCAAATCCTCCGCTGAAATTTTTGGAGATAACACTGGAAATGAGCGGGAAAAAATGCTATATTAGGAACGATAGGAAGCAAAGGAAAAAGGCATTAGAAGAAAAAGAAAGGGTAAGACAGGCAAAGTATATGGAAGTCAGGGAATTGTTATATAACAGTACGCGCAGCAAGGGGATTTCGATAAAGGCATCCCAGGCAATCCTGCAGGGACTCGCGCAGGACGGAGGGCTTTTCGTGCCGGAAAAAATTCCGGCGCTGGACAGGAACCTGGAGGAACTGGCCGGGATGGACTACCGCCAGACGGCCTTTGAGGTGATGAAGCTGTTCCTCACGGATTTTACGGAATGTGAACTGAAAGACTGTATCGAAAAGGCATATGATGCAAAATTCGATACGGACCGCATTGCGCCCCTCAAGGAGGCGGGCGGCGCCTATTATCTGGAGCTGTTCCACGGCCCCACCATCGCCTTTAAGGATATGGCGCTGTCCATCCTGCCCCATCTGATGATTACGGCAGCCCGGAAAAATCATGTGAAAAATGAGATCGTCATCCTCACCGCCACCTCCGGGGACACCGGCAAGGCGGCGCTGGCAGGCTTCGCCGGCGTGGAGGGCACCCGGATTATCGTGTTCTATCCCAAGGACGGGGTCAGTGCCATCCAGGAGAAGCAGATGGTGACCCAGAAAGGGGAGAATACGCTGGTGGTGGGCATACAGGGCAATTTCGACGATGCCCAGAGCGGCGTGAAGCGGATTTTCGCGGATAAGGAGCTGGCGAAAGAGATGGAAGAAAAGGGTTTCCAGTTCTCCTCGGCCAACTCCATCAATATCGGCAGACTGGTTCCTCAGATATGTTATTACGTTTATGCCTATGGGACGCTGTTAAAAGAGGGAAAGATCGCGTCGGGCGAGGCCGTCAACGTAGTGGTGCCCACCGGCAATTTCGGCAATATCCTTGCGGCATTCTATGCCAAGAACATGGGCCTGCCCATTGGGAAGCTGATCTGCGCCTCCAACGAGAACAAGGTGCTCTACGACTTCTTCCGCACCGGGGCCTACGACAGGAACCGGGAGTTTGTGCTGACCAGCTCCCCCTCCATGGACATCCTGATCTCCAGCAACCTGGAGCGGCTCATCTACCGCATTGCGGGAAATGACGCGGACAAAACAAAAGCCTTTATGGAGTCCCTGGCCGGCCAGGGGAAATACGAAGTCACTGCGGACATGCAGGCGGCTCTAGGGGACTTTTACGGAAATTACGCCACGGAGCAGGAAGCGGCGGCAGAGATCCGCAGGCTTTACCAGGAGTGCGGCTATGTCATCGATACCCACACGGCAGTGGCCTCCGCGGTGTACCAAAAATATGCGCAGGAGACCTGCGACACAGCGAAGACAGTCATAGCTTCTACGGCCAGCCCTTATAAGTTTACCAGAAGCGTCATGGATGCCATAGGCAAAGCGGACGAGGCGAAAGACGACTTTGCTCTGGTGGACGAGCTGGCCGGGCTCAGCGGCGTGAAAGTGCCCCGGGCGGTGGAGGAGATCCGCACTGCGCCTGTACTGCATAAGAAGCAGTGCGAGGCGGCGAATATGAAGACAATAGTGCGGGAGTTTTTGGGGCTGTAGGAAATATGGGGGGACAATGAGAAAGAGATGGCTTCCGGCATGTTGCATGGCGCTGCTGCTGTTGATTTGGCCCTGTGAGACTGCCCTGGCAAGAGATCGCTGGTGGGTCGTGGAGCGGATGGAGGTAGACATTCTTTTAAGAGAGTACTATAAAGCGTGCTCAGAGGGGAACGCCAAGCGGGCCAAGGGACTGATTGCCATGCAGAACCCCTACAAGGAAGAAATGCACGGCCAGTGGGCAAAGGAATGCGGCATGGAGCGGTACGATATCATTGGGTTGGATGCTTATTTGCCTGACAGGGAGGAAAGCGTCTGGCTGGTTTACCTGGAGTACGACATGATTGTGCGCGATATCAGCGTGCCTATTCCCGGAGCGGAAACCTATGTCCTGCGCAGGGGGGAGGAGGGCTGGGAGGAATGCCGCGACTCCCTGTCAGAGGAAATCAAAGATGCCGTTGGGCAGATAGTGGCTTCGGATGGATATATGGCAAAGATAGCGGATGTGGACAGGAGGTTCAATGAGGCTGCCCGGGCCTGTCCGGAACTGATGGAATGGGCGCTGGAGTTGAAAGAAGTGATGCAGCGGCATCTGACGGAAGAGACGGCAGGGCAGGACGGGGATGCCCCGGAAGACCGGGAGAGTGCAGACAGCACGGATGGTATTGGAGAAGAAGACGATTTTGTCGGTACATGGCGCTATACGGTGCAGCAGGGAGATTGCCTGTGGGACATCGCCCAAAAGGAACTGGGCAGCGGGCTGTGCTGGAGGGAAATCTATGAGAAAAACAGGGATGCCATAGGAGGGGATCCCAATTTAATTTACACGGGAACTAAACTGCGGATTCCAAGTAAATGAGCCAAAGGGGCCATAAGGAATAAGGATATTTGGGGAGGGATGAAGACTAAAATGACTATAGAAGAAATGCTTGGCAAGGTAGATCATACTCAGTTAAAGGCATTTGCCACCTGGGAGGATATCAAGAAGCTGTGCGACGAGGCGGTGAAGTACAAGACGGCCAGCGTGTGCGTGCCGCCCGCCTATGTGAAGCGGATCCATGAGGCTTACGGGGAGCAGGTCAATATCTGTACGGTGGTGGGGTTTCCGCTGGGCTACAGCGTCACTGAGGCAAAGCTGGCGGAGGTGCGATCTGCCCTGGCGGATGGCTGCAATGAAATCGATATGGTAGTCAACATCGGTGATGTGAAAAACGGGGATTTCGATAAGGTGGAGGCGGAAATCCGCGCTGTCAAAGAGGCCTGCGGGGAGCACATCCTGAAAGTCATCATCGAGACCTGCTACCTCACCGAAGAGGAGAAGATCGCCATGTGCAAAGCCGTCACCGGCGCAGGGGCGGACTACATCAAGACCTCCACGGGCTTTGGCACCGGCGGGGCCACAAGGCAGGACGTGGAACTGTTTGGGAAGCATATCGGCCCCGATGTGAAGATCAAGGCCGCGGGGGGCGTTTCCACCTTAGAGGATCTGGAGATGTTCCTGCGCCTGGGGTGCGGGAGGGTAGGCACTTCCAGGGCTGTGGGGCTGTGTGGGGAGAAGTAAAGGGAAAGGCAAAGAAAAGAGGAAGCTGCAGGTTTAAAAAGAAAAGAGACAGAGCGATAGCGAAAAAGAAACAGAGAAAGGCGGTAAAGAAAAATGGAGAACACAGTGATTCAGGGCAGACTTGCGGCCCTGAGGAAAGCGATGAGAGAGGCGGGAATCGACTATTACATGATTCCCACGGCGGACTTCCACAATTCCGAGTATGTGAACGACTACTTTAAAGTCAGAGAGTTCTTCTGCAATTTTTCGGGCTCCAACGGCACGCTGCTGGTATGGCAGGAGGGTGCGGGGCTGTGGACGGACGGCAGATATTTCATCCAGGCGGAGCGGGAACTGGCCGGCACCACGGTGGAACTGTTCCGCATGCGGGAAGAGGGCGTCCCCACCATCACGGAATTCCTGCAGAAGAACATGCAGAAAAACCAGACCCTTGGCTTTGACGGCAGGGTGATACCGGCCCAGTCGGGCAAGGAATACGAGAAGAAACTGGCGGACAAGCAGATATCCATCGCATATGTAAAAGACCTGGCGGAGGGCATCTGGACGGACAGGCCGGCGTTCCCGGCAGGGAAAGTCACCGTGCTGGACGTTAGAATCGCCGGAAGAAGCTTTGAGGAAAAGCGTGTTCAGGTCATGGAGAAGCTGGAGAAAGAGGGAGCGGACGCATTCTTCTTAACCAAGCTGGACGATCTGATGTGGCTGTTCAACATCAGAGGCTGCGATGTGGAGTGCAATCCCGTGGCCATGTCCTACGCATACCTGACAGGGGAGCGCAGCGTCCTGTTCATCCAAGGCAAAGTGCTGGACGAGGAAGTGCGCGCATATCTGAAAGAAAAAGGAATAGAAACGGAAGACTATGAAAATGTAGTTGAATATCTGAAAGCGCTTCCCGCCCGGGGAAAGGTGCTGGTGGACCAGCGCCACTGCAGCTATTGCCTCTATAAGACCCTGGCGGAGAAGCAGACTGTGGTGGAGAAGAAAAATCCCACGGAGCTTTTGAAAGCCGTGAAGAACCCCGTGGAGCTGGCCAACATGGAGAAGCTGTACTTAAAGGACAGCGTGGCGCTGACAAAGTTCATCTACTGGCTGAAGAAAAATATCGGAAAGACGGAAATCACGGAGATCACGGCCGCGGACAAGCTGGAGGAACTGCGCAGGGAGATTCCGGAATGCATAGGCCTGTCTTTCCCCACCATCGCAGGCTACAAGGCCAACGCCGCCATGATGCACTACGCGGCCGCCCCGGAGAGCGCGGCGGTGCTGAAGCCTGAGGGGCTGTTCCTGGTGGACTCCGGCGGCCAGTATCTGGGGGCCACCACGGACGTGACCAGAACCATTGTGCTGGGGCCCATTTCCGATGAAATCAAGATGCATTACACCGTGGTGGCTGCGGGAATGCTGCAGATGACCAACGCCAGGTGGCTCCACGGCTGCACGGGCCGCAACCTGGACATATGTGCCCGCCAGCCTATCTGGAACATCGGAATGGACTACAAATGCGGCACCGGCCATGGAGTGGGCTACATCCTGAACGTGCACGAGGGGCCTCAGAACCTGAGCTGGCAGTATGTGGAGGACAGGCCGGAGACCGTCATCGAGGAAGGCATGGACGTCACCAACGAACCCGGCATCTATGTGGAGGGCAGCCACGGCATCCGAATTGAGAATGTGATGGTGGCTAAAAATGACGTGAAGAACGAGTACGGCCAGTTCATGCACTTTGACACCCTGACCTGGGTGCCCATCGACATGGAGGCCATTGACGAGAAGTATATGACCGAGGTGCAGAGAGCCTGGCTGTACAAGTACCAGAGGGAAGTGTATAAAAAGCTTTCCCCTTACCTGGAGGACGAGGAGAAAGCATGGCTGCTGCGGGAGACTCGGGCGGACGGGACTTTTATCCTGAAGAACTAAGCGTCTGGCCGGACAGGTTTATTAAATCGTTATAAAATATGTTTCCATTTCTTGACTTTTGGAAACAGTTTTGAGATAATAAAAACGATAGGGTGAATTTCTTTTCGGGAAATTTCCAAAGGGAATCATCCAGGGAAAACCCATCATCTTCCGGCGTTTTGCCGGAAGAGCAGGAAATACAATTTTAAGGAGGACGATACCAATGTCAACAAAAGCGTATTACCCCATTTCCGAAATCGGCGCCGGAAAGCCCGGTTTCAGCAAGACTCGTTCTATCATTGAGGGCGCTTTCTACGGCAATAACGTAGTAAAGGTGAACACCCTGAAAGAAGCATATGAGATGGCAAAGAATTCTCCCGGAACCATCGTTACCGATATGCCGGTTTACCGTGCGGAGGAGATCGGCCTGGAGAGAGACGCCAAGGTGCTGCTGTTTAATGACGGCGCTGTGACAGGCCGTTATGCCCAGGCACGCCGTATCAAGGGCGAGCCCGGCGTGGACGCCGTGAAGCTTGACAAGGTAGTCATGGACGCTATCTACAAGACCCGCTGGAAGACTCTGTACCATGCGGAGTGCTACATCGGACTGGATCCCGAGTTCATGGCCAAGGCTCATCTGCTGATTCCGGAAGGGGAGGAGAACCTCCTTTACAACTGGATGCTGAACTTCCAGTATATGTCCGACAAGTATGTGGCTATGTATAAAGAGTCCCAGCCCATCGGCGGCGGCAAGGAGCCGGATATCTATATCTTCTCCGATCCTCAGTGGGCGCCTACTCCCAGCCCGGACGTGGATTACAGCTGCTTAAGCGACGACCTGACCCTGTGCTATTTCGATACCAACCAGAACTGCGCAGCCATTCTGGGCATGAAGTATTTCGGCGAGCACAAGAAAGGAACGCTTACCATGGCATGGGCTCTGGCCAACAGAAACGGCTATGCTTCCTGCCACGGCGGACAGAAAGAGTACCTGCTTGCTGACGGCAGCAAGTTCGTTGCTTCCGTATACGGCCTGTCAGGATCCGGCAAGTCCACCCTGACCCATGCAAAGCACGGCGGCAAGTACGAGATCAAGGTGCTGCACGACGACGCTTTCATCATCAATACCGACACCTGCTCCTCCGTAGCTTTGGAGCCCACCTACTTCGACAAGACGGCGGACTATCCTACAGGCTGCGCCGACAATAAGTTCCTGCTCACGGCTCAGAACTGCTCAGCCACTCTGGACGAGGACGGCAAGATTCAGCTGGTGACCGAGGACATCAGGAACGGCAACGGCCGTGCCATCAAGTCCAAGCTGTGGAGCCCTAACCGCGTGGACAAGATCGACGCTCCCGTGAACGCCATCTTCTGGATCATGAAGGATCCCACCATCCCGCCTGTAGTGAAGTTAAAGGGCGCTGCTCTGGCATCCGTCATGGGCGCTACCCTGGCTACCAAGACCTCCACAGCAGAGCGTGTGGCAGCCGGCACCGATATGAACGCACTGCGCATTGTTCCTTATGCGAATCCGTTCAGAACCTATCCTCTGGTGAACGACTACGAGAAGTTCAAGAAGCTGGTTGAGGAGAAGAACGTTGACTGCTATATCATCAACACCGGCGACTTCATGGGCAAGAAAGTAAAACCCGCCGATACTCTCGGCATCCTGGAGACCATCGTGGAGAAGAGAGCAAGCTTCAAGCAGTGGGGACCTTTCGAGGACATCGAGATCATGGATTGGGAAGGCTTTACCCCCGACCTTGGCGATGCAGAGTATGTAAAGGCACTGCAGGGCGCTATGCAGAACCGTGTGGACGCTGTGGAAGGTTTCGCTACCAAGAAGGAAGGCTACGACAAGCTGCCTGACGAGGCTCTGGCCGCTCTTAAGAAGATTGTGGACGAGGCTGCAAGCCTGTAAACCCCAAAAGGGTAAGCCCATAGTTTAAACAGTAAAAAAGACTGCCGTACAGGCGCCTAAAGCGCCGGTATGACAGTCTTTTGACGTGGCAGATTTCCTTTTGTCGAATATTGGTGAATCTGTAATTATATTTCAAGATTTTGGTAAAAAAATTAGTTGTATTTCACCCCCCTTTTTGTTATAATAGACCTATGACAATAGAAAGCTTACTTGCTTTCTATTGTAGACCTATAATAGAAAGATTGCCTGAGATGTTCGATAACTTTTGCTATTTTGAACCTACATTACTTTAAACGGGATTCCTATATTGCCGAGTGGCTGTCAAGCCCTCACTCGCCTGGACTTTTCCCTAGGGAAATATTCCGGGGAGGATTGGAAGGGAAGGCAAAAGCTCTGGTTGCGGTCACCCACCTAGCATTGCTAGGAGTCAGAGGGCAGGAGGCGGCATTTTGGGCATAACTACAGAAGAGGAGGGCAGTCCTTTACGGGACTGCTCTTTTGAGTACAGGCTTACAGCGAAACTAAGGCCGGCCTGTGCTTTAAAATCAACAGAACGCGTTTTGAGGAGGAATTTTGAACAGAAACAGACGAAGCTGGAACAAATCACAGAGAATGCAGATGAAAGTATTCGTGTGCCTGCTGGGCTTTCTGCTGCTGGTGATATTGGCGGCGGGGCGGTTTTTCATGCTGCTGATACCGGGCGGAGACGAAGAAGTGCCGGAACCGGCGCCTACGCCCCATATACCGGTGGTGCAGACATTTGCGAATGTATGGATTATGGAAGCGGACGAAGAGGGGATTTTGATTTTCCGGGACGGTGCGTCGGAGCGCTATCCCTGGGGGATATTTGAAGATACGAAAGAGAAGCCCTATGATCCGTCCCTGCGGGAGCAGGTGGCCGATATCGTGCTGACGGACGGCAGAGTCACGCAGGTGGACGCAAAAACCGAGAAGATCAACGGAAAAATACTCAGCGCGGATGACAAGGCCATTGAGGTGGAGGGATACGGGAGGCTGCCGCTTTCGGCGGACTGCAGGGGATACCGGCTGTATGACGCCCTGGAAATGTGCACGGCCAGGGATCTGCACTTTGGATACAGCGATACGGACTTGTGCCTGGAAGCGGGAGAAATCTGCGGTATTCTCATGGTGAAAGAGCCGGTGATGGAGTACATACGCGTACTGCTGAAGAATTCGGGTTATGAGGGAATCTTCCATGAGAAAGCAGCGCTTACCTGCGATACAGGATTTTCCGTGGTCTATGGAAGCTATGATGATATGCGTCAGGAGAGCCATGCCGCCGGAGAGACGCTGGAATTTGAATGCGACAGCGCTTATTTTCTCTCCGGCCGGATTCGGATTGTGCCCGATGTGCTGACAGGGAAAGTGACGCTGGAAAGCTGCAGCCGCAGCCAGGGAACGCCTGCCTACAGAGGACAGATAGAGCTTCTGAAGACGGAAGATGGAATTGTAGTAGTAAATGAAGTGCTGCTGGAGGAATATCTCTACAGCGTGGTGCCAAGCGAGATGCCCTCGAGGTATCCGGCGGAAGCGCTGAAGACCCAGGCGGTCTGCGCCAGAACCTACGCCTATGGGCGCATGGAACATGCCGCTTATCCGCAATACGGCGCACATTTGGATGACAGTACTTCCTTTCAGGTATACAATAACATATTGGAGCAGGAGAGTACCACCACTGCGGTGAAAGACACCTATGGCCAGCTTTTGTTCACCCGGGAGGGGAGGCTTGCGGAGACCTATTATTATTCCACCTCCTGCGGCGTTGGAAGCGACGCCAATGTATGGAAGACCGAGAGCGCGCCGAAGCTGACTTATCTGAGGGCAAAGCCGCTAAACCAAAAGGCCATGACAGCGGCTGTGGCGGCTATGAACGGGAACGGGGAGGCGCCGGCTGAAAGCCTTGGAGAGGAGCTGCGGGAGGAAGAAGCCTTTGCCGAATTTATCCGGACAAAGAATCCCGACGATTTTGAGTCGGAGGAGAACTGGTACCGATGGACATATCAGGTGGAGGAAATCCATACAGAACATATCCTGGAGCGTCTGCAGCAGCGCTACAGCGCCAATGATCAATTGGTGCTGACCTGGGAGGACGGTGAATATGTCAGCCGGCCCATAGAAAAACTTTCCGATATTACGAATATTTATATAGAAAAACGCGGCAGCGGCGGCGTGGCCGATGAATTGGTGATAGAGGCCGGCAAGCAGAAGATAAAGGTGATATCCGAGCATTATATAAGGTCTGTGTTAAGTGACGGCGTGTCAAAAGCGGTTCTCCAGGACGGAAGCGAGACTGCCGCCATGAACTTGCTGCCCAGCGGATTTTTTACGATTATGACTAGCATAAAAAATGGAAATGTGGTAGGATATAATTTGTATGGCGGAGGGTTCGGCCACGGGGTGGGCATGAGCCAGAACGGCGCCAGGGACATGGCGGAGAGCGGATACTCTGCGATGGAAATTTTGCTTTATTTTTATGAGAACTGTTCCATTGAGAATATATACGAAAGACCGCAGGAATCTGTCATGCGCCCCGATTCACGGGCAAAGGGCGCTGTGGACACAGCGGCATCTTTCATCGCTCGTGAGTATATATGAGTAGGAGTATACAATGATCCGCCAGCTTTTTAATGTTTTGTTGGATTTTTCCGAAAAGATGAAGAAACAAAATATCAGTACTTTTGCCGCCAGCACTGCTTTTTTCTTTTTCCTTTCCATTGTGCCGATGCTGATCATGGTGTGTACCATTATTCCTTATACGCCTCTGACGGAGGAGAATTTGGTGGAGGCGGTGACGGATCTGACGCCGGATCAGGTGGACGGTCTGGCGGAGAGCCTGATTTCGGACATCTATGACAATTCGGCAGGAGTACTATCCATCGCGCTGATCGCTACTATATGGTCAGCCTCTAAAGGGGTTATGGCGCTGATGCGGGGCCTGAATGCCATCAACGGTGTGGAGGAGAAGCGAAATTATTTCGTGGTGCGGGTGATAGCGTCATTTTATACGATTGTGATGCTGGTAGTGGTGGTGCTTTCCCTGTTCCTGATGGTGTTCGGCGACCAGCTGGTAAATCTTGGGCTGCACAGGTTTCCTCAGCTGCAACAGCTGGTATCCTTTATCATGAATTTTAGATTCATTTTTGTGTGGGCAGTGCTGTCGGTATTGTTTGCCGCTGTATATGCCTATATACCCGATAAGAAACTTGCATTCAAAGAACAGATTCCGGGCGCTGTGTTCTCTGCTGTAGTGTGGAGTGTTTTTTCGTGGGCCTTTTCGTACTACGTGACTTATGGCAATTCCTATGGCATTTACGGCAGTTTATCTATTGTCATCATTGTGCTGCTTTGGATGTATTTTTGTATGTATATTATAATGATCGGAGCTTATCTGAACCGCTATGTGGAGTCGGTGAACAAAATATAAGAGAATAGAAAACCAAGGAGGGTAAAATGAGCGGTAATAAATTTATCTGGCAGGACAGATTCAATATCGGGGTGGAATCCATCGACAGGGAGCATAGAAAGCTGTTTACGATTATGAACAAGCTCTCTTCTTATGACGACAACGACGAGAAGAGTCGGTGGGCTTATCAGGAGGGCATCAAATATTTCAAGGAGCATGCCATGAAGCATTTCGCGGAGGAAGAGCTTTATATGGCATCCATAGGTTATGAAGGATATGACGTACATAGACGGATTCATGATACTTTCCGCAAGAAGACTCTCCCTGAGATTGAAAAGGAGCTGGCGGAGAGCTACTATTCCATGGAGTCGGTGAAGCATTTTCTGGGCGTATGCGCCGGATGGCTCATCGGGCATACCCTGACGGAAGACCGGGCAATCGTGGGAAAGGCGGAGAGCAAATGGGCGGATCTGCTGCCGGAGGAGAAGCAGATGGCCATGAAGAATACGGTCATAGAGCTGCTCTATGAGATGTTTCAGATTGATGCCAAGGTCATCAGCGAAAGCTACAACGGAGAGAAGTTCGGCAAGGGGATCTATTACCGCCTGGTCTATGGGACGGACCGGGGGGACAGATGGGAGTTTTTCCTGGTGTTTGAAGACAGGATAATCATCAATACTGTCGGAAAGCTCATTGGGGCCGAGTCAAAGGGCGTGGACGTGATGATGATGAATGCCACCAGGTATGCGGCCAAACAGTTTGTGGAGCGCATCAAGATGCATTTCCCCAATGCTGAACAGTTTGACGTCAGGGAAGAGAATCTGCTGAATTACGATCAGTTCCAGAGGGCATTTGAAAAGCATAATCCTCAGTGCAGCCTGCTGTTCAGCACAAAGGAAGGGTATTTCGCTTACAGCGTCATGGCGCCCCACCTGCTGGAGGAAGCTATAGCTACATCCATCGGGGCAGAGAACGCTATGGCCGAAATCAAGAAATATCTGGAGAACCACGAGGCGGAGAAGAAAAAGAAGATACTGATAGTGGATGATTCCGATGTGATACTGCAGGCCATGAAGCGGCTGCTGGAGGAAACCTATGCGGTGAGCCTTGCCAAGTCAGGGGCAGCCGCCATCAGGAGCATGACTTTGGACAAACCGGATCTGGTATTGCTGGATTACGAGATGCCGGTCTGCGACGGGAAACAGGTGCTGGAAATGATCCGGGCAGAGGAAGAGCTTGCGAATATTCCCGTTATCTTTCTGACCGGCAGGACAGACAGGGAGAGCGTCAGGAATGTGGTGGCCCTGAAACCGGCAGGCTATTTGCCCAAGTCGATGAAATCGGATGATATTAAGAAAAATATCAAGGCGTATTTTGACAAGGTAGCAAAATGATTCCCATCCATCCGAAAATATGTTACAATAAGATGCGCTTTTAGGGAAGAATTTACCGCAAAGTATGAAAAGCGAGAAAGGAAAGAAAAATGGAGAGAAAAGTGACTTGGGAGACTTATGACGCAGAGCAGCTTGAAAAGCTTGAGAAGCTGAATCTGGAGTACCGCAATTTCCTGGACAACGGCAAGACCGAGCGGGAGTGTATTGACACGATTGTGAATACCATTGAGACGGAGGGCTATCAGGAGCTGGAGAGCCTGATAAAAGAGGGAAAGAAACTTGCCGCAGGGGACAAGGTATACAGCGTATGCATGAACAAGTCCATCGTAATGTTCCGGATCGGAGAGAAACCCATGGCAGAGGGCATGAATATTCTGGGAGCCCATATCGACAGTCCCAGGATTGACGTAAAGCAGAATCCTCTGTACGAAGAGGGTGGGTTCGCGTACCTGGACACCCATTATTACGGCGGCGTGAAGAAGTACCAGTGGGTGGCCCTGCCTCTGGCGCTCCATGGGGTAGTGGTTAAGAAAGACGGTACCACCATTGAGATGAATATCGGTGAGAATGAAGATGATCCCGTATTCTTTGTCTCGGACCTGCTGATCCACCTGGCAGGTGAGCAGATGGAGAAAAAGGCTTCCAAAGTCATCGAAGGGGAGGCGCTTGATCTGATCATCGGCAGCAAGCCCGTCAAATTTGCGGCTGAGGAAGAGCAGGATAAGGACAAGGATAAGGAGCAGGCAAAGGAAGCTATCAAGGCAGGTATCCTCGACATCCTGAAAGAGACCTACGACATGGAAGAGGAGGATTTCCTTTCAGCGGAACTGGAGATAGTGCCTGCCGGTAAGACCAGAGAAGCGGGCTTTGACCGCAGCCTGCTTTTAGGCTATGGACAGGACGACAGGGTATGCGCATTCACCTCCATGCGGGCTATGCTGGACGTAGAAAAGATTGAGAAGACCCTGTGCTGCATTCTGGTGGACAAAGAGGAGATCGGTTCCGTAGGCGCTACGGGCATGCACTCCAGGTTCTTCGAGAATGCCGTGGCGGAAGTGATGAATCTCACAGGCGAGTATAGTGAGCTGAATGTGAGGAGATGCCTGGCCCGCAGCGCCATGCTTTCTTCGGATGTCAGCGCAGGCTTCGATCCCTCCTATGCTTCCTGCTTTGAGAAGAAGAACGCAGCCTTTGTAGGAAAAGGCATGGTCTTCAATAAGTTTACCGGTTCCCGGGGAAAGAGCGGCTCCAACGACGCCAATGCGGAATATATCGCATACCTGAGAAAGCTCCTGGATGAAAAGGGAATCGTTTACCAGACCGCCGAGCTCGGCAAGGTGGATGTAGGCGGCGGCGGAACCATTGCGTACATCCTGGCAGAGTATGGCATGAACGTAATCGACAGCGGCGTGGCCGTGCTGAACATGCACGCGCCCTGGGAGGCCACCAGCAAGGCTGACGTATATGAGACTTACCGCGGTTACATGGTGTTTGCGGAAGGAGCCGGGATGTAATGGACGGCTGTCTGCTGAAATCCGACTTTTATTTTGAATTGCCCCGGGAGCTTATTGCGCAGGATCCCCTGGAGGAGAGAACCTCCTCCAGGCTCCTGGTGCTGGATAGGCATAGCGGGGCGGTTTCCCATCATGTCTTCCGGGAGATAGGGGATTTTCTGCGGCCCGGGGACTGCTTGGTATTGAACAATACAAAGGTCATTCCGGCAAGGCTTCTGGGAGAGCGGGAGGGAACCGGGGCCCATGTGGAGCTGCTGCTTTTGAAGCGAAGAAGCGGCGACGTATGGGAGACTCTGGTGCGCCCCGGAAAAAAGTGTCGTCCCGGTACCGTGCTGACTTTTGGAGACGGCCTGCTGAAAGCGGAGATTCTGGAAACCGTGGAAGAGGGCAACCGTCTGGTGCGCTTCATATATGAAGGAATCTTTGAGGAGGCGCTGGACAGGCTGGGAGAGATGCCCCTGCCGCCCTATATCACCCACAAGCTTCAGGACAGGAACCGCTACCAGACGGTCTATGCTAAGTATGAGGGCTCTGCCGCGGCGCCTACGGCAGGGCTCCATTTTACCAACGAACTCCTGGCGGAGCTGGAGGAGAAAGGGATAGGGCTTGCCTATGTGACCCTGCATGTGGGACTGGGCACTTTCCGTCCTGTGAAAGAGGAAAATGTTCTGGAGCATCATATGCATTCGGAGCATTTTCAGGTGTCCCGTGAGACCGCGGATCTGATCAACAGGACAAAAGCGCGGGGCGGCAGAATCATCTGTGTGGGAACCACCAGCTGCAGGACCATTGAAAGCGCGGCAGATGAAACGGGCATCGTACATCCGTGCAGCAAAGACACGGAGATCTTCATCTACCCGGGCTACCGTTTTAAAGTACTGGATGCGCTGATTACCAATTTTCACCTGCCGGAATCCACACTGATCATGCTGGTGTCCGCTCTGGCAGGAAGAGAGCATGTGCTGGCAGCCTATGAGGAGGCGGTCAGGGAGCGGTATCGTTTTTTTAGTTTCGGGGATGCAATGCTTGTGATTTAGGCTTGTGGTATGGATAAAAAAATGATATACTGAAGTTATTCCCGGTGAGAGCATTTCATCGAATGATAGGAGAGGTAAGAATCATGGAACAGGAGAGAAGAAAGAATAAAAGGACTGATCTGGAATCCAGACTTGTGATCAAGAGACTGGACGGAGACAGCGGAAAAGAGGTAACGATCAAGATCACGGATGTGTCCAAGAACGGCGTGGGATTTGAATGTCCGGAAGCGCTGCAGATCGGTGAGGTATATGAAGCCTATCTGACCATCTGGACCAAGGAGGTCATCCATGCTTTCCTGCAGATTGTGAGGATTGAGCTGAAAGCGGGCGGTTATGGGTACGGAGCGATTTTCATCGGCATGCCGGAGATGGATTCTGCCAGGATAGAAGTATATCAGACATTCAATGAATAACGGAGAGAAAAAGGGGCAGCGGCGTAAGATTGCGGTGACAGCCGTGGCTGCTGCCCTGCTTTTATTGCTTTATAGCATGATTTTCCGGTTCTCTGCCCAGGATGCGGAAGCGTCCGGCTCATTAAGCCAGTTTTTTTCGGAGAAATGCGTGAAGATTCTGGATTCTCTCTCCGGCGCCGGCTGGAGCGACGGAAAGAGGCTGGAGCTTGCGGCGTATTTTGAGCATCCAATCAGGAAGCTGGCTCATTTCTCCGAGTATGCCTGTATGGGCGTGCTGGTGTACACTTTGTGGAGCCAGTGGCTGAAGCGCGGCAGAAAGCTGTGCCTGTTGACCGCCGGCTGGGTGTTCGTCTCTGCGGCCTGTGATGAATTCCATCAGTATTTTGTGCCGGGCAGGTATGCCAGCTTTGCGGATGTACTCCTGGATACCTGCGGCGGTATTTTTGGCATACTTTTTTGTATCTGCATTGCGGCATTATGCCGCAGACGGCTGGAGAGACGCGGGAGAAACAGGCAAAAGAAGCCCGGATGACCAGTAACAAAAGCCGTGGTAAACGCCAATGATTTAAATGCGGATATCCGCGTGATACCCGCTCTGAGCCAGGATATCCCTGGCTTTTTGCATGGAAGCCTCGTCGTAAAATTCTACTTTCAGGACGCCGTCGTCCGATTCCCTGTTATGGGTGATACCGATATTCTTGATGCTCAGTCCATGCTCTGCCAACAGCGCGGCAATGCGTGCTAAGGCGCCGGACTTGTCGTCGATATCCACGCTGATGCTGTGAGAGCGCTTAATGGGGCCGCTGGAAGCGCCGATAAAAGAATCACGGTAAAGGCGGGCCTTTTCAAACTGATTGTAAAGAGCGGGGCCCTCTTTTGCGTCCAGCTGCCGCTGAAATGTTTTAAGGGCTTCGATGTAATCGGACAGCAGCGCAGAAATATTCGCTGTATTGGACAGACAGATCTGCTGCCACATAAGGGCGGAAGAGGAGGCAATTCTGGTAATGTCCTTGAAACCGCCTGCTGCCACCATTTTCATGATACCGTCTTCGGAGTCATGTCCCTGTATCAAATTTACCAGAGCCGCCGCGATGACATGGGGCAGATGGCTGATGGCCCCGGTAACGTAATCATGCCTGCGGTAGTCCAGTATCAGCGGGATGGCGCCCGTTTTTGCCACCAGCTGTCTGCAGTCCTCCACTTTTTGGGCGGGGACATGCGGAGTGGGGGTCAGAATATAATAGGCGTTCTCCAATAGAGAGGCTTTGGAATTGGCGAAGCCGATACGCTCGCTTCCTGCCATGGGGTGCCCGCCGATGAATCTTTCCTCCAGATTGGCTGCCTGTACGGCTTCGTGGATGCCGGCTTTTACGCTGCCTACGTCAGTGAGCAGACACTCCGGCTTCATGACGCGCCCTACGGCCGTCAGATTGCCGTCGTTTCTTTGAACCGGGGCGCATAAGAAAATATAATCGCAGTCCGAAAAGCTGTGATCTATGGCTTTCGCCGTCACGTCCGCGATTTGAGCATTCTTGGCCAGCGCCAGGGCTTCCCCGCTGGTGTCATAAGCAATGATCTTAATATCCGGGATATTCTTTTTCAGGGCTCTGGCAATGGAGCCGCCTATCAGGCCCAGACCGATAAAGCCGCAGGTTATACGGGGCATAGCTGTTCCTCGTTTCTTTCTCATAATCTTTTTCTACTATATCAACTGTAAGCATGAAAATCAACAGAAATATTGGATTTATCTCTTGTAAAAAATGCTTTTGTCTAGTAAAATGGTCTTATGGGAATTGAATTGATTATCAATGTCAGGTCGAAATACCCAAATTACATAAAAATTGGAGGAAAGTCAAATGAAAGTTTACACAACTGACAAGATTCGCAATGTGGTTCTGCTGGGACACGGTGGAAGCGGAAAGACCAGTCTGGCAGAGGCCTTTGCGTATCTGTCCGGCATTACATCCAGAATGGGCAAGGTAGCCGACGGCAATACTTTAAGCGACTACAGCAAGGAAGAGCAGAAGCGCAAGTTTTCAATTAATGCCTCCATTATTCCCATCGAGTGGGAAGGGTACAAGATTAATGTGATAGATACCCCCGGCTACTTTGACTTTGTAGGCGAGGCCGAAGAGGCCGTCAGCGCCGCAGGAGCAGCCATTATCGTGGTGAACGGCAAGTCCGGCATCGAAGTCGGCGCCCTGAAAGCATGGGAGCTGTGTGAGAAATATAAGCTGCCCAGATTTATATATGTCTCTAATATGGACGTGGACAATGCTTCTTTCCGCCAGGTGGTGGAGGATATGACGAACCTCTACGGCAAGAAGATGGCTCCGTTTAATCTGCCAATTCGCGAGAATGAGAAATTTGTGGGCTATGTAAACGTAGTTTCCGAGACCGGACACCGCTGGCAGGGCAAGGAAGTGGTGGACTGCGAGATCCCGGAGTACAATAAGGCAAATCTGGAGCTGTACCGGGATACGCTGATGGAGGCTGTGGCCGAGACCAGCGAGGAGATGATGGAGCGGTATTTCGGAGGAGAGACTTTCTCCGACGCGGAGATCAGAGCTGCTCTGCGCACCAATGTATGCGACGGCAGCATCGTTCCTATGACCATGGGTTCCAATACCCTGTGCCAGGGTGTGTATACACTGTTAGACGACATCGTGAAATACATGCCCAGCCCCGAGAACCGCAAGATCGCCGGCATCAACCAGAAGACAAACGAGATTTACAATGCGGACTATGATTTCTCCAAAGCGAAATCGGCCTATGTGTGGAAGTCCATTGTGGATCCGTTTATCGGTAAATACTCCCTGATTAAGGTGAATTCCGGTGTTCTGAAGACAGACGATCTGATGTACAATGTGGACACCGAGGTGGAGGAGAAGATCGGCAAGCTCTACATTATGCAGGGCAACAAGGCCACAGAGGTTCCGGAGCTCCACGCGGGCGACATCGGCGCTCTGGCAAAGCTCAGCGATGCCAGGACCGGCAATACCCTTGCCACCAAGGCCACGCCCATCAAATATGCCAAGATGGATATGTCCATACCTTATACTTATATGCGCTATAAGCCCAAGAACAAAGGAGATGTGGATAAGATTTCCCAGGCTCTGCAGAAGATGACCCAGGAGGATCTGACTCTGAAGATGGTGAATGACGCGGAGAACAGACAGACCCTTCTCTACGGCATGGGCGATCAGCATCTTGACATCGTGGTCAGCCGTCTGCTGAACGAGTACAAGGTGGACGTGGAACTGGCCCGTCCCAAGGTGGCCTATAAGGAGACCATCAGAAAGCAGTCGGATGTGGAATATAAATATAAGAAGCAGTCCGGCGGCCATGGGCAGTACGGCCATGTAAAAATGCGCTTCAGTCCCTCCGACAATCTGGACCAGGCCTACGAGTTCACCCAGGAAGTGGTAGGCGGCGCCGTGCCGAAGAACTTCTATCCCGCAGTGGACAAGGGGCTGCAGGAATCCGTGATAAAGGGCCCCATGGCCGCATATCCGGTAGTGGGTGTGAAAGCCGTGCTGTACGATGGATCTTATCATCCCGTAGACTCCTCCGAGCAGGCGTTTAAGATGGCGACCATCCAGGCATTCAAGAAAGGCTTCATGGAGGCCCATCCCGTACTGTTAGAGCCCATTGCCTCCCTGAAAGTTACAGTGCCGGACGCATACACCGGCGACGTTATGGGTGATCTGAACAAGAGGAGAGGCCGTGTGCTGGGCATGAATCCCTTAGTAGGCGGAAAGCAGGTGATCGAGGCGGAGATTCCTCAGAGCTGTCTGTTCGGCTACTGCACCGATCTGCGCTCCATGACCGGCGGCAGGGGCGAGTATTCCTATGAATTCGTCCGCTATGAGCAGGCTCCCTCGGATGTACAGGAGAAAGAAATTGCCGCAAGGGCGCAGAGCGTTGCGGAGAATAATGCGGAAGAGTAATGCACAAAGCAATAAAAGACATAGCATAAGCCAGAACCCCCATTTCAAATGGGGGTTGCTGGTTTCATGGGTATTTTATCCGGTGCGGAAATACAAATGTGGAGGAAGCCATGCAGATATCAAATACCATCTGGTATGGATAACAAAGTACCGAAAGCCTGTAATAACAGGGAAGATAGCCCTGCGGACAAGAGAACTGATCCGGATAGTCTGCCAAAGCAATGAAGTGGAGGTTCTGGCAGGACATGTGGGGAGCGGGGAGCATTACTGTGCTGATGATGTTTTTTGCATGGGGAAGCATAATTCGGCTTGACACAGGGAAAGAAAGCGATTAAAATATATTCAAAATATAGTAATGGCATGGAAGAGGAATATTAAGGACATCGGACTTTCAGAGAGCCGTCGGGCGGTGTAAGGCGGCAGCGAGATTTCCCTAACTGGCCTCGGAGCTTTGCGCCTGAAGCGTTTGCGTGGGTAGGGCGTGACGGTTTATCCCGTTATCGATATAGAGTGCGTGAATCCGAGAGCGGAGCTTGTATTGTCCGATACGGTCAGTGTCTGCTGCAGGTTCACGAATTAGAGTGGTACCACGGAAATGAGCCCTTTCGTCTCTAAATGACGGAGGGGCTTTTTGTGTCACAGCCCGGACTGCGGAGAAATGCCGGGATATGCATGTGAGACCGGAGAGATGATTGAAAACAGGAGGAGAGAAAGATGGCGGTACCTTACAACCACCATGAGGTGGAAAAGAAATGGCAGGATATCTGGGATAAGGAAAAGGCATTCCGGACATCCGATGATTATTCCAAACCGAAATACTACGCGCTGGTGGAGTTTCCCTATCCCTCGGGGCAGGGACTTCATGTAGGCCATCCAAGGCCTTATACGGCTTTGGACATAGTGGCCAGAAAGCGCAGAATGCAGGGTTACAATGTGCTGTATCCCATGGGCTGGGACGCATTCGGTCTGCCCACGGAGAACTATGCGATCAAAAATCACATCCATCCCAGGATCGTGACTAAGAACAATGTGGAGCGTTTCAAGGGACAGCTTCATTCTTTGGGATATTCATTCGATTGGGAGCGGGAGGTCAATACCACGGATCCGAATTACTATAAATGGACCCAATGGATCTTCTTAAAGCTTTTCAAAGCAGGACTTGCCTACAAGAGCGAGATGCCCATCAACTGGTGTACCTCCTGTAAGGTGGGACTGGCCAACGAGGAAGTGGTGAACGGCGTCTGTGAGCGCTGCGGCGCGGAAGTGGTACGCAAAGTCAAGAGCCAGTGGATGCTAAAGATCACGGAGTATGCCGATAAGCTCATCCAGGGCCTGGATACGGTTGACTACATTGAGCGGGTCAAAGTGTCTCAGAAGAACTGGATCGGTAAGTCCCAGGGAGCGGAGGTGGACTTTTCCCTCACCGGAAAGGAAGAAAAACTGCGGATTTATACCACCAGGCCGGATACCCTCTTCGGCGCCACCTATATGGTAGTGTCTCCGGAGCATCCGCTCATTGAAAAGTATAAAGATGAGATCAGGAATTACGACGCGCTCGTAGCTTACAGAGAACAGGCGGCGAAGAAGTCCGATTTCGAGCGCACGGAGCTAGCCAAGGACAAGACAGGGGTGGAGATTGACGGCCTCACCGCTACCAACCCCGTTAACAACAAGGAGATTCCCATCTGGATTTCCGATTATGTATTGATGACCTATGGCACGGGCGCCATCATGGCAGTGCCGGCCCATGACGAGAGGGACTGGGACTTTGCGAAGAAGTTCGGCCTCCCCATCATTGAGGTGGTGGCAGGGAGCTCTGTCAGCGTCCAGGAGGCGGTCTATACGGATGTGGAGACCGGGACATTGGTGAATTCCGATTTCCTGGACGGACTGTCCGTGGCGGATGCCAAGAAGCGGATCATTGCATTCCTGGAGGAAAAGGGCCTGGGCCAGAGCAAGACGAATTTCAAGCTGCGTGACTGGGTGTTTTCCAGGCAGCGCTACTGGGGTGAGCCCATCCCCGTCGTGAAGTGTGAGAAGTGCGGCTTTGTGCCGTTGGACGAAAGCGAACTGCCGCTGATGCTTCCCGAGGTGGAATCCTATGAGCCTACGGACAACGGCGAGTCCCCGTTAGCCGCCATGGAGGACTGGGTGAACACTACTTGTCCATGCTGCGGAGGACCTGCAAAGCGGGAGACAGATACCATGCCCCAGTGGGCAGGGTCGTCCTGGTACTTTCTGCGCTATACGGATCCCAACAATGATAAGGCCCTTGCCGGCAAGGAGGCTCTGGACTACTGGATGCCGGTGGACTGGTATAACGGCGGTATGGAGCATACCACGCTGCATTTGCTGTATTCCAGGTTTTGGCACAGATTTCTTTATGACGAGGGCTATGTACCCTGTCAGGAGCCTTACCAAAAGAGGACCAGTCACGGCATGATCCTTGGCTCCAATGGGGAGAAGATGTCCAAATCCCGGGGAAATGTGGTGAATCCGGACGATATTGTCAGGGAGTACGGCGCGGATACCCTGCGGACTTATGAAATGTTCATCGGTGCCTTTGACTTAAGCGCGGCCTGGAGCGAGGACGGTGTAAAAGGGTGCAGGAGATTTCTGGAGAGAGTCTGGAAGCTGCAGGACATGCTGACCGAGGAGGAAAGCTACAGCGCGGATTTAGAGACCAAAATGCATCAGACCATCAAGAAAGTGTCAGGGGACTTTGAGACATTGAAGTACAATACTGCCATTGCGGCTATGATGGCTCTGATTAATGAATTCTATAAGAAGAATGCGGTCACAAAGGGCGAGTACAGGACACTGCTTACTTTGTTAAATCCGGTGGCGCCCCATATCACCGAGGAACTTTGGCAGGCGGCAGGCTTTTCGGGCAGGGTATACCAGACTGACTGGCCGGCTTACGATGAGGCCAGGACAGTGGAGAGTACTGTGGAAGTGGGAGTGCAGGTGAACGGAAAAATCCGGGCAACCATTTCCGTGCCCAAGGACGAAGCAAAGGAAGCGGTGATCGCCGCTGCCAAGGAGGCACTTGGAGATAAGCTGACCGGCAACATTGTGAAAGAGATCTATGTGCCCGGCAGGATTGTGAATATTGTGGTAAAGTGAGAACGTATTTCTGACAACGGAAGAATTCCGCTGTACATGCCGCCGGGGGCGGCATAATGGGAAAAGGGGGTCGTCTTACGACGGCTCCCTTTTCTGCCATGACTGGCTTTTAGCCAAGCGGTTTTTGACACAGCATGCATCCGGCTCTTGGACGAGCCCGGATTCCCGGCTGCGGATTTAAGTCTAACCGTTCTTACTCCGGCTTTTTTCCAATATTTTATCGATCTGGGTCAATTCCTCTTTGGTGCTGTGCTTGCGTATGGCGGCAATGGCAGCGTTCATCTCCTGAGGGGTGAAAGTCAGGTTCTCCGCCTTTGCTTTTTTCATCATAGGCATCAGATAAGCCATCATCTCTTTCTGGCTTTTTCCATGTCCCTGGACGAAAAGCTGTTCCACGAACTGCAGCTTTTTTTCCGGGATATCCTTTACGAGGGGGTCTGTCATCCAGACAGGTCTTTCCTTATTTTCCATACAATCTCCTTTTTGCGCCGGGTTCTGCCGTCAGGTTTCCCGTGGGCGGCTTTTACTCTGTTTTACCGCCTCCGAACATCTGGAAGATGGAGGAGAGTCCCGAGTCCGACATACCGGCGAACATATCCATAGGATTGTCCCCGCCCATGCCCTCGGGGAACAGCTCCTGTAACATCTGTATCATCTCCATCATTTCCTGCATCTTTTTCAGATTCTCGATCATGCTCTTGATATTTTCAATCCTGGCACGTTCTTTCGGACCGCTGAAAGGCAGCATTTCGTCCAAAAGCTCTAAGGTATCGGTATTGTCCCCCTGGAAAAAGTCGGCGGACAGCTGCTTTCCGTTCCCCATCAGCCGTGTGCCCGGGGGCTTACGCAGGAGAGACAGGGTGTATTGCAGCTCCAGCAGCTTGATATATACCGCAAAGCCGCTCTGCTGTTCAGGGGCGAGGCGGGGCAGAAGTATTTTCAGCATCTGGATCCGATTCGTGGTAAAGAGGGAATCGAATGCATTGATTGTTTTTGAATTTTGCTCCTCCATGGCACACTCCTTTCCGGACAAGAATACTATATTTTATGTAACCGGGCCGGAGGTTATGTGTGCAATGGGAAGCTTCTCATTTGCGGGCAGTCTCATTGGGAACAGGCCCCGGCAGGAGTCTCCTCCCACCGGAGCCTGTATTTGGACGTAAAGATCCGTCCGGGTCAATGCTTAGTTGCATCCGCAGCCACAGCCGCATCCGCATCCGTTGCCATTGCCGCCGAACAGGCCGTTGCCGCTGCCGCAGAAGCAGGACAGCAGCAGAATCCAGATAAGCCATTCGCAGCCGTTGTTGCCGTTGCCGCCAAACAGACCGCCACCGCAGCTGTTTCCACAGCCGCATCCGCTGTTGCCGCTGCCGTTGCAGCAGAACAGAAGCAGGATGATCCAGATCCAATTGCCGCATCCGCAACCGTTATTCTGAGGGCTGGTGCAGCCGCAGGAATCATTGCAGCCACAGTTTGTAGCAGTTAAATCACTCATGTTTTTTTCCTCCTGGAGGTTATTTATGGTTTATTGTATGCGGGGTGGCATGTCAATGTTTCCTTGAAGAAAGAGGATTTTCCCGGAGAAATGGAAAGATTATGAATCGGGCAAAGGGACTTGAAATTTTGAACGAATATAGTAGAATAAGAAGAAATAGCGGAGGATATACAAAAAGGCATGACACAGAAGATTTTTGTGGTGGAGGGCAGGCAGTTTCGCACGGAAAGCGACTATAACTGCGCCAGACGTGATAAGGAAATCATAGACAGGCTGCGGGCCGGAACCGACTTTGAAGACAGAGAGGCGCTTCAGAAGCTGGCGGGGGAGCTGCGGGCCGGCAAATATAAATTCGGGACGCTCCTGGGGCAGGATTTTCGGGACGAGGTGGAGGCGCTTTTAAAGAAAGCGGGCAGGACGGGACAGAAGAAAGAGAAGAAAAAGCGAGGCCTGGGGGCAGTCCGCAGGGCGGAGCGCGGCGCCGATAAGGCGGCAGACAATGCCGGACACAGGCCCGGCCAGCCCGCTGTTTCGGAAAAGGATAATAAGGTTATGGAGGAAATCGTGGCCCGGGAGCTCAGAAAGCGGGAGAAGCGCAGGAAGCTGATCCTGCTGGCATGCAGCGCGGCAGCGGTGTGCTGTCTGGGATATTTTGCTGTCTATTCCTATTATGATTACCGGACCCAGAGTACTTATGATGCATTGAGTGAGCTGAAAGAAAAGCCCGCTATCGTGCCGGCAGTGACTCCGGTGCCCGGACCCCAGTATACCCTGGACGGGGAGGCGGAGCCGAGAGAGGTGCTGGAAGAGTACCAAAATCTCCTGCTTAAGAACCGGAAGCTGATCGGATGGGTGAAGATTGACGACACCTATATTGATTATCCCGTGATGCAGACTACGGACAATGAGTACTATCTGGACCACAACATGAATCAGGAATACGACAAGAACGGTACAATTTTCATGGACAAGGACTGCGATGTGCTCAAGCCCAGCACGAATTTCATTCTCTATGGGCACCATATGAGAAACGGCAGGATGTTCGGGCAGCTGGACCAGTACAAGGATGAGTCCTTTTATGAGAAGCATCCCTACATAAGCTTTGACACCATCTATGAGAAAGGGACATACCAGATCATGTATGTGTTCCGCTCCAGGGTATACAAGGAGACGGAAATCGTATTCAAGTATTACCAGTTTATAGAGGCCAACGGAGAACAGGAATTCAATTCGGCCATGGACGAGATGGCGGCGCTGTCCCTTTATGACACAGGTGTAACGGCCCAGTACGGAGACCAGCTTTTGACTCTCTCCACCTGCGACTATCAGGAGACGGACGGACGATTTGTGGTAGTGGCAAAGAAGATTTCCGAGTGACGGAACTTGGCAGGACATTCCTGCAGGGAGCCGACAAAATAAACAAAAATGAACAAAAAATGAACAAAAAGCAAAAAATAAGTTGAAAAACAGACTGAATTATAATAAAATAAAGCCAAAGCAGATTTTCTTTTCAGAAAGATTCTATATTCAAGGTAGTATTCTGTACAAATCGGAAGATTCTTGCTTTTAATTCAAAAACTAAAAGGCGGGGGCTTCCGCTGAGGCCTCCCGCGTGGGAAACCGGACAGGAGGTAGACAGATGGCAGAGAAAGACATCACAGAGAAAGTCCTGATGTCATATGCAGATGTATTCGCCGACTGCGTGAATGCCCTTGTGTATGATGGAAAGCAGAGACTGAGAGGGGAGGAGCTGCTGGCAGCGCCTACGGAAAGCTTCTACTATGGAAAGGGAAAAATGCGCAACCAGTTCTGCGACAAGAGCTTCTACCGCATGGAGGGCAGGCAGAAAAAGGTGCAGTACATCATTGAGAACGAGACGCAGCTGAGCAGACGGCAGATCCTGCGGAAAGCATCCTACCAGGGCGGTGCTTACAGGGAACAGCTGGAGCAAAAGGAACCGGTATACCCGATTATCTGTATAGTACTGGACTGGACATATAAGAGGAGCCGGATTCCGAGGAGGCTCCACCGCCTGATAGAGTGGACCGGGGTGTATCAGGAGGAGGCGGTGCTGGTGGACGATATGAACCTGACGGTCTACCGTATGAGGAACCTGCCAGGGGAAATGCGAGAGAGGTTTACCAGCGACATGGGCTTTGTGGTGGACTACCTGAACGAGGGGAGCCTGGAGGGCCGCCGGGAACAGAAGATTATCCATGTGGAGGCGCTGTGCGGGATGATGGAGGCAGTCACCAAGGATCGGAGATTCACCGAGTTGGCAGGCAGACTGCTGGAAAGAGGAGAGAAAAAGGAGGGAGTGCGTATGTGCGAATATCTGGACATGCTGGAAGCGAGAGGACAGGAGCGAGGCGAGAAGATTGGACAGGAACGAGGCGAGAAGATTGGGCAGGAACGGGGAGAGAAGATTGGAGAGGAAAAAGGCGAAAACCGCTTCGCTAAACTGATAAACAAACTGATGGGGGAAAAGAAGTATAAAGAAATACAGGAAGTCTCGAACGACAAAGGAAGACGCCGGGAACTGTACCGGCAGTATGGCATTTTGTGAACAGGCGGCTGTAGTTGAGAAGCGTGGCATGAAAGGCAGCCTGACATCAATGAGGCGGGACGTCCCCGTCTCTTTTAATGGAAAGAAAGGGGCGGAATGCCCGGATCCTGTACGGAAAGGGACATTCAGGCAAGGAAAAAGCAAGGAAAAATTACCAGATATGACAAAAGCACTTGAAATTATTTCTAGATATAGTAAAATGATAAGGAAAGGCTGTTTGTTGGTTTGAAGACAGAAAATGCAGACGTTTCTGTCGGCATTTGGAAATTATTGCCGGAAAAGAATAAAAAGCTAATCGAATGGGTAATAAAAGACGATATATACATAGATTACCCTTTAATATCGTATTTCTAAGATATGGATAGAAGCAGGCGTCAGGGGAGAGCCGGACGTTTTGCGGCAGTAATGCAAAAAATCGCGGAGGAGTAACGAAGATGAGCAAAACTGTGAAGAAGAAAAGCAGAAGAATGTGGAGAACGGTGAGGAAGACATTGGGGACCTTGTTTCTGGTGTCTGCTCTTGTGATAGCGGCGATTCCGGTGGATGGGCTGCGGGCGGCTAATGGGACGAGTACAGGGAGTGATGGAGACGGAAGAGATAATAAATATTCATGGATTCCGGAGTGCGAGGTCCCGAGTATCAAAGATATTGAGGGAGGAAATCCGCAGATATATGTGGATAGGGATCAGAACCTTGAGTTTGTCTATGGTAAGATTGCGAACAACTGGTATGTTATCATAACAGGCTATAACGGGGGCTTGGTGACAGAGGGAACATTAACGATTCCGGATGAAATATCGGCTTATAAACGGTATAATCCCAATCAGGGCGGAACTGGGTATGCGGCTGTGGGACGAATGGGCAACTTCCTCTTTTATCGGGCGACTGTGCAGAATACTTACCATGGAGTGGCTAATTTGGATAATGCCACCTTAGAAGGGTTAGTAAAAAGCTCTAATCCAAATAATAAATTCGTCAAAAAAATAAGCGATGTAAAAGAAACAACTACACAGAACGGGGTAGAGGTTGAGACAGGAAAATATACTGTAGTTTTGGAGGAAGAGACAGGGTTTTTCCTACCCTGTTATTCAAATCAGGAAGCGGTCTGGGGAGAGCTTCCCGATTCAAGAATATATTATGATTCGGGTCATCCAACGGGTGATAATGTTCCGGACAGTACGGATCCGGCAAATCCATACCATGATAAATTTATATCAGTAGAAGGGGATCTGGATCATCAGCATGTCGAAAAAGTAAAAGTAGACTACATTGCAAAAGAGTATTGGAATAGTACCGGGAGTGGATCGAGTAGTACCACGGGTGACTGGACGCTTATAGGGCAAAATAACCGGGAACAGGGGGTTTTTGCAAAAGAAACAAACTTCTCAAGAGTAGTGCTGGGAAAGAACTTAAGCGGTGTCGGTAATTATGCATTCTATGCGACCGGTATTACTGAGATAACTTTTACAAATGCACTGCGTACCATTGGAGAGGGAGCATTTAGAGGATGTACGAAGCTAGATTCCGTTAATCTGGTTACATTGGAAGATCAGGAAACCAGCCTGACAGATATCTGCGCTTATGCGTTCCAGGATTGTACGAATTTGAAGAGATTCGACGTACCCTGGTCTGTGGATACTATTGGCGACGGTGTGTTTTTAGGCTGTAGTGCACTTGAAGAGGTTCAAATGTGTAATACTGGCGTCAGGCTAGAGCATGTAGGGTTGGATGTATTCCGCGGCTGTACATCTCTGAAATCGCTGACTTTTCCGCAGACGTGCAAAGAACCTATGTATTTGTCATCCTTTGCGGGCTGTACTGCGCTACAGTTTATCTGTGCCAAAGCGCCTGAGCTGACATTTATGGATGATGCCGGAACTACTTATGCCCAGTTCAAGGCATCTGTGAGCAATGAGTTCTATTTTGAAGGACAGGAAAATTCCAAGCTGCAGGAAATGTGCAGGGATCCAAAGGGCACTTGTCATACGGATTGTACAGATACGTATTTTGCATTTAGCTATATAGACAGCAATTTTGTACAAAAGGGCCTCTACGAGCTTACCATGAAAGATCCTCAAACGACCGGGCGAAATATTTTTGTGGTAACAAAGAATAATGAACTGGACCAATATATTCCCCAGGGAGATGTGAAGAGCCTTACGATTCCGGCAAAGATAGGACCTTATAGCATTAAAACTATCAGAGGTCGTTCCGGCGATACGGAGGGAGCCTTTGCAAATCTCTGTAATCTGCAGACGGTTGTGATACCAAACACTGTGGAAGCGGTGGGGGACTATGCATTTGTAGGCTGCCATAATCTGACCAGTGTGATATTTGACGGCTTTAATGTGGATAAAGACGTACCAGACAATATTGAGATTGGGAGAAATGCGTTCCAGACACAGGAGTGGACTAAATACGAAGGACATTTAAATGGCGATAAAGTGGAAAATGCCCCGGATAACACCCCTAAGAATAAGTTGGCTTTTATAGGTCCTGTATCTGCTAACTTTAATCCTTTCAAGTATGCTATGAGTGCTGCAGGCGCTTATAATAACGGCTCGCAGACAAAAAGCTATATTACTTATTATACAGGCTGGCCCTATAATCTTAAGATAGAGTATGCTGCAAACAATGAAAGTAAGCTGAAAGACTTTCCTGCGTTAAGTGAATTGTCAACTTATGCTGCCTCAGGCACTCCACTTGATTATTACTACAATTTTATTGAGGGCAATAAGCAGTATGCTGAGGCATTGAAGACTGCAAAGGGGAAATATGACGCGAATGGGTTGGACGGATTAACGCCCAATGAGCAGACAGCCATTAACGCCGCGTTAAATGTTACGATTCCTGATGGGATTACGTCTATTGAAGATGGATTGTTCTACAATAAAGGTGTATTTAATCAGAAAGAAATGACAGTCACTGCTTACAGCAGTCTGAAAGAGATTAAAAGCGGCACCTATGAGAATGAAAAGCTTAAACCGGGAACGGGAACCTTTGCAGGATGTGAATATTTGAAAGGCATCAATCTGTGGCCTGGAAGCGGTGTGGCCGGTACAGTGATAGGCGATTCCGCATTTGAAAACTGTACAAGACTTGAGCAGGCTTCCATTGACGACAATAGCCAGCTGGGAGTATGTCCTTTTTACGGATGTGATAAACTGACGAATGTGAATTTCGGGAGTAATCCTACCCATTATATTTGTAAGGATTCCATTATTTATGCTGCGGACAATGATGGTAATTTAACGGTGATTCTGGAATGCCTTGGAGGGAAGACAGGATATATTGAGCCGGGGGATCTGGAGGGAGTCACTGCACTGCGGAATGGGGCCTTTAAAGGAAGCAATGTGGAACAGATAGATTTGGCCAAGACCACAGTGACCACTATTCCGCCCGAAACTTTTGCGGATACGCCGGGACTTCGCAGACTGCTGTTTCCTTCCACGCTTACAACGATTGGACAAAATGCTTTTAAGGGCAGCGCAGTAAACTATATTTTCGCGTCTAATGCATCCAACAGCTTAGTGCCTGCGTTTATTGATATGACAGCCTTTGACGGACTGGTGAAGCCGGATGGCAGTGAGCGGACAGACTACAGCGAAGTGACTTGGGTGTGTGAGGAAGGGACCAAGGGAGAAGAAATAGGTGTCAATAAGCGGTTTACGATTAAGCATGCGGCGGGAGATGCCATATGGACCGTTACATTCTGGGACTGGAACAGTGACAGGGGACAGAATGTGGAAGTGAGCAGCGCAAGCGTTGAAACCGGAGATTATGTTCTTGACCTCCCGGAGCCTGCCGGCAGAGACGGCATGGTATTTCAGGGGTGGAAAGTTCGGGGGAGCGGAGACGATTTCACTAACAGATATCCTGTAACTCAGGATATGGATGTGGAGGCAAGCTATGGGGTTGCTCCGCCCGACTATGGCAAAGTGGTGGTAAGTTTTCTGGACTATGACGGGACCTTGATAAAGAAAGTGTCTGTGGAGCCTGGAACGGACATGACAACGCATGAGGAATACAAAGATTTGATACCATCTCCCAAAAGAGAGGGCTTTGAGTTTATTGGATGGGATCGCCCCCTTACAAATATTACGGCTAATTTAGAGGTGATGGCACAGTACGATCCATTGGTGGAGGGGCAGTGCCTAGTGCGTTACTTGGTAGACGGAACTGTGTTTCACCAGATGAGGGTAATGGCTGGAGATCAGGCAGCATCCATTGTACCGCCAACTGTTGCAGGGAAAGTCTTTGATCGTTGGATGCCTGCGCTGGGTGTTGTCACAAAGGACACGGACTATTATGCGATTTTTAAAGATGACAATGGTAACCAGGGAGGAAACTCAGGAAGCGGAAATAATCCGGGTGGACCCGACGGCCCGGCCGAGGGCCAGCATACCTTACAGGTGCAAGGCGGAAGCGGTTCCGGATATTATGCAAAGGACGAGCAGATCGTCATAACGGCCAATCCCCCCGCCGATGGCATGGAATTCAGCGGCTGGGATGTGAGTCCTGCGGATACAGTCATCGTAGACAAGACCCGCGCTACTACGATAATCACTATGCCGGATAAAGATGTGGCAGTCATAGCGAATTATAAGGCCAAGAACGGCGTCACCGGAAGCGGCAATACCGGCAGCGGCAACGGAGTCCGCCATACCCTCCAGGTCCGCGGCGGCAGCGGTTCCGGCTACTATGCGGCAGGCGAGCAGATTATCATTACGGCGGATGAGCCTGCAAGAGGGCAGGTCTTCAGCGGCTGGACAGTGAGTCCTGCCAACACGGTAGTGACGGACAAAACTCTTTCAGCGATTATCATTACCATGCCCAACAATGACGTGGCGCTTATCGCAAACTACAAGGCCAGGTCAACCAGCGGTACCACAGTGACCGGCAGCAGTTCCAATACGAACTCAAACCGTCCCGGCACAAGCATAGGGACAGTGGGCGGCGGTACAACCGTAGTCATTGATAAGAACGGCCTGTCCAATACAGGCGTGGTCTCCGCCACGGTGAACGGCTCTTCCGATAACTTTACGATTAAGATCACGGAGAGTACAAGCGCAACGGAAGCCGTCCTGAGGGCATTGCAGGCTGAGTATGGAAACCTTGACAATCTCAAATATTTCCCCATGGATATCTCGCTCTATGATTCCACAGGGAATACAAAGATAACGGATACCACGGGGCTGTCGGTGAGCATTACACTGCCGCTGCCGGATTCGCTGATCACCTATGCGGGTAACAATAAGGTGGCCGGCGTGGTGAATGACAGGCTGGATAAGCTGACGCCCAGGTTTACTACCATTAACGGCGTGCCTTGCATCACCTTTACCGCAGAGCATTTTTCACCTTATGTGATTTATGTGGATCTCACGAATCTGTCGGATGGTACGATTTCCGACAATACGCCTACCACGGGAGACGGTATCCATCCTAAGTGGTTCCTGTCCATTGGCCTGGCCTGCCTGTCGTTCGTCATGTTTATGATAAAGGATAACAAGGGCGGTTCGCGGAATAAGGGCGCTTCCAGGAAGCAGAAAGTGGCAGTGAAAGTAAGGAACTAACGTCGAAAGGAAAACATATGAGAGGGAAAAAGCGTCTTTTAGGTGCTTTGCTGACAGCAGCGGCACTGATAATCATGCAGGTTCCTGGATTGGAAGCAGATGCGTCAACATCTGCTTCCGGTTTTCAAATGGATGGAAGTACGCTGACCAGGTATCGGGGCACGGAGAAGAATGTATCGATTCCTGCTACGGTGCAGACCATCGGTCAGGGTGCTTTCGAGGACAATCTGAATATTGAGCTGGTGGTGGTACCGAATTCCGTGAAGCGGATTGAGGCATATGCTTTCTGGGGCTGTGACAATCTGGATACGGTGGTATTGGGAAAAGGCCTCAGCGAGGTGGGCGAATACGCCTTTACCAACTGTACGGGTCTGGAGCAGATAGCGATCCCCTCTACGGCGACTTCCATAGGATCGGAAGCTTTCAAAGACTGTGTCAATCTGAAAGACATTACGATTCCGCCGGAGACCGTAAATATTGCGGAATCAGCTTTTGACGGCTGCTATCAGCTTACTATCCATTATGAAGAGGGAAGCGCCGCTGAGGAGTATGCGAAAGCGTTCTATGAGCGGCAAAAAGAAATGCCGGGATATGTGGAAAGTACGCCTGCGCCTGTTCCTCCTGAGAAGACAGACCCCATTGCCACGCCTGCCCCGGAGGAGACGCCGGTGCCGACCCAGGCTCCGGCGGAAGAGGGTACTTTGCTGGGAACTACCCATATCGTGGGGAACAGGGCAGTGCTCTTTATGGACAGTATGAAGATGCAGGTATTCGGCGGAGGGGGAAATCAGAATACTTCAGGAGAGGCGGGAGAAGCTGTACCTGGAAGCGGCGGGACACAGGAGCCTGTGCAGGGCGGTTCCGGTGCGGACAGTAAAATTCCAAAGTATCGGATTGTAGACGGAAAAGCAGTGGCGGATCAGGCATATTACCGCAACGGAAATCTAAGTGATGTGGCTTTGCCGGACGGAATTTTGGAGATAGGGGAATTTGCCTTTGCCAGAAGCTCCCTGACCTCTGTCGAAATACCGCAGGGGACAGAAGTTATTTCCTACGGCGCCTTTTATCATTGCGGCCAGTTGGCCGAAGTGGAGCTGCCGGACAGCGTTATGTGTGTAGAGCCCAAAGCATTCGAGCATACCCTGTGGATGGACGGCTTTCTGGCCGGCGGAAGCTCCGGGGAGGGAGAGGGCAGCGCCGAGACAGGAGATTTTTTAATAACGGGCGGTGTCCTGGCGGCATACAGAGGGAACTCTTCTGTGGTGACGGTTCCGGAGGGCGTGCGTGTGATTGCCGGAGAAGTATTCAGGGATCATGAGGAAATTGAGCGCGTGGAACTGCCGGACAGCTTGCTGGTGGCCGGTGAGGGCGCGTTTGAGGGATGCACAAATTTAAAGGAGATCGTCCTTGGAGATAATGTATCGGAAATAAAGGACAGGGCTTTCCTGGGCAATGCCATGACCGAAATCACACTTCCTGCGTCTGTGAAGAAAATAGGGCTTCAGGCTTTCGGGAATACCGTACTTGCTTATGAAAACGGGGAAGCAGAGTATACTTATGAGACTTCAGCCACGAGGCTTGCCAATGAATCTTACCGTGTGTATGACGGGACGGAAGAGGGAGAGCCGGGCGTAACGGTGCAAGGCCTGGACGGGGCAGCGGCCACATTGTCGGAAGCTGCCAGAAGCTATGTTCTGACTGTGGAGATGCCGGAGGACGTAAGCAGGATGGAAAGTGCTTATCAGCGTGTTTTCCGGAGCGGCATTCCGGAGAACATGGTCATTTACGACTTGACCCTGACGGACGCAAGCGGGATTCCGCTGACCAAGCTGGGAAGTCAGGCTCTTGAGCTGGAGCTGCCCGTACCGGAGGCTTTGCGCGGACACGAGCTCCGGGCAGCGGTGCTGGATCGAAACGGCCAGATGAAATCAGTGGCCGCGGAAAGGACTGCATTGGATGACGGAGATGTCTTGTATATTGATCTGGACTATGTGTCTATGATTGGGATTTGGAGTACAGATTAGGGAAGAAATATCAGTTTTGCCGAAAGGGGCTGTCGGCCGGGAATGCTATCCTGCCACAGTCCTTTTTCTTGTACAGAAAATCTCAAATTGATGAAAATCTGGTAGAAAGAGGTTCCTTTATGTGCTACAATGAAAGTAAATTTGAATAACTCTTAGATAGTATCTATGGCAGAGTAATGCAGGAAGGATAGCCGGATGAGCAGTGGGAAAAGCCGAACCAGGCTGGATAACGAAATTGAAAACGAGCAATTATATAGTGAGAATGGGGATGGTGTAATTACAGAACCATTTAATCCGAAAGATGTGGATATCATTTCACAGCCAATGGTTATTGCGAATATAGTTGAAGAGCTGAAAGAGGGCGGTAATATCATTCTGGATCCGGATTTTCAGAGAATTCCGGATTTGTGGGACGATCAAAAGCAGAGCAGACTAATCGAATCGTTGATTATCAAAATCCCTTTACCTACATTTTATTTTGATGCCGGTGATAACGAAAACCTGATTGTTGTAGACGGTCTGCAGAGATTATATGCGATTAAAAGATTTATGGCGCTGGAAAAGGGTGATCCTAAGCGTCTTTTGCTGACTGGATTGGAGTATTTGACAGAGTACAATGGATATTCCTTTGAAGAGCTACCGTCTAATATACAGAAGCGCATAAAGGCGCATGTGATAACAGCATATATTATCAGACCTGGAACTCCCGATAAGGTGAGAACCAGTATTTTTACAAGAATAAATACGGGAGGATTGACATTAGAGCCGGCAGAGATAAAAAATTCTGTATACAGAGGGCAGGCGGCTGATTTGCTGAAAGAATTGGCGCATTCCAATGCATTTATTCATGCAACCAGAGGAAAGATAGACACTTCAAGAATGATGGACTGCGAATTTGTTAATCGCTTCATGGCATTCTTTTTATTGGGGGTAGATTTGTATGCGGGCAATTTGGAGGATTTTTTGAATGATGCTATGATCAGGCTGCAAAAAGAAACAAGTGATACTTTGGAAAAATGCCGTAAAGACTTTTTAAAAGCAATGACATATGCATATCGGATTTTTGGAGATACGGCATTTCGGAAGTTGAATGTCAATGGCAGATATGGGAGAATAAATAAGCCTCTTTATGATGCGGTATCAGTTAACCTGGCAATACTAAGCGAAGAGAACTGTGAAATATTAGTAAAGAAAAAAGAGCAGTTGCTTTGGAGGTATACGGAGCTGTTAAAGGACACCGGATTTCAGGATATCATTACGAATGGAACGGCAAAAGTTCCGAATGTACTAAGCAGACATAGTAAAATCTATGAATTATTTCAAGGAGTGTTGGCAGATGATTCACTATATGCAGATAGAAAATTTTAAATCTTTAAAGAAAATATCTTTACCACTACAAAATCTGAACCTGTTTTTTGGGATGAATGGAACGGGAAAATCTTCTGTGATTCAGGCCTTATTGCTGCTGCGACAGAGCTTTTGGGAGAATTGGGAGTCCGGTTTGGAGTATTTGCATACCAATGGCGAGCTGATTAAGCTCGGTACAGGGAAAGATATTTTTTGTCAGAGCGGAGAGGGTGACAAGATCAGATTTTATTTGCAATTTGACAATAAAGAAAAGTACGACTTTCATTATGTGTATGATATATTTGATTTTGACAGTGACCAGTTAGAGCGAGTAGAAGAGAACTGTGAGAACTATTCAACAGCGTTGTTTAGCGATAAATTTTCGTATCTCGGGGCAGAGCATCTGGGCCCAAAGAAGCAGTATAGCACTGAAAACTGGAAGAAGAACGGACCGGTAAAACTGGGAGTGACAGGAGAATATGTGGTTCCGTTCCTGGCGACAGAGGGAACAAAAATAAAAGTCTCGTCTCCCATGTGCCATCCCAAGGGAAAGACAAATTGCTTGATTGATCAGGTGACAGCGTGGATGGGAGAAATATCACCAGGGATAAAGCTGGATGCACAGCTGCTTCCCTTAATAGAAAAGGCAAAGCTGGAAATCAGCTATAGTGGAGAACGGTTGGTTTCAGAGCCTTTTTTGCCGGTGAATGTTGGCTTTGGAATACCATATGTGCTGCCCTTAGTAGTAGAATTGCTTGTTTCTGATAAAGACGGACTTCTGCTGATTGAGAACCCGGAGTCCCACCTGCATCCAAAGGGACAGACAATGATAGCACAGTTGATTTCATTGGCTGCAGAAAACGGGTGTCAGATTATCTGTGAATCTCACAGTGACCATGTGATAAATGGGGTAAGGGTTGCGGCAAAAAAAGGTTTGATCTGCAATTATAATATTGGAGTCGTATATTTTTCCAAAAATGAAAATCAGGAGACAAGGGTCAACTCCATTTCTGTTGATAGAAATGGTAATTTAAGCGATTATCCGCCAGGACTATTGGATGAATGGGGAATTTTAATGACAGAGCTGATATGACAGGGGAGGAAAATTGGAGTTATATTTCAATGAATTGTCAATTAAAGATAAGGGTGACATTAGTTATGACGCCTTAAGGGATATTGTCAATATATACAGAGAACTATTAAAGTATAATATTAGGACATGCAGAATTGCTGCTGACGACAATACCAAATTATTTCAGATGATTGGTAATGTACCTGATTCTATGAATGTAAGGAATTTCTACTTTTCATTTTTCAGATCGCCATATGAATCAGAAGCTGTGGAAGAAAGTCAGGATAGCTATTTTGAGTATAGTTGGACTTACAATAATGAGGAATGTATCGGTTTTGCACTGGCTTTTTTACTGAACTCAGCAAGCCTTAGTATTCATTATGGAGACTTCGACACTCCGTATATTGAAATTTGCAGGGATGCAGATTCAACGAGAGTTCGGAATATATGTAAGGAGGAGCATGTGGCTCTGCATGTTCCACAGATTCTAAATATAGAAAGGACTGAGCCATTAAAGAGTGACTTGCAGATTTCGGATAAAAAAATAATTTTAAGAAATGACCATGGAATGGATGTGTTGGAGGCTTTTTCCAAAAGGTTAATCCGTTCTCCTTATTTAATCGGGATAATAAATTCATTGCCATATAATCCATATGAGCGTAAGTTTATAAAAAGAATTAGGGAAAATGGGCTGATTGAGATTGTTTTACCCTGGACGGACGAAGGCTATGGGCTTATTGCCAAAACCACGGGAAGAACCATTGCGGAAACGAAAAAGATAGCAGAAATCATTGAGGAAGAATTTGGATACATATAAGAGTACAAAGAGCAAGGTAACATGAAAATGATATTTTCCAATAAAGATCTGAAAAAGCTGATTATTCCGCTGATCTTGGAACAGGCTCTTGCCATTACTGTGGGCATGGCGGACACGATGATGATTTCCTCTGTGGGGGAGGCCGCGGTTTCCGGGGTCTCTTTGGTGGATATGTTCAATAATCTCATCGTCAGTGTGCTGGCGGCTTTGGCTACCGGCGGCGCTGTGGTCACCAGCCAGTTTATCGGGGCGTCCAAACGGGAGGAGGCCTGCCGCTCCGCGAAGCAGCTGCTGTGGGTGGACGGGCTTATTACGGTGGGCATTTCGCTTTTGGTGATAGTCGGACACAGAGGAATTCTGAATTTGTTTTTTGGCAGGATAGAGGAGGATGTTATGAGCAACGCCATTCTCTATCTGATCATCTCAGCGGTGTCATTCCCTTTCCTGGCTATTTATAATGCCTGCGCGGCGCTGTTTCGGTCTATGGGGAATTCCAGGATCACCCTGAAAGTATCCATTTTGATGAACATCTTAAATGTGGGCGGAAACGCTGTCTGCGTATTCGGACTGAAAATGGGGGTGGCGGGGGTGGCTGTGCCATCGCTGGTCTCCAGGGCAGTTGCCGCGCTTTGCCTTTATATCCTGTTGAAAAATCCGGACAGCCTGATTCATCTGAACAAAGACCGCTTCCTGTTTGACGGGAAAATGATTAAAAAGATACTTTATATCGGAATTCCCAGCGGCATTGAAAACGGCATTTTCCAGCTTGGGCGTGTGGTTGTGGTGAGCATCATTGCGGGCTTTGGCACGGCACAGATTGCGGCCAACGGTGTGGCGAACAGCTTGGACAGCATGGGCTGCATTATAGGGCAGGGCATGAACCTCGCCATGATTACCGTGATCGGTCAATGCGTGGGCGCGGGAGATTTGGCCCAGGTTAAGCATTATACAAAAAAACTTCTGCTGATTACATATACCGCTACGGCAGTGACGAACACGTTGATTTTGCTCTTCCTGCGGCCCATTCTGGGACTCTACGGCCTCGGGGCGGAGGCCACGGAACTGGCCTATATCCTTGTAATGATTCACGACGGCATGGCAATGCTGCTCTGGCCGGCGTCCTTTGTGCTGCCGAATATGCTCCGGGCCTGCAATGACGTAAGGTATACCATGACCGTCGCGATTTTCTCCATGGTTACGTTCCGGATAGGCTTAAGCCTGGTATTTGGCGTCTCCATGGAAATGGGGGCTGTGGGCGTATGGATCGCCATGGTGGTGGACTGGGTTTTCCGGGTTATCTGTTTTGCGGGCCGATATCTTCGGGGGACCTGGAGGAAGTATTGTAATTTGTGACCCTTTGGGTTTAACCGGAAATGATTTCCCACAGGGACTCAGAAAAAGCGCATCTGTTCATACTCTGTACTGCGCTCCAGCGGTGGAGGGACTTGCCTCAGGAGGCTGTCGGTTCTGCCCGCATCCAGGATCCAGTCCACGGCCTCAGTGTCTGACAGGACCAGGGGCATGCGGTCATGGACAGGTTTCATGGAGCCGTTGGCCTCCGTGGTCAGGATGACGAAATGCTCTCCGTCCTTATACTGCCTGCAGCAGCCTGCCAAAAACAGAACGCCGCCATTCTCTTTTCGGAAAGTGTACTTGGACTTGGCGCGGTCCCATTCGTAGAAAGCAGCGGCAGGAACCACAATACGCCTGTGGCGGATGCCGTCCCGAAACAAGGGCTTTTGCGCGGCAGACTCGCACCTGGCATTGAATACAAGCCCTTTTCCCTGGTCCGGCTGCAGGGGGAAGCCCCAGCGGAGCCAGGCACAGGTTATCCTGCCGTCTGCGGGCAGGAGGATGGGGGCTTCGTCGGAGGGATAGACGTCCGTTTCGCTGATTCTCAGCAGAGCTGCAGCGGATTCCCTGCGCAGCTTCTCATCGGCCTGCCGGATTAGGGTTTCAATTTGTCTTGCTGTTTCATCGTTTATATGGTAGCGTCCGCACATGTGAGGGGCCTTCTTTCTTTTTTGATGGGGTTTCTATTATTATACCCGGATTTTGGAGTGTTGCAATGGGCAGGGAGGCAATCCCTCCATTTTTTTGCAGAAAAGCATTGACATAGACTGTACAATTGTATACAATAATACGAGCACTGAATTCTGCGAAAGAAGGGATGGATATGAGAGATAACGAGATGTTCCAGAACCGCCCCATCACCATGAACCACCACAACAACCTGTTGGAGATAGAGGAGCATATGTACATTCTGGATGATGTGCAGAAGCCCAATGTATTCCGGAATATGTTCCCCTATTCGGAGATACCCAAGATCCCGTTTAACGACAGGATTGTTCCCCATAACATGCCCAGAGAGATCTGGATCACGGACACAACGTTTCGGGACGGCCAGCAGTCCAGGGCGCCCTACACCACGGAGCAGATCGTGACCATATATGACTATCTGCATAGGTTAGGCGGACCTAACGGCATGATCCGGGCCAGCGAATTCTTTCTGTACAGCAAAAAAGACAGAGACGCCGTGTATAAATGTATGGAGAGGGGGTATCAGTTCCCGGAGGTCACCAGCTGGATCAGAGCCAGCAAGGAGGACTTTAAGCTGGTGAAAGAGATCGGCATGAAAGAGACGGGCATTCTGGTCAGCTGCTCCGATTACCATATCTTCTTAAAATTAAAGATGACCAGGCGGCAGGCCATGGATCATTACCTGAGTGTGATCAGGGCATGTCTGGAGGAGGGGATCAGCCCCAGATGCCATCTGGAGGACATCACCAGGGCGGATATCTACGGCTATGTGGTGCCGTTTTGTCTGGAGCTGATGAAGCTCATGGAGGAGTATGGGATTCCCATCAAGATCCGTGCCTGCGATACCATGGGATACGGGGTCAATTATCCCGGTGCGGTCATTCCCAGAAGCGTCCAGGGTATCATTTACGCCATACATACTCATGCCGGGGTGCCTCACGGGCTCATCGAGTGGCATGGTCACAATGATTTCTATAAGGCAGTGTCCAATTCCACCACAGCCTGGCTCTACGGCTGCTCCGGCATCAATACCTCGCTGTTCGGCATCGGGGAGCGCACGGGAAACACGCCTCTGGAGGCTATGGTGTTCGAGTATGCCCAGCTGAAAGGGGATTTGGGCGGCATGGACACCACGGTGATCACGGAGCTGGCGGAGTATTATGAGAGAGAAATCGGATATCAGATTCCTCCCAGGACGCCTTTTGTGGGAAAGAATTTCAATGTGACCCGGGCTGGCATTCACGCGGACGGCTTGCTGAAGAATGAGGAAATCTATAACATCTTCGACACGGAAAAATTCCTTAACAGGCCGGTGCTCTGCGCCGTGTCCAACACTTCGGGGCTGGCGGGCATCGCCCACTGGCTGAACGCCTATTATAAGCTGAAAGATGAGGAACAGATCGGCAAGAATGACCGGCTGGTGGCAGAGATCAAAAAGTGGGTGGACGAGGAGTACGCCGGCGGGCGCGTCACGGTGATGACTGACGAGGAAATCGTGGCATGCGTGGACCGTATCTGCAGGGAGAAGCATCTGACCCTGGGGCAGAGGTCGGAAGAGAAATAAAAGGATTTGGAGCATTTCAGGGAGGTTGGAGAAAAAGGAAATGGGCAGTTATGATGTAAAGCAGGAGGTCACTGACAAGTACTCCCTGCGGGGCCGCGTATTCAACAAGCTGCGGGCGGATATCCTCAGCGGGAAATACGCGGAACATGAAGAACTGAAAGAGATGGCGATAGGAGACGAGATGGGCGTCAGCCGTACGCCGGTGCGGGAGGCGTTCAGACAGCTGGAGCTGGAGGGCCTGATTCAAATCATCCCCAATAAAGGCGCTTATGTCACGGGGATCACGCAAAAGGATGTGAAAGACATATACATGATCCGTTCCCGTCTGGAGGGGTTGTGCGCACGCTGGGCCACGGAGCACATCACAAAGGAACAGATGGACGAGATGGAGGAGAATGTATACCTGGCAGAGTTTCATGCGGGAAAAGGGCATCTGGAACAGCTGGCAGAGCTGGATAATCGTTTCCATGATATCATGTACGAGGCATGTAACAGCAAGATACTGGAACATCAGCTCAAGGATTTCCACAGCTATGTGCTGCGGGTGCGCAAGAAGACTCTGGCCAATGCCAACCGCGGACCCAAGTCCAACGAGGAGCACAAAGAGATCATGGAGGCCATCAAGGCCGGGAACGGTGCTCTGGCAGAGCAGCTGGCCCATCAGCACATGATAAACGCTTACGAGAACATGGTCAGGAACGGACTCCATGAGGCTTACGCCTGAGAAGAACCGAGGCGACTTTAACTCAGAACGATTTTAATCAGGAGGTTTTATATGAAGAAGATAGAAATGACGACTCCCCTAGTGGAGATGGACGGCGACGAAATGACAAGGATCCTCTGGCAGATGATAAAGGATGAGCTGCTGCTTCCCTATATCAATCTCAAGACAGAGTACTATGACCTGGGTCTGGAGCACCGCAATGCCACGAATGACCAGGTTACGGTGGACTCCGCCAATGCCACGCTGAAGTACGGCGTGGCCGTAAAGTGCGCCACTATCACCCCCAATGGGGCCAGGATGAAAGAATATGACCTGAAAGAGATGTGGAAGAGTCCCAACGGCACCATCCGCGCTATTTTGGACGGAACCGTATTCCGGGCGCCCATATTGGTAAAAGGAATCGTGCCCTATGTGAAGAACTGGACCAAGCCTATCACCATTGCCCGCCATGCCTATGGAGATGTGTACAAAAATACGGAGATTAAGGTGCCGGGGCCCGGAAAGGCTGAGCTGGTGTTCACGGCGGCGGACGGAACCGAGACCAGGGAGCTGATCCATGATTTTACCGGGGCGGGTATCCTCCAGGGCATCCACAATACGGAAAAATCCATTGGCAGCTTTGCCAGAGCCTGCTTCGCCTATGCTGTGGACACAAAGCAGGATCTGTGGTTTTCCACCAAAGACACTATTTCCAAGAAATATGATCATACATTCAAGGATATCTTCCAGGAGATCTACGAGACGGAGTACAAGGAGAAATTCCAGGCCCTTGGCATCGAATACTTCTATACACTGATAGATGACGCGGTGGCCAGGGTGATCCGCTCCCAGGGCGGCTTTATCTGGGCCTGTAAGAATTATGACGGAGATGTCATGTCCGATATGGTGGCCACGGCCTATGGGGATCTGTCCATGATGACCTCCGTGCTGGTATCGCCAAGCGGCGTCTATGAGTATGAGGCGGCCCACGGCACCGTGCAGCGCCATTATTACAAGCATCTCAAGGGCGAGGAGACCTCCACCAATTCCATCGCCACTATCTTCGCCTGGACCGGGGCCCTGCGCAAGCGCGGGGAGCTGGACGGCAACGAGGAACTTGCGGCTTTTGCAGACAAGCTGGAACGCGCCTGCATCAGAACCGTGGAAGAGGGCAGGATGACCAAGAGCCTGTCGCTGATCTCCACCTGTGAGAATCCTGTCATTCTGAACAGTCTTGACTTTATTAAGGCCATCCGGGAGACATTGGACAGGATGTGAAATATATTAAGCGCCAGGTGCAGAGCGTTGCGCCCGGCGCTTAGCAATCTTCATTTGGCGCATACTTTCTGTACATTCAACAGCCCCCAGCCCTGCCGGTTCCAGGCGAGGCCCAGGTCTGTGGCGGAATACTGCAGCCTCTGCTTACAGCTCTCGTTCGTCATCCGGGGATCGCTCTGGAATGCCAGCGCGGCGGCTCCGGCTACCATGGGCGTGGCCATGGAAGTGCCGCTCTTGGCCGTGTAGGGCCTGCCATATCCTTTCCGAAAGAACAGGTTACAGGAATAAATATCCGTTCCCGGCGCCACCAGATCCGGCTTGCGCACCGGGCTTCCCGGGATGCCTCGGCCGGAATACCGTTCACAGCTTCTGGGATTCCCCCGGGAAAAGCTGCCGTCATAGCAGCCCACTGTCACTACGCATTTGCCGCCCACCGCGGAAATGCTGCCCTCCTTTGGCCCCTTATTTCCGGCGGCACATACGACCAGGATGCCCCTGTACCACAGATCTTCTATCTTCTTCTGCAGAAGCCATTCTTTCTCCCATTCCCGGAGATTTCCGATCCCCACAGAGATATTTACGATTTTGATATCATATTCCCGCTGCAGAGCCAGCACCCAGTCCAGCCCCTCCAGCATAGCCTGTGTGGTGCCGTCGCCGTTTTCGTCCAGTATCTTCCCAACCACCAGCCGCACTCCCGGCGCAATTCCGCGCAGACGCCCCCCGGAAAGCGCGCCGTTTCCGCACAGGATGCCGCATACATGGGTGCCGTGTCCGCTGTCATCATAGATATCCTTTCGATGTCCCACGAAGTCCCGAAAGCAAACCGCTCTGCCCTGCAGATCGGGATGGAAGCCCATTCCGGTGTCCAGGACAGCCACTGTCACCCCCCTGCCGTCTATTTCCCGGGGAAGTTCTCCCGCCACCATTTTCCTCGCTCGCTGCATAATTCAAAAAGTCCTGGCATATACTTTTATCTATTGTATGTCGGGGCCTTGGAATCTGTTCGCTTTCACACTTGTCTGCAAAATCCGCGCAGTCCGAACAGGCGCCCTTGCTTATTCGGCAAGACCATTCCGAAGAAAAAGGATTTGCGCGAAAGGGAAAATTGTTGTAAAATAAGACTGACAAATTCAAATTTTCAGAGAACGAGAAAAGAGGATACGGATGGAAGAGAACGGGTACCTCCATGTGGATGGAGAGATATTAAAAGAGATTGACGAAAAAATGCCGCCCGAGGAGGAACTGTCTGATCTGGCGGAATTCTTTAAGGTGTTCGGCGACAGCACGCGGCTGAAGATTCTGTATGTGCTGTTAAGCGCGGAGATGTGCGTGTACGACATTGCGGCAGTGCTGGGGATGTCCCAGTCGGCGATTTCTCACCAGCTGCGGGTGCTCAAGCAGATGGACCTGGTGAAAAATCGCCGGGAGGGCAAGACCATATTCTATTCCCTGGCCGATTCTCATATCGTAACCATTCTCAGTCAGGGGCTGGATCATATCGAGGAATGAGCCGGGGGTGTTATTTTTCTGCAGCAGCATCTTTGGCCGCCTGGAACACATCATAGCCGCTGCTTCCTAAAGGCGAGTGGTAAATGGTGTAGTCATCCCTGAATTCCTGGAAATATACATACCGCGAGGTCATGTTGATATTGTGATAGACGCCGGCGGCAATGACCGTGGGATTGCTGCCGTCCGTGCCCATGCATTTTAAGGCAGCGTCTGTTCCGTTGGTCTGGTAGTATATATAGCCGCTGCCTACATTGAAGCATTCCACCCGGTCCTGGGTCAGCACTTCGACTGCATTTTCGGAGCGGGAGTAGCGGCAAAGTCTGTAATTCTCCGCTACATCCATGTAGTAGAAATAATCTCCGTCCAGCACGGGATTCCATAGATTGCCCTGCCAGATTTCCCGGGGCGCGTCCGTTGAGGTGTCCAGGGCATGGAGGAAGTGGTTGCCCTGGGTGCCGTTGTAATAGATGATGCCGTTTTCCGCACAGGCAGGGTTGATCAGATAATCAGCCAGCTTTACCTCGTCGGAGTTGTCGATCTTCATCTTGGAAAAAGACAGATCGTCATTGGCGGCAGTGAGGAAGTACAGATAATTATTCACCAGCTGTGCGGTTACCACTACCTTGGTGGTCAGGGAAGAAGCATTGCTGCCGTTTAATCGGCAGCGCTGGAAAGTCCTCAGGCCCAGAGCCCCGGAGAAGCCGGATTCCTCATAGGAGATGCCTGTGTGGTAATAATATAAGTATTTGCCGCCGGCCAGGATATTGCGCACTTCCAGGGAATTGAGTCTTTTGAACTCGGTCTCGTCCGGATTCATGGCAAACAGTCCGCCGCCGGGAAATGAATTCAGGAAATAGACAGTGCCGTCGTATTCGCAGAAGCGTCCGTCGTTGTTCAGGTTGCCGGCAGTATTGCCCACGGTACCATCAGGGTTCATGACTACCCTCTGGGTAAGGTAGAGGATGGTTGCGATACCTGCCACCAAAGCGGCGATGATAATGCCGAGTACGATTTTTACGGTTTTTTTCAATCTCATGTGGATACCTCCATGCCTGCCCTGGGCGGGCATTTGTTTTATTCCTTATATTTTACACCCCTTTTTGCTTGCTATCAAGGTTGTTTTGGTATAAGATAGAAAAAAGGTCAAAATAAAGGAGTCGTTTCGCATGGATTTAACAGAGCTGAGAGAGCAGATTGACGGCATAGATGCCCGGATCGTGGAGCTGTTTGAGCGGCGCATGGATATCTGCGCGCAGGTGGCACAGTACAAAATCGGGGCTGGGAAAAATGTCCTTGACAAGAGCAGGGAGGCAGAGAAGCTGGCAAAGGTGCGTTCTCTTGCAAACAGTGAATTTAACGGTTTCTGCATCGCGGAACTGTTCGAGCAGATCATGTCCATGAGCAGGAAGCTTCAGTACCGTCTGCTGATGGAGAGCGGGAGGCTGGAGAAGCTGTCTTTTATCGGGGTGGACGAATTGGACACGAAGAAAGCCCGGGTGGTGTTCCAGGGGGCGGAGGGGGCCTATTCCCAGGCGGCCATGACAGCGTACTTTGGGGACAGCATCGACAGCTTCCATGTGGACAGCTTCCGGGAGGCCATGGATGCCATTGAAGAGGGCAGCGCGGATTTTGCGGTGCTTCCCATTGAGAATTCCACGGCGGGCATTGTCAGCGAGATTTATGATCTGCTCCAGGAGTATGAGAATTACATAGTGGGGGAGCAGATCATTAAGATCGAGCATTGTCTGTTGGGCGTGCCGGGGGCTTCCCTGGAGGATATCCGGACAGTCTATTCCCATCCCCAGTCCCTGATGCAGAGCTCCAGATACCTGGCCCTGCGTGACTGGCGCCAGATCAGCATGCCAAACAACGCCTTTGCGGCGAAAAAAGTGGCGGACGAGCGGGATAAGTCCCAGGCTGCCATTGCAAGCGAGTATGCGGGGGCTGTCTACGGACTGGAGGTGCTGCAGCGCAAGGTGAACCACTCCGGCACCAATTCCACCAGGTTTATCATTGTCAGCGGCCGCAAGATATTTAAAAAAGACGCGAAAAAGATCAGCATCTGCTTCGAGGTGCCTCATGAGAGCGGCTCTCTGTACCATATGCTGTCCCATTTTATCTATAATCGCCTGAACATGACCAAGATTGAGAGCAGGCCCATAGAGGACAGGAACTGGGAGTACCGTTTTTTCATTGATTTTGAGGGGAATCTGGCGGACAGCGCCGTGAAGAACGCCCTGCGGGGGCTTCGGGATGAGGCCAGGAATATGAAAGTCCTGGGGAATTATTAGTGTGCTTGAAAGTGTGGGTCGAGAGGACAAATGAGAGAGAAAGAACTGATCGTATACAGAACATTTCAGGAGGGGGATCTGCTGACGGACATGGCATGGCTGATGTCCCATTATGAGGAGGCCGGTCCGGGAGAGATATCTGCAGAGGGCAGAGCTTGTACTACAGAAGCTGTGAAAGCGCTTTTTTACGACTGTATACACAGGCTCATTGAGCTGGCGGGGACCTATGGGTTCCACGGCAATCTGTGGCACTGCTATCTGGCCAACCTTTTGGTGAACAATGAGAACAGCTACAGCCGGGGATGCGAGATTCGGGGCGGCATAGCGGGAACCATCAACCAGGCGGTGCTGCATGATATTGTGATATTCAAGGAGTTCTATGACTACGATTTCGAACCTATGTGCCAGAAGCTTCATGTGCCGGAATTCGCCATGATACAGCACTATGAGAGCAGCAGCCTGGAGAGCAAAGTCTACAATACCAGAATCTGTGCCCGCATCTGTGAGCTGGCGGCGGACTTCTGCAGGGATAATACGCCGGAGGAGATGAAAGCTACCCTTACCCATTTTTATAAGGAATACGGCGTGGGGAAATTCGGCCTCCATAAATCTTTCCGCATTGTGCAGGAAGAAAGGAGCGGGCAGGACAATTCCGGGGCGGGAACCGGCGCAAGGATTGAGCCGATCCTCAATATCGCCCATGTAAAGCTGGACGACCTGGTGGGATACGAGCTGCAGAAGAAGAAACTGCGGGATAACACAGAGGCTTTTGTCTCTGGAAGAAAGGCCAATAACTGTCTGCTGTTCGGAGATGCGGGCACGGGAAAATCCTCCTGTATCAAGGCTATCGCCAACGAGTATTATGACAGGGGACTTCGCGTCATAGAGGTGTACAAGCATCAGTTCCAGGACCTGAACCAGGTCATCGGTCAGATCAAGAGCCGCAATTACAGATTCATTATTTTTATGGACGATTTAAGCTTCGAGGATTTTGAGATCGAATATAAATATTTAAAGGCGGTTATTGAGGGAGGGCTGGAGAAGAAGCCGGAGAACGTGCTGATCTACGCCACATCCAACCGCCGCCACCTCATCCGGGAGAACTACGGGGACAAGACAGAGGACGGACATCTGCCGGACATTCGTCAGGATATGCATACCAGCGATACCGTGCAGGAGAAGCTGTCCTTAGTGTACCGCTTTGGCGTCACCATCTATTTCGGCGCTCCCGACAAGAAGCAGTTCCGGGAAATCGTGCGGGCGCTGGGGAAGAGATACGGTCTGGAGGTTCCGGAAGAGGAGCTTTTGGCGGAGGCAAACAAATGGGAACTGTCTCACGGAGGGCTCTCCGGCAGGACAGCCCAGCAGTTCATAGATTATATTGCAGGAGCGGTATACAAATAAAGGGGGTGACTTAAGATTGAGTATCAGGACTTTTGCCGCCATTGATGTAGGCAGCTATGAGCTCACGATCAAAATTTTCGAATTCTCCGGCAAAGACAGTATGCGGGAGATCGACAGGGTCAGCAAGCGTCTGGATCTGGGGTCTGACACTTATGCCTCAGGCAAGATCAGCAATGAGAAAATGGACGAGCTGTGCAGGACGCTGAACGATTTCTCGGATATCATGAAAGCCTATAAGGTGGACCACTATAAAGCCTACGGCACCAGCGCCATCCGGGAGATGGAGAATACCATCATTGTGCAGGACCAGATTGCCCAGCGCACAGGAATCAAGGTAGAGATTCTGAGCAATTCTGAGCAGCGTTTTATGGACTACAAGTCCGTCGCATCCAAGGGAGAGAGCTTCCGCAAGATCATTGAGGAGAGGACGGCGATCCTGGACATCGGAGGAGGCAGCATCCAGTTGTCTTTGTTCGACAATGACACGCTGGTGTCAACCCAGAATGTACGGCTGGGAGTGCTGCGGATTCAGGACTATCTGAACCGTTTCTCGGTAAAGAGTACCCAGATGGAGGATGTCATCTACGAGATGGCCATGGCGAGGCTGGATACCTATGAAAAGCTGTATCTGAAAGACAGGGAGATACAGAACCTGATCATTGTGGATGACTATCTCTCGCCCTGGGCCGTGAAAAAAAGCGGCGGGGACAGCGCAAAGGCCATGCTGAACGCAAAGGATTTCGACACGATCTTTGAGGTGCTGCGCAGCCAGAACCAGGTGGAGATCGCGTCGGCTATGGATATTCCCCAGGAGAGAGTGCCGTTAGTGTTCATCAGCGCCGTGCTGATCAAATGCATTGCGGAGCTGATGGGGGTGAAGCTGATCTGGGCGCCGGGGGTGACGCTTTGCGACGGCATAGCCTACGAGTATGCGGAAAAGATCAAGATGTTCCGGGGAGAGCATGATTTTGAGGAAGACATCATTGCCTGCGCTTTCAATATCAGCAAGCGCTATATGGTGAGCAGGAAGCGCTCCGAGACTCTGGACCATATCACTACCACGATCTTTGACAGTATCAGGCGTGTGCACGGACTGGGCAGAAGAGAACGGCTTTATCTGCGGCTTGCCGCCATTCTCCATGACTGCGGGAAGTACATAAGCCTGGTGAGTACGGGAGAGACCTCCTATCAGATCATCATGGCTACGGAGATTATCGGCCTGTCCCACCAGGAGCGGGAGATTGTGGCAAACGTGGTGCGGTTTAATCACAGCAGATTCGTTTATGACGTGCAGCGCATCGGAAGCCTGGAACGGGAAGCTTTCCTGATAGTGGCAAAGCTGACGGCGATCCTGCGCCTGGCCAGCTGTCTGGACAGAAGCCATAAGCAGAAGCTGAAAGGTTTGAAAGCAGCTCTTAAGGACGGAAAACTGATTCTGACCGTGGATACCCAGGAGGACATCATTCTGGAGAAAGGCTTCGTGGAGGTGAACGCGGAATTCTTTCAGGAAGTGTTCAGCGTGGAGCCGGTGCTGAAGCAGAGAAAAATATTTTGAAACTAGGGGAAGACTATGGGAGAAATTGATTTTTATAATCCGGAATATTATACAAACAGGGAATTGAGCTGGATTCTGTTCGATCACAGAGTGTTGAACGAGGCCAGGGACAAATCCATTCTTTTATTTGAGCGCCTGAAATTTTTAAGCATTACCGCCTCCAATCTGGACGAGTTTTTCATGATCCGCGTGGCCTCTCTGTGGGATATGGTCCATGCCAGGTATCAGAAGCCCGACATAGCGGGGCTGACACCCAAGGAGCAGCTGGACCGCCTGAGCGTGGCCATCCATGAGCTGGTGGATCTGCAGTATTCCACCTATAACCGCTCTCTGGTGCCGAAGCTAAAGGCGAACGGCCTTGTGATCGTGGGCAGACACGAGGAGCTCACCAAGAAAGAAAGAGTTTTCGTGGACAAATACTTTGAGGAGAATGTGTATCCGGTGCTGACCCCTATGGCAGTGGATTCCTCCAGGCCTTTTCCGCTGATCAGGAACAAGACCCTGAACATCGCGGCCCTGGTGCGCAAGAAAGAGATCGGCGAGGAGCTGGAATTTGCCACGGTACAGGTCCCCGGCGTCCTTTCCCGCGTGGTGGAACTGCCGGCTGAGGGGAAAGCGCGCAAGATTATCTTCCTGGAGGAGATCATTGAGCGCAACATGCATAAGCTGTTCCTGAATTATGATATAGTGTGCGCATATCCGTTTAGAATCATGCGCAATGCCGATCTTACTATCGAGGAGGACGAGGCGGCCGATCTGCTGAAAGAAATCGAAAAGCAGCTGAAAAAAAGACAGTGGGGGGAGGCTATCCGGCTGGAGGTGGCGGCCCGCTGCGACAAGAGGCTGCTGCGGATCCTGGAGGAGGAGCTCCGTATCGAGGAGGAGAATCTCTACGTGATTGACGGACCGCTGGATTTGACCGTGCTGATGAAGATATACGGATTGGAGGGCTTTGATTCTTTAAAGAGTCCGAAATATACGCCCCAGCCCGTGCCTCAGCTGCCGGCCGGCTGTAATCTCTTCGATGAGATACGAAAAGGAGATGTCCTGCTGCATCATCCGTACCAGACCTTTGAACCTGTGGTGGACTTCATCCGCCAGGCCGCAAAGGACCCGGAGGTGCTGGCCATCAAGCAGACCCTGTACCGGGTCAGCGGCAATTCGCCTATTATCGCGGCGTTAGCGCTGGCCGCGGAGAACGGCAAGCAGGTGTCCGTGCTGGTGGAGCTGAAAGCCAGGTTCGATGAGGAGAACAATATCGTCTGGGCCAGAATGCTGGAGAAAGCAGGGTGCCACGTTATATACGGTCTGGTGGGTCTGAAGACCCACAGCAAGATCACGCTGGTGGTGCGCAGGGAAGAGGACGGCATAAGGCGTTATGTCCATCTGGGCACGGGCAATTACAATGATGCCACGGCAAAGCTTTACACGGACATCGGCCTGTTCACCTGCTCCGAATCCATCGGGGAGGACGCTACGGCTGTATTTAATATGCTTTCCGGCTATTCGGAGCCTTTGGTATGGAATAAGCTGTCCTTAGCGCCGCTTTGGCTGAAGAATCGCTTCCTGTACCTGATCGACAGGGAGAGGAAGTTCGCTTTGGAGGGAAGAAGCGCCCGGATCATTGCCAAGATGAATTCTCTCTGCGATCAGGACGTGATAGCGGCCCTTTACAGGGCGGCTTCCGCAGGGGTGAAGATCGATCTGATTGTGCGGGGCATCTGCTGTCTGAGGACCGGCATCAAGGGTGTCAGTGAGAATATTACGGTGCGTTCTATTGTAGGTAATTTTCTGGAACATGGCAGAATATTCTATTTTGAGAACGACCAGAATTATGAAATCTACTGCGGCAGCGCGGACTGGATGCCCAGAAACCTGGAACGCCGGGTGGAGATTTTATTCCCGGTGGACCGGCCGGAGCTTAAGGAAAAGCTGCTCCACATTTTACAGTGCCAGATGCATGACAATGTAAAGGCCTCTGTGCTGAAGCCGGACGGCACTTATACAAGGGCCAGCAGGAGAGGGAAGCAGGCCTGCTGCTCTCAGGAGGCATTCTGCGAAGAGGCCGTGGCGGAGGCGAAAAGGATATTAAGAGAGGAAGAGCAAATGACAAGAACATTCATCCCGGAGACCAGCCATGAAAAATAAGATCAGGATCATACTGGCCTCGGCCTCGCCCCGCAGGAGGGAGCTGCTGACGCAGATAGGGATAGCGTTTGAGGTGGTGGTCAGCGATACGGAGGAAAACGTAAGTTTCACACAGCCGGCCCGGGTGGTGGAGGAATTGTCCGCCCGGAAAGCCGGGGCAGTGCTTGAGGCTCTTGGAGAGACAGAAGAAGACGTGCTGGTCATTGGCGCGGATACCATGGTGGCTCTGGAGGGGGAGATACTGGGAAAACCTCGGAGCTTAAGCGATGCCGGGGAGATGCTGGGGCGTCTTTCCGGGAAGACCCATGGGGTGTATACCGGGGTGACGGTGCTTTACCGCCCTGGGAACGTTCTAAAGGGTGACGACCATACAGAGCACGCAGCAGCTTCAGGAACCGTGCAGCGCCTCATACAGCGCAAAACTTTCCACGAGAGGACGGATGTGACTTTCTATCCTCTGACAGCGGAGGAAATTGCTTTCTACCTGGCCTCGGGGGACTGCATGGATAAGGCCGGAGCCTATGGCATACAGGGGATTTTTGCCAGGTACGTGGAAAGAATAGAGGGAGATTACAATAACGTAGTAGGCCTGCCCGCGGGCAGGCTCTATCAGGAAGCAAAGGAATGGCTCACATGACAAAAAAAGCAGTGATATTTGATTTGGACGGAACGCTTTCCGACTCCATTCACAGTATAAAATACAGCGGCGACAGGACAATGGAGCGGTTTGGATACGGTCCCTTTTCCGTGGAACAGTACAAATATTTTGCGGGGGACGGCGCGGCGAATCTGGTCAGGCGGGCTCTGGCAGCCGGAGGAGATACAGGCCTTGCGCATTTTGAAGAGGCTTATGCCCTTTACCGGGAGATTTTTGCGGAGAACTGCATGTACAGAGTGCGGCCATATGAGGGCATCCCGGAGCTTCTGGCCGCATTGAAAGCCCAGCATGTGAAGATCGCGGTTCTCTCCAACAAGCCCCATGCGGAGACTGTCAACGTGATAGAGACCCTGTTTGGAAAGAACTATTTTGACGTGACAGAGGGACAGCGGGAGGGCCTGCCCATCAAGCCCAGCCCGGACGGCGTATTTCGGATTCAGGATAGGCTGGGCCTTGGGGCGGATGAGCTGCTGTATCTGGGAGATACGGCTACGGATATGAAGACCGGAAAAGCCGCGGGGGCATTTACCGTAGGCGCGCTCTGGGGCTTTCGGGACAGACAGGAACTGGAGGAGGGCGGAGCGGATGCCATAATCGAATACCCGCTGGAACTGCTTCGTTTTACCTGACCGAGATTTTTATATAAAATTTCTATGCAAAAAGTAGAATTTTAGCAAATTTTTTTGGTGAGATTTTGGAAAAAACAAAGGAATCATAGAATATATTGACACATGCATGTAATCGTATTATCATGATATTAGATCTTCAAAATTCATAGGAGGACGAAAAAGATGCAATTTGACGATGACGTGTTGGAGTGCTTTTTGGAAAATCAACTGCAATTGTTCCCTGAAAAGGTGGCGGAGACCCTGGAAGAAGCTGAAGATTTTCTGGAAGACTGCATGGCAGTGGTGGTCGATTCCGTAGAAGAAGTGCTTGCGTACTTCGAGGAAGAAGGCATTGATACGGAGGGCGTCATGAATGAAGAGATTCTGGACGCAGACGAAGTATTCGACATCGGCGATGGCAGATATCTGATCGTGGAAGGGTAAATGGCAAATGGGGGTAAAAAAGGACAGTCACAGATGACTGTCCTTTTTTATAACTTCTTTTATATCCCGCAGAACCGAATAGGGAACATATAGGCTTCCGTACCCTGTTCCCAGATCCAGCCCGGGTTTATTAGCGCCGTGAAAATCGCTGCCGCCGCTGACCAGGAGGTTGTATTTTCTGGCCAAAGCCCGCATTTTTCGCTCGTCGAAAGCGGTATAGGTACTGTAAATGGCTTCCAGAGCCACCAGGCCGGCCTCAGCCAGCAAGACGGTCAGGGTGTCCAGATCCTCGTCGCTCATATGATAGAGAACCGGGTGGGCCAGGATAGGGATGCCTCCGGCGGACAGAATCAGTTTTACCGCATCCACCGGGGTTACCTTTTCCCGGGGCACGAAGCAGGGACAGTGGTCCCCGATATAGCGGTCAAAGGCATCCGACATACTCTTCACATAGCCATGGTTCAACATATATTTGGCGTAATGGGCCCTTGTGATGACGGCGTCGGGGAATTCTGCCAGCAGGGCTTCGTAGGCTACGGGAAGCCCTGCTTCTGTCAGGAGGCGGCACATCTTCCGGTTCCGCAGGGTCCTGGAATCCACGAAATCCCGCAGCTTCTGAACAAAGGCTGAATAGTGATAATCAATATAGAGGCCCAGGACATGTATGTCATGTCCCTGATATTCCGTGGAAAACTCAATGCCGGGGATGACCTCGGGCACCGCCGCCCCGGAATCGTTTATCAGTCGTTTTGCCCAAGGAGCGGCATTTTGGCCCTCCTCGCCGGCGGCATCCCCTGCCCGATCCCGCCGGAGCATGTCCGCATAGCGTTCGGCCTCCTCCAGACCGTCAATGGTGTCATGGTCGGTGAGGGCAAAAGCCGCCAGCCCTTTTTCACAGGCATAGTCCACCAATTGCGTGGGCGTGAAGCTTCCGTCGGAACGGTTGGAATGAACATGTAAATCTACTGCCAGCATTGGATATTCCCTGCCTTTCTCACTGATGGGCCTGAAAGGTGCCGTTTTGCCCCAAAAGCCTGTGGACTCTAATTGTCGTCCTCCTCTTTCTGGGCGGTGAAGATAGTGCGCTTCCTTGCCATCTCGTCATTTGCCAGATATTCGTCGTAGGTAGTGATCTTGTCGATCATATGTCCGTCCGGCAGCAGTTCTATGATGCGGTTGGCCGTGGTCTGCACGAACTGATGGTCATGGCAGGAGAACAGGGCCACTCCCGGGAACTTGATCAGCCCGTTGTTCAGGGAGGTGATGGACTCCATGTCCAGATGGTTGGTGGGCTCGTCCAGCACCAGGCAGTTGGCGCCGCTGATCATCATCTTGGACAGCAGACAGCGGACTTTCTCGCCTCCGGAGAGCACCTTTACCTTTTTCACCCCATCCTCCCCTGCGAAAAGCATCCGGCCTAAGAATCCGCGCACATAGGTCACGTCTTTCACCGGGGAATAGCCGGTGAGCCACTCCGCGATGGTCAGGTCATTGTCGAATTCCTTGGTGCTGTCCTTGGGAAAGTAGGCCTGGGAGGTGGTGACGCCCCATTTATAATGGCCCTCGTCCGGCTCCATCTCCCCCATGAGGATCTGGAAGAGGGTAGTCTTGGCCAGCTCCTGGCTTCCTATGAATGCGATCTTGTCGTCATGTCCCATGACAAAGGAGATATCGTCCAGAACTTTTTCCCCGTTTATGGTCTTGGACAGATGCTCCACCGTAAGCACCTCGTTTCCGATCTCCCTGTCAGGGCGGAAATCGATATAAGGGTATTTACGGCTGGAGGGCCGGATGTCGTCCAGCTCGATTTTCTCCAGGGCGCGCTTTCTGGAGGTAGCCTGCTTGGACTTGGAGGCGTTGGCGGAGAAGCGGGAGATGAATTCCTGCAGCTCCTTGATCTTCTCCTCCTTTTTCTTGTTGGCCTCTTTCATCTGGCGCACCAGCAGCTGGCTGGACTCATACCAGAAGTCATAGTTGCCGGCGTAGAGCTGTATCTTGTTGTAGTCGATGTCGGCGGTATGGGTACATACCTTATTTAGGAAATAACGGTCATGGGACACCACGATGACCGTGTTTTCGAAATCGATGAGGAAGTCCTCCAGCCATGCGATGGCGTCCAGATCCAGATGGTTGGTGGGCTCGTCCAAGAGCAGTATGTCCGGATTGCCAAACAAAGCCTTGGCCAACAACACTTTTACTTTCAGGCTGCCGTCCAGGTCTTTCATCGTGGCATAATGCAGCTCAGTGTCTATCCCCAGGCCGTTTAACAGCATGGCGGCGTTGGACTCCGCCTCCCAGCCGTCCATCTCGGCGAACTCCGCCTCCAGATCGCTGACGAGAATGCCGTCTTCATCGGAGAAATCCTCCTTGGCATAGATGGCATCCTTTTCTTTCATGATTTCATACAGGCGCGCATTGCCCATAATGACCGTATCCATGACGGAATACTCGTCGTATTTAAAGTGATCCTGCTCCAGCACGGAGAGACGTTGCCCGGGGGTGATGACGATGGTTCCGCTGGTGGTCTCCAGATCGCCGGAGAGAATCCGCAGGAAAGTGGACTTTCCCGCGCCGTTGGCGCCGATGACGCCGTAGCAGTTGCCTTCGGTGAACTTGATGTTCACATCCTCGAATAATGCTTTTTTGCCGATCCGCAAGGTTACATTGTTTACACTGATCATTTTGAATCCTCGTTTCCTGAAATTGGTTTTACCTTTTCCTACCTTTATCATTATACACAAAACGCCCGATTAGTCAACAATTCCGCGAGCAGGATTGCTGGTCTAGGCTTCGTCTGCGCTCGTTTTCCGTCTGTGCGGACCATGCGCCACTGGGGCATAGCATTCCTTGTGCATTCGAAAAGTCATAGGCTTTAATATACAGGTACGCATGTGTACTTGGCTCATTGCAGACGGGAATCCAGGAAAAGCCACATCGCGGCAAGTCTGATGTGCTATGGATATTCTATGGTCCGTCAGAAGACGTCTGATTGTGCAAATTGCCGCGGGTGGAAAAGGACAGATGGACAGATTGCACGAAATTACCGGATATGCCCAAAACTGGCAGAATTTGGCTTGCTATTCCATTGGCAAATTGTTACAATAGAAATTAGGTAGCAGAATCCGCTTCCGGATTCCGCTATAAGTAAAGACATACATTTTTATGTTCTTTGTCCGAGGCAGCCATATCCATGACTGTCTAAAACTAATTTAGAAAGGGAGAGATAACAATGAAAAAATGGGTGTACTTGTTTACGGAAGGGAACGCGGACATGCGTGAGCTTCTGGGCGGCAAGGGTGCGAATCTGGCAGAGATGACCGGACTCGGCCTTCCGGTTCCGCAGGGCTTTACCATCACTACGGAGGCCTGTACACAATACTATGAGGATGGAAGAGAGATCAACGATGAGATTCAGGGACAGATCAATGAATACATCGTCAAGATGGAAGAGATCACTGGCAAGAAGTTCGGCGACAAGGAGAATCCCCTCCTGGTATCCGTCCGCTCCGGCGCAAGGGCTTCCATGCCTGGTATGATGGACACGATTCTGAACTTAGGGCTAAACGAGGACGTGGTGAATGTCATCGCCGGGAAATCAGGCAATCCCCGCTGGGCATGGGACTGCTACAGAAGATTTATCCAGATGTACTCCGATGTGGTCATGGAAGTGGGCAAGAAGTACTTCGAGCAGCTCATTGACGCCATGAAAGCGAAGAAAGGCGTGAAGCAGGACGTGGAGCTCACCGCTGACGACCTGAAAGAACTGGCAGGTCAGTTCAAGGCTGAGTACAAGGCCAAGATCGGCACTGCTTTCCCGGACGATCCCAAGGAGCAGCTTATGGGCGCCATCAAGGCTGTGTTCCGTTCCTGGGACAACCCCCGCGCCAATGTGTACCGCCGCGACAACGACATCCCTTATTCCTGGGGTACTGCAGTAAACGTACAGTCCATGGCTTTCGGCAATATGGGCGATGACTGCGGTACAGGCGTTGCGTTCACACGGGATCCGGCTACCGGTGAAAAGGGGCTGTTCGGCGAATTTTTGACCAATGCACAGGGCGAGGACGTGGTTGCAGGTGTCCGCACCCCTATGAAGATTACCGAGATGGCGGACAAGTTCCCCGAGGCTTTTGAGCAGTTTAAGGATGTGTGCAAGACCCTGGAGAATCATTACAGAGATATGCAGGATATGGAGTTCACCGTTGAGCATGGCAAGCTGTACATGCTGCAGACCAGGAACGGCAAGAGGACGGCCCAGGCTGCCCTGAAGATTGCCTGCGATCTGGTGGACGAGGGCATGCGTTCCGAGCAGGAGGCTGTGGCCATGATCGATCCCCGCAACCTTGACACCCTGCTTCACCCTCAGTTCGACACGGCCGCTCTGAAAGCCGCCACACCCGCCGGCAGAGGCCTTGGCGCATCCCCCGGCGCTGCCTGCGGCAAAATCGTATTTACGGCAGAGGACGCGGAAGCATGGCATGCAAGAGGCGAGAAAGTTGTTCTTGTACGTCTGGAGACCTCTCCTGAGGACATCACCGGTATGAAAGCGGCCCAGGGTATCCTGACAGTCCGCGGCGGCATGACCTCCCATGCGGCAGTGGTTGCCCGCGGTATGGGAACCTGCTGCGTATCCGGCTGCGGCGACATCGCCATGGACGAGGAGAACAAGAGATTCACACTGGCAGGCAAGGAGTACCATGAGGGAGACTATCTGTCCATCGACGGCACGACGGGCAATATCTACGACGGTCAGATTCCCACCGTGGACGCTACAATAGCAGGTGAGTTCGGCAGGGTCATGGCCTGGGCCGACAAATACAGAAAGCTGAAAGTGCGCACCAATGCGGACACACCCGCCGATGCGAAGAAAGCCAGAGAGCTGGGTGCGGAAGGCATCGGCCTGTGCCGTACGGAGCATATGTTCTTCGAGGAAGACAGGATTGCCGCTTTCCGTGAGATGATCTGCTCCGACACCGTAGAGGAGAGAGAGGCTGCCCTGGAGAAGATTCTGCCTTACCAGCAGGGCGATTTCGAGAAGCTCTATGAGGCTCTGGAGGGATATCCTGTGACCATCCGTTTCCTGGATCCGCCTCTTCACGAGTTCGTGCCTACTGAGGAAGCCGACATCGAGAAGCTGGCTGCCGCTCAGGGCAAGACCGTGGAGGAGATTAAGAATATCATCGCAGGCCTCCATGAGTTCAATCCCATGATGGGCCACAGGGGATGCCGTCTGGCAGTGACTTATCCCGAAATTGCCAGGATGCAGACCAAGGCTGTCATCCGTGCCGCAATCAATGTGCAGAAAGCGCATCCCGGCTGGAAGATGAAGCCCGAGATCATGATTCCTTTGATCTGCGATGTAAAAGAACTGAAATATGTGAAAAAGATTGTGGTGGATACCGCTGACGCGGAGATCAAGGCTTCGGGAATTGATCTGTATTATGAGGTAGGCACTATGATCGAAATTCCCAGGGCTGCTCTTATCGCTGATGAGATTGCCGCAGAGGCTGACTTCTTCTGCTTCGGAACGAATGATCTGACCCAGATGACATTTGGCTTCTCACGGGATGATGCGGGCAAGTTCCTGACGGCTTACTACGATTCCAAGATTTTGGAGAATGATCCGTTCGCGAAGCTGGATCAGAACGGCGTGGGCAAGCTGATGGATATGACCATCAAGCTGGGCAAGCCGGTGAATCCCAAGATGCATGTGGGTATCTGCGGTGAGCATGGCGGGGATCCCTCTTCTGTGGAGTTCTGCCACAAGATCGGGCTGGATTATGTTTCCTGTTCGCCGTTCAGGGTGCCTATTGCCAGGTTGGCGGCAGCACAGGCGGCAATCTTGAATTGATGCCATAGGAATTTGGGTGTCACAGGGCACTGTAATTTATTCTGGAAAGGGCAAAGAGCATTAGCCCTGTCCCATAGAAAAAAACGACCTTTTGCTGGCTCTTCGGAGCTGGCGCGGGTCGTTTTTTTGTCCTACGGACTATCCTCGCCCCGCATAGACGCTGGATTTCAGGAATATCCGGTTAGGGAATCACCATGGAGCCTAGGGCACGCTTTACTTAGATAAAGTGGATAAACGGAAATGCCCATTACAGAATAAATTACAGTGCCCTGCGACATGGTGATATTCGCGGTTTGCATTTTTGGGAGAAACGATTTTCAGGGAAAATGGCTTGAAACCCTGATAAACAGAGGGTTGAAGCTGGTGGTTGATTTCGGAATTTCCCAAAAGTACAATCCCAAACTTCCCCAAAACGATACCTTTTCATTTTTGGGAAAGCGTTTTTGGGAAATGGGAAACATGGCAGGATATTCCTCATGCAGGAGGTTGATAGGATGAGGAAGAGGAATTTCAAGGGACGGTGTGAGAAGAGAACGATTGGTAAGTGTACTGAGGTATGCAGGACGTATGATGCGATTCAGTATGCTTATGCTGATTTACTTCAAGCGAGTGATGAGGTCAAGGAAATCAGGTGCAATGTCTTGTTGGATGGTCTTGATGTAGGAGAGTATACATCTGATTTTGTCTGCACAAAAGTTGACGGTGATTTGATGGTGCGGGAATGTGTGTTTCGTAAGTTCCTGATGAAGCCATTGACAGTGAAGCTGCTGGATGCTTCAAGGGAATACTGGCTCAGGCATGGTGTCACAGATTGGGGGATGGTCATTGATGAAGAAGTATGATCTGTTTCGGTCTTGTGACAGTATTATCCGGATATTGGAAATACAGCCTGACAGAGTATTGGTGATTGACTGCATTAAGAAGAACATGCCTGTATGGATGGAAAAAACATTGTTGGGGTCTTACTCTGAATGTGCCAACAGTGAACTATACGAGGTTACGGGATTCATCTCTGCAGAGACTGATGATTTGGATGTGAACCAGAGGAAAATCATGTATGAGCGGTATACGATGATTGCTCCTATTTTAACATTCATTGCAGATGATACGATGCGTTCCCGGTTGATTTGCTCGGTATCTGCAGAACATGATGTATCCAAGCAGACACTCAGGAGCTATCTCTGCTTGTACCTGGTTTATATGGATATAACTGTTCTTGCTCCAAAGAAACGACAGGGTGATAGAGAACTTACTCAAGATGAAAAGCATATGCGCTGGGCATTAAACAAGTTCTTCTACAGTACAAAGAAGAATTCCCTGATGACTGCCTACACGATGATGTTGAAAGAAAAATATTGCGATAAATTGGGGGTACTGCCAGAAGATTATCCGTCATTCTATCAGTTCCGTTATTTTTATCGTAAGACAAGGAAACTGCAGAACTTTTTCATATCCAGAGATGGGTTGAAACACTACCAGAGGAACAACAGGCCCCTTACTGGTGAGGGAGTACAGGAGTTTGCTCCTGTAGTTGGTGTGGGGATGCTGGATGCTACTGTATGTGACATCTATCTTGTCAATGATTCCGGCAGCTTAGTGGGGAGACCAATTCTGACAGCTTGTATTGATGCATACAGTAGTTTGTGTTGTGGGTATTCTCTGTCATGGGAAGGTGGTGTATACAGCTTACGGGGATTGGTGTTGAATATCATAACGGATAAGGTGTCATGGTGCCGGAAGTTCGGTATCTCCATCCAAGCAGAAGAGTGGGACTGTGATATGCTTCCAGCAACTCTTGTTACCGATATGGGGAGTGAGTATAAGTCAGAGAACTTTGAACAGATTTCTGAGCTGGGGGTTACTGTGGTCAATCTTCCATCTTACAGACCAGAGTTAAAGGGGCCGGTAGAGAAGTTCTTTAATCTGATACAGGATAGTTACAAGAAACATTTGAAGGGAAAAGGTGTGCTTGAACCTGATTATCAGGAGCGAGGGGCACATGATTATCGGAAAGATGCCTGTCTGACGATGGCTGAATTTGAGAAGATTATCCTACATTGTATCATCTACTATAATTCTCAGAGGATTATGGAGAACTTTCCGTATACCGAAGCCATGATTGATGAAGGAGTAAAGCCCTATGCATGTACTATCTGGGAATGGAGTAGGTCACAAATGGGGGCGAATCTGATTACTGTAGACCAAAGAGAACTGATACTGACATTACTTCCGAGGACGATTGGTAAATTTGACAGGACAGGTTTGAAGGTCAATAAGATGCGTTATCACTGTGATGGGTATACAGAGCAGTATTTATCTGGCGGCACTGTAACAATTGCTTACAATCCGGAAGATGTGACTTCTGTATGGGTGTTGGAAAATGGTGTATACACCGAGTTTACGGTTATTGAATCCAGATTTGAGGGGAAGGATTTGGCTGCTGTACAGGATTTACAGGCTGCAAAGAAAACAATTGTGAAGGGAGCTGTCAGAGATAACCTGCAGGCACAGATTGATTTGGCACAACATATTGAATCCATTGCAAACAGTACTAATGCTCATACTGATGTACATATGAAAAATATTCGAAACACCAGAAAACGGGAGCAAAACAAACATCATCGTGATTACATGAAGGAGGGAGTAAACCATGAGTAATCTATCAGATGTCATCAATGTATTGCCGCCAATGAAGTCAGGGGATGAACTTGTGTCTGCGCTGGAGGTATTGCCGGAGTATGACATGTCTATCAGTCCTGCAGATGCATCTGTAAGGCTTATGGCCCTTTCTGACCTTTACAGGATATATGTGCCATCACCTATGTCATTGGAAATCTACAGCAAATTGTATCTTTCCTTGCTCCGGTCGTTACAGAAAAAGGGCACGAAGCTTGCAGTACAACAGCGATATGAAAACAATAAAGCGCTACAGCAGAAATCATATAGTGGGATTCTGGGTGGGGCGGATTCTTACACAATCATCGGTGCGTCAGGTATCGGAAAAAGTTCAGCTATCAGCAGAGCCATTTCATTGATTACTGAAAACAGGATTATTGAGATAGGCAATCCTTACTGCAAAATAATTCCCTGCATGATTGTACAGTGTCCATTTGATTCCTCTGTCAAAGGGTTGTTATTGGAAATACTGAGGAAAGCAGATGAAGAGTTAGGGACAGAATATTATCATCATGCAGTAAAGTCCAGGGCTTCGACTGCAGATGTCCTCATAGGGACTGTCAGTACCATTGCGCTGAACCATATCGGTCTGTTGGTGGTAGATGAAATCCAGAATGTTGCAAACAGTAAGAATGGTAAGAGCCTTGTGGGGATGCTCACGCAGCTGATTAATAACAGTGGCATTTCCATCTGTATGGTGGGTACTTGTGAAAGTGCAGTATTTTTTGAACAGGCCATGCAGCTTGCACGGAGGTCATTGGGGTTACGGTATGATGCGATGGAGTATGGTGCTGATTTCAGAAGATTCTGTGGTGTCCTGTTTTCCTATCAGTATGTGAAGCAGAGGACAGAGATTACCGATGGAATTATGGAATGGCTCTATGAACATACTTCTGGTAATATT
>Ga0137308_100068_pt1 | contig 177314 bp, 148 predicted proteins | sample Inofrocosms_June_FD_97181 | JGI IMG/M metagenome (GOLD analysis project Ga0137308, IMG submission 97181) | Mouse cecal microbial communities from Vienna, Austria - N-Acetylneuraminic and N-Acetylglucosamine D2O microcosms_June | ecosystem: Host-associated > Mammals > Digestive system > Large... | reverse complement strand
GTGCATGGAGATAATGAAGCAGCGAATATTGAAGCGGTGCAGGATGCGGCGCGGTGTTACAGAGCGCTGCTTTTGGAACTGTAAAGGTGGATACAGAAGCAGGTTTCGAAAATTTTAGTTTTCTTTCAAAATAAATTGTAAAGTAGTGAGAAAGCAGATAAAATGATAGGAGATGTCAGAATGAACGGATTTGAATTTCAATGTGCGACGAAAATGATATTCGGCAGGGATAAGGAACTGTGTGTGGGAGAAGAACTAAGAAGCCATGGCGCGCAAAGAGTCCTTCTTGTGTATGGCGGTTCTTCCATCAGGCGCAGCGGCCTGTATGACAGGGTCGTAAAGGCACTTGAGGAGGCGGAGCTTTTTTTCAGGGAACTTTCCGGCGTAGTGCCTAATCCGAGAGTTTCTCTTGTACGAGAGGGAATCGGGCTGTGCAGAGAAGAAAAGCTGGATTTCCTCCTTGCGGTGGGAGGCGGCAGCGTTATCGACACTTGCAAGGCGATTTCTTTCGGTGTTTATTATGACGGGGATGTATGGGATCTGATCTCAGGCAAAGCAAAACCCGGGAAAGACAGAGTTCCGGTGGCGGATATCCTTACTCTGCCGGCGGCCGGCAGTGAAGAGAGTGACAGTTGTGTCATATCAGATGAGACGATATCTGTCAAGACAGGTTTCGGCTCGCCGCTGATGCGTCCTGTTTTCTCGATCATGAATCCGGAACTTACCTATACGCTGCCGCCTTACCAGACAGCATGCGGTGGTATGGATATCATGGCACATGCGATGGAGCGGTATTTCAGCCGGACTGCGAATGTGGAGATGACGGACAGAGTGACGGAGGGGATATTAACGACGATGATCCACAATCTTCCGATCGCTCTGGAGAAGCCGGATAACTATGCCGCGCGGGCGGAGATCATGCTCTGCGGCACCTGGGCGCAGAATGACATGACCGGCTGCGGACGGGAACAGGACTGGTTTAACCATGGGCTGGAACATCAGATCAGCGGCTTCTACGATATCGCCCACGGCGCAGGACTGGCTATCTCTTTTCCGGCCTGGATGGAGTATCTGTGCGGGAAGGAGCCGTGTGTTCCCAAACTTGCCCAGTATGCGGTAAGGGTATGGAATGTAGAGATGAACTTCGAGGATCCGGCGCAGACAGCCAGAGAAGGCGTAAAGCGGCTCAGAAATCTTCTGCGGGAGTCCGGACTGCCGCTTACCCTGAAAGAAGCCGGCGTAGGAAATGACAAATTTACAGAGATCGCAGACAACATGACGGAGAAAGGGAAGCATACGTGCGGAGCCTTTTACAAGATGGGCCGGGAGGATATCCTGGAACTACTCGGGAGAATGGAATAAAAATATGGATAAGCTGATGGAAGGATTTACCCAGATAAAAAAGGAATCATTGACCGACAAAATTCATGATCAGATATTGGAAATGATCGTGAAGAACCCTTCTGAGGGTGATCAGGTACTCAATGAGAAGAGGCTGATGGAGCTGTTCGGCGTCAGCAAGGCGCCCGTCAGAGAAGCGTTGATCAAGCTCTGCAGCGAGGGGGTTCTGCGCAGTGTGCCGCGTTTTGGCTACATTGTAAATCATATGAGCGAGAAGGACAGCAGAGATGTGATGGAAAGCAGGGTTTTTTTGGAGACGAAAATGCTGGAGATGTCATTTCCGGGTCTGGTGCAGGAAAATCTCGATCAGCTGAAGGAACATATCTCCCAGGCTGCTTCCAAACAGAATGTGGATGTCTGGGAGGTATGGGAAGATAATAAGGAGTTTCATATGCTGCTGGCTTCTTTTTCGGAGAACCGGGTCATGATGAAATTCCTTTGGGAGTGCATGGAGATGCAGACCAGGATGTATGCGCAGAGAATGTGGGACAAAAGCAACAGTATGGCTGATTCGGTACATGAAGCACCCCACTATGGAATCTACCAGAAGCTTTGCGAAAGGGATCTGGAGGGAGCCGTCAGTCTGCTGGTTCGGGATCTGACTGCTTTTTAATCTTTTCATGCGCAATAAAACAACGAAAGAGGAGGACAGGATCCATGAAGCTGTATGTTAACAGGAAACGGGAGGTCGGGACACGCAGTCCCATGCTTTACGGGCACTTTATTGAGCATTTTCACAGGCAGATCTACGGCGGGATCTATGATCCGGATTCCCCTTTTGCAGATGAGGACGGATTGCGTACAGATGTGCTGGAAGCCATGCGGAAGATCAAAGTACCCATTCTGCGCTGGCCGGGCGGGTGCTTCGTGTCTTCTTACCATTGGAAGGATGCGGTGGGGCCGGTCAGACAGCCATTCTTTGATAAGGCGTGGCGGGTGGAGGATCCCGGTACTTTTGGCACGGATGAATATGTGAAACTGTGCCGTAAGGTCGGCTGCCAGCCTTATATCTGTACAAATGCCGGAACCGGGACTGCGGAGGAAATGAGTGACTGGGTGGAGTACTGCAATCTGGAGACAGAGGGCAGGTATGCCAGAGAGCGGATCGCCAACGGGCATAGAGAACCTTATGGCGTCAAATACTGGAGCATCGGGAATGAAAATTACGGTTTCTGGGAAATCGGCGCCAAGAGTGCCGAAGAATGGGGCAGACTGGTGAAGGAGTCTGCTAAAATGATCAGGCATGTGGATCCTGATACGGAGCTTACCGCCGCCGCGCTCACGGACATTCACTGGAATCTGGAGCTTCTGGAGAACTGCGGCGAATTTCTGGACTGGATTTCGATCCATGAATATTGGGACGGTATCAACCAGACCAATGATTATGCGGATTATGGACAGGTGATGGCTTATACTGACCGAATTGGTCATTCCATTGATGAAGTGAGAGGACTGCTCACGGCCATGAGGCTGGAACGAAAGATCAAGATTGCTTTCGACGAGTGGAACCTGCGGGGATGGTATCATCCCAATGTCCATACGATCAGGCAGGGAAGGACGAAGGAAGAGTATCTGTACCCGAGAGACTTGAATGACGATAATACCCGATATACCATGGCGGACGCGGTGTTTACGGCCTGCTTCCTGAATGCATTAAACCGGAACTGCGATATTGTGGGGATGGCTAATTATGCGCCGATTGTGAATACCAGGGGGTGTATCTATACATGGCAGGAGGGAATCGTGCTCCGCTCCACGTATCACGTGTTCGATCTGTATGTAAATTATATGGGAGATGTGGTGCTGGATGCATGGTCGGAGGAGATGCCGAAGCTTTTTGTGAAACACAAGAACGGGGCGGATCTTACGGTGGACGCGCTGGATGTGCTGGTGACGGGCTGGTCGGATCAGGAGGGGATTGCCGTTGCGGTTGTAAATAAGGATCCGGAGAAAGAGCAGACGGTGACGCTGGATCTGACTGCGCTTTCGCAGCTGCCAAAAGGGCAGATGCAGGCCGTCCTGTATACCGTCAGCGGTAATACGACGGAATCCTATAATGATGTGGACCATGAAGAGGTGAAGATCGTAGAGCGGCAGCCGGCGCTTTTGGGAAATGAAATGGATGTTGTGTTCCTGCCACATTCGGTGAATGTGGTGGTGATCCGTTAAGGTGCATCGGCGCAGTATGGACTGTTATGCTGGCCGGAGATGACGGCCTGTTGAATCCTATAGAAGGAAGAGCGGACGGGTTGATGCGGTATCGCATTGGCCTGTCTGTTTTGATGGTCTGGTGCAGCTGAGGGATGGTAACAGTTCGGTCCAGGACTTTGCATTGGATGCGGCGAAAGCAGTGAGAGGCTTGCTATAGATTCGATTTTGTGATAGGATACTCTAATGGATTGAGATAAGGAGTGACAGCATGTTAGAATTAAAGGGTATCTGTTATTCTGCGGAGGATGAGAGCAGAGAGACGGAAATTTTGAAAGATATCGACGTGACGATCGACGACAGATTCGTTGCCGTGACAGGGCCGAACGGCAGCGGGAAGTCCACGCTGGCCAAGATTGTGGCGGGGATTCTTAAGCCCACGGCGGGGCGGATCCTGCTCGACGGCGTGGACATTACGGATCTGTCGATCACGGAGCGGGCCAATATGGGGATCAGTTTTGCCTTCCAGCAGCCGGTTCGTTTTAAGGGCATCACGGTGCGGGAGCTTCTGTCGATCGCGGCGGGCAGGAAGGCCACGATGTCGGAGATCTGTGGTATGCTTTCTGAGGTAGGGCTTTGTGCCAGAGATTATGTAAACCGCGAAGTGAATGCGTCCCTGTCCGGCGGTGAATTGAAAAGAATCGAGATCGCCATGATCATGGCGCGCGGGACGAAGGTGTCCATCTTCGATGAGCCGGAGGCGGGCATCGATCTGTGGAGTTTTCAGAACCTGATCCATGTGTTTGAGAAGATGCACGAGGAGATTCAAGGTTCCATTCTGATTATTTCCCATCAGGAGCGTATTTTGAATATCGCGGACCGTATCATTCTGCTTGCAGATGGGCAGATTAAGAAAACAGGCAGCAAGGAAGAAGTGATGCCGGAACTTCTCGGCACCGGTGCACACTGTAAGACACTGACGGATAAGTTATAGGAAGGGGGCATCAGCGGATGGATGCAATACAACAGAACCTGTTAGAACAGGTGGCAGGGCTGCATGAGATACCTGCCGGCGCTTATAATATCCGTGCCAACGGCCAGATGGCCGGCAGGAACACGACGGCCAATATCGACATTGTGACCAAGCAGGACAGTTCGGGCATTGACATAAAGATCCGGCCGGGCACCAGAAACGAGAGTGTGCATATTCCGGTAGTGCTCAGCCAGAGCGGGCTGCAGGAGAGTGTATACAATGATTTCTTCGTGGGGGAGGATGCGGACGTGACCATCATCGCGGGGTGCGGCATCCACAACAGCGGAGACGGCGCCTCGGAGCATTCGGGCATTCACAGGTTTTTCGTGGAGAAAAATGCGAAGGTGCGGTATGTGGAGAAGCATTATGGCAGCGGGGACGGCAGCGGAGAGCGGATCATGAACCCGGCGACAGAGATCCATCTGGCAGAAGGGGCATCTCTGGAGATGGACACGGTACAGATCAAGGGGATCGATTCCACGAAGCGTGTCACGACGGCGCAGGTTGCGGACGGGGCTTCTCTTGTCATCCGGGAGAAGATCATGACTCACGGCAGACAGTATGCGGAGACGGATTTCTGTGTGGAGATGGACGGAGACGGTTCCAGTGTGAACCTGATCTCGCGCTCGGTGGCCAAGGAGCACTCCAGACAGCTTTTTAAGAGCAGGATCGTGGGCAACGGCAGGTGTCAGGGGCACAGTGAATGCGATGCCATTATCATGGACGAAGCCAGTGTCAGCGCCATTCCTGAGTTGACGGCGAACAATATTGACGCGAATCTGATCCATGAGGCGGCCATCGGCAAAATCGCAGGGGAGCAGTTGATGAAGTTGATGACGCTGGGACTGACGGAGAAAGAAGCAGAGGAGCAGATCGTTAACGGATTTTTGAAATGAGAAAATTTTTACATTATGCATTAAACAGGCTGGTGATCACGGCGCTCATCGTGCTTTTGCAGGTGGTCTTCTTTATGATGGAGATCGTTATGTGGGGCAACTATTATGTAGAGATAGCGATGTGTCTGCGCCTGGTCAGCTTCGGCGTTATCATTGCGCTGATTTTAAAGCAGGGCAACCCGGCGGTGAAGATGGCGTGGATTGTACCGATCCTGCTCTTTCCGCTTTTTGGCGGTGTCATGTATCTGGCTCTGGGTCATGTTTTCAGGCCGAAGAGACTGTATATGGCCATGAAGCATACAGACGAGCTTGTGCGCTCAAACCTGCAGCAGGATGAAGGGACGATGGACAGGCTTAAGAAATCCGCGCCGGGGATTGCCAATCAGTGTGAATATATTCTTCATTACGCGAAAACGCCGGCGTGGGAGCATACGGGGGCGGTCTATTATGCGGACGGGCTTCCCTGGTGGAAGCGGCTGCTGGAGGATCTGGAGACGGCGGAGCGCTTTATCTTTCTGGAGTTTTTTATTCTGGGAGAGGGCACGATGTGGGATACGGTGCTGGAGATCCTGGAGCGTAAGGTAAAAGCCGGTGTTGAGGTCAGGCTGATCTATGACGACGTGGGGAGCGTTTTTCTGCTGCCCAAAGAGTACAATGAGAAGATCGAGAAGAAGGGGATCAAATGCGTGGCCTTTAACAGGCTGGTTCCGTTTCTGGCACTGGTGCTCAACAACAGGGATCACAGAAAGATCGTGGTGATCGACGGCCGGGTAGGCTATACCGGCGGCATCAATATGTCGGACGAGTATATCAATTATAAACGTTCTCACGGTGATCACTGGAAGGATGCGGGAATCCGCATCGAGGGTGAAGCCGTGTGGAATTTCACGGTGATGTTTTTGCAGATGTGGAATATGTCGCGCCATACGGAGGAATACTACGGCAGATACCGGCATCATTTTACCGTCCGGCCGGCGGGGGAGGGGATCGTACAGCCGTATATGGACACACCGCTGGACGATGAGACAGTGGGTGAGAATGTCTATCTGAATATGATCGGTTCCGCCAGAAAGTATATCTATATTTTCACCCCTTATCTGGTTACGGACAATGAGATGCATACTGCTTTGAAGCTGGCGGCCAAGCGGGGTGTGGATGTGCGCATCGTGACGCCGGGAACGCCGGACAAGAAGACGGTCTATTGGCTGACGCAGTCCAACTATCAGAGTCTGATCGAGGCCGGTGTGAAGATTTATCAGTATACGCCGGGCTTCATCCACTCCAAATGTGTGCTCTGTGATGACGAGACGGCGGTAGTGGGGACGATCAACTTCGATTACAGGAGTTTCTATCATCATTTTGAATGCGGCGTATTCCTGTACCGGACGGCAATGCTGGGAGATCTGAAGAAAGATATGGAAGAGACTTTTGCGGTCTCGGAGAATATCACGCTGGAGTGGTGTAAGAAGAAGTTCGTGAAGACCAATGTGATCGGACCTTTTCTAAAACTGTTTTCGCCGTTGTTGTAGAAGAGGGGGTGAGGGTTATGTTACGTTTTGTAAAGGTTATTTTGTGGAATCTGCCCAGAGCCTATATGATACCGCGGATGGCTTACAGGGCCAGGCACGGGGAAAAGTACTCGGAAGAGGAGTGCTACAGGTATGCGCAGCTTGCGATCCGCCGCATGATGCGGGCGGGACATATCTCGACACAGAAATACGGCACGGAGCATCTGCCCGAGGAGGGCGGCTATATGATGTTTCCGAACCATCAGGGCAAGTATGATGCTCTGGGGATCATGTACGCCCATGAGAAGCCCTGCTCGGTGGTGATAGACGACGCGAAATCGCATGGCGTTCTGGTGAAGCAGTTTATTGATCTTATCCATGGAAAAAGGCTGGTCAAGAACGATCCGCGGCAGTCGGTGCGGATCATCAGGGAGCTGACAGAGGACACGAAAAAAGGGCGCAGATTCATTATTTTTCCGGAAGGCGGCTATCATAAAAATCACAATTCGGTGGGAGAATTCAAGGCGGGAAGTTTTAAGAGTGCCGTGAAGGCAGAGGTTCCCATCATTCCGGTGGCATTGGTCGACTCCTACAGGGCTTTTGAGGAATGGTCGCTGCGGCCGGTGGTGACGCAGGTGCATTTCCTGAAAGCGATTCCTTATGATGAGTATAAGAATATGTCAACGGCGCAGATCGCCGTGATGGTGCGTGACAGGATTGTCAGCACGATTCAGGAGGTGCTCAGTCCGGCCTGACGGTCAGACCTTGAGCACCTGTCTTGTATATTCGCCGGTGTCTGTAGGGGCGCCGGCGAATTTGCTCTGTACCAGACTCTGATAGATCCGCGCCGCAAAGATGTCTTTATCCAGCATTCTGCGGCCGTTCCCGGATAACAGGTCATCCGCGTCGGACAGTCTGCCAAGCAGCGGTATGCTGCCATTTGCCTTGATGGCGGTCAAAAGCGGTGTGGCATCCTGCCGGAAACCGAGGATGCGCGCATAATAGACATAGTCCTCGGCCTGGAAGGAGAGCAGGTCTTCTTTCCGGATCTGGAGAAGAACGTGCATCAGGCTCCGTGCGATGCGGGTGTAGGTGCGGTTTTTGGTCTTTAATTTCTCACAGAAATCCGTAAAGCCCTGGTAGGAGGGCAGCAGATTGCAGATACGATCCGAAAGATCCTGATCGATATCGGGGTGGTCAGTGTAGCCGTCAGGCTGCTCCGAAAGCAGCTGGTAATGCAGCGGCAGGGAGAAATCATCGGCGTGTACAGGGAAGGACTTCCCGAAGGCGGATGCCAGCAGGTCATAGGCTTCCGGCGGCATCAGGTTCACAACCTCCGACAGATTGCCGGCGGCGTCGATGGCTTCCCGGATGGCCAGAGCGGAACAGTATGTATTTAACAGGCTGGCATCATGATAGGAACTTCCGGCCCGGTGTGTCGTGTAAGGTCTGATCTGACTGCCGCGTCTTAAAAGCGCCTTGCAGTATTCGATCCCGAGGATATTGTTAGGGGCTGACATAACATGCATGTAGGGGGTAAGTCCGGGGTCGCTGGCACGAAGGGCGGCGTTTCTGGCGCCGGGGTAGGCGTAGCCCATCCGCAGGTGCCTGTCCAGTACTTCCTTGAATACAGCGTCCTCGTCTATGAGGCTGGCGGCGAATTCCGACAACACCGCGATGTCTCCGCATTCGCTGCCGAAACAGAGAGCGTCCACGATGCCCAGCCTGTCAAACAGGGCAACGGCTCCCGAGGCAAAATATTCCGCGCTGCCGAGTGCATAATAAACAGGCAGCTCCAGCACGAGATCGGCTCCGTTCTTAAGCGCGGTCTCCGCGCGCAGATATTTGTCGGCCACGGCAGGTGCGCCGCGCTGCACGAAGTCTCCGCACATGGCAATGATGCAGTAGTCGGCACCGGTCATTTCTTTTGCTTTGGCGATCTGATGGGCATGTCCGTTGTGAAATGGATTGTACTCTGCGATGATACCTGTTGTTCTCATAGTCGTTCTCCCCTTTTATACCTGAAAAGCCATGCGTTCAACGGCTTTCTTATTTATTAGTTTATCATAAAAAAAACTTTTTGCACGCTGTTTGTGCAAAATAATGAAACAATTTTGCACAAACAGCGGAATGTATCTTGTGTACAGGCGGTTATTTTTGTATAATCTGTCTATAGTTAACGACATTAGAAATTTCGTTTTCGGCCTTGCAGGAGCTACCGTATATGGCTCCTGCAAGAGCCGGAAACAGAAATTTGTTATGTCGTTTACTATAAGAAACTGTTTTGAAATAAGGAAGTTTTGACAGACGTTAAGGAGGAGCAGGTATGTCTTATATTGATCTGATGAAAGAAAAGGCAAGAAGCGACAAGAAGACGATCGTACTGCCGGAGACCAACGACAAGAGGACTCTGATCGCGGCGGCCAACATTCTCAAGGAGGAGATCGCCGATATCATTATGATCGGCAACGAAGAGAAGATTATGGACGGTGCCGGCTGGCTGGAGGTGGAGCTGGACGGCGTGACGATCATCGACCCGGAGAAGTCGGAGAAGCTGGACGACTATGTGAATATTTTATACGAGACGAGGAAAAACAAGGGGATGACGCCGGAGAAGGCGAGGGAGATTCTCTTGAACGATTATCTGACCTTCGGCGTGGTGATGGTCAAGGCCAACGACGCGGACGGCATGGTGGCCGGCGCCTGTCATGCCACGGCGGATACGCTGCGGCCGGCACTGCAGATCTTAAAGACCGCGCCGGGCGTGAAGCTGGTATCCGGTTTCTTTATTCTGGACGTGCCGGACTGTACTTTTGGGGAGAAGGGGACATTTCTCTTTGCAGACTGCGGTCTGAATCAGGATCCTACGGCGGAGGAACTGGCGGCCATTGCGGATACTTCGGCCAAGAGCTTTAAGAGCCTGGTTGGAGCGAAGCCGATCATCGCCATGCTGTCTCACTCCACGAAGGGCAGCGCGAAGCACCCGTTGGTCGATAAGATGGTGGAGGCGACCCGCATCGCCCACGAGCAGTATCCTCATCTGTGTATCGACGGGGAACTGCAGACCGATGCCGCTCTGGTGCCACAGGTAGCCAAGTCCAAGGCACCCGGCAGTGAGGTGGCGGGCAAGGCGAATGTGCTGATCTTCCCGAATCTGGACTGCGGTAATATAGGCTACAAGCTGGTGCAGCGACTGGGCAAGGCAGAGGCTTACGGCCCCATGCTGCAGGGCATCGCCAAGCCGGTCAACGACCTTTCGAGAGGCTGTTCCTGGCAGGATATCGTGGGCGTGGTGGCGCTTACGGCGGTACAGGCCCAGCTTGCGTAAAATTTTTGTTGACAAATGGAAAACCCATGGGTATAATTGTTTGAGTGTGGATAGGAGTCAACTATGTTCGTGAATTTAACTGAGGTGTTACTCAATGAGGGCCGGACAGTCACGATGCAGATAGAACCGGAACTGGCACAGGTTACGGTCGGAGGAGAGACATATCCTGTGAGCGGCAGGGCAGCCGTCACTCTGACCATTACGAATGTCGGGAAAGGGAAGGCGGAAGTCAGGGGAGAAGGCAGAATCGTGTTCCGCGCCCGCTGCGGCAGATGTCTTAAGGACGTGGAGGAGACACTGGAGCTTGTGATCGACAGGACAGTGTATGCACCGGACAGGATGCCTTCGCCGGAGGACGGCGACGATCAGGAGTATATGAACGGTTATCAGATGGACGTGGAGGAACTGCTGCGCAATGAAATTGTGATCAACTGGCCTATGAAGATTCTGTGCAGGCCGGACTGCCGCGGTATATGCCGTCAGTGCGGACAGGATCTGAATACGGGAACATGTGACTGTGACACGTTTGTTCCTGATCCCAGGATGGCAGTAATAAAAGATATCTTTAACGGGAGTAAGGAGGTGTGAGACGATGTCAATCTGTCCTAAGAACAAATCTTCTAAAGGGAGAAGAGACAGGAGAAGAGCAAACTGGAAAATGACTGCCCCTACATTGGTTAAGTGCAGTAAATGCGGTGCGCTCATGGTACCCCACAGAGTATGTAAGAAGTGCGGCACATACAACAAAAAAGAAATTATCGCAGTTGATTAATGCGGGTGATATTTGAAGAGATCAAGGGATCGTAGAGCGTATGATTCCTTGATTTCTTTATTTTGCGGCTTTCTTTTATCGTAGACTTTGGTTTTCTCATATGGTATACTAAAATTATCTTTACAGTTTTGTTTTTTGAACGTGGCCGGGGTTAACCTGACGGATCTTGATGAGATCAAAGAATAAAGTGACAGAAGCTGATACGAGGTGCAGTTATGAACGAGTATATTAAGGTCGCGGTGGATGCGATGGGCGGTGACAATGCCCCGCAGGAGATCGTGAAGGGGGCGGTGGAGGCCGTCAACGAGAGCAGTAAGGTCAAGGTATATCTGGTGGGTATGAAGGAGGCGGTGGAGAGAGAGCTTGCCGGCCATACATATCCTAAGGAGCAGATCGAGGTGGTGCCTGCTTCCGAGATCATAGAGACGGCGGAGCCGCCTGTGATGGCGATCCGCAAGAAGAAGGATTCTTCTCTGGTGAAGGCGCTGAATCTGGTCAAGGACGGTACATGCGATGCCTATGTATCGGCGGGGAGCACAGGCGCCACGCTGGTGGGCGGACAGGTTATCGTAGGCCGGATCAAGGGTGTGGAGAGACCGCCGCTTGCGCCGCTCATACCGACGGCGACGGGATGTTCGCTGCTGATTGACTGCGGCGCTAATGTGGACGCCAGACCTTCCCATCTGGTACAGTTCGCCAAGATGGGTTCCGTTTATATGGAGCACGTTATGGGGATCAAAAACCCGAAGGTTGGGATCGTAAATATCGGGGCGGAGGAGGAGAAGGGCAATGCGCTCGTCAAGGAGACCTTTCCGCTCTTGAAGAACTGCCCGGATATCAACTTTATCGGCAGCGTGGAGGCCAGGGATATTCCGGCCGGCGCGGCGGATGTGGTGGTGTGCGAAGCCTTTGTGGGGAACGTCATCTTAAAGACTTACGAGGGTGTGGGTGCGACCCTGATCTCGAAGGTGAAGGAAGGCATGATGACGAGTCTGCGCAGCAAGATAGGCGCGCTTCTCGTGAAGCCGGCCCTCAAGCAGACCCTGAAGGCGTTTGATCTGGAACAGTACGGCGGCGCGCCGATGCTGGGCCTCAAGGGACTGGTGGTCAAGACCCACGGCAGTTCCAAATCCATAGAGATCAAGAATTCTATTTTACAGTGTATCACCTTTACCGAGCAGAAGATCAGCGAGAAGATCCGTCAGATGCTGCAGACTGACGGGATCGTATCCGGAGAGAAATAGCAGACTATGAGAAACGAGAGAGAAGGCGAAAGGGGTAAACTGTCAGAATGGAATTAGAGAAGCTAAAAGAAGCGATCGCGGATATATTGGGCGTGGACCCTAACGAGGTTACAGAAGAGACGACTTTTACGGAGGATCTCGGGGCGGACTCCTTGGATGTTTATCAGATCGTGATGAAGATCGAGGAGGCATTTGAGATCGAGATTCCGGCCGAGTCGATACAGGAGATCTCAACGGTGGGAGAGGCCGTTGAGCTGATCAGAAATTCTATTTAAGAGAAGCGGGAAGCCCTTTGTATTTTGAAAGGGCTTTTTAAATGCAGGAGGATTTCCATGTTGACGAACAGACTAAGACTGCTGGAAGAGAGAATAGGATATTGTTTTCAGGATAAGAAACTGCTGCGGCAGGCACTGACTCACAGTTCCTGTTCTAATGAGCAGAAGATCAACAAATTGCCGGATTATGAGAGGCTGGAGTTTCTCGGTGATGCGGTGCTGGAGCTGGTGAGCAGCGATCATATCTTCCGGGAGAATCCGGAGATGTCGGAGGGAGAGTTGACCAAATTCAGATCTTCCATCGTCTGTGAGCCGGCCCTTGCTTTCTGTGCGAGGCAGATCGGACTGGAAGAGTTTATCCTGCTGGGCAGAGGGGAAGAACTGACCGGCGGCAGGAAGCGGGATTCCATCATATCGGATGTGATGGAGGCCACCATCGGCGCCATTTATCTGGACAGCGGCATCGAGGAAGCGCGGGCGTTCATCGGCCGTTTTATTCTGTCGGACCTGGAGCACAAGCAGCTGTTCTATGATGCGAAGACCATACTGCAGGAAGAAATCCAGAAGGAGAACGGCGGCGTGCTTCGTTATGAGTTGGTTCGGGAGGAAGGGCCGGAGCATGACAAGACTTTCGTGGTGGAAGTGATGGTCGGTGACAGGAAGGCGGGCCGTGGAAACGGGCATTCCAAGAAAGCGGCGGAACAGCACGCCGCTTATGAAGCGCTTCTTCGGCGTAAGGCGGTGTCTGCACGGAAGAATTAGACAGGAGCTGCCGGAATCCTGTGTGGATGATACGGCAGGCGTCAGTCCGGTTGTGAAGATGTTTGTACGGTAGTAGAAAGACAGATTGAGGTACGTATGTATTTAAAAAGCATTGAGGTGCACGGATTCAAATCCTTTGCCAATAAGATAAATTTCAAGTTTCACAACGGTATTACCGGTATTGTGGGACCCAACGGTTCCGGAAAAAGCAACGTGGCGGATGCCGTCAGATGGGTGCTGGGAGAGCAGCGGATCAAGCAGCTTCGAGGGTCTTCCATGCAGGACGTGATCTTCTCCGGAACGGAGATGCGAAAACCTCTGGGTTATGCCTATGTGGCGATCACGCTGGACAATACGGATCATCAGCTGACCATCGACTATGATGAGGTGACGGTGTCCAGAAGGCTGTACCGGTCCGGCGAGAGTGAATATATGATCAACGGCTCCATCTGCCGTCTGAAAGACGTGAACGAGCTTTTCTACGATACCGGTATCGGTAAGGAAGGATACTCCATTATCGGACAGGGACAGATCGAGAAGATCTTAAGCGGCAAGCCGGAGGAGCGGCGTGAGTTATTCGACGAGGCTGCCGGTATCGTGAAGTTCAAGCGCAGGAAGTATGCGGCACAGAAGAAGCTGGAAGACGAGAAACAGAACCTTGTCCGGGTCAACGACATCCTAAGCGAGCTGGAGAAGCAGACCGGGCCGCTGGAGAAGCAGGCCGAGAAGGCCAGAGTCTACCTGAAAAAGAAAGAAGAGTTAAAGACGCTGGATGTAAATGTGTTCCTGTTGGAGAATGTGCGGGTACGGCAGCAGCTGGCGGAGACGGACGGTAAACTCACGATCGCCGGCGGGGATCTTAACGAGACCACGAAGAAGTATGAGAGCATCAAGGAAGAGTACGAGCAGATCGCAGGCCGGATCGAAGAACTGGATCAGGCCATCGAGACGGCCCGGGCGACACTGACGGATACCGGGGTGATGCGTTCCAAGCTGGAAGGTGAGATCAATGTCTTAAAGGAGCAGATCCACTCAGCGGAGGGCAACGAAGAGCATTTACAGAGCCGCATCCGAAGTATCAGTGAGCAGATTGATGTGCGCATCCGGGAGAAGGACGGCATCCTTGCGGATAAGGAGCAGACGGATCAGAAACTCAGTCAGCTGGAGACGGCGAGGACGGAGGCGCGACAGCTGCTGGAGGAGACCCAGAGCCGGATCGAAGAACTGAATGATCACATCGAAAGTGGGAAGAATACGATCATTGACGCCCTGAACAACCGTGCTACGATCAAGTCCAAGATGGGGCGCTACGATACCATGCTGGAGCAGATCAACATCCGCAGGGCGGAGCTGAATTCCAGACTGCTGCGGGCCAAGTCCGACGAGGCGGAGCAGACGGAGGTCATCAGGAAGCTGGAAGAAGAATTCGAGGCCGTGGGGACTGCCATCAAAGAACTGGGGGAAAAGCAGGAGACGATGGAGGAGCGGCTTTCGCTTTTCCGGGAAGAGCTGGCGGAGCGGGACCAGAAGCTGCGGGATACCCAGGTGCTTTATCATCAGCAGAAGTCCAGGCTGGAGGCGCTGGCCAACCTGACGGAGCGCTACGAGGGTTACGGCGGCAGCGTCAAGGCCGTGATGGAGCGCAAAGGCCAGGAGAAGGGCATCATCGGCGTGGTGGCGGATATCATCCAGGCGGAAGCCAGATACGAGACGGCCATTGAGACGGCTTTAGGCGGCAACATCCAGAATATCGTCACGGAGGATGAGGAGACCGCCAAGCGCATGATCGGTTATCTGAAAAAGGCCCGGGCGGGCCGTGCCACCTTCCTGCCCCTCACCAGTATTACCCGCCCCCAGGAGTTTAAGAATCCTGACGCCCTGAAGGAAAAAGGCGTAATCGGTATGGCCGACGAGCTGGTAAAGGTGGAGAAGAAATACCGGAACGTGGCGAAAGCGATGTTAGGACGTATCGTGGTGGTGGACAACGTGGACAATGCCGTGAAGATCGCCAGAAAGTTCGATTACGGTATCCGTATGGTTACGCTGGAAGGCGAACTGCTGGTGCCCGGCGGTGCCATCAGCGGCGGCGCTTTCAAGAACAACTCCAATCTGCTGGGCAGACGCCGGGAGATGGAGGAGCTTGGCAGGAAGGTTAAGCAGTACGTGGTGGATATCGACAATCTGTTAAATGATATCGAGCAGACGAAAAGAAACAGGAATAAGCTTCGTCTGGAGATCGAGGATATCAAAGGGCAGCTGCAGCGTAAGTTCATCGAGCAGAATACGGCCAGAATGAGCGTGGCGCAGGCCCGGGAGAAGAAGAGCGAGACGGAGGAAGGCTTCGACGAACTGAAAGTAGAACAGCAGGATATCGAGCTGCAGATCAAGGAGATTCAGGTCAATAAGGATGAAAATTTAAGAGAGCTGGCAGATTCCGAGGCGCTGGAGAAGAACGTGGAAGCGCAGATCGGCGAATTCCAGAAGCAGCTGGAGGCAAAGCGGGCGGAGGAATCAGAGCAGTCGGCCAAAGTATCCGAGTGGGATGTGGAAGTGGAGAAAATGCGCCAGAGCGCGGATTTCCAGAGACAGAATCTGGAACGTGTGGAGGGCGAGATCGCACGCCACAGCGCAGAGCTTAAGGAGGTGCAGGAAGGTCTGCATCTGGGCAAAGAAGAGGTGGAGCGCAAGAAAGCCAGTATTCTGGAGATCGAGAAGACAATTGCTTCTTCCTACTCCGCCCAGACGGACGCGGAGACGAAACTGAAAGAGGATATTGCCCTTAAGGAAGAGCTTGCGGGGAAACAGAAGAATTTCTTTGCCACAAGAGAAGAACTGTCCGAGCGGATGACGGCGCTGGATAAGGAAGTGTACCGTCTCAACAGCCAGCGGGAACGGATGGAAGAGTCCATTGAGTCCCAGATCAACTATATGTGGGACGAATACGAGATCACCCTCTCCGATGCGGAGTCCATGAAGGATGAGGAGATGAACGATCTGCCCGCCATGAAGAAGGAGATTACGGCGCTGAAAGATGCGATCCGCAAACTGGGGGACGTGAATGTCAATGCCATTGAGGATTACAGGAATCTGATGGAGCGTTACACCTTTTTAAAGACCCAGCATGACGATCTGGTGGAGGCGGAGAAAACACTTCTGGGGATCATCGAAGAGCTGGACAGCTCCATGCGTAAGCAGTTCAATGAGAAATTCGCACAGATCAACAGAGAGTTCGACAAGGTGTTCAAGGAGCTTTTCGGCGGCGGTAAGGGAGCGCTTGAGCTGATGGAGGACGAGGACGTGCTGGAGGCGGGCATCCGGATCATTGCACAGCCGCCCGGCAAGAAGCTGGTCAACATGATGCAGATGTCCGGTGGGGAGAAGTCCCTGACCGCGATCTGTCTGCTGTTTGCGATCCAGAACTTAAAACCGTCGCCCTTCTGTCTTCTGGACGAGATAGAGGCGGCGCTGGATGAGAGCAATGTAGGAAGATTTGCCAAGTATCTGCACAAGCTGACGAAGAATACACAGTTTATCGTGATTACCCACAGGCGCGGCACGATGGAGAAAGCGGACCGCCTCTACGGTATCACGATGCAGGAGAAAGGTGTGTCAACACTGGTAAGCGTAAATTTGATCGATAAGGAATTGGATGACTGATGAGTGAAGAGAAGAAGGGTTTTTTCAGAAGATTAAAAGAGGGACTGACAAAGACGAGGAACAATATCGTTCACGGGATCGATTCCGTGTTTAACGGATTTTCCAACATAGACGATGATTTCTATGAAGAACTGGAAGAGATTCTGATCATGGGCGATATCGGGGTACAGGCCACCGAGGCGATTCTGGAACGGCTGCGGGAGCAGGTGAAGGAGAACCATATCAAGGAACCGGCAGACTGCAAGTCCTTCCTGATCCAGAATATCAAGGAGCAGATGCAGGTGCAGGAGACGGCCTATGTGTTCGAGGAAAGACAGTCTGTTGTGCTGGTGATCGGCGTCAACGGCGTGGGCAAGACCACCACCGTGGGCAAGCTGGCCGGGAAACTGAAAGGGCAGGGAAGACGGGTGCTGATCGCGGCGGCGGATACTTTCCGTGCGGCGGCGGGCGAGCAGCTGAGTGAATGGGCGGACCGTGCCGGGGTGGATATGATCGGCGGCAGCGAGGGTTCCGATCCCGCCAGTGTGATCTTCGATGCGGTGAACGCGGCGAAGGCGAGGAATATCGACGTGCTCTTATGCGATACGGCGGGCCGGCTGCACAATAAGAAGAACCTGATGGAGGAGCTTAAGAAGATCAACCGGATCATCGACAGAGAGTTTCCGGATGCCCACCGGGAGAATCTGGTGGTGCTTGACGCCACCACCGGCCAGAATGCGCTGCAGCAGGCGAAGGAGTTCGGCGAGGTGGCGGACTTGACGGGCATTATCCTGACCAAGATGGACGGTACGGCCAAGGGAGGCATTGCGGTGGCGATCCAGTCGCAGCTGCAGATTCCGGTCAAGTATATCGGCGTCGGGGAGACCATAGAAGATCTGCAGAAGTTCGACGCGGACCAGTTTGTGGATGCGCTGTTTTCGGTGGATCAGACTGCCGGGGAAGAGGAAGAAGAGCGCTGAGAAGCGCTTGGTTGAAGGAAGTGCGGAAGGGTATTTTTACAGGGGACGGGAAAGGAGCAAAGAGACAGGCGATGAAGGAATTGTCATTGGATAAGTTCGAGGAGGCATATGAGATCGTCAAGGAGGTGGCATCCGAGACGAAGCTGATCTACAGCGATCATTTCAGTGCGCGGACAGGGAACAAGGTGTATCTGAAACCGGAGAACATGCAGCTGACGGGGGCCTATAAGCTGCGGGGCGCCTATTATAAGATCAGTACGCTGTCGGACGAAGAACGGGCGAAGGGGCTGATCACGGCGTCGGCCGGGAACCATGCGCAGGGCGTGGCCTATGCGGCGAAGTGCTACGGCGTGAAGGCGGTGATCGTGATGCCCACGACCACGCCGCTGATCAAGGTGAACAGGACGAAAGGTTACGGCGCGGAGGTGGTGCTGTACGGCGACGTGTACGACGAGGCCTGTGCCAGAGCCTATGAACTGGCGGCAGAGAACGGGTATACTTTTGTGCATCCTTTTGACGATCTGGACGTGGCTACGGGACAGGGCACCATCGCCATGGAGATCATCAAGGAACTGCCGCTGGTGGACTATATTCTGGTGCCGGTGGGCGGCGGCGGACTGGCTACCGGTGTGTCTACACTGGCCAAACTTTTAAATCCCAAGATCAAGGTGATCGGCGTGGAGCCGGCAGGGGCCAACTGTCTGCAGGAATCCGTGCGGGCCGGCAAGGTGACGACGCTGGAGAAGGTCAACACCATCGCGGACGGCACGGCGGTCAAGACACCGGGCACGGACATTTTCCCTTATCTTAAGGAAAATCTGGACGACATCATCACGGTGGGGGATGAGGAGCTGGTGGTCTCTTTCCTCGACATGGTGGAGAATCATAAGATGGTCGTGGAGAACTCCGGTCTGCTGACGGTGGCGGCCCTGAAGCATCTGGATGTGAAGAATAAAAAGGTTGTGGCGATTCTCAGCGGCGGCAATATGGACGTGATCACCATGTCCTCTGTGGTGCAGCAGGGCCTTGTGCTGCGGGACCGGATTTTCTCGGTATCCGTGCTTCTGCCGGATAAGCCGGGCGAGCTGTCCAGAGTGGCGGACGTGATCGCGAAGCAAAACGGCAATGTGATCAAGTTAGAGCATAACCAGTTCGTCTCCATCAACCGCAATGCGGAGGTGGAGCTGCGCATCACCATGGAGGCCTTCGGGACGGAACATAAGAACCAGATCATATCATCGCTGCAGCAAAACGGCTACCAGCCGAAGCTGATCCGGGCCAGCATCTGACACCGGTATCTGACACGCCGGGCAGGCGGACTTACGGACTGAAAACGAAATATAGACGACAGGATCCGCATGGTTTTTCTGTGCGGATCTTATGGATTTTGTGCAGGCGGTTTGACAGGATACGTAGTCATGAAATGAAGGGAATGCGGTTACACTATAGGAGAAGATGAGTTTAGCCCGCTGACTGTGGCATGAGGGGAAGGCAGAGCATGATGGAAAATAAAAAAAATTCAAAAAAAAGCAAGACAGAATGGGTAAAGAAATATATTATTATAACAGTGGCGACTTTTGTCTATGCTGTAGCGCTTAGTTTTTTTATCGATCCCAATGACATGGCGCCGGGCGGGCTTACCGGCGTGGCGATCATTTTGAGCAGACTGGTGCCGGTCAGTACCGGTACTCTGATTCTGTTGTTAAATATTCCGATTCTGGTCTTTGGCGTGTGGAAATTCGGGATCGGCCTGACCATCTCGACGATCTATGCCACGGTATCGATTTCCTTTTTTACCAATATGTTATCAGGCGTGGAGGCGGCCACCGATGATATACTGTTGGCAGCGGTGGCGGGCGGTATTATACAGGCAATCGCCATCGGTGTGATCTTCCGGGCCGGGGCGACCAGTGGCGGTGTGGATATCATCGTCAAGGCGCTTAAGTTAAAACTGCCGCATCTGAAGACGGGTAATCTTTTCCTGATGATAGATGCCACGGTGGTGACACTGTCGGGGATCGTCTTTCGGGATGTCAGCGCTGCGCTGTATGCGGCGGTGGCGGTAGGGTGCTGCTCGGTGGCCATGGACGTGGTGCTCTACGGACGGGACGAGGCGAAACTTCTCTATATCATCAGTGACAGGCCGGAGCGGATCACACAGCGGCTGTTGGAGGATCTGGATGTGGGTACTACCTATATCAACGGGCAGGGCGCCTACAGCGGCAATGAGAAGCGGGTGATCATGTGTGCGATGAAGAAGACGGTATTTCCGAGAGCGGAGGAGATCGTGAGGGAGGAAGATGCGAATTCCTTTATGATCGTGACCAGCGCCACGGAGATTTTCGGGGAAGGTTATAAGAGCTATTTTGGCGAGCGGATTTAAGGATGACGGATTTTTCAAAGATAGGAGAAACGTATGCAGGAAATGAATTTGCGGAGTAAGAGACATAAGAAAAAGCGCAGGAGAAGCGAGAATGGAATCCTGGTGGGATCGATCATACTTTGTCTGGTGACTTTGACGGCTATTACGATCACGCTGATCATGGTATTTCGCTATCGGGCTATCCAGATGGAAAATACGGTGGTCATGAATGAGCTGGAGTCTGTGCGGATGGATGAGACGGTCACTTACACGCAGGGCGAGGTGGACGCTATGATCGCCAACGCAGTGACGCAGACAGCCGACGAGACGACGCAGGCGGTACAGTCTGATTTTCTGGATAAATTAAAAGAACTGATGTTGAACGGTGACGGGACGCTTGCCATGCTCCGTTATTTCTATCCGGATGAGATCGTGGTGGCAGATGCGGGGGAGTATCACTTTTTTCCCATATCCGATGATCTGGCACGGCATACATACGATCTGGAGAAGTTTGTCAGGAACGGCGATCAGGTCATGAACTATTATGACAACAGTCAGTGGATTTCCCGCAAGGGGATTGACGTGTCGAAATATCAGGAGGAGATCGACTGGGAGCTGGTGGCCGGCGACGGCGTGGAATATGCCTTCATCCGTCTGGGGCTCAGAGGATACACGAAGGGTGAGATTCAGGAGGATGAGAATTTCAGGGACAACATTAAAGGCGCGCTGAACAATGATATCGGTGTCGGCGTATATTTCTTCACGCAGGCGGTCAGTGTGGAGGAGGCGGAAGAAGAGGCGCAGTTCGTGCTGGATGCGCTGGAGCCTTACCCGATCGACTATCCGGTGGTCATTGATGTGGAGGCGGTCTCCAATACCAGCGCCAGAACGAAGGATCTGACGAAGGAGGAGCGGACGCGCTACTGCATCGCCTTTTGTGAGAAGATCAGGGAGGCGGGCTATACGCCGATGATCTACGGCAATATGAAGACATTCATGATAATGCTTGATCTGGCACAGCTGGAGGCGTATGACAAATGGGTTGCTTTCTATGACGAACCGATGTATTATCCCTATGCCTTTAAGATCTGGCAGTATACGGATGAGGGCAAAGTTGCAGGGATCGAAGGGAATGTGGATCTGAATATCAGCTTTGAAGAGGCAGACGGCGTGCAGGACGAGTAAATTAAAATACAGTTGTTTTCGGGCAGGGGTTCATGATAAAATAAGAGAAGTTAAAATTGCAGAAAGGCGGGGTTATCAATGAAATACGAATTTGAAGGAACGGTGGAATTCCGTGAGAATGAGAACACGATCGCGGTGCCCTTTAATGTATGGGAAGTGTGTGAGAAGGTGGGAGACGCGCCGGTCAGGGTGTGCTTTGACGACGTCTGCTTTATATGTGATCTGGTGCCGAAGGGACAGGGGTATTATGATATTCCGGTCAATCCGGATACGCTGTCCAAGGTGGAGCTGGGCAAGAAGTATCTGATCTCGATCGAGATCGTGGGCAATGTGGTGAGCATGGGAGGCAGTCCCTACAGCACGGAACATCCGATTCGTAAGATCGACAGCGTGGATCTGGTGACGCAGCCCTGGGACGGTCTGTGCGGACAGGCCTGCATAGCCATGATTGCGGGTACTTCGCTGGATGAAGCATGTGATATCATGAAGTGCCGTGAGTGGCAGGCGAACATGAGCAAGATGATTGCCACGCTGGAGTATTTGGGAATTCGTCATGCGGACAAGATCGTCTATACGCTGGGCAAGCATGTGGAGCTGCCGCACTGCTGCATCATCATGGAGAAGATGGGCAGATACAGTCATTATCTGGTAGGATTTGACGGCCATTACTACGAGCCGAACCAGGGTGTGCTGAAAGAGTTCGATCTGAGTAAGATGGTGGGGTATCTGGAGATCGTTACAGCATAAAATAACCGCCTGACAGCAGGAGTCGAGAGATTCGGGAGATGAAAGCTGTCAGGCGTTTTTTTATACAATGAAACGTAGCGCCGGACAGATTGAGCATAAAAAGATGCGGGACAGGTGATTCCCATCCCGCATTTTCACTTCTTATACCACCTTAAACTTCTCGATATAAACCGGGAAGGTATCCGTGCCTTTCATCTCTTTACCGGCGGTGATCGTCACATTCTTGTCCGTGATCAGATATTCCACATTCGCGCCCGCTTCCACCACGGTATCCTGCATCAGGATGCAGTTCTTCACGGTAGCGCCTTTGCCGACTTTAACGCCTCTAAAGATCACGCTGTTCTCTACTTCGCCCTCGATCACGCAGCCGTCAGCCATCATTACGTTCTGCACTTTGGCACCGTCCTTGTAGTGTGTCGGGTTATCGCCGCGGATCTTCGTATAGATGGGAGCGGAAGAGAAGAGCGCGTCCAGATTGTAGTCATCCAGCAGCTTCATGTTCTCCTCGAAGTAGCTCTTCATACCGCTGATGCGTGCCACATAGTCCGTATACTTGTAGGCCTGTACATTAAGCTTGCCAAGCTGCGGCATGATAACATCACGCATAAAGAAGGAACGTCCCTGAATGTAAGCATCGTTTACGATATCGATCAAAAGCTCGCGGCTGACAACGAAGATATTCATGGACAGTTTCTGTACGCCGTCGGTCTTCGGATTGATGTAAACTTTCTTAAGCCGTCCGTCTTCCACATCAAAGGTATAGTAGAAGATCCTGTCATTGGTCGGATAGTTCAGCAGTTCCTCAGGAATCTCCTGCTCGTTGTAGGCGATCGTCATATCCGCACCGCTGTCGATATGGGCCTGCAGCATGGCACTGAAATCAAAGTTCACCACCACATTCGTATCGGACATGATCACATATTTCTCTTTCTGATCCCGCAGGAAGTCCAGAAGGTTTGCCAGTGCACTGGCGCGTCCTACATAAGGACCGCCTACTTCCTTCTCTGCAAAAGGAGGGAAGATGCGCAGACCGCCGTTCTTGCGGATCAGATCCCATTCACGGCCGGAACCCAGATGATCCATTAAGGAGTGATAGTTCTTGTTCACCACGACAGAGATATTGTCAATGCCGGAGTGGGTCATGCTGGACAGAATAAAGTCAATGACACGGTAACGGCTGGCAAAGGGGATGGAAGCCATCAAACGCACGCTGACCAGTTCCGGAACCAGAGCATCATAACTGTTTGGGAAAATAATACCGACTACACTTGTGTTTGATTTTACCATTGCTCTTCACCACCTTCTACATTATTTCTGACCATGGCGTTGGGGCCCACCACGGCATTCTCACCGATGGTAACACCGGAACCGACGGTTGCCACGCCGTTCTCATCGCCCGAAGGCATTGCGCCCACCACGGCATTCTCACAGATTGTTACGTTCTCGGCTACGATACAGTGCTTCACCACGGCACCTGCCCTGACGGTCGTGCCGCCCATCAGTACCGCATCTTCGACAACCGCGCCGGCATCCACTTTCACGCCGCCGAAAAGAATGGAGTGCTTCACGCTGCCCTTGATCCGGCAGCCGTCGGTGATCATGGAATTCTCCACGACTGCTCCGGGATTGATCTTGTGTCCGGTCATGCCGGCATTGCGGCTGTAGATTTTCCAGTCCTCGTCAAAAAGGTTGATGCCGCTGTGCTCGGGATCCAGCACTTCCATGTTGGCTTCCCATAAAGAAGCGATCGTTCCTACATCCTTCCAGTAGCCGTTGAAATGATAAGCATACATCTGACGGTGGTCACGCAGAAGGTTGGGAATGATGTTGTTGCCGAAATCGTTCTCGGAATTCGGATCGGCTTCGTCTTCCTCCAGATACTGTTTTAAGATATCCCAGTTGAAGATATAGATACCCATGGAAGCCAGATTGGACTTCGGGTTCTTTGGCTTCTCCTGGAACTCGGTGATCTTGTCATTCTCGTCGGCTACCATCAGGCCGAAGCGGGGAGCCTCCTCCCAGGGTACTTCCATAACGGCTACGCTGAATTCCGCGTTCTTCTCCTTATGGAATTTCAAAAAGGCGCTGTAATCCTGCTTGCAGATCTGGTCACCGGAAAGGATGATGACATATTTGGGGTCATAGCGTTCGATAAAGGATATATTCTGATAGATTGCATTTGCTGTACCTTTATACCAGTCTGAACCGTGTGCCTTCTGGTAGGGCGGCAGTACGTGCACACCTCCGTAAAGACGGTCCAGATCCCAGGGCTGGCCGTTGCCTATGTACTCATTTAATTCCAGCGGTTGATACTGGGTCAGGATTCCCACGGTATCAATGCCTGAATTAACGCAGTTGGAAAGCGGGAAGTCGATGATACGATACTTGCCGCCAAAAGGAACTGCAGGTTTTGCAAGCTTCTCGGTCAGCGCATACAGACGGGAACCCTGTCCGCCGGCAAGAAGCATTGCAATCATTTCTTTTGCCATATTAATATTCCTCCTTTTAAACTTTATAAAAAGATTATATAACAAAATCATGGAAAATAATAGAAAAATCCGAAAAAAGTCGAAGAAAATTATAATCTTTTTCTATTGACATTTCGAAGAAAGTGTGAATAGATAAAAAGCGGTAAATTTATGCCGAAAAAGCGAGAGGAATGAAATCGGCGGGTCAGTCGACGGTTGACGGCTCTTTTTTTGTTGCCTTGCGGGCGCTGTAATGATAAAATAGACTTATATTTTGAAGAATTTTGTCTGCAAAAGGAGTGTATACATGAAAGAAGTCAGAATATTGGAGATCAAGCAGAGCGTCTTTGCGGATAATGACAGACAGGCGCAGCTTCTGCGGCAGGAGCTGAAGGAGAAGAAGCTCTTCCTGCTCAATCTCATGTCCTCGCCGGGATCCGGTAAGACAACCACGTTGATGAGAACCATAGAGGCGCTGCGTGACACGTTGAGAATAGGGGTCATGGAGGCAGATATTGATTCCGACGTGGATGCCAGAACGATCTCACAGTCCGGCGTGAGGGTCATTCAACTGCATACCGGCGGGATGTGCCATCTGGATGCGGAGATGACAAGGCAGGGGCTGGAAGGACTGGATACGGCGGAACTTGACCTGGTGATTCTGGAGAATGTGGGGAATCTGGTGTGTCCGGCGGAGTTTGACACCGGGGCGACGAAGAATGTCATGATCCTTTCGGTGCCGGAGGGACATGACAAACCGCTGAAATATCCGCTGATGTTTTCCGTCTGTGATGTGGTGCTGGTGAATAAGATCGACGTGCTTCCCTATTTTGACTTCGATCTGGAGAAGTGCCGGGAATATGTGCACAGGCGCAATCCGCAGGCGAAGGTCATTCCGATCTGCGCCAGGACGGGGGAAGGGATGAAAGAGTGGACGGACTGGCTGCTGCAGGAAGTGAGAGGAGAGGGATATGGAGAGAAGACTTGACAGGGAGAAATATCCGGAGTACGTATATCCGGAGCATAAGCCGGATTACAGTAAGCCGGAGCGGGAGAGTATCGTAAAGCTGGGTAAGATGATCACGGACAGGATTCCCCAGAAGCTGGGGATCAAGAAGATCACCAGAGATGATCCGGAGTACTGGGGTCTGGCGGGCGTGTTGACCGACGAGGAGGCTGAGATCGCGCTGAAGATGGGCGTGCGTAAGCCGAAGACCCTGCCGGAGATGGTGCGGCTTACGGGTATTCCGGCCAGAGAGCTGGAACCGAAGCTGCAGGAGATGTCCGTGAAAGGCATTCTGGAGTACAACTGGGAGAACCCGCAGCGGGAGAAACAGTATGTACTGCCCATGTTTGTACCCGGCTGCGGTGAGTTTTTCAATATGAACACGAAGGTGATCGAGGAGCACCCGGAGGTGACGCTGTTCTTCGAGCATATGTCGAGACTGCCGCTTGAGCATGTGACGCCTTTCGTGGGGGAGGGCGGTAACGGCATCGGGATGCATGTCATTCCGGTGGAAAAGGCCATAGAGATGGAAAGCGAATCCATCAATCTGGAGCATATTTCCTACTGGCTGTCAAAGTACGAGGGGAAATATGCGGCAAGCCCCTGTTCCTGCAGGCGTTCCAGATTAAAGCATGACGAGGGCTGCGCCGACGATCCGGAGGGCTGGTGCGTGGCAGTGGGCGATATGGCGGATTATGTGGTGGAGACCCAGAAGGACGGACGCTATATCACGAAGGAAGAGGCGCTTGAAATTTTCAGGCAGGCGGAAGAGAACGGTTTCGTTCACCAGATCACGAACATCGACGGCGCCAACAAGATCTTCGCCATCTGTAACTGTAATGTGAATGTATGCTATGCACTGCGCACTTCGCAGCTTTTTAACACGCCGAACATGTCCCGTTCCGCTTACATCGCGAAGGTGGATAAGGAGAAATGCGTGGCCTGCGGTAAATGTGTTGAGCACTGTCCGGCAGGAGCGGTGAAGCTGGGACAGAAACTGTGTAAGAAGGACGGCAGCGAGGTCACCTATCCGAAGATGCCGCTTCCCCAGGAACAGAAGTGGGGCGAGCATATGTGGACCCACAATTACCGGGATGTGAACAGAATAAACTGTTACGATACCGGCACGGCGCCCTGTAAGACGGCCTGTCCGGCCCATATTGCGGTGCAGGGGTATTTGAAGCTGGCGAAAGAAGGGCGTTATGAAGAGGCGCTGGCGCTGATCAAGAAAGACAATCCGCTGCCGGCCATCTGCGGGCGCATCTGTAACAGGCGGTGTGAAGATGCCTGCACCCGCGCGACGCTGGATGAGGCGGTAGCCATTGATGCGGTGAAGCGCTTTGTGGCGGAGCGGGATCTGTGCGCCGAGACGCGTTACATACCGAAGAAGGTAGTGCCTTCCTTAAAGGGAGCTTTCGAGGAGAAGATCGCCATCATCGGCTCCGGGCCGGCGGGCCTGTCTTGTGCCTATTTCCTGGCGGAGAAGGGGTATCGGCCTACCATCTTCGAGAAAAGTGAGAAGCCCGGCGGTATGCTGACTTACGGCATTCCTTCCTATAAACTGGAGAAGGATCTGATCGAGGCGGAGATCGAAGTCATAGGAGCCATGGGTGTAGAGATCAGGTGCGGTGTGGAAGTGGGCAAAGACGTTACCATTGATCAACTCAGAGCGCAGGGCTATAAGGGATTCTATCTTGCCATCGGCTGTCAGGGCGGCAGGAAACCCGGCGTGCCGGGTGAGGATGCGGTCGGGGTCTATACGGCGGTGGAATTCTTAAAAGAGGCAGGACAGAAGGAAGGCTTCGACCTGGGCGGTGATGTGGTAGTCGTTGGCGGCGGCAATGTAGCCATCGACGCGGCCAGAGTGAGCACCCGCTGCGGTACGGGTAAGGTATCAATGTTCTGTCTGGAGAGCCGGGACGAGATGCCGGCAAGCAGAGAGGAGATTCTGGAGGCGACGGAGGAGAAGGTTGCTATCCGCAACGGCTGGGGACCGAAGGAAATCCTGACGGAGAACGGACGGGCCGTGGGTGTGGTATTTAAGAAGTGTATCCGTGTCTTTGACGACAACCATAGATTTGCCCCGGTTTACGATGAGCAGGAGACAATGACCGTTGCCTGCTCTGCGGTGATCTTCAGTGTGGGTCAGGGTATTGTATGGGGAGATTTACTGCAGGGCACAAAAGTGGCGCTGAGACCGAATGGCGGCGCTGTTGCGGACAGCCTGACTTATCAGACGGCCGAACCGGATATCTTCGTGGGCGGCGATGTGTATACAGGGCCGAAATTTGCTATTGATGCCATCGCGGCAGGCAGAGAGGGTGCGGTATCCCTGCACCGTTTCGTGCACGAACACTGTACGCTGACCATCGGCAGGAACAGAAGAGACTTTATCGAGCTGGATAAGGAGAATATCTTTATCGCCAGCTATGACAATACGGACCGCCAGCGGCCGGAGAAAGCGGAGGAGGCGCAGGCACGCTCTTTCCGTGATCTCTCCCACACGCTGACGGAGGAACAGGTGAAGGCGGAGACATCCCGCTGCCTGGGCTGCGGTGCATCGGTGGTGGATCCTAATAAGTGTATCGGCTGCGGCGTTTGTACGACGAAATGTGTCTTCGACGCTATAAGCCTGCACCGGGAGCTGCCGGGCTGTTCGGAGATGGTCAGGTCGGAGGATAAGCTGAAATATGTACTGCCGAATATGGTGAAGCAGTCGTTGAAGGTGAAATTTAAGAAGAAGTGAGGCTGGATTTTTGGTTTGCAGGAGTACGGGCCGTCCGGGCCGGGCGTCGTGTACCGGCAATGTTACAGAGTGATAAATAAGGACGGGCAAGGAAGCGGAGTGAATGCAGTTTTCCGGCCGGAAAGAGCCGGAAGATTGGCCGGAAAGCGAACTGGAGAAGAAGCGGAAAGACAGGCGGGAAAGCAGGATGCATGAATTAGGCGTGGTGTTTCATATTATGGACAGTCTGGAGAAAGTGGCGGTCGAGAATGAGGTGACGGGTATCTCCAGGGTAGTGCTGGAGCTGGGCGAAGTATCGACGGTGATCGAGTCTTATCTGCACAACTGTTGGCAGTGGGCGGCGAAGAAGAGAGAGCTGTTCCATGAGGCGGAGCTTGTGGTGGAGACGATTCCTGCGCGCACCTACTGTGAAGGCTGCGGTCAGACCTATGCCACCGTGGAGCACGGGAAGATATGTCCCTGCTGTCACAGCCCGGATACGTGGCTTCTGCAGGGGAATGAGTTTAATATCAAAGAGATAGAAGTGTATTGATGTGAAAGATAAGAGGGGAGAGTGAGTAGTTATGTTTCATTTGAGTGGCGGCATGACAGGTTGGCAGATTTTGGGCTGGGTGATGGTATTTGCGGGACTGATCATCATGAATGAGATCGCGCGGCGTTCCAAGGCGGGCGGTGCAGTCTGTTTCTTCGTGATTCCGGCGGCATTGACGGTTTATTTTATTTCTATTTATGTGGGTGCGGCACAGGGCGCGGAGTGGGCGCTGAACAACCAGACTTACGTGCATATGAACAGCTGGTTCCATTATGCCAAGCTCTATGCGGCGCTGGCCGGCTGCATCGGTTTTATGATCATCAAGTATCATTGGGGCGGACTGGGGAAATCCCATGCTTTTAAGGTATTCCCTTTTGTGATCGTGGCGATCAACATTCTGATCGCCGTTGTCTCGGATTTCGAGTCGGCTGTCAGGGCCGGTTCGATCATGGGCGGCTGGTGGAAATCCTCCGAAGGCGTATGGCTTTACGGCGGCTGGTGGAATATCTTAAACGGCATCGCCGGTCTGATCAATATTTTCTGCATGACAGGCTGGTGGGGCATCTATTCATCAAAAGACAAGAAGGATATGCTCTGGCCGGATATGATATGGTACTATATTCTGGCTTACGATATCTGGAACTTCCAGTATACGTATCTGAATCTGCCGACCCATGCATGGTACTGCGGCTTTGCGCTGCTGCTGGCGCCGACGGTGGCCAATGCCCTCTGGAATAAGGGCGGCTGGATCCAGAACCGCGCTAACACGCTGGCGTTGTGGTGCATGTTTGCGCAGGTATTCCCGTTGTTCCAGGATGGCAGCCGGTTTACCACCGTATCTTCCGTATACGGAGAAGCCGGGGCAGCGGCAGCCTTCGGTGAAGCGATGCCGGCTATGGCCAATCCCACGGCGCAGGGAATCATCTCGGTGCTTTCAATCGTGGTCAATGTGGTTGTCTTTGCAATCATCCTTGTGCGGGCGAAGCAGCAGAAGCGGAATCCGTATACCAATGAGATCTTTAAGGATCAGAAAGATTTCAAGATGGCGATGGCAAGGGCGGAATAACAGAGTTACAGAGTTTTATGTGCAGGAAAGGCTTTTCGGAGAATGAGAGTTCTTCGGAGGGCCTTTTGCCTTATAGAATTGTATCAGTGTTTTCCCTTTTTTCTGAAGGCTGACGAAAGTGCGCTCAATAGTACGTTTTGAAACGCCTGTCTCTGCCGCGATCATATCGGCAGTTCTATCCGAATTTCCGATTAGTAATCTCAAGACAGCCTTTTCTGTTTTATTCAAACCGACATTTAAACCGACATTCAAACCGACATTTTTCAGCTTTAAAAAGAAATCCACGAAGGAACTCCTTTCAACACAAACCAAATTGGGCCGACAATGTATATCCAACTCGCTTTGTCTTATCAAGGAAATTTATGTTTTTTGTATGTCAGGAAAAAGCAGAGGGAGAAAACACAAAATTGTATATTTGAAATAATGTATATAGATTGTCCAAAGTATTTATGCTAAGATAAAATCAAACGGAACACCGACCGAGGAGATTGGATTGAGCGAACATAGATCGAGAAACAATATTGGAAACAAGACTGCAGGAATTGTTACAGCCCATGGATGTTATTAGGAAGTGATTCCAATAAGGAATTGCTATTACAGTATAATGTAATGAAAATGGAAAGGCATACAGACATGTATAAAATATTGATCATTGAAGATGATGCCGTGATCTCGGAGCAGGTCAGCAGGTATCTGGCCAGGTGGGGGTACGAGACAGCCTGTGCGGAGGATTTCGAGAATATCCTGCCGCAGTTTGTCTCCTTTGCTCCACAGCTTGTGCTTCTGGATATCGGGCTGCCTTTTTACAATGGTTATTATTGGTGCGGGGAGATCAGGAAGGTTTCGCAGGTGCCGGTGGTGTTCGTCTCCTCGGCTTCCGACAATATGAACATCGTGATGGCGATGAATATGGGCGGGGATGATTTCATCGTCAAGCCCTTTGATCTGGAGGTGCTTCTGGCCAAGGTGCAGGCGATCCTGCGGCGGACTTATGCATTCCAGAATCAGTCGGCGGTGATGGAGCACAGGAACGTGATCCTGAATCTGGCGGATATGAGCCTGCTGTATCAGGGGACGAAGCTGGAGCTGTCGAAGAACGAATTCCGCATCCTGCAGCTGCTCTATGAGAATGCGGGCAGGACGGTGAGCCGGGAGACGATCATGAAACGGCTGTGGGACAATGAGTGCTTCGTGGACGACAATACGTTGACGGTGAATATGAACCGTCTGCGCAGGAAACTGGAAGAGGCGGGGATTCAGGACTTTATCGCGACGAAAAAGGGTGTCGGCTACCAGTTGAGTGACTGCGTGTAGAAGTTTCATGAAGGGCAGAAGGAAGAATAAATCCGGAAGGAAACAGGACTTATATGAGACAGAAGGAAAGAAGCCGCAGGATCGCACTGTCTTATCTGAAAGACAAATATAAAACAATACTTGCCTACGTCTTTATCGTGGCGGTCTTTTTTATGGTGGCATTTCTTTACGGCTATGAACAGATCTATGTAGATATGCTGTATGCGGTGCTGCTTGCGCTGTTTTTCGGCGGGGTATTTATGGCGGTGGATTTCCTGCGGTATTTCAGGCGGTGTTTGGCGCTTTACCAGTCATTGGAGCGCAGGGAGGAACGACAGAAGAGTCTGCCGGAGGCGTCGGGACTGCAGGAGGTTTTGTATCAGGAGATGCTGGAGGACATGCGGCAGGAGAATTACCGGCTGCAGACGGAATACGACAGAAAAAAGAAGGACATGGCGGACTACTATACCATGTGGACTCATCAGATCAAGACGCCCATTGCGGCGCTGCGGCTGCTTCTGCAGGAGGAGGAGACAGGAGAAAGCGCGTGGCACGGCGGACGTCAGGCGGAGCGGGAGGAGCTTTTCAAGATCGAGCAGTATGCGGAAATGGCCCTTTATTTTGCCAGACTGGACAGCCTGTCCTCGGATCTGCTTTTCCGGCACTGCGACGTGCAGGAGATCGTAAAGCAGGCGGTGCGCAAGTATTCGGTCCTTTTTTTGCGCAGCGGCCTTTCTTTTCAGATGGAAGCATTTGAAATCCGGGCGGTGACGGATGAGAAATGGCTGTCTTTTGTGGTGGAGCAGGTCTTTTCCAACGCGCTCAAATATACGCATCAGGGCGGTATCGCCATCTACGGTGCGGATGAGACGGGCAGCAGGAAAGAGGGGCGGACATCCTATCTTGTCATTGAGGACACGGGGATCGGTATTCGTGAGAGCGACCTGCCGAGGATCTTTGAGAGAGGGTTTACCGGCTATAACGGGCGTATGGACAGGAAATCTACGGGAATCGGGCTGTACCTTTGCGATCAGATCATGGGCAGGATGTCCCACACGATCCGCGTACAGTCATCCCCGGGCGAAGGGACGAAGGTGATCCTGGGATTCTTGCAGCAGACATAACCCCGGCAAAACTGCATATGTGACAGAAACGTAAGGTTGGAGGGAAGAAATGTTAGCCAGATACATGGCAGCGCATTTCTTCTTTGTCTATAATCATCTATGTAAACGGAAATCATACAGCACATACGGCAGTCTGGTCAGCAAACACCAGACTGCGGCAGTGCAGAGCAAAGATACAAAAAAGGAGTGGGATACAATATGGCATTATTAGAAGTCAGGAATGTGAAAAAGGTATATACGGCCAAACTGGGAGCGGTCAAGGTACAGGCGCTGAGCGACGTGAATTTCTCAGTGGAGGAAGGAGAGTATGTGGCGATCATGGGAGAGTCGGGTTCCGGCAAGACGACGCTGTTAAATATCCTGGCCTCTCTGGATAAGGCCACCAGCGGCCAGGTTCTTTTGCGGGGAAAGGATCTGTCGGAGATCAGGCACAGAGACATCTGCGCGTTCCGCAGGGAGCATCTGGGATTCGTCTTTCAGGATTTTAATCTGCTGGATACGCTGACCTTGAAGGACAATATCTATCTGCCGCTTGTGCTGGCCGGGACCGATCACCGGGAGATGGAGGAGAGGCTGCAGCCGCTGGCGGCAAAGCTGTCCATCGCGGAGATTCTGGAGAAATACCCTTACGAAGTGTCCGGCGGACAGCGGCAGCGGGCGGCGGTGTGCAGGGCGCTGATCACGGAACCTGATATCATTCTGGCCGATGAACCTACCGGGGCGCTGGATTCCAGGGCGGCGGGTAAGCTGCTGGGACTGTTCGGGGAAGTGAACAGAGAGGGACAGACGATCCTGATGGTCACGCACAGCGTTCAGGCGGCCAGCCATGCGGGGCGTGTGCTGTTTATCAAGGACGGCTGTGTGTTCCACCAGATCTATAAGGGAAGCCAGAGCAATGAGACCATGTACAGGATGATCTCCGATGCCCTGACGGTGCTGCAGACGGAAGCGGCATCGGGCAATGCGGCAGATGCAGATTTACAAACGACAGTGCAGACGATTGAGAGAAGGGCGGTGTGATCATAGATGAAGAAAGGAAAAATCCTGCCGGTGATGGCATGGAAAGGGATCTTAAGAAACGGGAACGTGTATTTTCCTTATTTGATTGCAGGCATCTTTTCGGTGTTTACCTATTTTGTATTTACTTCCATCCTGCACAACGATATCATCAAGGTGCTGCCGAGAAGCAGTTATGCGTGGATGATGCTGTATATGGGAAAGGGGATCCTTTCGCTGATCCTGATCCTCTTTCTGGTCTATGCCAATAGCTTCCTGGTAAAAAGGCGGCAGAAGGAATTCGGTCTGTACCACATTCTGGGACTGGAAAAGAAACATATCGGCATCATGCTGTTCTTCGAGACGATCCTGCTTTATGCGGGAGCGGTGGCGGGCGGCGTGCTCTTTGGGATGGTACTTTCCAAGCTGCTGTTTCTTATGCTGCTGCGGATGTGTAACCTGTCGGTGGAGGTGAGCTTTGTCTTTTACCCGGAGGCGTTTCGGGAGACGATCGTCTACTTTCTGTGGGTGTTTGGCGTGAACTTTGCGGTGGGGCTTTTGCAGGTCGGCAAAGCCCGTCCCATTGAGCTGATGAGCGGCAGTAAGAAGGGCGAGAAAGAGCCGCGATTTTTGCCGGTTTACGCGCTGGCCGGTGTGGCGGCGCTGGCGTTTGGCTACTATTGTTCCGTCACTTCTAAGCTGGACAGCATGATCTTCCTTAATTTTGTGCTGGCGGTAAGTCTGGTCATCGTGGGAACGTATCTGTTGTTCGCGTCGGGCAGTATCGCTTTCCTGAAATGGATGAAGGGCAGGAAGAAGTTCTATTATAAGCCCGGCAATTTTGTCACCATCTCGGGGATGCTTTACCGCATGAAAAAGAATGCGGCGGGCCTTTCCAATATCTGCATCTTTTCCACGATGGTGATCATTACCCTGATCTGTACGGTTTCGCTCCATCTGGGGATGGACAGTCTGGTGCATTTCGTACATCCCTACGATATGACGGTGCTTTACGGCGAAGAAAAGGCCGCCGAAGAAGAGGTGGCGCAGGAGATCGCAGCGCTGGAAGAAAAGTACGGGCTTGCGGCCACAAGAGTGGATATCTATGACAGAATAAGACTGGCTGTGAGAAAAGAAGGTGACCGTTTTGTCATGCGGCAGGACAATGGAGGGTTCAGTGATCGTGCGGAGGATTACAAGCTGGAGATCATAACGACGCCGGAATATGAGAGGATCGAGAACCGGCCGGCGGACCTGCAGGACAATGAGGTTTTACTCCATTGCAGCGGCAGGGATTACGGGTATGACAGCGTCGATTTCATGGGCGTGAAGCTGCAGGTGAAGGAGGAACTTACAAGTTTCTTCCCCTATCCGAAGGCAGCGGACAATGCTTTTGGCGCCTGCTATGTGATGGTGGTGAAAGACAGACAGGTACAGGAGCAGTGTGTGCGGGCCTGGGCTGAGGCAAACGGTGTGACGGATATGGAAGCTTTTCTCGAAAGCGACTATCGGTTTATCGGGATTGTTTTGGCGGGAGAAGACGCACAGAAGAATGCTTTTCTGGGAGAATTTGCGCAGTGGTGCCAGAGCAGGCCGGGATTTTTCGATCTGACGGACAACGTGGAAGGCAGGCGCGATCTGCGAACCATGTACGGCGCGCTGTTATTTCTCGGAATCTTATTCGGCCTGATCTTTTTTATGTGCCTGATCCTGATCATGTATTATAAACAGATCACGGAAGGGTATGAAGACAGGAACAGTTTCGACATCATGCAGAAGGTAGGCATGAGCGACCGGGAGATCCGGGGCACGGTGCGCAGGCAGATCCTGATGGTGTTCGGACTGCCGCTTGCGGGGGCCGTCATGCACACGGCAGCAGGCATGGTGATGGTAAAAGGGCTGATGGGAGCCGTATCCTTCTTCCGCGTGGATCTGCTCTTCTGGTGCACGGTGGGTGTGATCATCGTATTCATGGCGGTGTACGGCGTAAGCTATATGATGACAGCAAAGACCTATTACAGGATCGTGCGGCATGAGTAGGATTGTCAGGCGGCGATTCGGAAACAGGCGGGTTCAGAGACAGATCGTATCTCCGCAGGACAGATAGTGCAGATGTTTCATGGTCTGTCTCATAAAAGCGTATTGTTTTTCGCCCGTGCAGTGGCAGGTGTAGTATCTGGTGGGAAAGCTGTCCAGATATTCGGCATAACTTCTCAGCGTGTCGTCTAACGGCAGTTTGGAGAAATGAAAGCCGCCGATCAGGACATCGGGCCGGAACCAGTCGACGATATCCAGGATGCCTCTGTGGGAGCAGCCGCTGAACAGAATCTTCCGGTTGTCTTCCTCCAGAAGTAGGTACTGTTCATGGCGGAAGTCGTCCGGGCGGGAGACGCCGTCCTCCAGTATAGTAAGGCCGAAAGCGCCCAGATCATGGCGCTTTTGTGCCTGCGCGCAGGAATGAAGCGTTAGGCCGTCGGCAAGGACGGTAGTGTCGTCGGTAAAGACCAGCTGCCTGTGATGCGCGAGGGCGGTGTCCAGTCCGATGTATTTTTCGGTGCCGTTGTAATGAGGCTCGAAGGCATGGCGGTTTACATAAATTGGAGCGGTATGGTTTAACGTAAGGAACCGGGCAAGGCCGCCGCCATGGTCATAGTGGCCGTGGGAGAGGATGGCGATATCCACCGCCGCCAGATCAATGCCGAGCACGGAAGCATTGTGCGAGAAAAGGGCGGTCTGTCCCATATCAAAAAGGATCCGGTGCTCTGCGGTCTCGATGTACAGGCTTAAGCCGTGTTCCGCAGACAGCTCCGGTCTGGCGGAGGTATTCTCCAGAAGGGTTGTGATTTTCATAGAGTGTCCTTTCTATCATGATATCTATTTCAAATTTTTTGCTGGTAATGACCTGTATTTAATACTATAATACAGATTATGCCGTCTGTCGACCGGCTGCACAGACTGTTTTGTTTTTACACCTGTACAGGCGGGAAACTATTCGCTGGAATGTATACAGGCAGATCGGGTACAGCGTACCGGAAAGGAAATGAGAGTATGGAACAAAGGAAAGAAAATCAGGCAGGTGAAGTGGTTCGGGCAGATGCGGTTGCGAATTGCCAGAAGAAGACCGATGGGGTTTTATACCGTCAGCTGAATGCCGATGAAATCGACCGGGCGTTATTCGCGCACTTTATACGTCATCAGAACGTAACGTTGTGCCACCGCAGGGTTAACGGGGCATGGGTCATCAGAGAGGATCCGTTTATAGACGACTGGACGGAGGAGGATTACCGGATTCTGGTGGACTGCCTGAAAAATACAGTCCGTACGGGCGGTTTTGTGTACGGCGCCTTTGTCGACGGGGTATTGAAGGGCTTCACTTCCGTGGAGGCAGAACTGTTCGGCGGGGACAATCGGTATCTGGATCTGTCGTGCATTCATGTGTCCGAAGATATGCGGGGCAGAAAGATCGGGCAGACGCTTTTCCGGGCTGCCGCAGACTGGGCGGCACAAAAAGGCGCGGGCAAGCTGTACATCTCGGCCCATTCGGCGGTGGAGACCCAGGCCTTTTATCGGGCCATGAGCTGTGTGGAGGCACAGGAATACAATAAAGAGCATGTGGAGAAGGAACCTTATGACTGCCAGCTGGAATACTCAAAAGGCATTTCAAAAACCGTCATGAAATAGATTTCACAATGAGATATATGGAAAAGCAGGAAAATTTTATGAAAATTGACAATTTACAATATTTAACAACAAATGTATGATATAGGCACAAGTGAAATCGGTAACATACCGGTGCACATGCAGGTAAAGGGCAAGACTTGAAAAGCAAAAGAAATCTAAAAAACCTGAAAACATGAAAAATACGGAGGTGATGGAATAGAACGGAGTGTTATGGATAAGCTGTTAGTAAAGGGGATTTAAATCAGTCCGGTGCTGGTTCTGCAAAACAGGCAGTAGAACGTAAAACATAACAAAGGCAAAATGAAGTAGTAAAGGAGATTGAATCATATGCAGCAGGTGAATGTTAAGTTTAACGATGTTGAACAGATCAGGCAGTTTATAAAGACAATTGACAAATTCGATACCAATTTTGATTTGGGTTCCGGCCACAGAGTAGTCGATGCGAAATCCATTATCGGCGTGATGGCGCTGGATTTCTCGGGACCGCTTCAGCTCAGATATCACTCGGACGATGCCGATATCAGGGCAAAGATCGCACCGTTCATAGCATGTGAAGGTTAAAAGGGATAAAATAAAGATAACAGAAAGCCTGCGGGTATCCTGATAGGGGATAGGTTCCGCAGGCTTTCTGACATTTGGCCGCTCAGTCGTCCACGTCGAAATTCTCCAGCATGCTCTTTTTCTTTTCCGGTTTCGAATCGCCGTGTTTTACAAACAGCATCGTACAGAAGGCCAGCACGCTGAATACCACCGCGTAGGGGAACAGCGTCTGGTAGGAGATGTGCTCCAGCAGGAAGCCGGAGAGGATCGGCGTGATCACCTGCGCAGCCATGGAAAAGGTGTAGTAGTAGCCGGTATATTTGCCAACGTCACCGCCGGTGCTGATCTCCACCACCATGGGGAAGGAATTGACGTTGATTGCTGCCCAGGCAAAACCGATGACACCGAAGAAAAGGTTCATCGTGGCGTGATAGGTGGTGTAGAAGGAGGCGCACAGGTAACAGAAGGTCAGGAGGGCGACACCGATCAGGATCGTACGCTTCCTGCCGATTCTGCTGGAAAGGGCGCCGATGGGGATATAGCTGACGATCGCCGCCACGGTCGCAACCATCAGGCAGTTGGCGTAACCGCCGTTTTCCAGGCCCCATACATGGGTCGCATAGCGGGAGAAGGCGGTGGTGACCGCGTTGTAGGCGATATACCACAGCGCCACCGAGAGCAGGATAAAAAGCAGGCTCCTTTTCATTTCGCGGGGCAGTTCAGCGGTGGAGGCAGGGCCGTTATCGGTACTTTCTTCTTCTGAGGCCATCCTGGCGCGGAGTTTGTTCTCCGGGACGGTGAAGAAAAGAACCGCGATGCTTAAGAGCATCAGAAGGCCGACAGAGAGAAACAGCGGGAAATAATCCGGCGTCGTGCCGCTGCCCACCAGCAGGCTGATCATGATAAGGGCGTAGACACCGCCCACGGCGCCCATCAGGTTGATGACGGCGTTTCCTTTGCTGCGCAGCGGTTTGGGTGTAAGATCCGGCATCAGCGCGACGGCGGGGGAGCGGTAAAGCCCCATGGAGAGCAGGACGAAGAAGAGGGCGGTGATAAAGAGCCACAGGTTTCCCAGCCTGTCCGCTACCGGCAGCAGGAGCAGGAAGATGAAGGCAGAGCCGGTGCCGGCCAGGATAAAAGGCATCCGCTTGCCGATGGGCGTATTGATACGGTCGGAGAGCGTGCCGAACAGCGGCAGCAGGAACAGGGCGAGGACATTGTCCGCCGCCATGATCGCGCCGGTGAGCGTCTCTCCCAGATGGAAAGTATTTTTGAGGATAAGGGGTATGATATTATCGTACATCTGCCAGAAGGCACAGATGGACAAAAAGGCCATACCGATCAAAACAGTGCGCTTGTAATCCAGTTTCATGAAAATAACCCCCGATCATAATAGATGATAAATCGTTACGGTTTTATAGTTAACGACATTGGAAATTTCATTTTCGGCCCTGCAGAAGTTACCGTATATGGCTTCTGCAAGAGCCGGAAACAGAAATTTGTTATGTCGTTTACTATATTATACAACAGGCGCCAGGAAAAAGATATGACTTTTCAAAAGGCATGTTTATGGTATATAATAAAATCTGTGTGGACATGAAACAGGTTGGAGCGATGACATATCCTGAGGAAGTGGTATGAGTATGAACTGTAAAGAAACCGAGAAAAAAATACCTTACTTTCTGCAGGACGAACTGGGCGGCAGCGAGCTGGAGGAGTTTCTGGAGCACGTGGAGAACTGTGTGGAATGCAAGGAGGAGCTGACGATCCAGCTTCTTGTCACGGAAGGTCTGGAGCGTCTGGAGCAGGGCGGTAATTTCAATTTACAGGATGAGCTTTTTATAAAACTGGGCGGCGCACTGCACCGGATCAGGGTGCGCAGGATGCTGCTGTATACGCTGTTTTGCCTGGAGGCGGCGGTGGCTGCGGCGATTATCATAGCGCTGTGCATCGTGTTCCGGTTTTAGATATGGAAGCGGCTTTGGTATATCGGTGCGGGCCTGCAGCTGCAGGGCGCAGTGAAGAATTTTAATAAGAATTTTGACATGGAAAGGCATGGAGTTTAGATGAGGCAGAAACTTGTATTGATAGACGGACACAGTATCTTGAACAGGGCTTTTTACGGCGTACCGGATCTTTCGAACAGCCAGGGGCTTCATACGAATGCGGTGTATGGCTTTCTGAATATCATGTTTAAGATCGTGGAGGAGGAGAAGCCGGATTATCTGACGGTGGCCTTTGACGTGCATGCGCCCACGTTCCGGCATGAGATCTATAAGGAATATAAGGGTACGAGAAAACCGATGCCCGAGGAGCTACGGGAGCAGGTGCCGGTCATGAAGCAGATGCTGCGGGCGATGGGGATCTGCATTGTGGAGAAGGCGGGGCTGGAAGCGGACGATATTCTGGGCACCATTGCGAAGAGAGGCGAGCGGGAAGGCATGGAAGTGGCGCTCGTGTCGGGCGACAGAGATCTGCTGCAGGTCGCTTCTAAGCATATCAAGATCAGGATTCCCAAGACCAGAGGCGGCAGGACAGAGATCGAGGACTATTATGCGAAGGACGTGGAAGCCAGATATCAGGTGACGCCGCAGCAGTTTATTGACTTAAAGGCGCTGATGGGGGATACGGCCGACAATATTCCCGGCGTGCCGAAAGTGGGCGAGAAGACCGCCACAGACCTGATGGTGCGTTTCGGGTCTCTCGAAGGGATCTATGAGCATATTGAGGAAGTCACGAAGAAGGCGGTGAAGGAATCCCTGCTGTGCAACAGGGAGCTGGCGGATCTGAGCAGGACGCTGGCTACGATCAATGTGACAAGTGAGATCGCGTACAGCTTCGATGATGCGAAGGTGGGAAGCTTCTATACGGAAGAGGCTTATGTGCTGTGTAAGCAGCTGGAATTTAAGAACCTGCTCTCGCGCTTCGAGAAGGATGTGGCGGTGGTCAACACCCAGACAGACTATTTCGGTGAGCTGACGGAGTTTGCCGAGGTGGAGGCGCTCTTTGCGGAATGCGGCGCTGCGGCCTGCAGCATCGGGATCGCGGTCATGGCAGACGGGCCGAAGCTGTCAGACTGTGTGGGTGCGGCGGTGGCGGCCGGGCCGGAGAAGGTGCGCTTTATTCCCTGTCAGGGGCTTGTGACGCCGCAGTACCTGCAGGAAAAGATCCGCCGGCTTGGCGCTTCCGGGTTATGCAGACTGAATCTGTTTGACATTAAGAAGCAGTATGCTTACCTGACGGACTCACAGTCTGCGGACGGTGATGGTACAGATTGTCATGACGTCATGCTTCCGTATCGGGAACGCCGGTATTTCGACATTCTTGTGGCCGCTTACCTCTTAAACCCGCTGAAAAACGACTATGCCGTGGAGGATGTGGCCAATGAATATCTGGGGCTGACCATACCGGACAGAAGCCAGGTGTGCGGCAGGGCGGCCTTTGCGGAGGTCTACGGGAAAGAGCCGGCAGCCTTTGTGGAATTTGCCTGTTATCAGGCTTATGTATGCCTTGCGGCGGCACCCTTTTTGCAGGAGAAGCTGCGGGCGCAGGGCATGGAAGCGCTGCTGTACGAGATCGAGATGCCTCTGACGAGAGTGCTCTATGAAATGGAGCAGTACGGGGTGCTTGTGAAACCGGATGAATTGAAGGCATACGGAGAAGCGCTGACAGGCAGGATCAGAGAGCTGGAGCAGGCAATCTACAGACAGGCGGGATGCGAGTTTAATATCAATTCCCCGAAGCAGCTGGGAGAAGTGCTTTTTGAGAAAATGGGCATACCGGGCGGCAAGAAGACGAAGACGGGCTATTCCACCGCGGCGGATGTGCTGGAGAAGCTGGCGCCGGATCACTTTATCGTATCCGATATTCTGGAATACAGGGGGCTGGCAAAGCTGAAATCGACCTACGCGGAAGGGCTGGCCGCCTGCATCGGGGAAGACGGCAGGATACATTCCACGTTCAACCAGACCATCACGGCCACCGGGCGGATCAGCTCCACGGAGCCGAACCTGCAGAATATTCCCATGCGGATGGAGCTTGGCAGACGGATCAGAAAGGTCTTCGTGCCGATGGAAGGGTATCTGTTCGTGGATGCGGACTATTCCCAGATCGAGCTGCGGATCCTTGCCCATATGTCGGGGGATGAACAGCTGATCGAAGCCTATAAGATGGATGAGGACATTCACCGCATCACGGCTGCCAAAGTTTTCCATACACCCTTTGAGGAAGTGACGGACTTACAGCGGCGCAATGCCAAGGCGGTGAACTTCGGCATTGTGTATGGCATCAGTTCCTTCGGCCTGAGCCAGGATCTGAGTATATCGCGGAAAGAGGCGGCGGCATATATCGAACAGTATTTTGAGACCTATCCGGGTGTGAAGCGGTTTCTGGACAGTATGGTGGGGCGGGCGAAGAAGGACGGATACGTGACCACACTGTACGGACGCAGGCGGCCGGTGCCGGAGCTGGCTTCCAGCAATTTCATGCAGCGGTCTTTCGGCGAGCGGGTGGCCATGAATTCCCCGATCCAGGGGACGGCGGCCGATATCATGAAGATTGCCATGATACGGGTCTGGGAGAGACTGCATGAGGAAGGACTGCAATCCAGACTGATCCTGCAGGTGCACGACGAACTGCTGATCGAGACACTGCAGGAGGAAGAATCGCAGGTGCGGCGCATTCTGGAGGAAGAGATGAAGCATGCGGCCAGTCTGGCGGTGACGCTGGAAGTCGGGATGAGCAGCGGGCATGACTGGTATGAGAGCAAATAAGAGGTCGGAAATAAAATGCCGGAAAGTACAAGTACAGGCATGTGTGTGTCAGGGAAAGGCATGACGGATATGAAGATCATCGGAATTACAGGCGGCGTGGGGGCCGGGAAATCGCAGGTGCTGGAATATCTGCGCAGGCGTCAGGGCTGCCGCGTTATCATTGCAGATCAGGTTGCGCATGCGCTGGAGGAGCCGGGCGGTGCCTGCCTGGAACAGATCGTGGATCTGCTGGGGCGGGAGATCCTGACGGCGGACGGCAGCATTGATAAGGGTAAAATGGCGGCTCTGATCTTCGGTGATGAGAAGCTGCTGGCGCAGGTGAACGGGATCGTGCATCCGGCGGTGAAGCGGGAAATCTGCCGGGTGATAGAAGAGGAGAGAAAGGCGGGACGGCTGCAGTATCTTTTTATCGAAGCGGCACTTCTCATTGAAGACGGATATGAACAGATCGTAGATGAGATGTGGTATATCCATGCGAAGGAGCGGATCCGGAGACAGCGTCTGAAGGAAAGCAGACACTATCCGGATGAAAAGATCGACAGGATCATGCAGGGGCAGCTGTCGGAAGCGGAATTTTACAGGCATTGCCCTGTGGTCATTGAGAACAATGATACGATGGAGAGTGTTTACAGACAAATAGAGGAGAAATTGGGGGAAGACTTGTGGCAGAAGCAATGAAATTGCCGGGACAACTGGTATTTGGACTGGATATCGGTACGAGGAGCATTGTCGGTACGGTCGGTTACCGCGTGGGAGAAAAGTTTCATGTGGTCGCACAGTGCATCAGGGAACATGGGACGCGGGCCATGCTGGACGGACAGATTCACGATATCTATAAGGTAGGGGAGACGATAAGCGAAGTCAGGTCGGAGCTGGAAGAGCGGTTGGGCAGGACGTTAAAGGACGTCTGCATCGCGGCCGCCGGACGTGTGCTGCGCACGGTCACCGTCAGGGTGGATATGGAGCGGGACAGTGACAGAGAAGTCAACGGAGAGGACATCTATGCGCTGGATTCCACCGGTGTGGAGAAGGCCTATGAAGTGTTCTTGAAGGATAACGTTTCGGATATGAAGTTCTACTGCGTCGGTTATTCCGTCGTGCGGTATTACATGAACGGCTATACGATGGGCAACCTGGAGGGCCACAGGGCGAAAACGATCGGGGCGGATCTGATCGCCACGTTTCTGCCGGAGGATGTGGTGGACGGTCTGTACAAGGCCGTGGATCTGGCGGGGCTGGACGTGGTCAATCTGACGCTGGAGCCGATCGCGGCGATTCAGGTGGCGATTCCGGAGATGTACCGGATGCTGAATATCGCGCTGGTGGATGTGGGGGCCGGCACTTCGGATATCTCCATCACGAAGGACGGCAGCATTGTTGCCTACGGGATGATCCCTGTGGCGGGCGACAGCCTGACGGAGGTGATCGCAAGGCACTGTTTGGTGGATTTCGCCACGGCGGAGCAGATCAAACGGGATACGGGCAGCAGGGAACAGATAGAGTATAAGGATATCATGGGGCTGTCGCAGACGATCAGCAGGGACGAGATCGCAGAAGTGACGGCGGATATGATCGCGGACATGACAGGACAGGTGTCCGACAAGATCAAGGAACTCAACGGCGGCAGATCGGTGAGCGCTGTTTTCGTGGTGGGCGGCGGCGGTACGCTGCCGGGATACACGGAGGCCCTGGCCGGGAAACTCGGCATTCAGAAGGAGAGAGTGGCCGTGCGCGGCGGAGAAGTCATGCAGAACATAGAGTTTCTGGAGGCGGATGCCAGAAGAGATTCGCTGATGGTCACACCGATCGGGATCTGTCTGAGCTTCTACGAACAGAGCAATAACTTTATTTTCGTGTATTTCAATGAACAGAGGATTAAGATCTACGACAACAACAAGGTGGCGGTGGTGGATGCCGCCATGCAGGCAGAGTTCGACAGCGACGGCCTTTTCCCGAAACGGGGGAAGGAACTGAACTATACGGTCAACGGCAGGCCGCGTATTACGAGAGGCGCCTTCGGGGAGTCGGCAGTGATCACGGTCAACGGCAACGAGGCGGATATCTATACGCCCATCCACGCCAATGACCAGATCAAGGTAACGGAATCGACGGCGGGCGAGGCGGCGCAGGTTGATATCAATCAGCTGCCGGAGTTCGGCACCGTCATGCGGGTGGAGGTCAACGACACGCCGGTGGATCTGCCCAGATTCGCCAGCGTCAACGGCGAGCTGCAGTCGGGATATTACAGCATTCAGGACGGAGACGCCATCGAGATTCTGAGTTATTATACGGTGCGCCAGGTGGCGGAATTCATGGATGTGATCATCAATCAGGAAATGAATCTCTATGTCAATAACAGACTGGCCGACATGGACACCAAAGTATATGAGAACTTTTCGGTAGTGTGGACGATGGAAGAGCTGCAGCTGTCCGACCGGGATAAGTATGAAAACGAGCTGCAGGATACCTTCGCAGAACTACCGGAGGACGACGGCACTTACCAGAAGAACAGCACCCGCAGCGAGATGCAGGCGGCGGAAAATACGCAGGATCCTGTCCGTGCAGATTCCACGGATCATGACGACGCATCGCAGGAAGAAGGAACAAAAGCCGCAGCGGAAACAAAAGAAACGGACAGCCTGACGGCGGAAGATAAAGAGGGCGGTTCTGCGGCAGACGGAGGCGGCAGCGGGGCGCAGGAGTCTGACGGTCTTTCCATGTATGTGTCGGTCAACGGGGCGCAGATCCGTCTTGCGGGCAAGACATCCTACGTGTTTGTGGATGTGTTTGAACATATTGACTTCGACCTCTCCAAGCCCCAGGGCAGCGGCATCGTGACGCGCTTAAACGGCAGGGATGCCCAGTATATGGAGGAGATCCACAGCGGGGATATTATCGAGATCTACTGGAAGAAATCGTGAAAAAGTGAATTATAGTAAACGACATAATAAATTTCTAATGTTGTTTACTATAACTATACGAACAGGAAGAAAAGACAAGATGATGAGAATATGCAGTATTGCCAGCGGGAGCAGCGGGAATTGTGTGTATGTGGGATCGGATACCACCCATCTGCTGATGGACGCAGGAATCAGCGGAAAAAGGACGGAGACGGGGCTGTGGGAGCTGGGCATCAGGATGCAGGATATTGACGGCATCTTCCTGACCCATGAGCATGCGGATCATATCAGCGGGCTGGGCGTGCTTGCCAGAAAATACGGTGTACCCGTGTATGGCACAAAAGGAACGTTAGGGGCTGTGCGCGCCAGCCACTCTCTGGGGACGATCGACGAAGAACTGTTCCACTGTGTACAGGCGGATGAGAAAGTGACGGTAAAGGATGTGACACTCTATCCGATCCGTACCTCTCATGACGCGGCGGAGCCGGTGGCATACCGGATCAGCCATGACAGGAAGAAGATAGGGCTCATTACGGATCTGGGCTGCTACAATGATTATACGGTGGAATGTTTAAGGGATCTGGATGTGCTGTATCTGGAGGCCAACCATGATATCAATATGCTGCAGGTAGGGCCTTACCCCTACTATCTGAAACAGCGTATTCTGGGAAAGAAGGGCCATCTCTCCAATGAAGCGGCCGGCAAACTTTTGAGCAGACTGCTGCACGATGATATGAAGGCGATCGTCCTCGGGCATCTGAGTCAGGAGAATAACCTGCCGGAACTTGCCTATGAGACCGTGCGGGTGGAAGTGAACATGTCGGATACGCCGTATAAGGCAGAAGATTTTCCGCTCTATGTGGCGAAGAGAAACGAAGTGTCACAGATGATAGAAATATAAAGCAAAAAGCAGGGCTGTACAGGCTCACAGGAAAAGGAGACAGGAATGAAAAAGACGATCATAACAGTGGTAGGTAAAGATACGGTGGGGATCATTGCCAGAGTGTGTACTTATCTGGCGGATAACCAGATCAATATACTGGACATTTCCCAGACGATCGTGCAGGGGTATTTCAATATGATGATGATCGTGGATACGAATCTGACGCAGAAGGATTTCGGTGTGATCGTAAAGGATTTAGAGCAGCTGGGGGAGAACATCGGCGTGATCATCAAATGTCAGAAGGAAGAGATCTTCAACCAGATGCACAGGATTTAACAGAGAAAGCGGTGACTGTAACAGAGAGGATACGACGTTCGGGAGGACAGACGAAACGATATGATCAATATATTTGAAGTGGCAGAGACAAATGAGATGATAGAGAAGGAGAATCTCGATGTGAGGACAATCACGTTGGGAATCAGCCTTTTGGACTGTATAGACGCGGATCTGAAACTTGTCAATGAGAAGATTTACCATAAAATCTACCATGCGGCGAAGGATCTGGTGGAGACAGGGGAATATATTTCAGCGGAATACGGAATTCCGATCGTAAACAAAAGAATTTCCGTTACGCCTGTCTCGCTGGTGGGCGGCGCGGCCTGTAAGACGCCGGAGGACTTCGTTTCGATCGCGCATACGCTCGATAAAGTGGCCCATGAGGTCGGCGTAAACTTTATCGGCGGATATTCGGCGCTGGTCTCTAAAGGGATGACAGAGGCGGACGAGAGGCTGATCCGCTCGATTCCCAAGGCGCTTGCCGTGACGGAGAGAGTGTGCAGCTCTGTCAATGTGGGCTCCACCAGGACCGGTATCAATATGGATGCGGTAAAGTTGATGGGAGAAGTGATCCTGCAGACGGCAGAGGCCACCCGGGATGCGGATTCGCTGGGATGTGCGAAGCTGGTCGTGTTCTGCAATGCGCCTGATGACAATCCTTTTATGGCCGGCGCTTTTCACGGGGTGACGGAGGCGGACAAGGTGATCAATGTAGGGGTCAGCGGGCCGGGCGTGGTCAAGACGGCGCTGGAGAAAGTACGCGGTGAGAACTTCGAAGTGCTGTGCGAGACCATCAAGAAGACAGCCTTCAAGGTAACGCGCGTAGGACAGCTTGTGGCGAAAGAAGCGTCGAAACGTCTGCAGGTGCCTTTTGGTATCGTGGATTTATCCTTGGCGCCGACACCGGCGATCGGGGATTCGGTGGCGGATATATTGTGCGAGATCGGTCTGGAGTACGCCGGTGCGCCCGGCACCACTGCGGCGCTGGCGCTTTTGAATGACCAGGTGAAGAAGGGCGGTGTGATGGCGTCTTCCTATGTGGGCGGACTGAGCGGGGCTTTCATTCCGGTCAGCGAGGATCAGGGAATGATCGACGCGGTATCTGCCGGCGCACTGACGCTGGAGAAGCTGGAGGCCATGACCTGTGTCTGTTCGGTGGGGCTGGATATGATCGCAGTGCCCGGAGATACGAAGGCGACAACACTTTCCGGTATCATTGCGGATGAGATGGCGATCGGCATGGTCAACCAGAAGACGACGGCCGTGCGGCTGATCCCGGTGATCGGCAAAGGGGTGGGAGAGACCGTGGAATTCGGCGGTCTGCTCGGGTATGCACCGATCATGCCCGTCAACGGGTTTTCCTGCGACGCATTCGTCAACCGCGGCGGCAGGATTCCGGCGCCGATCCACAGCTTTAAGAATTAGAAAGAAAGGATACATAACCGACAGACGCCGGATATGTATCCTTTTTCTTTAAAACAGTATGAACAAAATACGGTTGAGAAAAGATTATTCCGCAAATACTTTCAAATGTTCTCTCTCAAGCGCTTCTGCGTTGTCAACAATCTTCTTGAAATCGCCGATCAGTTCATCGGAAAGTTTCACAGCCGATCTGTATTCATTCTCGGCTCTCGCATAATCCTGATTCTTGAGGGCAACAATCGCATTCTTGCCGTAGCCATGGAAGCGGCGGTGTTTGTCAGCCAGCCCGCTCCAGAGAGGAGAGATCATCTTGTTGCGGGGGTGCATCGCATAGTAGAAATGGCCGAATGCACACTTGGTATCGTCGGTCTGCAGAGGAACGCATTCTCTGTCTTTGACCATGGTGCCAAGTGTCTTTAACCAGTTCTGGTGAGCGGTGATCGCATTCTGGACATTGGCGATAAACTGGCGGTTGCTCAGCATGTAGAAGACATCCTCTACCATATTGCCCATCAGTTTGGCGGAATCGTCCAGATCCTTCTCGATTGTGGATACGGGCCGCATATTCACCTTGAGATCTTCGGATACGGTGCCAAGCATATCGGACTGTTCATTCAGGGAGACGCATTCCTCGCGCAGTCTGCCCATCTGATCCTGTACGTTGGTCACGGCGCTGAATATCTCTTCGCTGGTGGCAGCGATGGTGGTGATGGAATCGGTGATGCTGACGATATTGGAAACATTGCGCTCATTGTTGGAGAGCACTTTGTTTAAATTCTCACGCATGGATTCGAGTTCTTCCACTGTCTGGTCAAGACTTCCGCAGGTCATCTTGGAAGCCGCCTCGATCTTGGCAACAAAGCCGTCCATATTGCCGGTGAGCTGCTTCGTCTCATCCGCCAGGCTTCTGATCTGTTCTGCCACAACGGCAAATCCCTTGCCGGCTTCCCCTGCCCTGGCCGCCTCGATGGAAGCGTTGAGTGCGAGCATGTTGGTCTGGGCGGAAATGGAGTTGATACCCTTGATCACTTCGTTCATGCCCTTGATGATCTCCAGAAGCTCCTGCATGTCATCCTTCATCTGGTCTGATTTATCAATCGTAAACTGAGATTCCTCGACAATGGAAGAAATCTCCTGGCTGCTGGCTTCCATATCGTCCATGATTGAGCCGGCAGAAGAAGATACCTGGGCGATGGATTCGGCAAAACCTTCGTGCGCGTTCACCACCTCATTCATATTCTCTTCCGTCATCTGGGAAGCACGTACAACAGTCTCGGATATATGCTTAACGGTATTGCTGATCTGGCCCATCTTGTCAGTGCTGTCGCCCATGGCAAGATCAAGAGCACTGATCTGCATAACGGATTTGCATATGCCGCCTACCAGCTGGTTGAATTTGTCCCTTCCTTCATTCAGTCTCTTCTGGATCTGAAGTGCTTCCTCGCTTCCACTGACCGGTTCCATCCGGCCGATGGACTGTAATATTTTGTCGTTCTTGTTTCTCATCCTGTTCCCTCCTGTCACCCCATATATAAATGCATTATAACAGAGTGCGCTTCTTTTTTCCATATAAAATAGAAAATACTTTACACATAAACATTATATCAAATTCTGCGTCATTGTAAAGGAAATTGTTTCAGATTATCCCGGCCTGTCAGGGACTGCGGTTTCGGGAGAGTTTATTTTTGAATATGTATTGCTTTCCGACTCAACGATGTATAAACTGTTCAGAGAGTACGTCAGATAAAGAAAAGGAACACGGAGGATACAGTATGAAAGATCACTTTTTGACGGCAGCGGATATGGCGAAGTTCGAGAGATTTCTAAGGGAAGAAGAACGGGAGGCCGCGACCATCGAAAAATATCTGCGGGAGGTGCAGGCCTTTTACGCCTGGCTGGAAGGAAAACCGGTGACAAAGGAGACGGTCGTTAAATGGAAAGAGAGACTGCAGCAGGAAGGCTATGCCTGTGCAACGGTCAATGCGAAACTCTCGGCGCTCAACGGCTTTTTCAAATTTGTCGGCTGGGAAGAGTGCAGGGTGAAATTTCTGCGGATCCAGAGACAGATGTTCCGCAATCAGTCGAAGGAACTGACCAAGGCCGAGTACGAACGGCTGCTGGAGACTGCGCGCAGGATAGGCAAAGAGAGGCTGTCCCTCCTGATGGAAACGATCTGTGCGACCGGCATCAGGGTCAGCGAGCTTTCTTATATAACGGTGGAATCGGCCAGGGAAGGACGGGCCCAGGTGGAATTAAAGGGTAAGATCCGCGTGATTCTGCTGCCGGGTAAGCTGTGCCGCAAGCTGCTTAAATATGCGCAGGAACAGGGAAATGCTTCCGGCGAGATCTTTGTGACAAAAGGCGGAAGGGGACTGGGCAGAAGGCAGATCTGGAGGGAGATGAAAGAACTATGCAAGGCGGCCGGCGTGGAGGCCTCCAAAGTATTTCCACATAATCTGAGGCATCTGTTTGCCACTTCCTTCTATAAAATATGTAAGGATATCGTCAGGCTGGCCGATGTACTGGGGCACAGCTCTGTGGAAACTACAAGGATCTATCTGCTGACAGCCGGTAGAGAACATGCAAGACAGATGGAACTGACAGGGCTGATCCTGTAGGCGGAATCAATATTCTGTCCATCGTGTAAAAGGTATTTTCGGAAAAAATATGTGATTTTGCATGTGATTTCATTTTGATTTCGTGAACAGGGGGACGTGATCCGATAAGATTAAAAAGAAACTGCATAAGCGGGCATACAAACAGGAGACCGTAATATATTCTACTGCGGCCTCTCTACGCCATGTCCAAAAAACATAAAAACAGGATTGAAATGCATAAATAATCCATGCTATAATAAACTAATTATGTACGACTGGTCATTCTCTATGGACAGAATATTGAGTCTGTCAATCAGGCAGTATCACAGAGCATGACAGCCGGATATGGAAGGGGTGTACTCTGTGTCTGCAGTAAGAATAGAGACGATCAGTCCGGAGACGATCGATGCGTTTCTGGCATATCTTTCAGAAAAAGGCAGAGGGGAGGCATCTTTGCGCAGCTACAGGAGAATCCTGACGGAATTATACCGGTATCTGCCCGAGGATAAGTGTATCGGAGAAGAGACCGGGCCGGCGTGGAAGGCCTTTCTGGAGCGGCAGGGACTTCAGCCAGCCACGGTGAACAACCGCATGTCTGTCTGGAACAGCTTCCTGCTGTATCTGGGACACCGGGAATGGCAGTTTGGAGATTTTAACAGAGAGGCGGAGACGGCGCAGCCGGAGCTTAGCCGCACGGAATATCTGCGTCTTTTATCGGCGGCAAAGCATATGGGTAAGGAGAAGTCTTATCTGCTGATCAAGACGCTCGGCGGTGCGGGTATGAGGATTCAGGAACTGCCGCAGCTTACCGTGGAGGCGGTCAGGCAGGGGGCGGTGGAACTTGCATACCACAATTCCCGCCAGAGAAGAGTGCTGAAACTGCCGGAGGGACTCAGGAGAGAACTGTTGGACTATGCAGAACGGGAGGGGATCCGGACGGGCCCGGTGTTCGGTTCGCCAGGGGGCGCGCCTATGGCCCGTTCCAATGTGAATTATTTTATCAGCATGGTCAGTCATGATGCCCAGGTGGAGGAGGAGAAGGCGACGCCCAGATGCCTGTGGAAGATGTATCAGGAGACCTGCAGGAAGATCCAGGACAATGTGGCCGTGCTCATCGAGCAGTCTTATCAGCGGATGCTGGATGAAGAGCAGAAGGTAATGGGATGGAGGGCATGACCATCCTGCATTAGAAAATAAATCGGATAAAACGGGAGAGCGGCAGATGAATGTATTACTGATTGGTGGAAGCAGCCGGATGATCGATGCTGTGATCGACAAACTGAATAAAGGAAAACACAGGATCTTCCTGCTGACGGGCCGCAGAGACAGACAGTTTTCTTATAAGCATGTATTTGAGCGGTATGATTATCCATATGAAGATGAGAGCGTCAAGGACATTTTCGAGAGCGTCAAGCCGGATATGGTCGTGTTCATGGGCGCTTATGATACGAACTTTGACTGGCACAGAGAGAGACAGGAGTCGGTGCGCTATACGGCGTCGCTGATGAACATACTTTCTACCTATTCTATGGCATGTAAGGGACGGTTCGTCTACCTTTCTTCCCATGAAGTATTCGGCGGTTCCTACCATAACGATATTGCGGAGTCGGAGACGACGACGCCCAGAGGGTTTAAGGCGCTGGCGATCTCCCAGGGCGAGGAGATCTGCGAGAATTACCGCAAGACGCAGGGAGTCGATACCATGATTCTGCGTTTCGACCATCTCTACGGTGTTCCGCGCAGAGGACAGGAAGACAGTAACCCCTGCTTTCAGATGTGTCTGGAGGCGTTGAAGACCGGCAAGGTTTCGGCCAGCGACAGAAGATCCTTTTCCATGCTTTATCTGAATGATGCGGTGGAACTGGCCTATAAGGCGATGATGGAAGAACAGCCGGCGCTGTCCTGCTATCATATCACTTCCGGGGAAGAACTGGATGAAGTTAAGCTTGCGGGAATGGTCATCAAGGCGATGGGAGGCGGGATCCGGCTTGTCAATAACTCGGTGGGAGACAAATACCGCCTGCTGTTGGACGGTCGTTCTTTCCAGGAAGAGTATGACCAGAAGATTTTCGTACAGTACGAAGAAGGCGTAGAACAGGTCGTCAAGTATATGAAACGGCATGCGGATGCCTTTATCAGTGCGGAAGATCTGGGCGGAAGCACCATTGGCAGGATCTGGCACGGCATCAAGGTTGCCTTTAAAAGAATCTTCCCGTTTGTGGAGAATCTGATCTGTTTTGTTCCTTTCTTTATATTGAACAGCAAGGCGGCGGACAGCGAGTATTTTAACAGGCTGGATTTCTTCCTGCTGTACGTGCTGCTGTTTGCCATCGTCTACGGACAGCAGCAGGCGATCTTTTCTTCCCTGCTTGCCGTGGCCGGCTATTTCCTGCAGCAGATGTACGGGCGGACGGGGTTCGAAGTACTGTTGGATTACAATATTTACATATGGATGGCACAGCTTTTCATCATCGGTATGGTGGTGGGATATATGCGTGACCAGCTCCAGTTCGTGAAAGATGAGAATGAGGAAGAGGTGCGGTATCTAAGCCGGAAGGTGGACGATATCGCCGATATCAACGACAGTAACGTGCGCATGAAGCAGAGCTTCGAGACACAGCTGGTCAACCAGAGGGACAGTCTTGGAAAAGTATACGAGATCACCTCCAGTCTGGAAGCCTATGAGCCGGAGGAGGTGCTTTTCTACGCGGCAAAGGTGCTGGGAGAGCTGATGGACAGCAAGGCTGTGGCGGTCTACACGGTGGCGAACGGAGATTATGCCAGACTGTTCTCCTTTACGTCGGAAGAAGCGCGCAGACTCGGCAACTCCATTAAGTATACGGGGATGGAAGATTTGTACAGGGATCTGAAGGAACACCGCGTCTTTATCAATAAGAAGATGGACGAAAAACTGCCGCTGATGGCGAGCGCCGTCTATACGGCGGACAGGATGGAACTGATTCTGATGATCTGGGGTATCCCGTGGCAGCGTATGACACTGGCGGAGGCGAACCGCCTGACGATCATAGGCGCCCTGATCCAGAACGCGGTAGTACATGCGAACCGTTATCTTGACGCCCTGACCCATGAACGCTATCTGGAGCAGACGAATATTATGTCGCCTGATGCGTTCGGACAGCTTGTCCATGCTTTTTTTGGCGCGAAGACCAACGGGCTGACCGAGTGCGCCCTGCTGGAGATCGTGACCGAGGATTACAGGCAGGCCGCCGAGACACTGGGACGGAATATGCGCCAGACAGATTATATGGGTGTGTTCCGGGACGGCAGGTTCTGCATCCTGCTTTCCAATACGGATGAGAAGAATGCGCAGGGTGTGATAGAGCGTTTCCGGAGCGCCGGTTATATATGCCGCCTCAGAGAGGGGGCGGAGATATGACGCTGACGTTTGAGGAGCATGTTTTTCTCATCGTTGTTATCTTAAATACGATCATAGCGGTGCTCTATCTGCTGATCGGCAGCCTGATTATGGTTCCCATCCGCAACCGGAAAAGAGAAGGGGAGGCGGAGCGGCTGCATGACAACAGGAGAACCTATCTGCTGCGGTTTATCGTGATGCTGCTGTGCCCGGTGGTGGGCCCGTTGTTCTTCTTTGTCGTTCATTTCTTCTATCTGACGATCTTCCGGTTTCAGGTGGAGCTGGATGATGTGGTATTCAGCAAAGAGCGTGTGCGGACTCAGCTGAGAGCGGATGAAGAGCGGGAGATGAACGTGATCCCGCTGGAGGAGGCCGTGGCGGTCAACGACCAGAAGAGCCTGCGCGCGGCTATGTTAAATGTGTTGAAAGGAGAGATTCGGAATTCATTGTCGGCTATTTCCCTGGCTCTTGAGACGAAGGATTCAGAGTCTTCTCATTATGCAGCTTCCATTTTGAGCCATGAGCTGAGTGAGTTCCGCATGGAGGTACAGAAACTGTATCTGGGAATCAGAGAGGAAGCGCAGGAGCAGACCGAATACGAAGACATGATGCTCGGCTATACGGACAATGTTTTAAAACAGAAGGTCTTTACGGAGCTGGAGCAGAGAAGGTTCGTACAGATGATGGCCGAAGCGGCGGAATCCTTTTATACCAAAAATCCGTCCGGAATGCCGGAACAGCACTATGAGAGTGTCTGTATGAGGCTGCTGGAGATCAAAGATTACGAGAATTCGGAGAAATGGTGCATCAGGCTGGCCGAGCAGTATCCGGACCGGCTGTCGGCCTTTACCTGCAAGTTGAAATTATATTTTATCGTCAGAAACAGAGAGGCTTTCTTTCAGACACTCGACGCCTTGAAGAAATCGGATGTTGTGATCGACAGTGAGACACTGGAACTGATCAGGACCTTCAGCTGACAGACTGTACCGTGGTCCCGTATGGGAGGGCAGAGCGGGCCGCCTTGGGCCGGCAGACTCTGAATTGAGGAAAGGGCATGGTTATAATTAGAAATGATATCACGCCGTAATTATTTGACAATCACAATCGTAATGTTCATCGTGTTTTTCCTGTTTCAGTTTTCCAATGTTGCCTTGGAGAGCTGGAACCATTATGAGGAAAATGCTTATATGGTAGATACGTCCGAATTTCCGGACAGGAGCGACGTCTATTATGCGGACGGCAGCGGGGAAGCAGAGGACTTTGCAGGCGAGGCGCGAAAGAGCGCGGTTTACATAGGGGACGATGAGGACGCGGTCACAGAGACGGTGAAGCTGTGGGCCGACTATACAAAAAGAAGGCTGCAGAGCTATCCCTCTCTGGAAGCGTATGAGAAAGAGAAAAAGAAAGATGACGCGTGGCAGCCGCAGGTGATGGCCATCGACGCTGCCGGGATGGATTTTGATACGGCAGATACCTGTAAGCTGCTGGAAGAGTATTTACAGGCTGGAACCCACTTGATCTTCTGTAATCTGCCTGATGTATCCGTGATCAAGGAAAATGAGCGGCTGCAGGAACTTCTGGGGATCCGGACGATCAGAGCCGAAGAGATGTCTGTGACGGATCTGCATCTGCACGGAGGGTTTCTGCTGGGAGGAGAGAAGATTTATTCGGCAGAGAGCGCGGAGGAAGGTCTGGAATTTACACTTCCCTGGTATGAGCTGATTCCGGAGACGGAACTGTACATGAACGGAATCCCGAAGAAAAAGTCCCTGGGTGATGAGACCATCGAGGAAAAGGCATTTCCGGCTGTGATCTGGCAGAGAGACGCGGAAACTGCCTCTGTGTTTGCCGTCAACGGCGCCTATATGGAGGATGCGGCGGGGCTGGGGATCCTGTCGGCCATGTCCGCCAAAATGGAGCCTTACGGGATTTATCCCGTAGTCAATGCACAGACCCTTGTCTATGCCAATTATCCGGGCGTGGCGGACGAGAATAAAGAGATGCTTATGGAACGTTACAGCCAGTCCATGGAAGGTTTTTTCCAGAATGTGGTCTGGCCGGATGTGGTGGCTGTTCTCAGGGAAGCGGGCGCAACCCTGTCCTGTATGATGGCGCCGCAGTTTGACTATGAAGACGATGAGTCGCCGGATGCGGATCAGTTTATCCGCTATATGAAGCTGCTGAACGAACAGGGAGCGGAGACGGGACTGTCCGGCGTATGCCATTCCGATACCCCGCTGGAGAAGAAGGCCGCCAGAGACTATGAGTTTATGCAGGAGGCGCTGCCGACGTTTCGGTTTACGTCTTTCTTTGCGGGAGATCTGACAGAGAAGGCTGTGCTGGAGGCGCTGCAGGAAGACCTGCTGGCCTCTGTGAGGACGGTGGTCGGGGATACTGCGAAGGAAGACAAAGAAGTGATCGGTTATCTGTCTGATTATATCACCAGACAGAGCGCCGTGATAGACGGCTTCGAAGATCAGGAGCGCCGGGAATTCCGGTTCCGCTGTCTGGAAACGGCGCTGGGGTATACCAGCGTGCTCGTGGATATGGAGCGGATCGTCTATCCGGAGGACGACGGCGACGAGTGGGTGTTTGCTTCCAATACACTGCGCCGGAATCTGCAGGACTATCAGATCAGGGAGCAGGGCTTTGACGGTGCGACGGTGTCGGAGTGTGATGAACGGATCCGCAGCTTCCTGGCACTGGATTATACAGAACAAAGAGAATTCAATTCGATCCATCTGGAGCGGAATGCCGTAAGAGGGCCGGTATGGTTCGTCCTGCGGACGAATCATGAAGGCATTGAGAGCATGGAAGGCGGAAGCTGGAAAAAACTGGAAGAAGATGCTTATCTGATTGAAATGGAAGAGCAGAAGGCAGTGATCACGCTGAGAGCGTATTAGTGCAGTAAGAAGGGAACGGATAGTACAATGAGAATTTGCATAGTAGCGGAAGGATGTTATCCATATACGGTAGGCGGCATGTCCAGCTGGGCACACGGCCTGATCCGTTCTTTTCCAAACCAGGAGTTTGTCATATTGGCGATCGTTGCCAACAGAGAACTGCGGGGAAAGTTCGTATACGAGATGCCGGAAAATGTGGTGGAAGTGCATGAACTTTATCTGGATGATCTGGACTGGTGCAGAAGAAGGAAGCGCAAGAGCCGTATGACGAAGAAAGAATATCAGGCGCTGCGCAGCCTGATGCTTGGCAGACAGGTTGAGTGGGAGGCATTGATCGACTATTTCCAGAAGAAAAAACGTTCCTTAAACGATCTGCTGATGGGGGAAGACTTTCTGCATGCGGTGACGGAATTTTATATGCTGCATTACAGCCAGTTCGTATTTACGGATTTTCTGTGGACGATGCGTTCTATCTATCTGCCGTTGTTCCGGACGCTGCAGATGAAAGTGCCGAAGGCGGATGTCTATCACTGCCTGTGTACCGGTTATGCGGGCGTGCTGGGCAGCATGGGCAAATATATTCATGGCGGCAGGCTGCTTTTGTCGGAGCATGGAATCTATACGAGAGAGCGGGAGGAAGAACTGATCCGCTCTAAATGGGTAAAAGGCATTTATAAAAATATCTGGATCGAGCAGTTCCGCAAAATGTCCAGAATGGCATATGACAGGGCGGAACTGGTGACGAGCCTGTACGCCGGGGCCAGAGAACTGCAGACGGAACTGGACTGCCCGGTGGAGAAGACGATGGTGGTGCCAAACGGTGTCCAGGTGGAGCGGTTTCAGGATCTTCTCGGAAAAACAGAGGCCGAGGAGGGAGAAATCTATGTGGGAGCGGTATTTCGAGTGACACCGATCAAGGACGTCAAGACCCTGATCCAGGCGTTTGCTTTCGCTAAAGAAAAGGAACCGAGACTGAAACTATGGATCATGGGACCATGGGACAATGACGACGGCTATGCGCAGGAATGTTTTGATATGGTGGGGATCATGGGGATAGCCGATGTGATCTTCACCGGCAGAATAGATGTGCGGGATTATTATGGCAAGATGGATATGCTGATCCTGACCAGCATCAGTGAAGGACAGCCGCTGACGATCCTGGAGAGCTTTGCGGCGCATAAGCCGGTGATCGCCACGGATGTGGGAGACTGCAGCGGATTGATCCTCGGAAACGAAGGGGATAGCTTCGGGGAGGCAGGCATCATCACCCATATCATGAATGTGGGAGAGATCACACAGGCCATTCTGACATTGGCGCAGAACAGGCAGCTTCGTCTGCAGATGGGAGAGAACGGCTATCAGCGGGTAACCGCCGGCTACCGCATGGAGCAGATGCTGAATGCCTATGGGACGATCTACAGAGAGTTTGCGGAGAGTATGCAGAAGCCTTGGGCGGACAATGAAGTGGAAATGACAGACCATCAGTCGGATGGTTATATTGGAGAGGGGTGAGACCATGGCGGGAATAGGTGTTAAATTAAACCGTATATTTGAGAAGAAATCTGTCTTTGCAAATCTTGTGGGATTTACCTACAGTACGATCGCCACGGTAGCGCCGATGCTCCTGGTGATCGGCAACATCATGCTGATGGGCTGGATCCTGGGGCTGAATAAGGCGGCGTATCTGACCAGGGAAGTGTTTTTCTGTACGGTATTGTATACCTTTATCTTTGCTTTGCTTACGGCGGCGCCTTTCAACGCCGTATTGTCAAAATATATGCAGGATGCCATTTTTGAAGAACGCTATCAGGACATTCTGCCATGCTATTATCTGGGACTTGTGTTTAATATCGTGCTCAGCTGTCTGGTGGGGATTCCCTTCTGCCTGTGGGAGCACTTTGTGGGCGGGGTGAGCGTCTTCTATGTGTTTACGGGATTTTGCGGCTATATCTGTCTGGTACTGGTATTTTATTCGATGATCTATCTTTCGATCTGTAAGGATTACCAGAAGATTTCTCTGTTTTTCATGCTGGGAATGGTGATCACTTTTATCCTCTCGCTGGTCCTGCGGTTTATTCTGGAATGGGAAGTTACGATCAGCATTTTGTTCTCCCTTATGGTCGGGTTCTTTTTCATTGCAACGATGGAGTTCGCGACTACCAAACGGTATTTCGTGAAGAACAGCAGCCGGTATCTGCCGGTGCTGAAATATTTCGGCAGGTGGTGGCAGCTGGTGGTATGCAATTTTCTGTATATACTGGGCATGTATATCCATAACTTCGTATTCTGGACGACGGATATGCGGATCGTGGTGGTGAAGAGCTTTGTGTGCAACCAGCCTTATGATATGGCGACCTGTATCGCCATGTTCACCAATATCTCCGCGACGGTGATCTTTGTGGCGCGGGTCGAGATGCATTTCCACGACAAGTACAAGGCGTATTCGGAAGCCGTGATCGGCGGTAAGAAAGCGGACATCGAGAACACGAAGCGCAGGATGTTCCGCGCCATAGCAAGCGAGCTGATGAGCCTTGTGCGGATACAGTTTATCATATCGGTGGTGGTGTACCTGCTGTGCATCGTACTTCTGCCGCAGTATGGGATGGGCGGCATGGTCATGCGCATTTATCCCTGTATGGCGGCCGGATATTTTATTTTATTCCTCATGTATGCGGCGATTCTGTTCTTATACTACTATAACGACCTGACAGGGGCAGTATTGACGACACTCAGCTTCTGTGGCGTGACCTTTCTGGGCAGTGTGTTTGCAGCCTACAATTTGTCGGAGATCTGGTATGGACTTGGCGTGCTGCTTGGCGCCTTTGCCGGATGGACGGTGGCGTATATGAGGCTGCGGTGGGTGGAGAAGAATCTGGACCGGAATATTTTCTGTAAGTGGATGCTGTTGAAGCGGGGGAAGGGGAAGATGCCTTCGGGTCTGGTATATCAAAAGGACGACGGGACGCAGAACAAAAAACGTACAGCGAAAAAGAATACACGGACTGCCTGATGAAACAGCACCGGAAACAGGGGCGGCGTCAGGCGGCAGATAGAAGAAAACAGAAACCTGCGGGCGAAGGAAAGGCATGGGCGTGTAAATGGAAGCAGGCAGTATCATTAGAATTGCAATGACGACAGCGGGCATTGCCGTCATGTTATGCAGCTTCTGGTTTCTCTCGGTAAAAAAGATGACGGCTGACTTTGCCGTTATATGGGAAATTCTTGGTGTGTTGCTGCTTATGATCGGAGCGGTTCCCGGTCTGTCAGGATGGACACAGAACCTTTTTGCAAGAGGAGAGCAGCTGGTGATCTGCATCGGCGCGGCGGGTGTGTTTTTCTGCTATCTGTTCAGTCTGTTGCTCTCCCGCCTGTTGATGAAGAATCACGAGCTGGCGATAGAGGTTTCCATGCTGCTGCGGGAAAAGGGTGCTGACCATCAGGAGCAGAAGCGACGGGAGAGTGTATGGCAGGAGACTGTGGAACAGCCCCGGAAGGAACTGCTGATCATACTGCCGGTAAGAAATGAAGAGAAGAATATCGGGAAAGTACTGGAGCAGCTATGTTGTCCGGAGATCCTGGAAACAGCAGACATTCTCTGTATTAATGATGCGTCGTCGGATGGTTCCGAAGAAATCATAGACGGCTATCCGTGTGTACAGATCGTGAATGTGTATGGTCTTGGGTATGGAAGCGCTTTGCAGTTGGGCTATAAATATGCGGTACGAAATAAATATCAATATGTGATCCAGATGGATGCGGACGGTCAGCATGATGTCTGTAATATTCCGATGATCTATCGTAAATTGAAAGCGTCAGATACAGACGGAGAAGGTGCGGATATCGTTCTGGCATCCAGATTTATGGAGGGCAGCTCCCGGTTTCCGGTTTCGGCAGTTAAGAGATTTGCGTTCTGGCTGTTTCGGACTATGATTCATATGGTGACGGGAAGAAAGATCGCGGATCCCACGACCGGCCTGCAGGGGCTTGGCAGGAGGGCATTCTCATATTACGCACAATATAACAATTTTGATCATCAATATCCGGATGCCGATATGGTCATGCAGATGCTGCTTTTAAACTATCGTCTGACAGAAGTGCCGGCAGTGATGCATGCAAGGACAGAGGGGAAGAGTATGCATTCAGGGCTGGAACCGGTGAGTTATATGCTGCGTATGTGCCTGAGTGTGCCGGCGGTTGTATTCAGGATCAAAGTGCTGCGGCATCGCTGAAACAGCAGTATGATGTGCATTTGTCTTAAGAAAGGGGAAAACAGACAGCATGGTTTCGTATTATTGGGTAGTAGAATACAGTAAGGTGTTTTGTGCTTATCTGTTTCTGATGTTTCTTTGGCCGTCGGTGGTATTTCATGAGCATTTACGGTTAAAGTCCAAAACCTACCGTTTTGGATTCTGTGTTACCGTGCCGATCGTGATCATGAATACAGTGGTTTTGGGTCTTGGTCTTTTACATGGATTGCGTCAGTGGCCGGTGGAAATACTTTTTTTTGGTGTGTTTGTGCTGGCTTTTTTGAAAAATTTTGTGACTTATCTTGACAGAAAATATAGAAAGATGATGGAAGCAGAGTTTCCGAATGTCCGCAGTTTAATGGGAAAATACAGAAAACTGGTAATCTTCCTTCTTTTTTTTGTAGTGTGTTATAAATATGTGAAGCGGGCGGTACGATTCCTGAGTGTTGACTTTTTGAAAAAGATAAAGACCTGTAACTGGACGAAGACCAGACTGAGGCTGAAAGCGGGAATCTGGAATTTTGTACGAAGGATCAGTTCGCTGTTCTGGAGATATGGGATTCTTGCGATCGTGCTCGTTTACGGGATGGCATATTTCTCTTACGGTGCATTTCAGGTGAACTCTTATGGATATGGGGATCTGTATACCCATCATAAATGGATATACGGCCTGATCGAAGGTAATATTTTTGCAGACGGCATATATCCGCAGGCGATGCATTGCTTTATTTATTGTATGCACATGTTGTTTGGAATCAGGATATACAGTATTCTGCTGTTTTTGCAGGGAATTCATGTGGCCGTCTTTCTGGTATCTGTCTATCTGCTTCTCAGGAAGGTGTTCAGCTGGAGATATACGGCGGTATTTGTGCTGATGATGTTTTTGACACTGGATCTGTATAATGCAGATCTGATCCACAGCATGTTCCGCCTGCAGATTACGATGCCGATGGAATTTGGACTGCATACGGTATGCCTGAGTGCGTTGTTTTTGCTGAATTATCTGGAGAGAAAGCAGAGCAGTGAAAGTAAATATTTTTGGGATGAGAATTTGTTTCTGTTTATGATGGCGCTGGCGTCTGTCACCATGACGCATTTCCATGTGCTGCTGATGACGATGATTGTCTGTGCGTCGTTTGCCGTTTTTTCCTGGAAGAAGATATGCAGCAGGAAGTATTTGCTTCCATTGATATCGGCAGTGTTTTGTGGGGCAGTGATCGCGGTAACGCCTATGGCCGGAGCAGTGGCACAGGGGACTCCGTTCAGTGCATCCATTGAATGGGCACTTGATGTCATGCGTGGAGAGGAAAGCAAAGATGAACAGGAGTCATCTGCTGCTGAGAAAGAAGAAAACACGGATATAGAGAAGGAAGAGGATACAGAGAAGATTCCTGAAGAGGGTGACACCAGCATTACACAGAGTAGAGAAGCGGGAATGCAAGACATGAAACGCAGCGGGATCAATATCGCAGACAGCGTTCTTGGTGGGATGACCGAGATCTATGATAAAGGATATGCCCTGTTATATGGCTGGAACAGGGGCGGCTGGGCATTGGCTTTGACTGTTGCCATGGTTGTATTTTGCCTGTTGACAAAGAAGAAATTGAAACGTTTTCGTGAAATATGCCGATACTATCCGCCGGTGATTCTGATATCTGTGCTCTATGTATTCCTATACGCTGCACCGATTATCGGATTGCCGAATTTAATACCGGAGGGAAGGTTTTTTGCACCGGGACATATGATGCTGCTTGGCGTTATGCTGATGCCTGCTGATATGGTATTTTCCGGATTGGCGGGAATCGGCACAGATCTTGTAATGAGGCTGGCATCTTTTGCGGCAGTGGCAGGAATCTACGGAGCAGCAGTTGCTACAGGAAATTTCAGAGGGATGTTGTTCTACGAGCTGTCAAGGTATAACGCGGCGGTGGAGGTTACGGAATCCATTATTGATACATTTCCGCAGTACAGTTATACGATCGTGTCGCCGACAGATGAGCTTTATCCGGTGATTCAGTATGGGTGGCATGAAGAGCTGCTCAGTTTTGTGGAGCGCTGCGGGGGAGAAGAGAGTTATTCTATTCCGTCGGAGCATGTGTTTATTTTTGTTGAGAAGAAGCCGCTTCTGTATGCGCAGTCATATTTTTTTCAAAGGGTGCCATGGATGGGGGAAGAGAAGTATCTGAAACCTTTTTGGAGTGTTTATTCTGCCGCTTATCCTGACAGCGCGGCAAGTCAGGCGCCAAAGATGATCTCGGCAGATATTTTGGAGTTCTTAGATGAAACGGAAGATGTGAAAATGGAACTGCCGGAGTATGGCAGTGCATGGGAGATGTACTTAAAGCTGGAGAACAGGACTGTGCTGGAGGCGATGGCTTATGACTGGTGCCAGCGGTTTGCGAAGGAGCATCCTTCGGTGATGAATGTTTTTTATGAGGACGATGCGTTTGTCTGCTATTATTTCCGGCAGGAGACAGGGGACCCTGCATATGTGTTAAATTTGGATCCAAAAGAAACGTATTGAGTTTAGGATAGATTTGTATGAGGAGAAGAAAGCAGAGGATATTCTATTTCGCAGTACTGCTCCTGTTAATGGCAGTAATGCTTGTTGACAGTGTGATTTTGCAATATGAACGGGAAAAAATCAGAATGAATGAAATTATTTTTACAGAATCAGCCCGGGAATTGCGCAATCCTGAGCGTGGATTTTACAATTTGTATGCTTTCCTGATAACGGATGAGAAAGCCGATTATATGCGGTTTGTAGAGCATTACTATAAAAAGGATATAGATACAGACCTGACATTGATCGAAATTAATTTACAGAAGTACAGAGATGGTAAGATCAGTGAAGCAGGGCTGCAAAATATAGAAGTCCTGTTTCAGGTATTAGGTGATTTTGAGAAACAGATGATCGTGCGATTCGTGTATGATCTGGAAGGTGAAAATGAGAAATATGAGCCGGATACGGTCGATGTGATTCTTGGCCATATGGAACAGTTGGAAGATATTCTGAGAAAGCACAGTGGAAAAATTTATGTATTGCAGGGGTTGTTTATCGGTAACTGGGGAGAGATGAACGGCACGAAATACGAAAATGATGAGGATCTGGTTCGGCTGACAAAACAGCTCTACAGTGTAACGGACAGCTCAACCTACCTGGCGGTCAGGACACCTGACCAATGGCGCCGGATCATGGGAATACGGGATTTTTCTGAAATTGAATTTACGGATGATTCGCCGGCAGTACGAATGAGTCTTTTTAATGACGGCATGATGGGAAATGAGAGCGACCTGGGTACTTATAAAACAAAAGATGTTGACGGTGATAAAATAGCAAGAAGAATGGAGGAGTTGTCTTTTCAGGAACAGCTTTGTAGTTTTGTGCCGAATGGCGGGGAGGTTGTTGTTAATAATCCGTATAATGACTTCGATAATGCGGTTCGGGATTTTGCAACGATGCATGTTACTTATTTGAATAATGGTTATGATCAGGAAGTGCTGGATAAGTGGAAGAAAACAAAGGTTGCTGAGCAGGGCTGCTTCAATGGGGTAGACGGGTACACCTATATGTCGCGTCATCTGGGATATCGGCTGCTGATCGACAGTGTCGGACTGCAGCATGACTATCAGAGTGATCAACTGGAAGTCAGTGTGGTGATGAAGAATGTTGGATTTGCGCCGTTATATACCAGGACGGAGACTGCGTTGGTCTTTTATGATAAGAAATCGGGAGAGAGCGTTTCCTTTCAAATGAATGGGGATCTGCGACAGCTGACCGGCGGAAATGAATCTGAGAAACGATTGACACTGAAAGCGAAAATTGACGTGAAGGATTTGGCGTATACAGAATATGATATCTATTTTGAGGTTCTGTACCCGAAAGTCGGACAAAGGATCGCATTAGCCAATGAACAGGAGATGAATGAGCGGGGTTATCACATCGGAAATGTAGAATTGTATGATCTGCGTCAATACTTATCAAATGAATTATAGTAAACGACATAACAAATTTCTAATGTCGTTAACTATAGATAAATTGACGGTGGTAAGGAAAGGGGAATGAAATGGATGCAGGGTATTGGGTCATAGAATATGGCAAGGTGCTTTTCAGTTATCTGTTTCTGATGTTTCTCTGGCCATCGGTAGTCTTTCGTGGACATTTGCGGACTAAGTCGAAGACGTATTGGTTCAGCTTCTGTGTTACAGTGACGATTGTTTTGATCAATTCGATCGTATTGACGCTGGGGTTATTTCATGTATTGGATCAAAGAATAGTTTTCAACTTATTTTATGGAGTGTTTGCAGCTGCCTTTGCCGGAAATATATTGGTATATATTTATAAAAAGTATAAAAAAATAAAAGCCGGATTCCCTGACATACACAGCCTTTATGGTAAATATCGGGCTATGGTGATCATACTGCTTATTTTTGTTATGTGGCTCAGATATATAAAACAGGCAGTGTTACGTCTAAGTTCTGACTATGGCAGGAGAATAAAGTCTTGTAATTGGAATACTATCAGAAGGAGTATCCGGCATAAGACAGGCGTATTGTTTTGGAAATATGGTCTTTTGACAATCGTGCTGCTTTATGGAATGGTGTATTTTTCTTATGGAGCTTCCCAAATATATTCGTACGGACATGGGGACTTATATACACATCACAGCTGGATTTATGCATTGACAGAGGGACGTATTTTTCAAGATGGTATTTATCCGGAAGCAATGCATTGTTTCATATACTGTATGAATACCCTTTTTGGTGTACGTATATATAGTATTCTGCTGTTTTTACAGGGGATTCATGTAGCGGTTCTTTTGCTTTCAATATATATTTTGCTGCGAAGGATATTTTATTGGAGATATTCGGCCCTGTTTGTTTTAATGTTATTTTTAACATTAGATCAGACAAGTGTGGCAATGATTTTAAATTTGTTTAGACTTCAATTCACTTTGCCACAGGAATTTGGACTTCATACGATATTTCTTTCAGCATTATATCTGGTGAATTATTTATATGAAGGAAATATTACTGGAAAAGGAGTGACAGGATTTAAACAGTTTTGGAATGAAAATTTGCTTTTACTCGTGGCATCTATGGCAGCTGCTGCTGCGATTCATTTTTTTGTGGTTATTATGGCGTGTATTGTCTGCAGTACGTTTGCGCTTTTTAATTTAAACAGACTGTTGATCGAAAAGAAAACAGTCCCTTTGATCGTGTCAGCTTTATGTGCATGTATGATTTCTGCAGCGCCATATGCAGGTGCTTTGGCACAGGGAATGCCATACAATGGCTCCATTAATTGGGCGATAACTGCAATCAGCGGAGAAGATGATAAAGCTGTTCAGGAGAATGTGAAGTTGGAAGAGGACAGCAGCGAGAAACAAAGTGTTGCTTCCTGTATCAAAAAAATATATGAAAATGGATATCTTGCATTATATGGAAGAGAGAGAACCAGGGTGATCTTATCTGTGACAACAATTATGCTTATCCTTTGTTGTTTGATTAAGATAAGGCATCATTCCAGGCCGATTGACATAATTTGTTCCGGGTATTATCCTGTTATTTTTTGTTCTTTTCTATATATAGTTATTTATATTGCGCCGAAGATTGGATTACCAGATTTTATACCGGAAGGACGTTTTTTTGTACCGGGTCATATGATGCTTCTTGCAATTATGATAATGCCGATTGACCTGGTTTTTTATAAATTAAAAGATTCCTGTACGAATATGGTTCAACAGCTTTTATCGGTCTTAGTGATTGTGGGAATTTATGTTGGAGCGATTATGCTTGGTTCTTACCGGGGATTTTTGTTTTATGAGCTATCCCGGTATAACTCGACTGTAAACGTGACTAATTCGATCATTGACACATTTCCGCAACACAGCTATACAATAGTATCGCCAACGGATGAACTTTATCCTGTCGTTCAATATGGATGGCATGAAGAATTACTTACGTTTATAAACAAATGTGAAGAAGGAGATTATACGATACCGACAGAAAATGTTTTTATCTATATAGAAAAGAAGCCGCTTGATTATGCGCAGTATCATTTTTTTCGGGGACCATCATGGATAGGGGAAGAAAAGTATTCTGCACAAGTTCATAGAGATTCTAAGAAGGTGGTAAGCCAAAGTCCGGAGATTAAGAGTACTCAAATTTCAAAAGCGGAAGCTCAGAAAGATCTGCCGGAAGTTTATAACGCATGGGTTATATATAAGCAGGTAGAAAATCGCGTGATTCTTGAATCAAAAGCATTTGAGTGGTGTCAGAGGTTTATGGAAAAATATCCTTCTGTGATGAATGTTTTCTATGAGGATGACGATTTCGTCTGTTATTTTTTTAAACAGGATATAAATGATTCACTCTATAATCTGAATTTGTAAAAATGCAAAGAGAATACGGCTCTACTATACTTTAAAAAGACGAATCCACAGGGAAAATGGAAGGATACGATATAAGAGCATATAGATCCAGCGTGTCGGGGGACATTTCGTCGGTTTTTGAAGACGAGGCTGTGTAATTTCATGCTCTTCATACTGAAACCATATAAGCTGATTTTTGATGTTATTGAAAAGCGAAAGTCCCTTTGGTGTATGGCATATTATGATGGAATTTCCCATTCCGTCATCGAGAGACGGATTAGTGCGCTCAATCCCCCAGAAATCTCCCAGAGTGATGTCACTGTTTCTGGAAACCGTGCAATAGCTGCAGTGGTAGCAGGAGGGGCGTAGATTGATGCTCTTGAAGAAGGATCTGAGGAATAGATCTTTATGGACAGAGTACGTGTATTCTTTATCAATAAATTGAATTTTGACAGAATGCCCGTTATCCGGATTGCATTTATCACGAAAATAGAACATATGTGGCCTGGAGTCATATTTTTTATGAAGAAAGGTAATATAACGCTGCCATATCCCAGGGGAAGGGACGCCATAGCATACCAGATCGACCAATAAAAGATTGCTGTAAGCTGTTTCAAGGTAAAATCGTAAGCCTTCTGTCTGACAGGGCGTGCCACAGAAGAGAACCATACGCCCTTCATGCAGGAAGGAACGAATCGGCTCCCAGATATTAGACAGATCGCTTTGCACATATTTTGTTCTTGTAATTTGTTCCAGATCCGCTATTTTGTCAATTCCTTTATGGGCGATGCTGCCGTCTTCCATAAGGCAGGCGCCATATACGACACCGCCCTGTTGAAGGACATGACGCGCCAGAAGCGGAAAAATGCCGCCTGAGGAGCCGAGAAGACGAAGAGAAGGCTCTTTTGCGTGAGCACCAAAATAGAGATTTTTATGATCCGTAGTGGTGGTTTTATGGCAGGGGCATTTTTGAATACAAAGATTACAATGAGTACACAATGACTCATTGAAAGAGGGATATAAGAAGCCTTCTTTGTCAGGTTTTAATGTGATGGCCCGTTGGGGACATATCTGTGCACAGACACCGCACCCTGTACATGTTTTTTTTGATGTTAAGTTATTCATATTTATACGTCCATTTTTTGAAGTTGTATGGAATAGTTACGATGTAAGGAACTCTATATTTATTTAAAACATGGAATGTATCATAAAAGTATTGTATATGCCTGAAATAATAATGTCAAGGTTCACAGATTGGCAGAAGAATAGTATTAATGTGCAACAGAAAAAAGATCAAAGTGAGGTAGGAAGAATCATGCAAAACAATACCGTTGGAATCATCACTTTTCACTGTTCGGATAATTACGGAGCAATACTGCAGGCATATGGATTGAAGATGTATCTGTGCGGACAGGGTATGCTGGCAGATATTGTTCCATATGAGCCGTTTTTTATGGTTGGGAGAAACTGGTTGCTTCCATGTACTTTTGCAGGTGATCTATACAGAAGTTTACGTTATTCCTGTTGGGGTATATGTTCGCATATCAAGATGGGGAGAGACTTTTTTCGTCAAAAGTCTAAAATGAAATGTTTTCGTGAGAAGTATTTGGTAGAGAAGAAACGTAAAAAAATGAGATGGGCAAGTCAGATGAGGAGACTAAGTTATCAATACTATATAGTAGGTAGCGATCAAATCTGGAATCCTGATATTACATTTGGATTGAGGAAAGTATATTTTGGTGGTTTTAAGAACCGTTACAAAAAGAAGGTGGTTGCATATGCGGCCAGTATAGGTGGTTCAACACTTTTATCAAAATATGGAAAACAGTTCTCTCAAATGATGAATTACATAGATGTGGTTTCTGTCAGAGAAAAGGATGCAGTTCCTTACGTAGAGAAATACTGCGATAAAAAAGTTTCTGTGATGTTGGATCCGGTGTTTTTGTTGGGAGAGGAATTCTGGAGAGAAGTGGAAGTGCTTCCGGAGAAGACACATTATATTCTTGTATATCCAACAGAAGTAAATCAGGAGATGATTCACTACGTAAAGATGCTTTCGGAGAAAACAGGATTACAGGTTATTGAATTAAGAAGCAACTACAGGGGAAATCCAGAAAAATTTATTGTTGATTATACTGCCGGCCCGTCAGAATTTTTAGGATATATTCATAATGCAGATTATGTTATATCAAATTCATTTCATGCAGTGGCATTCAGTATTATTTTTGAGAAGCATTTTGCAGCTTTTTTGCACAGCAACAGGGGGACAAGAGTCAAAAATATTCTGGAAGTGTGTGATCTGACGGACAGATTATATCAGGAAGATACAGTGATGGATATTGGTAGAGAAATTATTTGGAAAGAGGTAAAGGAAAATTTAAGGAGAGAGGTAAAATGTGCGCAAGATTTCTTGAGAGAGCATCTTTCCAAAGGGTAGATATAGTAAATGACATAACAATGATGGAGCGGGAGGATTGACGTGAGACATCGAGGGATAGAGAATCAGGCCGGCATGGCAGAGATGCTCAGATACATGATGGGCATTATTGACAAAGATGAGAAGAAGACCTGCGGCATACTTGTATTTTTGAGTTTTGTCAGTCCTTTGCTGGATCTTTTTTGTTATTCGAGTCTTATCTATGTGATCAATTTTGTGCTTCGTACTGATCAGGTATCGACAGGGGTGATAGCTTTTAATTTTTTTATGGTCGGTATTTCCTTACTGAAGATTTTTCTTGATCTCTACAGATGCAGGACTTCAACACATTTTTTGTATCAAGGCGCACAGAAAATTTCGACGAAGCTGTATGAAGTACTTATGAAAGAAGATTTGGAAAGTCACAATAGAAAAGATGCGGTGCAGGCAATCGTGACGGTACAGGGTGATGCGATGAACTGTATCAATATCATCGTAACTGCAATTATGATCTGTTCGAATGTATTTATGCTGGGTGGATTTTCCATTGTTTTGATCTGTGTTTCTAAATGGATCGGGGTGGTAAGCTGCATGATTCTGTTCGGATCCATGCTGGGGTTTTATTTTTTCTATCGGAATACCATTAAAGTTTATGGGGAGGAATGCAGAGCATACAGGATTAAGGCAAATGCGCAGACTGCAGTTGCCTATGGAGCTTTCCGTGAAATAAAGATAGATCATAATGTGGATTATATTATGGACAGATACCGCGAAATAAGCGGCAGATATGCAAAGGTGCAGGAAAAATTCAAATATGGAAACAGCAGGATTGGAATTCTTTTACAGAATATGATCTTGACGATATTGTTTGCCAGTCTGAGTTTTTTTCTTGTACAAGGGAATGACCTATCGCTTATTCTGGGATTGATGTTGTCATATATTACCGCTTTTATCAGGATGATCCCAGAGGCATACGGCATATTGTCAGGGTTCAATAATATTGAGTTTTTGAGGCGATCCTATGAAGTAGTAAGGGAGGACTTTATTCGATATCAAAAGATTAAGAAACAGGAAGAGATGTCTGAGAAATGCAGACAGAAAAAAGTGACCTTTCGACAGGGGCTGAGGATCAGAGATCTTACTTTCTGTTATAACGAGTACACGCAAATATTTGAAAAGGTTGATGTTGACATTCTGGCCGGCTGTTCTGTGGCAGTAATCGGCGTTTCCGGTGCCGGGAAAACGACTTTTCTAGATCTGGTCCTCGGACTATTGAAACCGCAGGCAGGCCGAATTCTTTACGATGATTATGACATTGTGTCTCAAACAGACAAAGAAGGTATCTGTACAGGTAACCTGGGGGAGATTGTAAGCTATATTCCGCAGACGATATATTTAAATGGCGAAACGATACGTAATAACGTGGCTTTTTTTGAAAGACAGGATGAAATTGATGATGGAAAAATAGAAGAGGTTTTAAAATGCGCACAAATTTGGGAGGATGTTTTGAAATTACCGGAAGGAGTCGACACATTGATCGGCGAAAATGGAACGGTTCTTTCAGGAGGACAGCGCCAAAGGATAGCACTGGCAAGAGCTCTGTATAAAGATTGTGAACTTCTGGTGATGGATGAAGCAACGGCAGCGCTGGATACCGAAACAGAAAAAGCGGTTATAGATTCTGTGCGCAGGATAAAGGAGAATAAGACAATATTAATGGTGACACATCATATGAGCCTGGCAAATGAGTGCGATATCATTTATAAGATCGAGGATCGTAAAATGACGCGGGTAAAATAACAGAGCAGCCTGATGATCGGAGCAGATATGAAACTATATTCGGGAATGATAAATGAAATAAAAAACAGAGAAATGAAATTGTTTAGAGATAGAAAAAGGAAACGTTTGTATAACAAAGATTTTACCATTTTAGCGTCAGATTGTAATGGCACATTTATGTATCATGATATGGGACTCCCTTTTTTATCGCCTACGATCAACCTTACGATCGGAATGAATGATTTTGTTAAAATGCTGGAAAATCTTGAATGGTATATGCAGCAGGATATTGTCGAACTTAAGGGCGACTATAAATGGCCGACAGGAAATTTAGGGGATATCAGGATTAATTTTGTGCACTATGAGTCGTTTGATGAAGGGGTTTCAAAATGGAAGCAGAGAAAAGAGCGGATCAACTGGGATAACCTTTTTATCGTTGGGTCGGAGAAAGACGGCTGTACTTATGAAACGATACAGCGCTTTGAGAGACTGCCGTATGAAAATAAGGTTATCCTTACCCATGTCGATTATCCGGAGTTTAAGTCTGCTTATTATATAAAAGGGTTTGAAGACAGAGATGAAATGGGGACGACCATAAACTATAAAAAACAATTTTTCAAAAGACGGTATCTGGATGATTTTGACTATGTAACTTTTTTAAATCATGGTGTAATGAGAGGAAAAAGATGATTTCAATTATTATACCTGTTTATAATACAGAAAAATATTTAGAGCGATGTATAAACCTGTATTATTCACCAAATAAGTCGGTAGCAGCATGAATCCGCATAGTTCCCTGACATTTTGATGCCGTTGCTTTCATTCATCAGGTGATAGAAAAAGAGCTTCTGATTGAAACATTCCCAAACCCCCAGCAGAGCTGGGGAGAATCGTGTACGCAAGTGGCGATAAACTGAGTCCTATAAAAAACCTCCGTTGTATAATAAATGTAGGTCTAGCAAACCACACAAAATACAACGGAGGTATCCATGGATAATCAAAGTCTATCACATAGTCGTTATAATTGCACGTATCATATAGTGTTCATTCCGAAATACAGACGGAAGGCGATGTTTGGGAGCTTAAGGAGAGAAGTAGGGGAAGCCATCAGTAAAGTCTGCAAGATGGAAGGAGTCACAATAATAAAGGCAGCAACGTTACCAGATCACGTTCATATGTATGTGTCGATTCCGCCCAAGGAAAATGTATCAAAAGTGGTGGGGAGAATAAAGGGAAAGAGTAGTCTGATACTTTTTGACAGGCATCCAGAGTACAGGGAGCGATATAATCGGCATTTTTGGGCAAGGGGATATTATTGCGAAACGATCGGTAATGTAAATGAGGCAACTATAACAAAATACATTGCGGAACAGTATGAGAGGGATCGACTGGAGGGAGAAACCTCGTAATAGAAAGTAATAAAACCGCTTTTAAGCGGTGACCAGTAACAAAATAGAATGAGTTTGTTAGACCGCCTTTAGGCGGAACCACAAAGGACCCCGGAGGGGTTAGAGCAAACCACCAGCAGAGCTGGTGGTACTGACTTTGGTATAATCTTGGTGTCCGATCAAAAAAATACCATAAGGAGAAGCCCTGTGAACAGTTTAAAAGATACCGCACTGGAAAGCAACCCCTATATGAAAATTAATTTTGATGGCGGTGACCTCTCATCTGATGCCGGTCTCCTCCTGATTAAGGAATTCGCTGCCAAGGTGGGATTGGTCAGGCTTATATACAGCCTGTTCCAGACAAACGATACAGCCTCTTTCAGGATACACATTGACCCTGAAAACCTGCTGCAAATGATCTACCAGACCATTGCAGCGTATTTTGAGGATGACTGTGCCGATGAACTTACCGTTGATCCCGTATTTACAGCAATTCTTGATAAACAGGCCCTTGCCTCACAGCCCACGATTTCCCGCTTTTTCAACCGTATGGACGAATCTACGCTGAAACAGTTCGACATGATCGAACAAAAGATGCGGGATATTGTATATGCCATTAAGCCGCCGGAACATATGGTTTTTGACATTGACTCAACCTTGCTCAATACTTACGGCAGACAGGAAGGGGAAGCTTTCAATTATCATTACCAGTCACACGGATATCATCCGCTGCTGTGCTTTGACGGGATTACCGGCGACCTTCTTAAGGCACAGCTGCGGGATGGAACCCATTATTGCAGCAGGGATGCCGACCTGTTCATGATCCCGCTGTTGCAGGAATACCGGGAAAAGTACCCGTCTCTTCCCCTGTACCTGCGCGGTGACAGCGGGTTCGCATCACCAGACCTGTATAAGGCCTGTGAAGACAATGACTGTAAATACGCTATCCGGCTAAAAGTCAACAAAACACTCCTGACACTTGCACAGGACGAAGCGGATGAGCTACGCCGGGTAACAAAAGACAACATGGTCGATTATGCAGTCACATACGGCGAATTTGTATACCAGGCAGGTTCATGGCCCCATCCCCGCTGTGTGGTATTCAAGATAGAAAAACCGGCTGGACAGATGATCTTCCTGTACACATTTATCGTAACGGCCATGGAGTCTGAGCCATATCAGGTCATCCGGTTTTACTGTGGGCGTGGTAAAATGGAAAACTTCATTAAGGAAGGCAAAGAGGGTTTCGGCTTCTGTGCGGTCAGCAGCAGTACAAAGGTCGTGAATGCAAACCGGCTCCAGCTCCATACGCTTGCCTATAACCTGTTCAACTGGTTCCGCCGTCTGGCACTTGCGGCAAAAATGAGGAAACTGCGGATTGATACCGTCCGTCTTAAACTCCTTAAGATAGCTACAAGAGTAGTCCGGTCCGCAAGATATACGACTTTCAAACTTTGCGCAGCTGCCCATATAAGAATGAGTTTTACGAAACACTTCAAAACATTCGGCAGCTACAGCCACAGTTGGAATAGCATAGTTCTTCAATGTACATTGACAGTTCTATAAGACAGATAGGCAGCTTAAGGGATAAGTGCGCCCTTTTTTGGGACACTGTCAGCGTTGTCAGACAGAATTATCTAAACTATCGACTTGGAGACGGGGAATAATCTTTACTGTGGCTCCATGAATAATTCGGGATAAATTCTGTTTTAGATTCGACGTATGAAAATTTTGAGATTCTTCTGGTCGATGATGGTTCTAATGACCGCAGTCTGGAGATTTGCAGGAATTACAGCGACAGAGACAGTCGTATAAGAGTATTTATGCAGAAAAGTCGGGGGGGGGTATCCTCGGCAAGAAACAGAGGGATTGAGGAAAGTCTCGGCGAGTGGATTGTTTTTGTAGATTCCGATGATGTGATTGCCTGTGATTTTCTGGCAGTTGTTGCAGATAAGGCATGTCAAAATACCGATATGATATTTTTTGATTATTGCCGATCCAGAAGAGTATCCAAAAGAAATAGTTGCAATCGAGTCAGGACCTTGGTTCCGCAGATAGATTATTATGATACAGAAGACAGACTTTTGATCATTAAAAAAATGTTATGTGCAAGAGATTTGACAGACAGTACGAATACCAGTTTATTGTCACCATGGGGAAAAGCGTATAAGAGATCGGTTATCATGAAGTATTCGATCAGATTTCCGGTAGATGTGATCATCTGTGAAGATAGATTATTTAATATAGAGTATTATATGAGGGCCCGGACTTATGCTCATGTTTTCAGAACCGTTTACTATGTTACATGGCGGGCGGACTCTCTAACTCACTGCTGTCAAAAGGATCTGGTAAATAATTATCATGTTTTTCACCGTAAACTGAAGAAATTTATGGAAGAGCAGGAAATCTTCGAAACGTTAAAGTCCGCTTATTATGATAATGTGCTGGCCAATATGACGGAGATTTTGATATACGGTATCTTTCGCCCTGACAGTATGAGAACATACAGGGAAAGCAAACGGATCTGCCAAAGTGTGCATGAGGATGAAATTGTCAGAGCGGCATTGCAAAATAACGCAAAAGAGGGGAATCCTGCGAGAAGAATATTGCTGTTCTTCTTTGAGCGGAAGCATTACGGAATTATAAATCTGATATGTAAACTGAGTTTTCTGGTTTTACGACGTCTGAAAAGATGAGACTAAAGGAGTTGCGTGCTGTATGAAAGATCTGGTATCTGTCATAGTACCTGCATATCAGGAAGAGAAGAGGATAGGACGTTGTCTGCAGAGCATTCTTGCCTCTACTTATCAGAGGCTGCAGGTGATCGTGGTAAATGACGGTTCTACTGATGATACGGCAAAAATTGTCAGTAGCTTTAAAAGGAACAGGGAATCAGAATCAGTTTCAATAGAATTAGTCAACATCTGCAATGGCGGAAGCGGAAGAGCACGGAATCATGGACTGTGCAGAGCGAAAGGGGAGTATATCAGTTTCGTAGATGCGGACGATATGATCCATCCACAGATGATAGAGCGGTTGGTTCTGAGTTTGCAGAACGGAAGTGATATGGCATCCTGCAGTCTTGTATTCTGTAATGAATCAGGAAGAGGCAGGAGATACCAGCATCACCGGAGACAGAGAGTAGTCTGTCCTGTACAGGCGTTGAAAATGGCTATGTGGGATCAGATTCAGATGAATCTGGGGCCTGTTCTGTTTCGAAAGGAAAAAATATTTGCAGAAGAGGGAAAATTGTCGGTCTTCTGTCCTGAGGATGTGGCCGGATTTGAAGATTTTGCTTTTGTTTGTGAATATTTGAAACAATGCAATGGCATTTGGGAGGTATTGCCGTTTCATGGATATTTTTACTGCAGGCGGAAGGGAAGCCAGACATACAGAGAATGGTCTGCAGAGGAGCTTTCCCATGCGCTGCAGCCGGTCCTTGCTGTGGGCATGGGAATGCATGATGAAAATTTTATCAGTCATAAACTGCAATACACGTTTCGGTTTATGGCTTTTTGGTATGAACGAGCATGTCGTTGCAGCAGATATACTTTTACACCGGATTGTATTGACTGGAAAATCTGTATGAGGGAACTTAACAGATTCGCAGATGTATATATGAAATCGTCTGATGTTGCCTGGTACAGGAAACTTGCTGTACGAATTGTCAGAAGACATACAAGGACAGGATGGTTACTGGCTAAAACGATAGGGCGAATTGTGTTTTAAGGTAAAGGTATGTGTGACCGGTTCGACACCCGAAAGAGCTGACAGGCCAAGACAGGAGAAAAAGTTGAAATCAATTTTGTTTGTGATCAATACGATGGGGATGGGTGGGGCGGAGAACGCGTTATTGAATCTGTTTCAGTATATGGATTTGAATACATATCGGGTTTCTTTGTATGTCCTTACGGGACAGGGAGAGCTGTTTGATCAGATTCCAAAAGAAGTTACTGTATTGAATAAGAGATTTTTTCCTGTTTCCGTGTATAGCGGACCTGGCAGGATCAGGCTTCTCAAGACTGTATTGAAAGCCATGTTCAATCGGTTGACTTTGTTAAAAAGTACAGGATATATCCTGAAGAATCTGTCGGCGATGTTAAAAGAAGGGCGGGTACAAAAAGAGAAACTGTTATGGAAGATTTTGGCTGATGGCGGTCAGATGCCGGAGCAGGAATATGATCTGGCCGTGGCCTATCTGGAAGGGGGAGCGGCTTATTATACAGCTTCTCACGTGAAGGCGAAAAAAAAGGCGGCATTTATTCATATCAATTATGGTGAAGCCGGCTATAGCAGGATGCTGGATGAAGACTGCTATCTGCATTTTGATCACATATTTACAGTGTCAGAAAATGTAAAAGAGAAATTTGTGCAGGTTTATCCGGAATGTATACAAAAGACTGCGGTATTTTATAATCTGATTGATGTGGAAAAGATCATATGCAGATCTACAGAAGGAGGAGGGTTTACAGATAACTATGAGGGAATAAGAATTTTAACGGTGGGACGGCTGGTTCCACAGAAGGCGCTCGATACGGCGATTGATACGATGAGGATTTTGAAAGGAACCGGTAAAGCGTTTCGATGGTATGTGTTGGGGGACGGGGAATTGAGAAAATCGTTGGAAGAAAGAATCCGTTCATATGAACTTTGCGGGGATTTCTTTCTTCTTGGAACGGTAGATAACCCTTATCCTTTTTATAAGCAGTGCGATCTGTATGTTCATACAGCCAGATATGAAGGGAAAAGTATTGCAGTAGAGGAAGCGCAGGTATTGGGATGTGCCATAATAGCAGCAGAATATGCCGGCGTAGAGGAGCAGATAGAGAATGGTGTGGATGGGATCGTGTGTAAATCCGATGCGGAAGAATTGGCTAAAGAAATACAATACCTGGCCAATGATCCGCAGAAAAGGGGGCTGTTGGGGCAGGCTGCGGAAAAGAAGTTGCAGGTGGATAATTTGAAAGAGGTTAGTAAGATTGTGGAGTTGTTGGGGGAATAAATGTTTGGTAAAGGAAAAGGAGTGGAACAACCGTAATGTGGCGGATTGGAGAGGTATTACAACCAGATACTTTTTCACAGGGATGATGAAGGAGGAGAAAAAACTGCCGATCATCGCACTGTCGGAAACAGCGCATACAGTCCGGTGTGGAAATGTTGGATTGTATGCGTATTGAAATATAAATATTGATTGATACCAGATAAGGATAACTTTTTTGACCTGTACACAGGTTCTTTTGATTGAGTATCAGCTTTCCATATGTTATAATGAACTCGTGTAATTGAAAAGAAAGTAGGATGCGATTTTCCGATGGATGCCCTCTAGTCTAACGAAAGAGGGTGATGCCCTATGAGTATAATGGAAGTTCTTACATTATTACTTGTATTGTTTGCGGCTCTGTCTTACATAGACAATCATAAAAAGAAATAAGCATCCCTACGGCCCAAGTTTGGATGCTTATTTCTTATAATCATTTTTACTGAGGGCAATCGGAGATTCAATTCCGATCACTTCTAAGTAGATTATATATGAGAGCTGCTTGATTTTCAAGTGGCTCTTTATATTATTTATCAGAAATATATTGAAAGACGGGATTGTGGATGATACAATCCGATGCTCGCATAATCCCAACCGTATCGTCTTAAACACATACTTAATTTTTATCCTTATCTGGTTTCATTCTTCAGTAATATGTTTAATTTAACAGCGGTAGAAGAATTTATTATTTTCATTATTATGAAAAACAGTGGCTCATAAGATTGGCCTTCTGTCATTATATGATCGGCAAAGTATACGATACATCCAATAGAGAGGAAGACAGTGTAATGTAATGAAAAAAGCTGTTTTATCACGAAGGCGTGTTTGATAAAAAGTTTTTGTAGAACACTCTCTGGCAGATATTTTTCTTAGATAGCGGCATAATACAACATCATGACTTTGCCGTCCTGCAATGTACCATTCACAGATACGAGTCATCAGAATCTGTTCTCTGGCGATTGCATTGAGGAGTCTGTGTTGTTTGAGTTCATTGTCGCGTATATAGCGTTCACAGTAATACATACTTCTGCAGGCATTTATAGTGCGCTTTTTACAGCTGTTGCCTTCATATCTGCGGTAATAATACCATTTCTTATTAAGAATAGCGACGTTGGCACCTTTAAGAAGCATTTGATAAACAAATTTGGTGTCTTCGCCATTCAACATCCGTTCATCGAAACGCAGGGAGCGGGCTTCAATGCTGCGTACCATGATTCCACCGGTGCCATAAAGTACATTTGTATGACCCTGTACAAAAAGGTTTATAGATGTCTGGTTGTCCAAATAGATGTAATCATCAAAATAAGAAAAAGAAGTCGACTTGTCGGAATGTTCCGGACGATCCCCAGCTTTAATAAAATGGTATTCCACTGCCGCCATTGCAGCATTTGTTTTGTGTAAAACAGAGTACATAGTTTCGAGCAGACAGGGATGAATGGCATCATCGCTGTCGAGAAAAAAAAGATATTCACCGGCAGCAATTTCAAGAGCAGCATTTCTTGCAGCAGAAACACCTTTATGTTCCTGTGAGATAAAACGAATCCGATGGTCTGTGCTGCACATTTTTTTGCAGATGCATTTGCTTTCATCCAGAGAACCGTCGTCCACCAGAATCAATTCAAAATCTTGCCAGGTTTGTCGTAGGACGGATTGAATACAAACACGGAGATATGGACTGGAATTATAAACAGGTGTAATAATAGAGATTAATGGATTCATGTATTGTTTCCCTCAATTTTTTATATAACATAAGCTGGTAAAATCACTTCAATTATACAATATACGCATGATTTTACAAGTGAGATGTTAAAAGGGAAATAAAGCACTTTACAAAATACAATGCATTATGCTATCATATTTTCAAACAACATATCTGGGAATCTGAAGTTCTGATATCACGTCTGTGACCTGTCATCTAATCTTAACGAATCCCTTATATGGACAACAGGATAAGGGAGGAAGACCGAATGGGAAGAGCAGATGAATATCAGTTTGATTATCTGGATGACAACAGAAGATTTGCAGATCAGGTGAACGGCGCATTGTTTCAGGGAAGACAGGTAGTGAAGCCTGATGAACTGGAACCGGCAGACATGCAGCTGGTCTATCGCGGGAAAGAAGACGGGAAGCGGGAGTCGTATAAGACCGTCGTAGACAAGATCCGTACATGGCGGGGCAAGGTGATCCATATTCTGGCGATCGAGAACCAGACTTATGTGGATTATCATATGGTACTGCGGAATATGCTGACGGAATGCTTAAGCTACCAGAAGCAATGGAAAGAGAAGAGAGCTGTACATGTGGAGGCGAAGGACCTCAGATTTGGTACAGACGCGTTCTTCTCAGGGATGAAGAAGGAAGAGAAGTTCATGCCGGTCATTACGCTGGTGGTCTATTGCGGGATGGAGCATCCATGGGACGGTGCAAGGTGCCTGCATGAACTGCTGGAGATTGATGAGGAATTGAAGTCTTTTGTCACGAATTATAAGTTAAATCTGTATGACTGTCATGAGCATGATACTTTTGACGAATATCACACCGGTCTGCGGCAGCTGTTCGAAGTAGTCCGGTATGGCAGGGACAAAGAGAAGCTGCAGCAGATCATGGAACAGAATAAGGAAACCTACAGCAGGCTGGATCAGGATACGAGGGAGCTTCTGGAAGTGGTGGCAAAGATCAGGATCAAGGAGGAAGAAACGGTTATGGAGAACGGTGAAAAGAAATATGATATGTGTAAGGCATTTGTAGATATGAAACTGGAAGGGATTGAGGAAGGCAGGCAAGAGGGAAGAGAAGAAGGAAGAGAAGAAGGAAGAAAAGAAGGAAGAAAAGAAGGCAGTCGTGAACGTCTGGTAAATACCATATGCATAAAACTCCGGAAAAATAAGCAGCCGCAGATCATAGCGGAAGAGTTGGAAGAAGAGCTTTCGGAGATAGAAAGGGTAATAGCGGCCCAGAAAAAGGTGGGCAGCTATGATGTAGAACAGATTTGTATGGCAATGGTTGAATAACAGAAAAAGGCGGCTTTTCATTTTTCCGAAATGTGATGATTAGCATATTCCGACTTCGAGTCAAGTTACAAGCCCCGTCTTGGATATAGGCGGGGATTGGTTGAGGTTATTTATCTCCATAGTGGCCTCTGCAGTGGGCGATGTAGAGCCGTCCGTTTTCCATATGGTAGACGAGCCGGTCTTTTTCGTTGATGCGGCGGCTGTATTCGCCCTGCAGGTCGCCGGAGAGGGGTTCGGGTTTCCCAATCCCCTGCATACAGCCGTTCCGTTCGATATCCCGGATGAGCTGGTTGATGCGCTTTAGTATTTTTTTATCCTGCGTCTGCCAGTAGAGGTAATCCTCCCAGGCATCGTCTGACCATATTTTTTCACTCATCGTCCACCTCGATTAGTTCGTGTGCGGTGCCTTTCCCGGCTTTTAGCTCTTGGACGGATTTCTTCACATAGGCCATGTTTGCCTTGGAGAAGAATGGGTCGGGAGTCTGGGTGATTTCAAACGGGATGCGGTTTTCGCGTAAAACTGCTTTCACAAAAAGATTGATCGCGGTAGAAGTATTCAGGCCGACGTTGGAGCAGAACGTGTCAAAGCTGGCCTTGTCTTTTTCGTCTACCCTTGCGGTTAAGGTTGCAAGTGCCATAGATATCTCTCCTTCCGTATTCAGGTTATGATTATTGTAACACTATTGTATGCTGGAAGCAAGCATATGTATTATATATAGAAAGTAATTTACACAAATTACCGGTTTTTATAAATTTTGTGGAAATGGAAAAGAAACGAGTAACCCACATGAGTAAAAGATATTCCGGGAGGCATTTGCATGAACAGGGCGGACATGCAGCTGGTCTATCGCGGGAAAGAAGACGGGAAGCGGGAGTCGTATAAGACCGTCGTGGACAAGATCCGTACATGGCGGGGCAAGGTGATCCATATTCTGGCGATCGAGAACCAGACTTATGTGGATTATCATGTGGTACTGCGGAATATGCTGACGGAATGCTTAAGTTACCAGAAACAGTGGAAAGAGAAGAGAACTGTACATGTACAAATTGAATCTGTATGACTGCCATGAGCATGATACTTTTGACGAATATCACACCGGCCTGGGCAGCTGTTCGAAGTAGTCCGGTATGGCAGGGACAAAGAGAAGCTGCAGCAGATCATGGAACAGAATAAGGAAGCTTACAGCAGGCTGGATCAGGATACGAGAGAGCTCTTGGAAGTGGTGGCAAAGATCAGGATCAAGGAGGAAGAAGAGGTTATGGAGAACGGTGAAAAGAAATATGATATGTGTAAGGCATTTGTAGATATGAAACTGGAAGGGATTGAGGAAGGCAGGCAAGAGGGAAGAGAAGAAGGAAGAAAAGAAGGAAGAAAAGAAGGCAGTCGTGAACGTCTGGTAAATACCATATGCATAAAACTCAGGAAAAATAAGCAGCCGCAGATCATAGCGGAAGAGTTGGAAGAAGAGCTTTCGGAGATAGAAAAGGTAATAGCGGCCCAGAAAAAGGTGGGCAGTTATGATGTAGAACAGATTTGTATGGCAATGATCGAATAAAAGGAAAAAGGAGTTGTAGCAAGAGTATGACCTGAATTTTATGTGGCGATTGTATTTCCGTAAGCAGCAGGATATAATGATAGTAAGCTTGGAGGTAAAGGAAGTATGGATGCATTGAAAAAAGAAGCAATTTATACGATATATGATATTTATGCGTTGCCTGATGGCGAAAGGGCTGAATTGATCGATGGTAAAATATATTATATGGCACCTCCAAGCAGGACACATCAGCAGATTTTGTTTTCATTGAGTAGAAAAATTGCTGATTTTATAGATTCTAAAAACGGAAATTGTGAAGTGAATATTGCTCCATTTGCTGTGTTTTTAAATAAAGACGATACAAATTATGTTGAACCGGACATTTCGGTTATCTGCGATTCGTCTAAGTTAGACGATAAAGGCTGTCATGGTGCACCCGACTGGGTGATCGAGATTGTTTCTCCCGGAAATAAACCAATGGATTATTTTACAAAGTTGTTTAAATATCGAACAGCGAATGTAAGAGAATATTGGATTGTTGATCCTGCAAAAGAGAGGGTTATAGTATACGGGTTTGAAAATGAAACAATGGAAGAATACACTTTTGTTGAAGATATACCGGCTGGAATTTTTGAAGGTTTTTCGATAAGGGTATATTAAGGTGTCTCATACTGTCCTGAAAGAGGAGTCGAGTTGTTTGAACTTTTCAGATGACTAAGGAATTGGGGAGATTGGAGAGAGACTACCCGCCAATCTCTTCAAACAGGTCATCATACGTAATTTTGACATTAGGGAAGTGAAGGATTTTCAAATCACTTTTATTTTCCTGGGTGATAATGTTCCACAAATAGTATTGCGGAGTATTATTCTGGTAATCAAGCTCGTAAATTTCAACTTCCTTTTTTCTCCAGTCTACGATCCAATATTCCTCAATTTCCTGCTGGCGGTACAATTCCATTTTTTCATTGCGGTCATATTTTTCAGTGGTCGGAGAAAGTACTTCCATTACAAAACGTGGTGCATCCATAAAAGTATTGCCGCGTCTTGATTTTGTACGACAGTTGATGGAAGCGTCGGGTATGATTGTTTTCTCTTCACCATTTTCAGCGCGGAATCTGTATTGTACATTATCGGAATATACAAAACAGGTACTGTTTTTTAACTGTTTTCTGATTGCAGAAACAAAATTGACGATCACCAGAGAATGCTCTGGCGTTGCACCGGCCATATCCGTTATCTGTAGATTTATATCCATATTATGAATCCTTTCTTTTTATTTATACGTTTACTTTCAGGATTACAGGACATCTGCATTATGAGATGAACATAATTTTTGTCTTCTTTGGTGTTTCACTTGCTATAAGAGAAGTTTATCATAGGATTATTTGAAAATCCAGTCCGGATCATCCGGAAATAAAGCACTTTACAAAATACAATGCACTATGCTATCATATTTTCAAACAACATATCTGGGAATCTAAAGTTCTGATATCACGTCTGTGACCTGTCATCTAATCTTAACGAATCCCTTATATGGACAACAGGATAAGGGAGGAAGACCGAATGGGAAGAGCAGATGAATATCAGTTTGATTATCTGGATGACAACAGAAGATTTGCAGATCAGGTGAACGGCGCATTGTTTCAGGGAAGACAGGTGGTGAAGCCTGATGAACTGGAACCGGCAGACATGCAGCTGGTCTATCACGGGAAAGAAGACGGGAAGCGGGAGTCGTATAAGACCGTCGTGGACAAGATTCGTGCATGGCGGGGCAAGGTGCCTGCATGAACTGCTGAAGATTGATGAGGAATTGGAGTCTTTTGTCACGAATTATAAGTTGAATCTGTATGACTGTCATGAGCATGATACTTTTGACGAATATCACACCGGTCTGCGGCAGCTGTTCGAAGTAGTCCGGTATGGCAGGGACAAAGAGAAGCTGCAGCAGATCATGGAACAGAATAAGGAAACCTACAGCAGGCTGGATCAGGATACGAGGGAGCTTCTGGAAGTGGTGGCAAAGATCAGGATCAAGGAGGAAGAAGAGGTTATGGAAAACGGCGAAAAGAAATATGATATGTGTAAAGCATTCGTAGATATGAAACTGGAAGGGATTGAGGAAGGTAGAAAAGCAGGAAGAGAAGAAGGAAGGCGATATCATTTGGTCCAGACGGTATGCATAAAACTCCGGAAAAATAAGCAGCCGCAGATCATAGCGGAAGAGTTGGAAGAAGAGCTTTCGGAGATAGAAAAGGTAATAGCAGCCCAGAAAAAGGTAGGAAGCTATGATGTGAAGCAAATCTGTATGGCAATGATGGAATGACAGGAAACGTAAGCGAGATTATGGAAAGCAGTACGGCAAATATATTCCTGACATCAGCGAAATGGATGATAAGCAGGCGGCCGGGAAGCAGACATGAAAGAGACGAATCTTTATAATGAAAACGCCAACTACATAAAAGACAAAGTTTCAGCGGTAGTCCCCGTATACAACGGAGAATTGTTTTTACCCCACATTCTCGATTCGATACTGGCCCAGACTTATCCGCAGATTGAGATGATTCTGGTGGACGACGGTTCAAGCGACAGGACATTGCAGATTGCAGAGGCATACAGAGAGGCTTTTGCTGTAAGGGGGTACGAATACCACATTGTGCGTGCCGGCCACAGGAATGCCTCGGCGGCGATTAATCATGGGCTGTCCTATGTGACAGGAGAATTTCTGATATGGCCAGACAGCGATGACAGGCTGGAGAAGGACTCTGTTGAAAAAAGAGCAGCATTTTTGCGCAGTCATCCGCAGTATCAGGCTGTGCGTTCTCTGTCATATTATTTTGATCCTGAGACAGAAGAGATGCTGCCGGAGGATGAAAAGACGGGAGATCTGACCAGGGAATATCTGTTCTGGGATATTTTGGAGTTCAGGACTTATGTGTGCTGTGGATGCTATATGTTAAGGACCAAGAAGTTTTTCGATATTTATCCAGAGCGTCATATACCGGAATACGACGTGGGGCAGAATTTTCAGATGCTGTTACCTTTTATGTATCATCATCGCTGTCCGACCATTCCGGAAAAGCTGTATGGTGTCTGTGTCAGAGAGGGCAGTCATTCCCGGACGAAGCTGACAAGGCGGCAGGAGTATAAGAAATTTCATGACTATGAAGACCTGGTGGATGAGATTGCTGTGATCTGCCATATTCATGACAAGCCGTCTAAGAAGCGCATCCTGTCTTGGAAATTGAAAAGAAGAAGCTATCTGGCGGTAAAATACGGGCAGCGTAAACAGCTGTTAAAGATTTCGTGGCAGATGTTAAAGTGCGATCAGCGGAGCTTTTATCATTCTGTCAAGGACTTTATATGGAACATTTTTTGTGATACGTGGCTGTTGCGAAAGTATATGAAATGCAAAGAATGCATGTGCGGTATATCGGGGCGAAAATGAATCTTATGGTCATAATAAAAATGATCGAATCAGGAGCAGAATAATGTTTCAAGGATGTCGGACAGGTCTGAAAGCTGTTCCTAAATCCGGCACCTGAAACAAAGAAGAAAATGGACATCGGCAGAGGATAAGCTGCCGGATGTCCATTTTTTGTCTGCTCAAAAAGATGATAGATTATATGGATTGAAACATGTTTCAATTTTTCGAATAAATGCAAATTGCATACACAATTAGGGAATAACTAACAGTTGAAAACGAATTGATTATACGATATCATCAAAACACCAAAATAATCAAAAGAAAAAAGGAGAGAAGAGTATGAAAAAACTAAGAAAAATGATGGCTGTTGTGTTAATTTCCTGTATGGTCATTGGCCTTATGGCATGCGGCTCAGACAATGGGAAAGCCGGCGACAAGGATACAGGAAACAATGTCGAAAGCAGTACCGACGGGAATGAAACAAATGCTGCACAGGAACCTGCGGCGGAGCAGGAAGACAGTGGTACAGAGCAGGAGACGGCTGCAGCAGACGGGGAGAAGGTTACGCTGGAATTTGCCCAGTGGTGGGAGAACGAGCTGCCGGAGGGGAAGCTGGCTGAGATCATTGACCGATTCGAAGAACAGCATCCGAACATCGAAGTGAAGCTGGTGACAAACCCTTATTCCAGCACGCATGACGCTTTGATCGCCGGTGCGGCGACAGGAACCATATCGGATGTGTGCGGAGTGGATGGCACCTGGATCTATGATCTGTCCAAAATGAATGCGCTTCTGAATCTGGATACTTACATGGGTGCGGAAGACAAATTTACGGCAGAGGATGTGTCCTGTGTCAAGGTAGACGGCACTACGTATATGATTCCGGTAGTAGTTTACTCGTATCATATGTATGCCAATATGACACTTTTAAAGGAGCATGGGATCGAAGAGCTGCCGACGACCTTTGATGAATTTTATGCGGCCTGTGAAGCGGTCAATGATCCGGACAACAATATTTATGGCTGGATCACGGTTCTTTCCGAGGCATATCCGTCATCTTCCCAGGATCAGTTTATGAGTCTGGTATGGGCGAATCAGGGGAATATGATCGGAGAAGACGGCAGAGCGGTTTTTGCAGATGACACGGCGGTCAACGATACTTTTGCATTTTTCAAGAAATGTTATGATGCAGGGCTGGTAAATCCGGGTATTTTTTCCATGACGTCTCCGGATATGCAGGATACTTTCGCCAACGGCTATGCGGCATTTATGCTCAGCACCTGTTCTACCATCAATACACTGAGAACAGCCAATCCGGATCTGGAATTCACCATGGGAGCAGTTCCCGTTAAAGACGGTATGGAAGGAAAGAGCGGTGTGATGTATGCGCCCTGGGGACTTGGTATTTCTGCCAATACAGAGCATCCGGACGAAGCGTGGGAGTTTGTATCTTATCTTTTAAGTCCGGAAGTGAATACCGAATTCGCCGGCTATGCCAATGCATTTCCAGGCAATACGAAGTCGGAAGTGATCTCTGAGGATGAGGCATTTGTCAATGCCTATAAGCTGGTACAGGAAAATTATCTGATCAATCAGGTGCAGGGGCTGCCTTCCACTGAGGATCTGATGAAGAATCTTACGGTTCAGCTGCAGCTGGCATTCAGAGGGGATCAGGATATTGCCAGGTCACTCACGGATTCTGAGGATTACTGGAATCAGGTGATCGGAAAATAAGAGTTCGGGAATCTGCCGGCAATCGTTTTTTTGGAATAAGTTGTTGCTTTCGGTTTCTGCAAAATCCATATTCGGAAACTTTTGCAGAACCGAAAGCACAGGTTCCTGTGTCGTTAACTACAGAAAGGAAAGATATGAATAAGAAAAAGATGATACCCTATTTCTATCTGCTTCCGATCACCCTGATCTTCTGTATCCTCATGGTCTATCCGATCTGTCAGGTGATCGGGTTTTCCGTAAAAGATAATGTGATTGTAAACCCGAATCCACAGTTTGCCGGTATGGAGAATTTCTCCAGGATCTTTCATGCACCGGAATTTTGGAAGGCGCTCGGAAATTCCCTGAAATTCTCGGTTGTGTCGCTGTTTTTTCATATTACACTGGGGATGGTATTTGCGTTGATGTTGAATTCTGATCTTATCAACAGCAGATTCCGTGGACTGGTCAGGGCATTGTATATTATTCCGTGGACTTTTACAGTATCCATCGTGGCAATTCTCTGGCGGTTGATGTTGAATAACAGTGGTATTGTCAATACGGTTCTGGGGCTGTCCGTTGACTGGTTCGGCGATCGGGACCTGGCGATGAAAGCGGTTATTTTCGTGAATATCTGGTGTTCTTATCCGTTTTACCTGATCAGTATCCTGGCGGCGTTGCAGGGTGTTTCCACAGTATACTACGAGGCGGCGAGCATAGACGGGGCAAACGGAATCCAGAAGTTTATCAAGATCACATTGCCGCATGTGAAGCCGGTTCTGATCAGCCTGACGCTGCTGGATTTTATCTGGTCGATGCAGCAGCTTTCGCTGACATATATCACCACAGGAGGCGGGCCCATCGGTTCGACGGAAACTGTTGGCACATACACATACAATCTGGCATTCAAGAGCTATCAGTTTTCGACGGCCTCTGCCAGCGCTGTGGTCATGATGCTGTTATGTCTGGTGATGGACATCTTCTATGTAAGAATGCAGAACAGGGTAGACGGATAGCGGGATATGAAAAAGCAGGAGAGGAGCAAGATAATCATGAGAAAATCAACCAGAATGCGGCTGATGAAGATTCTGATCATAACGGGACTGCTCATCGGGCTGGTTTATGCCCTGTTCCCGGTAGTGTGGATGATCAGCTGTGCGTTTAAGAGTAATACAGAAGTGTTTACCGTGCCCCAGCGGATCATCCCCAGAAGACCTACGCTGGAGGCGTTTTCACAGGTACTGACGGATAGAGGAAAACTGCGGTATTTTTTAAACAGCTATATCATTGCCATGGTGACTACTGCGATTACGTTGTTTGTGGCCATTCTGGCAGCATATGCCCTGAGCCGTTATGCATTTAGGGGAAAAAAGCCGCTGAATGTGTTCATTATCATTACGCAGGCGGTGCCGCCAATGACGCTGTTGATTCCGTACTTCGGTATGCTGGTTCTGTTTGGCCTGTATGATTCTTACTGGGCTTTGATCGTTACCTATCTGGTGTTTACGCTGCCATATGCAACGATCATGATCACAGGCTATATCAATACGCTGCCGAAGGATCTTGACGAGGCGGTTGCCATTGACGGCGGCTCTACCTGGTGTGTGTTATGGCGGGTACTGGTGCCGATTTCGACACCGGGGCTGGTGGCAACAGCGATCTATACTTTTTTGCAGTGCTGGAATGAATATCTGTTCGCGCTTTGCCTTACAAAGTCTGGGGAGATGCGGACGGTTCCGGTGGGAATTCAGCTGTTGATGGGGCAGATCAGTTATAAGTGGAACGAAATGATGGCTATGAGTATTTTAGGATCGATTCCCATCATCATTCTTTTTATCTTTGCCCAGAATTATTTTATTGCGGGCCTGTCGGCAGGAGCGATCAAAAGTTGAGATAGTTTACTCCTTTTGATTATGTTCCAGTGCATGAAGCGTATCAAGATAGTTTGCCGTATAGCCGAGATCGGTGTGTATGATGCGGCTGAACAGCAGATCGATGATAAAGAGGATAGGCATCTGGGGAGAGATGAGCATACCGGTGTTCATCTGCGGCAGGGATGCAGCGTACAGAACGACATCGAAATCCTGCTTTTTGTCATAGTGAGATGTGATGAGCAGGGTTCTGGCCCCGTTTTCATGTGCTTTTTTCAGGCCGAGGATGGTATTTTTCGTAGTGCCGCTTAAGGAAATGCCGATGACCAGCGTGGCAGACTGCACCATGGCGGAATTGGTCTGCATCATGAAATCATCTGTGTAGGCTTCTACCAGAAAGCCAAGTCGTTTAAAGCGGATCATAAATTCTTTTGCGGCATAGCCGGAAATGCCGTCACCGTATATGAGAATGTGTTTGCTGTGGCAGATCAGGTTTACAGCCCGCTCCAACGAGCGGTTGTTGATGTTTAAACGGGATTCTCCTAAAAGGAAGGTATAGTCTTCCCAGACCTGACGGTCCGAATCATTCAGGGAATCAGACCGCAGGCGGTTTTCTTCTTCTGTCTTATACTGGTATAGGAACTGCCGAAAGCCGTCAAACCCTAATTTCTGGGCGAAGCGGGAGAGGGAGGCTTTGGAGACATAGAGGGCAGAGGCTACCTGCGAAGGCGTTAACTCTTCCTGAAAACCGGTATTTAAAAAGTAGTCGGCTATGATACGTTCAACAGTGGTCATTTTCTCGTATTTGGAACGTATTCTGGCAGATAAAGCACTGTTTTCCATCGCTGTTTTCCTCATAAAATGAAATACTATCTGTCATTTTATCATGAAACAGGTTTCACAGCAACTGGAAGCGGCCGGCTGATCGCGCAGTGTTTGAAAGCTAAAAAGAAAGAGGTGAAGAGATGGAACGAGATGACAGAGATACAATAGCGCTCGGGCTTGTGAATACGGTGGACTATGAAATAGAGTGGGATCCTGCACATCTGGAAAAACTTATCTGCCGGACGAACCTGCAGGAGTGCGATATCAGAAAAATGCATAAGATCTGTACGTTGAAAGATCTTCTCTCATCCATCCTGTTTCACATGAGAGAAGGAACAGGGTGTGGACTTTGGGTAGAAGATCCGGAGGTGATTGAGACGTTTCTGGAAGGAACAGGATACCGGGTGACACTGGGCGGAACCAATCTGAGAGCTGCACAGGTCATTTCGACACTGGGCGGCAGGGCACTGGTACATCTTGTTTCTGTCAATGAAAATACATTAAGCCGTCTGCCGGACGGTGTGAAATGGGTTGGCGGACAGAAATACCGGTGTTGTTTTCCGCATATTGCCATTCAGTTTCCGAAAGCGGCGCGTATTTGTGCAAACGGTGTGGAAATGATTACGCCGCGTGCAAACCGGGTGATCTATTCCGGGGATATTGCCTGTGCACAGATGCCGCTGGAACAGGAATTTTTCACAAGAGCGGCCGGAATGCGGGCCATGCTGGTGTCAGGGCTTGACCTGGTTACCGATCCGGCTGTTTTGTCGATGCGTCTTAAGCAGATTCAGAAAGGACTCAAGGGGTTTGGAGGGGAAAAACCGCTGGTCTTTTATGAACATGCCTGCTTTGCGGATACGGCATATGAGGAAATGCTGCAGAGGGAACTGGAGCCGCTGCTGGATATATACAGTATGAATGAGGATGAATTTCAGACACTGGCAGGAGGAAGCGTGGAACTGCTGCATGCAGACACTGTGTTTAAGGGGCTGCAGGCTGCGCGAAAGAAACTGCCCGACGTGACTCTTGTGGTACATACGGGATACTGGGGACTGGCGTATGGAATGCGGGCGCAGGAGATCAGAGGAGCGCTGGAAAAAGGAATGCTGGCGGCGACGGCACGGTACTGGCTTGGAAATTCGGACAATGCCGGTATGGACAGGGCGGCGATGCTGCCGCAGCAGGTTTTGTCGAAAGCATTTGCAGAGGAAATAGAACGAATATCCGAAGAGCAGGTGGTATGTCTGCCTGCAGCAGAGGTGAAGCCGGATGATCCGACAACGGTAGGACTGGGTGACAGCTTTGTCGGGGGATTTTTATATCAATACTGTTTCGACAGGAGGAAGAGGGAGGCATAAAGTATGCTTTATACAATGAAGGATTTATTAGAAGTAGCGAACAGAGAGAATTTTGCAATACCGGCACCGAATATCCAGAATGAGATGACGGCGAGGGCGGTGATCGAGGCGGCGGAACTGTGCAGTTCTCCATTGATAATTGATATCGCATTTCCAATCCACCCGGACATCGTGTTTCTGGGGGAGATGACCAGGCGGCTTGCGGAAGAGGCAGCAGTTCCGGTAGCCATCAATCTGGATCATGGAGGAAGCCGCTGGACGGATATGGAGACATGTCTGGAGGAAGTAATGCCCTGTATCCGGGCAGGCTTTACGTCGGTGATGGTGGACCGTTCCAGCCTGCCTTATGAAGAAAATGTGCGGCAGGTGCAGTTTGTCGTGAAACTGGCCCATGCCATGGGAGTTTCCGTCGAGGCAGAACTTGGACATGTGGGAGATGGACAGTTATATGATGAAAAAAGCGATATGGTGCTGACCGATCCGGAGGAGGCAGCATGGTTTGTCAGAGAGACAGGGATTGATTGCCTGGCAGTTTCGATCGGAACGGCGCATGGACAGTATAAGGGGAATCCACATCTGGATTTCGAACGACTGGAAAAGATCAAAAGGGCTACGGGCGGATTTCCGCTGGTCCTGCACGGAGGCAGCGGGACCGGAGATGAAAATCTGCAGCGTGCCAGCCGGTCAGGGATCAATAAGGTCAATGTGGGAACGGATCTGTTCAAGGCGTCTTTGGATGCGGTGCGCACGGCAGATCTGGAAGGAGGAAGAATCTACAATATATGGCAGGTGATCAATGACAGCTGGCGGGATAAGCTGATACACTGGATCAGACTGTTGGGAGCCGCCGGAAAAGCGGCCGAATATCCGCCGGTGAAAAGGGCAGACAGGATGCCCTGGCAGAGACTGGTGGAAGACGGAATCTACAGGGCAATCTAAACACACAAAAACCTTCCGGGGGATTTTGCAATGACAAACCATTTGCAAAATCCCCCGAAATACAGTACTATCTTAAATGTCGAATTAAGAAAACATTAAAGAAATTCCCATCTATTCCTTTAGGTTTTCCTGACATAATGCATAGTAAACAACATAACAAATTTCTGTTTCCGGCTCTTGCAGGATCCATATACGGTATTTTCTGCAAGGCCGAAAACGAAATTTCTAATGGCGTTAACTGTAGAAACAATGCAGCAAATGCAGCCGGGAAGGCCGTGCAGAGCACGGACCGGCCGGACAAAGTACGCAGGGGAGGGTGACATGGCTAACATTCTGGTTTGTGATGACGACAAAGAGATCGTGGATGCGATCGAGATCTATCTGCTTCAGGAAGGGTATACGATCTTCAAAGCCTATGACGGTGAGCAGGCGATCAGGGTGCTGAAGGAGCAGCAGATTCATCTGCTTTTGATCGATGTTATGATGCCGAAGCTGGACGGGATCCACGCCACTTTGAAGATCAGGGAGTACTCCAGCATTCCGATTATCATTTTATCGGCGAAGTCGGAGGATAATGATAAGATACTGGGATTGAATATCGGAGCGGACGACTACGTAACGAAGCCTTTTAACCCGCTTGAGCTGCTGGCGAGGGTGAAGTCCAATTTAAGGCGCTATACGACGCTGGGGAATCTGAATGCGGACAACAATGCGCTTTTTCAGGTCGGTGGATTGTGTATCAATGACGATACCAAGGAAGTGACGGTGGACGGCGACAATGTGAAGCTGACGCCGATCGAGTACAACATTCTGCTGCTGCTTGTGAAAAACTGCGGCAGGGTTTTCTCCATCGACCAGATTTATGAGAGCATCTGGAACGAGGAGGCTATCGGGGCGGATAACACAGTGGCGGTACATATCAGACATATTCGTGAGAAGATCGAGATCAACCCGAAAGAGCCGAGATATCTGAAAGTAGTCTGGGGCGTCGGTTATAAGATCGAAAAGCAGTAAACAGGACAGGCGGACAGAATGCGGCAGACAGGCACGGCCGGCAGACTGATAGAAAGGCATGGTTGAAGATGGGAAAAGAGGAAAAGGACAGGACGGCGGATCTGTGGACAGAAGATGACGGTGGAAAAGATCCGGCAGCAGGCGCATATACGACAGAGGAAACTTTGGAAAAAAGGAACATGCAGACAGAAGATAAAAGTATGGAGCAGACAGGGCAGGCGGAAGGTAAAGAGCAGGAGAAGGAGACGGCTGCGGGAAGACACAGCGGCCGCAGAAATCGAAGGGACGGAAAGAAGAAAAAGGCCAAAAAGGGCAATCATGCCGCCAGGACATTTCTGCGTATCGTACAGCATACATCGCTGGCCGTGATGATGGTTTCCGTGTTTATCGTGGCGATCGGATCGACGGTCCGTGTGGAAGGTTTCCGTTCGAAGTACGGCTTCAATATGTATACCATGGATCAGAAGCAGACATACGAGGAGTCGGAGCTGTTTGACAATATTTTCGGCTATGCTGTGGCGGATATCATCCGGCATGGTGTCGTGAGCGGGCAGCTGGAGAGTGAAGGCAGTTTTGACGGACGGAAGGTTATAGACGTCACGGCGTATAATTATCGGGACATCGGTCTGCCGGAGCAGTATGTGACAGCAAGCTATTATCTGGAGGACCTGCTGAAATGGCAGAATTATGGCTTTGAGTGGACAGGAACCGAGATGACGGCCGCGCAGGCACAGAATTTTCTGGCCGACCGGACGCGGGTGACGGTGATGGATCCGGACAGTAAGTACTATAACACTACGGATGCCAATTATCTGAAATCGGACGTGGAAAGCTATACGTTTGTGAATGACGTATCGGCGAACCAGCTGTGGATGGATCCGGATGATACGGATGGCTTCGTGGATGATTATCGGCCCGCAAAGCTGGAGGTTTCGGAGGCAGATGGGGCGTCCGTGGCGGTTACCGACGTGGAAGAAGACGGCACGGATTACGGACTCGACAGCGAAAAAGTGGATACCTACAATGTGATGGTGAACCGTTACAAGACGACAGAAGGGAAGAATCTAGAAGAATATGTGTCGGACTGGGAACTGTATTATGATCTGTGCCATAACGTGCAGTATGCTGCCCAGAGTCTGTCCTACAATTATAATGAATATCTGGAAGCCAAAAGATATTACAGCGTGAGAAATTCCAACGTCCGCTATCTGATCTGCAAGACGGTGGGAGAGAATACGCAGATCTACACGAATCTGGAGGATGAGGAGGACATCGAAGATGTGATGGCCTTTACGGAGGTGCAGGGGGATGAGGAGAATGAGGAACATTCCCCGGCGGGCAGGTTTATCTATTACAGCCCGGCAGACATGAATTACCTGACAAACACCTCGATCACCGAGGAGACGATCCGCCAGATCCTGCAGGGATATGATTATGCCTACCCGGAGACGGTTAAGATCTGGATCGGCGTGGATACCGGTTACCCGGCGGAGGATGCCTTTACACAGGGCAGGGAAGGCTTCAATAATTATCAGCCTTATTTTATGCAGTGGATCGTTCTGGCCCTGGGGGCAGGCGTGTTGTATCTTGTATTGTTCTGTTATCTGACCTTTGTGACGGGGAAGGATATGGATAAGGAAGGAAGAGCCTTTGTGCGCCTGACTTCTTTTGACAGGATTCCTACGGAGATCATGCTTTTACTGGGATTCGGCATGATGATCCTGATCGCATGGGTATTGATCGTTGTGGCCGAGCTGCTTGATCTGAATGTTGTATCTGTCCTCTCTCAGGATACGGTGGCCCATGCACAGTGGTTTCAGGGTGCGCTGTTCGCGATGGTGTTTGTTGTGGACATGGTGGCAATGTTCTTTTTCTACAGTCTGGTACGGCGGTGGCGGGCGAAGACTCTCTGGAAGAACAGTTATTTATGCAGAATATTCCGCCTGCTGAAAAAGGGCGCGCTGCAGATGTACGACAACAGCGATATCGTGCTGAGAACGTGTGTACCTTATGGCCTGTTCCTGCTGTTTAATCTGTTGATGATGGTGTGGGCGTTTGGTACAACTGCACCGTTTGGGATACTGGTGCTGGTGTTTATTACGATGGCCGTTGACATTGCGGTGGGGCATCTCCTTTATCAGAATGCAAAAGAGCAGCAGCAGATCATTAAGGGCATTGAGACCATTGCCAACGGACAGCTGGAGCATCAGGTGAAGACGGAGAAGCTGCACGGGGATAACCTGACGCTGGCCCATTCTGTTAACAGTATCGGCAAAGGTATCAAGGAAGCCGTGGAGATCAGCATGAAGGATGAGCGTATGAAAGCCGACCTTATCACCAATGTGTCCCACGACATCAAGACGCCGCTGACTTCCATCATCAACTATGTGGATCTGATCAAAAGGGAGCGCATCGACAATGAGAAAGTGCAGAATTATATCAAGGTTCTGGACGAGAAATCCCAGCGCCTGAAACAGCTGACGGATGATCTGGTGGAGGCCAGCAAGATCACATCCGGTAACATCAGCCTGCATTTCGAGCAGATCAACCTGACGGAGCTGATGAACCAGACGATTGGGGAATTCTCCGAGAAGTTTGAGATGAAGAATCTGACGACGGTGATGAATGTGCGTGTGAAGAATGCTGTTATCGAGGCGGACAGCCGCAGGATCTGGCGCGTGATGGAGAACCTTTTCAACAATATTTACAAATATGCCATGGAGGGAACCCGCGTTTATCTGTCCATCGAGGATATGCCGGATAAGAAGAAAATTATCGTGATATCGATCAAGAATATCTCGGCTTCTCCGCTCAACTGCAACCCGGATGAACTGACGGAACGGTTTATCAGAGGCGATGTCTCGAGGACGACGGAGGGCAGCGGACTGGGACTGTCCATCGCCAGGAATCTGACGGAGGCGCAGAAGGGTACGTTTGAGATCCAGCTGGACGGGGATCTGTTTAAAGTGATCCTCACCTTCCCGAAGGCGAAGGGAGAAAAGAACGCGTAATTTATACAGAAAAAGGTTCGGTCGCACAGGCCGAACCTTTTTGGCAAGGGGAAAGAGATCGGTATGACAGCCAAAAACCGTCAGAGATCCAGTCCGCTCACTTCGCGGTTATTATACTTATTGAGAATCTGATGGATCTTGTCCGTAGGGGTGTAGATATTGGACATGGAGGCATCATGATTCATAAAGTCGATGATGGAGGCCAGGAACTTGCTCATGTCGGCTTCCAGATAATAAGGCTTCTCCCGCAGCATGGGCGGCTGGTAGCACAGGTTGGTGGTGATGATCCTGTCGAAGTAGCATTTCTCGTAAGCCTCGTCGAAAGCTGCAAGACCGTCTGTAAAAAGGCCGAAGGTACAGCAGATGAACACTCTTTTGGCGTTCATTTTCTTAAGCTGTCTGGCGGTATCGATCATGCTGCCGCCGGAGGAGATCATGTCGTCTATGATGATGGCGTCCTTGCCGTCGATATTATCCCCCAGAAACTCATGGGCTACGATGGGATTCTTGCCGTTTACGATGGTAGAGTAATCCCGTCTTTTATAGAACATACCGGTATCTACGCCCAGCACGTTGGCGAAGTAAATGCCGCGGTCCAAAGCGCCCTCATCAGGACAGATGACAATGGTGTGTTCCTTGTCGATGATAAGATCCCGTTCCGTGCGCAGCAGCGCCTGGATAAACTGGTAGGGCGGCGTGAAGTTGTCAAAGCCCTTGATGGGAACGGAGTTCTGCACTCTGGGGTCGTGGGCGTCGAAGGTGATGAAATTGGAGACGCCCATATCCATGATCTCCTTGATGGCGTAAGCGCAGTCCAGAGATTCCCGGCCGCTTCTTTTATGCTGTCGGCCCTCGTAGAGAAAAGGCATGATCACCGTCAGGCGGTGTGCCTTGCCGTTGATGGCGGCGATGATCCTTTTTAAATCCTGATAATGGTCGTCAGGGGACATGTGGTTTGTGTAACCGTTCATCTGGTAGGTAATGCTGTGATTGCACACATCCATGAGGATAAAGACGTCCTTACCACGGACGGATGTGTTGAGAATGCCCTTGGATTCCCCGGTGCCGAAGCGGGGGCATTCGACTTCTATAAGATAATCGTCTTCCATATAGCCGTGGAAGGCTGGATCCATTTTAAAGGTGTTGTCTAAACTTCTGCGGTATTCTACAAGATGCTGGTTGACCTTGTGCGCCAGCGGCAGAGCGGACTTGGTAGTGAGCAGCTTGACAGGCGCTACCGGCATGGCGTTTTGTAGTTGTTCTGTATTCGGCATGATGTCCTCCTGTATCTTCCAGTAACTTCCTAATAGCGTAAAAAGCCATGTACTGACAATTATTTTATATCATTATGCCAGTGACACGTCAAGGAAATTCTAGTAAAATAAGAGAAGTTAAGAGGAGGTAAAAATGCAAAAAACAAAACATGTAATACGTAGGATAAAAGAGGGCTCCATTGCAGAGGAGATGGGCATGGAACCGGGGGACGAGCTGCTTGAGATAGGCGGGCAGGAGATCGTGGATATTTTTGACTATCAGTACCTGACGCAGGATGAATACATTGAAGTATTGATCCGCAGGGCGGACGGTGAAGAATGGCTGTTGGAGATTGACAAGGAGTACGACGAGGATCTGGGAATCGAGTTTGAAAACGGGCTGATGGATGATTACCGTTCCTGCCACAATAAATGTATTTTCTGTTTTATCGACCAGATGCCGAAGGGGATGCGGGAGACGCTGTATTTTAAAGATGACGATTCCAGGCTTTCCTTTCTGCAGGGCAATTATGTGACGCTGACGAATATGTCGGATGAGGATGTGGAGCGGATCATCCGCTATCATCTGTCGCCGATCAATATCTCGTTTCAGACTACCAATCCAGAACTGCGGTGTATGATGTTAAATAACCGGTTTGCCGGGCAGGCGCTTTTGCAGGTGCGGAAGCTGTATGAGGCCGGGATCACGATGAACGGGCAGATCGTTCTGTGCAAAGGTGTCAACGACGGGGCGGAACTGGAGCGGAGCATCGCGGATCTGACGGCATATCTGCCGCATCTGGAGAGTGTGTCGGTGGTGCCGGTAGGACTGTCGAAATACCGGGAAGGACTGTATCCGCTGGAGCCTTTTACGAAGGAGGATGCACAGGAGGTGCTGCGGTGTATCCACAGATGGCAGGAGAAGCTCTATCCGCAGTACGGCCTGCATTTCGTACATGCCTCCGACGAGTGGTATGTGCTGGCGGAAGAGCCGCTGCCGGAGGCAGAGCGCTATGACGGTTACCTGCAGCTGGAAAACGGCGTGGGAATGCTCAGACTGCTGTTGACAGAATTTGCGGAAGCCATGAAGCTGTTGGAAGAGCAGAAGCAGGTACGGGAGCGTTATGCGTCCTGTGGCGGGGAACTGTCTGTTGTGACGGGACAGCTGGCGTATCCTTTTCTGCAGGCTATGGTCCGGCAGCTGGAAGAGCGGTTTCCGGCGCTGCATATCCATGTGTATGCCATCACCAATGAATTTTTCGGGGAGCGGATCACGGTGTCCGGCCTGCTGACGGGGCAGGATATCATCCGCCAGCTGCAGGGCAGAGAACTGGGAGAGCGGATTCTGCTTCCCCAGAATGTACTGCGCAGCGGAGAGGACTATTTTCTGGATGATGTGACGGTGGGAGACGTGGAAAAGGCTTTACAAGTTAAGGTAGATATTGTAAAATCAAGCGGGCATGACTTTGTACATGCAGTGTTGGGATGTCAGCAGATTTGAGGCCATAAAGGGGCTGCCTGAAAGGCGGACAAAAGGTGGCAGCAGTCGAATGAAATGGAGCGTGTTATATGAGTAAGAAGAAGACCAAGCCGATCGTGGCGATCGTGGGACGGCCCAATGTCGGGAAATCCACGCTGTTCAACGCACTGGCAGGAGAGATGATCTCGATCGTCAAGGATACGCCGGGCATCACGAGAGACCGGATCTATGCGGACGTGAACTGGCTGGATATGAATTTTACATTGATCGATACGGGCGGCATCGAGCCGGAGAGCAGAGATATCATCCTCTCACAGATGCGGGAGCAGGCGCAGATCGCCATCGACACGGCGGATGTGATCGTCTTTCTGGTGGATGTGAAGCAGGGACTGGTGGATGCGGATTCCAAAGTGGCGGATATGCTGCGCCGGTCGCAGAAACCGGTGGTGCTGGCGGTCAACAAGGTGGATGATTTCAATAAGTATATGGCAGATGTGTACGAATTCTACAATCTGGGTATCGGTGAGCCTTTTGCCATCTCTTCCGTAAATAAGCTGGGCTTTGGAGAGCTGCTTGATGAGGTGACGTCTTATTTTGACAGGGAGGCGGCCGAGGAGGAAGAGGACGAGCGCACGAAGGTGGCCATTGTGGGCAAACCGAATGTGGGGAAATCTTCGATCATCAACAGGCTGATCGGGGAGAACCGTGTGATCGTGTCCGATGTGGCGGGCACCACCAGGGACGCCATTGATACGGAGATCACTCATAATAAGAAGGAATATGTGTTCATTGATACGGCGGGACTGCGCAGGAAGAATAAGATCAAGGAAGAACTGGAGCGTTATATGATCATCCGCACGGTGGCGGCTGTAGAGCGGGCCGATATCGTGGTGCTGGTGATCGACGCCACGGAAGGCGTGACGGAGCAGGATGCCAAGATCGCGGGGATTGCCCATGACCGCGGCAAAGCCGTCATCATTGCAGTCAATAAGTGGGACGCCATCGAGAAGGACAACAAGACGGTGAATGAATTTACCCAGAAGGTGAGGAAAGTGCTTTCTTTTATGACCTACGCGGAGATCATTTTTATCTCGGCGGTCACAGGACAGCGGCTGGGTAAGCTGTTTGACCTGATCGACGTGGTCAGCGAGAATCATTCCATGCGGGTGGCGACAGGCGTGCTCAATGAGATCATGGCCGAAGCCGTGGCGCTGCAGCAGCCGCCTTCTGATAAGGGCCGGCGGCTTCGTCTGTATTACATTACCCAGGCTGCGGTCAAACCGCCTACCTTTGTCATCTTTGTAAACGATAAGGAACTGATGCATTTTTCCTACACGAGATATCTGGAAAATCAGATCCGGGAGACTTTTGGATTTATGGGAACGCCGCTTAGATTTATCATTCGCGAGAGAAAGGAAAACAAGTAAAAGTGGAACGAGCTATATGTTTGGTGATCGGATATGTATTTGGACTGTTTCAGACGGCTTATCTTTACGGAAAGCTGCATGGCATTGACATCAGGAATTACGGCAGCGGCAATGCAGGTACGACGAACACACTGCGGACACTGGGAACGAAGGCGGGACTTATCGTTCTGCTGGGGGATATTATGAAGTGTATTCTGGCCATCGTGCTGACGAACCTGCTCTTTCAAAATTCCCATCCGGATGAAATATACTTGTTGAAGATTTATGCGGCGGCGGGTGCTATTCTGGGACATAACTTTCCTTTTTATCTGCATTTCAAAGGGGGAAAAGGGATTGCGGCGACGGCGGGCATGATCCTTTCCTTTCATCCCTGGCTGATCCCCATGGGCGTGATTTTGTTCTTCGGTACCTTTTTTACGACGCATTATGTGTCGCTGGGGTCTCTGCTTGTCTATGCGGGATTTATGATCGAGCTGGTGGTGCTGGGACAGATGGGGATCTTCGGTATGCCGCAGGCGGCGCTTAACGAGATGTATGTGGTGGCCGCATTTTTGACGGTCATGGCGTATTATAAACATAAGGATAATATTAAAAGACTGCTTGGCGGGACGGAGCGCAAGACGTATCTGACTCATAAGAATAAGGTAGATTGATCCGGCAGTCAGGGGACGGATGGCAAGGATATGGAAAAGAAGTTGTGACATTTCGGAATGGAGGAGAAAATGGCTGATATCAGTATCATAGGGGCAGGAAGCTGGGGGATTGCGCTGGCGGTGCTTTTGCATAAGAACGGACATCATGTGACGGTCTGGTCCGTCATCGAGACGGAGATCAGGATGCTGCAGAAAGAGCGTGAACATAAAGACAAGCTGCCTGGGGTGAAGCTGCCGGAGGATATGGTCTTTACGACGGATTTAGAGCAGGCGGTGAAGGGAGCGGAGGTGCTGGTGCTGGCGGTGCCGTCGCCCTATACGAGAAGCACTTCCCACAGCATGGCGTCTCTGGTAAAAGAAGGACAGGTGATTGTCAATGTGGCGAAGGGTATCGAGGAGAAAACGCTGCTCACCCTTTCCCAGATCATAGAAGAAGAGATTCCGCAGGCCAATGTGGCGGTGCTTTCCGGGCCTTCCCATGCGGAGGAAGTGGGAAGAGGGATTCCAACCACGATTGTTGTGGGAGCAAAGGACAAGGAGACGGCGGAATATCTGCAGAATATCTTTATGAATGAAGTGTTCCGCGTCTATATCAGCCCGGACGTGCTGGGTATTGAGCTGGGGGCAGCCTTGAAAAATGTGGTGGCTCTGGCGGCGGGTATCGCCGACGGCCTGGGCTACGGGGATAACACGAAGGCGGCGCTGATCACCAGAGGCATCACCGAGATCGCCAGACTGGGCGTGGCCATGGGCGGCAGGTTCGAGACTTTCTGCGGACTGACGGGGATCGGAGACCTGATCGTGACCTGTGCCTCCATGCACTCACGCAACAGGCGGGCCGGCATCCTGATCGGACAGGGCTACACGATGAAGCAGGCCATGGATGAGGTGAAGATGGTGGTGGAAGGCGTGTATTCCGCCAAGGCGGCCATGGGTCTGGCGAAAAAGTTTGACGTACAGCTGCCCATTATCGAGCAGGTCAACGCGGTGCTGTTCGAGGGACAGCTGGCGGACGAGGCTGTGAAAAATTTAATGCTGCGGGATAAGAAAATCGAGAATCCGTTGCTGCCCTGGTAAAGGGCCGGCAGCGGATTTTGGCTTTTTGAAATGAGAGTTTAACTTTTAACTTTACAGAAAAAGTTAAAAAAGTTAAAATACTCTTGTAAGGAGGAACGTGTATGTCGAAAGAAGAGTGTGGCAGGATCATGGCAGAGATTGAGACTTTGCCAGGTGGCGGTATCACTTACAAGAAAATTAACGGCAGAGAGTATGCTTATTATCAGTGGCGGGAAGCCGGCAGGCAGCATTCCAGAAGAGCAAAAGGTGAGGAACTGGCGACTCTTACAAAACAGATCGAAAGAAGGAAAGAACTGCAAAATCTGCTGAAACAAATAACAAGAGAGGAAGCCGAAGGGATCAAACCGGCCTGGCAGTTTCATTGTCCGGTGAGGATCGGGGAAGAACTGGACCGCTTTGTGAAACCTGTTTCCGGGTGGAAGAGGCGGGAATGTTATCAGCATCTGCGGGCGTATATCTATGGCGATATGCAGGACAGGGTGTATATTTTATACGGTCTGCGAAGGACAGGGAAGACAACGCTGATCCGTCAGCTGATCTCTGAAATGGATATTGCGATGAGACAGCAGACGGTTTTTATCCAGATACAGGATAACAGGACGCTGGATGATGTGAATCAGGATTTAAAGTATCTGGAGAAAAGCGGTTATCGGTATGTATTTATGGATGAGGTGACGCTTCTGAATGATTTCATCGAAGGAGCGGCTTTGTTTTCCGATGTGTTTGCGGCGAGCGGCATGAAGATCGTTTTGTCGGGGACGGATTCTCTTGGCTTTCTGTTTACGGAAGATGAAGAATTGTATGACAGATGTATCATGTCTCATACCACTTTTATTCCTTATCGTGAGTTTGAGCGGGTACTTGGCATTGCAGGGATTGATGATTACATTTATTACGGCGGCACCATGAGTATGGGAGGAAAGCATTATAATGACAGCTCCCGGATCTTTGCCACGAAAAAAAGCACGGATGAATATGTAGACAGTGCGATTGCACGTAACATTCAGCATTCTCTGAAAAATTATCAATATGGGGATCATTTTCGTTCTTTGAGAGAATTGTATGAGAAAAATAAACTGACAAACGCGGTCAATCGGATCGTGGAGGATATCAACCATCGGTTCACACTGGAAGTTCTGACAAGGGATTTCCGGTCGGGGGATCTGAAGATTTCCGCGAAGAACCTGCGCAAGGACCGGGAAAAACCTACGGACATCCTCGACCGCATTGATATCGAAAAGGTAAATGAGACGCTGAAAGAGCTGTTGGAGATCAAAAACAGAGAAGAGCAGTCCGTGGAAATTCGGGACATGCATCGTTTTGAGATCAAAGAGTATCTGGATCTTCTGGATCTTACGGTTGAAATTGAGAACAGATGGATGTCCGATCATAACCGGAAGGAAACAAGAACCGTATTTTCACAGCCCGGTATACGGTATTCGCAGGCGGAGGCGCTGATCAGATCACTGATGCAGGACGAAAAGTTCAGAGATATGTCCCTTGAAGAGAGAAAACGCGTGACAGACCGTATCCTGGATGAAATCAAAGGCAGGATGCTGGAGGATATTGTGCTGCTTGAAACAAAGCAGGCGAAAAACAACTGTGAAGTGTTCAGGCTGCAGTTTGCAGTGGGTGAGTTTGATATGGTAGTTTTTGACCCGGAAAAAGGCAGCTGTGAGATTTACGAGATCAAGCACAGCACGGAAGCGGTCAGAGAGCAGTGCAGACATTTGCTGGATGAGGCAAAATGCAGGGATACAGAGTTCCGATACGGGCCGATCACCGGAAAATATGTGATCTACAGAGGCCAGACGACAGAACCAGAAGATATGGCTGAGAACAGGGGAGGGAATGTGACTTATCTGAACGTAGAAGAGTATTTGAGAGGTCTCAGACAATGACAGAATAGAAAAATTATTTTGACAGTACAGAGACTGCATAGTTTTTGTATCTTTTTGCCTTCTGCGTACTCTAATATACAAAAGGCAGGTGATCGCGACGAATGAATTTGAAAAACTGATCCGGGAGCATTGGGCTGTCGTGTACCGTTTTCTGCTTTCTCTGTGCGGGGATGCGGCATTGGCGGAGGAGCTGACCTCGGAGACTTTCTATCAGGCATACTTGCATATCGATCGATTCAGAGGGGAGTGCCGGCCGGAAACATGGCTGTGCCAGATCGCGAAGAATGCTCTGTATAGAGAAAACAAGAGGACAAAACGGACCGTTCCGTGGGAGCGGAACGATCGCGCCACAGAAGAGGCCGGCATTTTGGAGCAGCTGGTGAAAAAGGAGCAGGCGCTGAACATTTACAGACACATACATGAGCTTGACGATCCCTACAAGGAAGTGTTTATGCTGCGTATCCTGGGAGAACTCAAGTTCAAGGAGATTTCAGCTGTTTACGGAAAAACGGAATCCTGGGCGAAGGTCACGTTTTACCGTGCCAAAAATAAACTGATCGAGCTGATGGAGGACATGGATTGAAAGCAGAGAAGGAGTATGATAGCAAAATGAGAATTAGTTGTGAGATGGTAGAAGATCTGCTTCCGCTCTATCTGGATGACAGCTGTTCTAAGGACAGCCGGATTGCCGTAGAAGAGCATCTCAGAGCGTGTCAGGGCTGCCGTGACACGCTGTCCAGAATGCAGAGCGATATCATGGATGACAGGCAGGAGCCGGCAGAAAGACCGGAGCCGGACCTGACGGAGCTTGCAGAAAAGATCAGGCGGCATCGCATCCGTGTGGCCGGATTCGCAGTGCTGGCCATTATGACGCTGTCCGTCCTGTTGACGCTCGGTTACCTGACCGTTCAGGATATGTACAGCCAGATGCATCCTTATGTCCCTGAGGTAGAAGAGGGAACACAGAATCTTGCGGCAGGTGCGTGGGAGATGAGAGCAGAACAGATCGAACAGTCTGTTTTTTATACCAATAATACGCAGATTAAAGTAAGTGTACAGGCGGGAGAGGGCTTTCAGGGTACGAGGACGATCAAACTGTGGAATATGATCTATAAAGATGACTTTATCCAGACAGCGGATGTGGAGGGAGCAGCCGATTCGGTGCTGTTTACGGGTCTTTCCAGTGCGGACCGCTACAAAATAACCTGTGAGGGGCTGGACGGGGCAGTGCTCACCGTGAGCGATGGACGTTCGGTCAGTTTCTGGAAGAGTCTGAAATCTGTACTGCGGGATATTATTTTATATTGAAAAAAAGACGAAAGGAGCCTGGTTATGGCAGTATATACGATTGTTTTCAGCCCCACGGGCGGGACGAAAAAGGCGGCAGATTTATTTGCGGAGGCATTCTGCAAGGACTATGTGACGATCGATCTTACAGAGCGGGGCAGAGATTTTTCAAAGGACTCATTTGTGCAGGAAGATATCTGTATCGTGGCAGTTCCGTCGTATGGTGGCAGGGTTCCTGATGCTGCCGTTTCGCGGCTGCGGCAGATGAAAGGCAACGGTGCCGGAGCGATCCTTATGGTGGTCTATGGAAATCGGGATTATGACGATACACTGGTGGAATTGCAGGATACGCTGACAGACGCCGGATTTTCCTGTGTGGCGGCTGTGGCGTCGATTGCCGAGCATTCCATAATGCGGCAGTTTGCCACCGGGCGGCCGGATGCGCAGGACGCGCAGGAATTGTCAGATTTTGCAGGGCAGATTCGGAGGAAGATGGAGGAAGGCACCGGATCGGGAAAAGTAGTTCTGCCGGGGAACCATCCCTACAAAAGCTACGGCGGTGTTCCCATGAAACCGCAGGCCGGCAAATCCTGTACCCGTTGCGGACGATGCGAAAGAGAGTGTCCGGTGGGAGCGATCCGTGCGGATGATCCGACGGTAACGGACAATGCCGCCTGCATTTCCTGTATGCGCTGCATTGCCGGCTGCCCGCAGAAGGCCAGAAGCGTGAGTAAGGTGCTGCTTGTTGCCGGCAGTATGAAATTGAAGAAGGAATGCAGCGGCTATAAGAGAAATGAAGTATTTCTGCCGCGTTGACCGTACATTGTCCCATGCCGTATAGAAAACAGTTCAAGACAGGGCCTCTTTGACCGATATATACTACAGACACAGAAAAACGGCAGGGAGGGTTTCGTATGAATGTAACAATGAATTCCGGTAACACACGCTTTTCTTCCATGAGAGCGGTTCGTTTTGCATCGGCGAAGGAAGAAGGCGGGGTAAAATCAAATACTTCAAACAGAGATCAGGTAACAATATCACAGGAGGGACGTGATAACCTGGAAGTTATGGTTGATAAAACGGTGGATAAGCTGAGCGCGATGACGAAAGAAGAGTTCATGGATATGCTCAGACAATGGCAGGAGGAGAATCAGCCTGAACTGGAGGTAGATCCTTATTATGATGTGGATCCGGACGGTTCTATTGCCAATAAGATTTATTTTGAATCCTATCTGGGACAGTTGATGGAGCAGGAAGAGAATATCAAGTGTTATTATGCGGATGCATATCAGGAAGCAGTCTCGGCTCCGATCGACAGTCTGGCGTTTATTACCGGAAAATATCTGAACGATCAGTCGAAGTACTTTGCTCATAGTATGCCGGCGCAGGAGCGCAAGTGGGCATTTCATCAGCTAAGTGCAATGCTGACAGGAGCCCATGTGGGGCTGAACGATCCCTATGCACTGGCGGCGTATGGCGGAACAAAGACGGTCGATGAACTGGATAAGATCGCGAAACAGGCGGTCAAAGACAAGCTGGATGCGCTCATCAAAGAGAAGAAGGAAAAAGGCTGACACAGGGCAGCCTTTTTCCTGTCCGGCCTGTTCTATAACTGTCTGCAGATCTCGGTCGTAGTCTTGACCTTATTCATGGAATAAATGTGAATACCGTCCACACCGTGTTCTCTGAGATCACGGATCTGGCGCACTGCATAGTCTATGCCGGCTTTGCGCATGTCTTCCTTATCGTCCCCGTAGGTGGCGATGATGTCCGCCAAAGCCTTCGGCACGGAAGAGCCGGAGAGAGACACGGTGGTGCCCAGCTGTTTGGCAGTGGTGATGGGCATGATGCCGGCGTGGATCGGAACATGGATCCCCATTGCATGTGCCTTGTCAAGGAAACGATAGAAAAAAGTGTTGTCAAAGAACATCTGGGAGACCAGGGATGTGACGCCGGCCTCAACTTTTTCCTTCAGATGTCTCAGGTCTTCTTCCAGACTCGGCGCCTCAAAGTGTTTCTCCGGATAGCAGGCGCCGGAAATCTGCAGACCCGTATGCTCCTTCAAATGACGTACCAGATCCGTGGCATAGTAAAATTCACGGCTGTCAAACTGTTCGTCGCTCATGGACTGGGGCCTGTCTCCGCGCAGCGCCAGTACATGGTTTACCCCGGCTTCCTGCAGCGCCTCACAGTTCCTGTGCAGATCTTCTTTCGTGAAACCAACGCAGGTAATGTGGGCGATGGCATCAATCTGCAGCTGCTGCCTGATATAAGATGTGATCTCTATCGTCTTACCCGCCCGGGAACCGCCCGCGCCGTAGGTACAGCTGATAAAATCAGGACGCAGCTCAGCCAGTTGCTGCAGAATGGGATACACATTGTCGAATTCATCGTCTTTCTTGGGAGGAAATACCTCGAAGGAGAGACCGGTTTTGTTGTTTGTCGTCGTCGTAGTCTGTGTCATATGCGTGTATTGTTACTTTATGCTGATGTGCAGTAACGTCTTCCTTTCTGTGATTTGTTCTTCTTGCTTTTGTACTCAAAATATCGTAACATAAATTTAAGATACAGGCAAGAAACGAAATTATGACGTATTGGAAAGGGAGTAACAGGAAAGACAAAAGTTTTCCTGTTACGAAAGGAAATTGGAAATGAGTGAACAGAACAAGAATTTCAGCAGCACTGCCGACTATGTTGCATCCGAGCAGCTTCTGGCAAGCGTCAATGTGGCGATTGCCCTGCAGAAGCCATTGCTCGTGAAAGGTGAGCCGGGCACGGGCAAGACGATGCTGGCGCAGGCGATCGCCAATTCCCTTGGGAAGAAGCTGATCATCTGGAATATAAAATCCACCACCAAGGCACAGGATGGTCTGTATATGTACGATACGATTCAGAGACTGTACGACGGTCAGTTCGGTGAGGAGGGCGTCAATGATATCGCCCGTTATATCAAGCTGGGCAAGCTGGGAGAGGCTTTTGAGTCGGAGGAGCAGGTGATCCTGCTGATCGACGAGATCGACAAGGCGGATCTGGAATTCCCCAACGATCTTCTCTGGGAATTGGATCAGATGGAATTCTACATTCATGAGACGAAGAGAACGGTGAAGGCGAAGCACAGGCCCATCGTTATCATCACTTCCAATGCGGAGAAGGAGCTGCCGGATGCTTTCCTGCGCAGATGTATCTTCCATTATATTGATTTCCCGGATCAGACGCTGATGGAGGAGATCGTGCGCACCCACTATCCGGACGTGGAGGATAAGCTGTTGAAGGATGCCATGGAGGCCTTTTACTGGATCCGCTCCATGAAAGATATCCGCAAGAAACCAAGCACATCGGAGCTGATCGACTGGATCAACGCCCTGCAGATCGGCGGCATCCCGACGGATAAGCTGCGCACGGAGCTTCCTTTTATCGGGGTAGTGGTGAAGAAGGACGAAGATCTGGAGACGGTAAAGAACAGGCGGGAATTTTAAAAGGAAAAGGAACTTTCTATGTTCAGTAAATTTTTCTATACTTTAAAAGATAAAGGGCTGGATGTGTCCTTAAGCGAATGGCTGACGCTGCAGGATGCGCTGAATCAGGGATTGTGCAACAGCAGCCTGACGGAATTTTATTACGTGGCACGGATGATCTTGGTGAAGTCGGAGACGGAATTCGACAAGTTTGATATGGCTTTCGACGAGGTGTTTAAGGGGATCCAGTCGGAGAATGAAGTCGGCAAGAATATGATGCGCTGGCTGGATAAGCCGGAGATGCAGGAAGTCTTCGAGGAGATCCGCCACGAGATGAATCAGGAAGTGATCCAGGTGGATAAGGAAGATGTGGAGAACACCTTCAAGGAGCGGCTGCGGGATCAGAACGAGGAGCACAACGGCGGCAGTCACTGGATTGGTACCATGGGCAAGACGTCCTTCGGTAATCTGGGCGGTAACATGGGCGGCATCCGGGTCGGCGGCACCACCGGCTACCAGTCTGCTTTTCAGGTGGTGGGAGCCAGGAAATACCGCGACTTCCGCAATGACAAGGTGCTGGACAACAGGCAGTTCCAGATGGCGCTGCGGAAACTGCGGCAGTTTTCATCGAAGCTGGACATTCCGGAGACGGAGCTGGATATTAACGGCACGGTGGATGCCACCTGCAACAACGGCGGCTGCCTGCAGATCGTGATGGAGAAGCCGCGCAAGAATGCGGTAAAGCTCCTGCTGCTCATGGATTCGGGCGGGACGATGATCCCCTATACGACACTTTTGAATGAGCTGTTTCATTCTGTCTATAAATCCAATCACTATAAGGATGTGAAGACCTACTTTTTCCATAACTGCATCTACTCCAACCTCTATAAGACGCCGGAGTGTGAGAACGGGGACTGGATCGAGACGGAATGGATGTTCCGCAATCTGGACAGCGATTACAAAGTGATCATCGTGGGTGATGCGGCCATGGCGCCGGAAGAGCTGTATTCCACATCGGGCAATTACAGGGGGCCAAACGGCGGCCTGTCCGGTATGGAGTGGCTGCAGCTTATGAAGCGGCATTACAAGAAGATCGTCTGGCTGAATCCGAAGATGGCGCCGGGCCATGCGCCTTGGCGGGAGGCGGAGACGGCTATCAAGGGGATGTTCCCCATGTATAAACTGACGGTGGACGGGCTCAATCAGGCCATGATCAAGTTGATGGTAAACCGCTAGCGCGGCGGGACTGCTTTCTGTGTCCGTTTTTTGCATGATATGCTCTAAATGATTTCCGGATCATGTTTTGCCGCATGGTCAGAGGAAGCATTTAGGGCATTTTTTTGAGGGAAAAGGTATGAACTGGGATTACTTTCTGCGGCAGTGGGGCAGGATATTCCACTGCAATATTTATCTCGTGGAGCGGCATGACCGCATACGGCAGGTATACGGGGCGCAGTCTCTTGAGAATGGGAAGGCGTCGTTTCCGGAAGAGCCGGCGTTTCTGAGGCTGCTGACTGGCGGGCAGGCGGAGACACGCCCCGTCCTGTACGGTGAGGCGGAGCCTGTGCTTTATGCCGTACTGCCTTTTTATGAAAAAAGGCTGGTGATGGGCCCGACAGCGCCCGGAGAAAAGAATGAGTTTGCCGCCGGCGTGCTGGCGCTTTGGCACAGCATGACAGGGCAGGAGTTAATGACGGAGGAGCTGTGGCAGCAAAAAGAACCGGCGGGAGCGGAGATCCGGGAGGCCAGAGCCAATGTGCAGGAAGTGATTTTCCAGCGGCAGGAGACGGAGCTTCCACACAATCCATACGAGCAGGAAAGGCGGGAAATGGACAGCATCCGCAGGGGCGACCGGGAAATGCTGCGGCGCAGCCTGCAGGAGACTTACCGCGGGGAAGTAGGACAGCTTTCCAGGGATGCGCTGCGGCAGGCGAAGAATATAGCAATCTGCGTCGTGACGCTGGCTTCCCGGGCAGCCATTGAAGGGGGAGTGCTGCCGGAGGAGGCCTTTTCCATGGTGGACGGTTATATTCTGGAAATAGAGGAAATGACAGATCCCCATAAGGTCGAAGCGGCCATGCGGCAGGCGGAATTTGAACTTGCGGAGCGGGTGGAAGCCGTTCATGCCACGAAAGAGCGGAATGAGCTGATCGAGCGAACGAAGAACCATATTTTCCAGAACCTGCACAGCGAGATCGTGATCGGGGAGATCGGGCATCAGATCGGCGTGTCTGCGGCCTGGCTTTCCGCGCTTTTCCACCGGGTGGAGGGGGTGACGATCCAGCAGTACATCCGCCGTGAGAAGATCCGGCTGGCGCAGAACCTGCTCCGCTATTCGGATTATGATGTAAAAAGTATCGCCAACTATCTGGCCTTCTGTTCCCAGAGTCATTTCGGAAAAGCCTTCAAGGAACAGACCGGTATGACACCGACTGCTTATCGGGCAAAATACGGAAATATGACAAAAAACGAAAATATGCAAAAAAATAAAAATATGCAAAAAAATGAAAATATGCAAAAAGATAAAAATATACAAAGAAACAAGAAATGCAAAGGAACAAAAATATGTAAAGGAACAAAAATATGTAAAGGAACAAAAATATGTAAAGAAACAAAAATACATGATAATTACATGAAATAGATGATATATCCCGCCAGGATTCTGTGCTATTCTGTTTTTACCATGCAGCAATATAACGGAATCTGGAACAGAAAGGATAACAGGAAAGAGAAGATGAAAGAAATTTTATTCGGGGCGGCTTATTATGACGAGTATATGCCCTGCGAACGGTTGGCGGAAGACGTCAGGATGATGAAGAAGGCGGGGATCAACACGGTGCGGATCGCGGAATCCACGTGGAGCACCTGCGAACCGCAGGAAGGCGTATTTGATTTTTCCCACGTGGAAAGGGTTCTGGACGCCATGGAAGAAGCGGGCATTCATGTGATCGTGGGGACGCCCACTTATGCGGTGCCCACATGGATGGTAAAATCCCATCCGGATGTGCTGGTAGAGACGAAGAAGGGGCGGGCCATCTACGGGGCGCGTCAGATCATGGATATTACCCATCCGGTCTACCGGTACTATGCGGAGCGGGTTATCAGAAAGCTGATGGAACATACGGCTCACAGGAAATGTGTTATCGGTTTTCAGGTGGATAATGAGACCAAGTATTACGGGACGGCGGGAAAGAACGTACAGGAAAGATTTGTGAAGTATCTGAGGAAAAAGTTTGACAATGATCTGGAGGCCATGAACATGGCGTTCGGGCTGGATTACTGGAGCAACCGGATCAATGCCTGGGAAGATTTCCCGGATGTGCGGGGGACCATCAACGGCAGTCTGGGAGCGGAATTCGAGAAGTTCCAGCGGATGCTGGTGGAGGAGTTTCTAGGCTGGCAGGCGGCTCTGGTACGGGAATACAGCAGAGAGGATCAGTTTATCACTCACAATTTCGACTTCGAGTGGAAGGGCTATTCTTACGGCGTTCAGCCTGATGTGGATCATTATCGCACCGCAAAATGTCTGAGCATTGCCGGGGTGGATATCTATCATCCGACGCAGGACGATCTGACCGGCAATGAGATCGCTTTTGGCGGGGATATGACGCGCTCCTTAAAGCAGGATAATTATCTGCTGCTGGAGACGGAGGCACAGGGCTTCCCGGAATGGCTGCCCTATCGGGGGCAGCTGCGCCTGCAGGCTTACAGCCATATCGCATCTGGGGCAAACAGTGTGATGTACTGGCACTGGCATTCCCTGCACAATGCGATGGAGACATACTGGAAGGGCCTTTTGAGCCATGATTTCGAGGAGAATGCCACTTATCGGGAGGCCTGTACCATCGGCAGGGAACTGCAGCAGGTCGGCAGTCATCTGGTCAATCTGAAAAAGAAGAATGAGGTAGCGGCTCTGGTGAGCAATGAGGCGCTGACGGCCCTGAAATGGTTCCGGATCGCTGCGTCCTACAATGATATTGTGCGCTGGCTCTATGACGCGCTCTATAAGAGAAACGTGGAGTGTGACTTCCTCTGGCCGGAGTCGGAGAACTTTGACCAGTATAAGATGATTCTTGTGCCGGCCCTCTATGCGGTGCCGGATCACGTATTGGAGAAATTGAACCGGTATGTGGAGCACGGCGGCACGCTGGTCGCTGCTTTTAAGAGCGCCTTTGCGGACGAGAATGTGAAGGTCAGCCATACGGTACAACCGCGGATCTTAAAGGACTGCCTGGGCGTTCACTATCACCAGTTTACGATACCGAAGCATGTGAAACTGGACGGTGAGATCGTGGAGGACGGTGCGGCCCATGAGGCGGCAGTGTTTATGGAGCTGCTGCTTCCGGATACGGCACAGGTGCTGGCATCCTACGGTCATGAGAACTGGAAGGAGTATGCTGCGGTGACAAGAAATACTTATGGGCAGGGAACGGCATACTATATCGGCTGTATGACGGACGAGGGGCTGCTTGCACGGATTCTGGAAAAAGCGTTGGCGGATGCGGGCCTGTCTGTTCCGGAAGAAGGCGGTTTCCCGCTGATCATCCGCAAAGGGATCAATGATTTCGGGAAGACGGTATGTTTTTATCTCAATTATTCCGATCAGGAACAGAAAGTGCAGTACGGCTATGCGGACGGTATGGATCTTCTGACGGGGGCGGCTGTCAGAACGGGAGAATACTTTACGGTTCCGGCCTGGGATCTGAAGATAATCGAGGTGGGCTGAAATTGAGGCTTGTTGAAATTGCGGCTTGTTGAAATTGCGGTCTGTTGACATTGAGACTTGCTGAAAATTTTCTGTTGACAAACGGGGCACTTTCGTTTACATTAGAGTCATCGGAGAAATGAAAGGCGTTGATAAGAACAAGTAGTAAGCTGTGGAGCGCACAGAAAGCAGCCGGTTGATGAGAGGCGCGCGGGAAGCTGCTTATGAATACATCTTGGAGCCGTACGACAGAATGGAACTGTAGACTGTAAGAACATCCTAGTAGGTCGTACCGGGAAATGCCCGTTACAGCAGGAGAGTATTATGACGGTGTTTACAGGGAGCGTAAGGATGACCCGGAAGAGCGTTGTTGTACTTGATGAGGCAGACAGTGTGAGCTGTCTGTGAAAATAGGTGGTACCACGAGTGTAAACTCGTCCTATGGCATGGATAGGACGGGTTTTTTTGTGTGAAAAAGCGTCCTATGGAAACAGCAACAGGAAAAGCGGTTCCGGGAGAGGGCCGCGGCAATCTGGAAATGGAGGAAGAGAGCAATGAAAATCTATGAGGAACTTCAGGCAAGAGGACTTCTTGCACAGCTGACGGATGCGGAGGAGATCCGCGACCTGATCAATAACGGAAAGGCGACCTTCTATATCGGTTTCGATCCGACTGCGGACAGCCTGCATGTGGGACATTTTATGGCGCTGTGTCTGATGAAGCGGCTGCAGGAAGCGGGCAACAAGCCGATCGCGCTGATCGGCGGCGGTACGGCCATGATCGGTGACCCTTCCGGCAGAACGGATATGCGCAGCATGATGACGAAAGAGACGATCGAGCATAACTGCGAGTGCTTCAAGAAGCAGATGAGCCGGTTTATCGACTTCTCGGAGGGCAAGGCGCTGATGGTCAATAACGCGGACTGGCTCCTTGATCTGAATTACGTGGAATTTATCAGGGATGTGGGCGCATGTTTCAGCGTCAACAACATGCTTCGGGCAGAGTGCTACAAGCAGAGAATGGAGAAGGGATTAAGTTTCCTGGAATTCAACTACATGATCATGCAGAGTTATGATTTCCTGGCATTGTACGAGAGATACGGCTGTAACATGCAGTTTGGCGGCGACGACCAGTGGAGCAATATGCTGGGCGGTACGAACCTGATCCGCCGTAAGCTGGGTAAGGATGCCTACGCGATGACGATCACGCTGCTGATGAATTCCGAGGGAAAGAAGATGGGTAAGACGCAGAAAGGGGCGGTCTGGCTTGACCCGAACAAGACCACGCCGTTTGAGTTCTACCAGTACTGGAGAAATGTGGCAGACGCCGATGTCCTTAAGTGCCTGCGGATGCTGACCTTTTTGCCCATTGAGCAGATTGACGAGATGGATCAATGGGAGGGAAGCCAGTTGAACAGGGCCAAGGAGATCCTGGCTTACGAACTGACCAATCTGGTTCACGGCGAGGAGGAAGCGAAGAAGGCCGAGGAAGCGGCGAGGGCGCTTTTTGCAGGCGGCGGAAGCTCTGAGAACATGCCTACGGCGACGCTTACGGACGATCAGTTCGTGAATGGTTCCATTGATATTCTGGGTGTGATGGTGGCGGCCGGCATGGCGTCATCCCGTTCCGAGGCAAGGCGGGCCGTTGAGCAGGGCGGCGTATCCGTGAAGGGCGAGAAGGTAACAGATATCAAGGCTTCCTACACGAAGGACATAATCGGTGCAGAAGAATTTATTGTAAAAAAAGGAAAGAAGAGCTTTAAGAAGATCGTGGTAGAATAAAAAAGTGAGGATGGAGCAGTATGGAGAAAATAGAAAGAATCGCAAAAGAAAGAACGCTCATGTCATATTCACCGGATATCAAAGTGGTGGATTGTACGCTGCGGGACGGCGGCCTGGTGAATGACTTTTTCTTCACCGATGAGTTTGTGAAGGATTTATACCAGGCGAACATCAGATCCGGCGTGGACTACATGGAATTTGGCTACAAGGCTTCTAAAGAGCTGTTTGATGTAAAGAAATTCGGCAAGTGGAAATTCAGTGACGACAAGGACATCCGCGCGGTGGTGGGAGACAATAAGACGGACTTGAAGGTTGCCGTGATGGCGGATGTGGGGCGCTGTGATTTCAGAAAGGATATTTTAAATAAGAAGGACAGTCCCATCGACCTGGTGCGGGTGGCGACGTATATCAATACGATCCCGGCGGCGGTGGAGATGATCGAGGAATGTACGAAAAAGGGTTATGAGACGACGGTGAACATTATGGCCGTCTCCAAATCCAACGATCTGGATATTGATGCGGCGCTGGAACTTCTGGGCAAAAGCAGCGTCGGCACGATCTATCTGGTGGACAGTTACGGGTCTCTTTACCCGGAGCAGGTCAGAAGACTGTGTGACAAATATCTGGAGGCGGCGGAGAAGTACGGTAAGAAGGTGGGAATCCACGCCCATAATAACCAGCAGCTTGCTTTTGCCAATACTACGGAGGCGATTATCAAAGGGGTGAGCTATCTGGATGCCACGGTAAGCGGGCTGGGGCGCGGCTGCGGGAACTGCCCCAGCGAACTGCTGCTTGGCTTCTTAAAGAATCCGAAGTACAGGATCAACCCGCTGCTGAAATTCGTGGAACAGCATATCGTACCGCTGCGGGAGTCCGGCCTGAAATGGGGTTACGACGTTCCCTATCTTCTGACAGGTATCATGAATCAGCATCCGAAGACGGCGATCCAGTTTATGAAGGAAGAGCGGACGGATTACAACAGCCTCTATCTGGATCTGCTTGACATCGGTTAAAAAGCTCTGCTATGCTTAGGATGTGAGTGCTTGTGGGCAATGACGGGCGGGCCGGTATCGGCAGGAAAACCTTTGCGTTGCGCTGCTGCGGACGGCATGACGGCCGAGTCGGTATCGAAAGGAACGCCTTTGTGTGCTGCTGCGTGCAGGCTGCGGGCGGCATGACGGAAAGTGCGGCCCGGGACGGAGGATGCGAATGAAAAAACTGAGTGACTTAGACGAGCTTCTGGATCTGGACGAGGAGGATGTATTTGACGAAACGGAAGATGCATTCGAAGAGGATGTGTTCGAAGAGGAAGACGATTACGAGTTCGAGTATGCGGGAAACATGCCGGATAAAAGGATCCTGCTCCTGGTGATCGCAGTGGCGGTCATTGGGGTGGCCGCTGTGGCGGCGGCCGTTCTTCTGGCAGGAGGAAGCAGGAAGAAGGAGGCAGCGGTGGAGACGTTGGTGTCTTCTGCGTCCGGGGAAGCAGAGCCGGATTCGGGAGAGACGGCAGGCGGACAGGAGCAGATGGCGGAGAATGACCCGACATCCGACGGGACCGGGACGGCAGATCAGGCAGACGCCGCCGCGGACGATACAGATAAGCAGAACGCATCGGCGGAAGCCGGAGAGACGGCAGACGATGGAGAAGCAGTGCAGGAGGATGCGGCGCAGGAACAGGATCCCCAGACGTCCACCATGAGTACCGAACAGGGAACGGAGGTCAATGTGACGGAGCTTCTTTCTTCGGGCAGTGTGGCACAGACCGATCAGGTGACCATCGGCATCGACGTGGCGCGTTACCAGGGCACCATCGACTGGGAGCAGGTTGCCGCGTCTGGCATCGACTTTGCCATGGTGCGGGTGGGCTACCGGGCAGATAAATCCCGGGAGATCTGCGCCGATTCCAATGCCAGATTCAATATGCAGGAAGCGCAGAAGCATGGCATCAAGGTGGGTGCATACTTCTTTTCCACGGCGACGACGACGCAAGAGGCGGTGGAGGAGGCCGGCTGGGTGGCCGATTATATTTCCCGGTACCAGATCACCTATCCGGTGGCCTATGACTGCGAGGGTTTCGACCAGCCGGACAGCGCGCAGTACGGGCTGACCAATGCGGAGCGCACGGAGATTGCCATTGCCTTTGTAACAGAAATCAATAACAGGGGTTATACGCCGATGTTTTACTCGTCCATGGGGGAATTGACGGGGAGTGCGAAATGGGATACGCAGCGGATCGAAGAAATATGCCGCGTCTGGGTCGCCCAGTATCCGGAGACGCCTTATCCGCAGACGGCGAAGTCTTCCTACACGGGGGCGCATGTTATGTGGCAGTATACGAACCGGGGGACAGTGGCCGGAATCAGCAAGCCGGTGGATGTGAACGTGGCCTATTTCGGTTATGAAGGCACGGCGCAGGCCAGGAGCGACGAGGCGCCGGAGGAGGTAGAAGCCGACGTGGAGGCGTTGATGAATTTCACCCAGGTCAGTGAGAATGTGACGGCCAAGGATTCCACCAATCTGCGGGATATTCCCAGCCAGGGCGCAGACAGCAGGGTAGTCTATACCTTGAAAAACGGAGAGGCCGTTGCCAGAACCGGCGTCAGCGACAGCGGCTGGTCGAGACTGGAATGGAATGGCCAGACCGTCTATGCGGTGTCCAGTTATCTGACCACGGATTTAAGCTATCAGACTCCTGCGGCTTCTCCTCAGGAGGGAGCGGGCAGCGGAGACGGGCTTAAGACGAAGTTTGCGGAGAGAAACGACCAGGTGACGGCCAAGATCGAAGTGAATCTGAGGATGCTGCCCAGCGTGACCAATCCGGATGCCGCCGTGGCAGCCGTGCTGCACAATGGAGAGTATGTGACACGAACAGGCATCAATGAGGAATACGGCTGGTCACGGGTAGACTATAACGGGCAGATCTTGTACTGTATCAGCAGTTATCTGACGAATTAAATGATTTCCTTGAAGATTGAAACTATGGCAGGTAATTTACCTGCCATATATTTTTTGGAGATTGTCCAGTCTGGCGGAAGCGTTGAGCAGAAGGGCGTCGGCTATCGTGAGCGCCGCCATCGTCTCCACCACGACTACGGCCCGGGGAACGATCACCGGATCGTGACGGCCCTTGATGGAAAGTTCGATGTCTTCGCCCTGCCTGTTGACCGTCCGCTGGGGCGAGAAGATGGATGGCGTGGGTTTTACGTAAGCGCGCAGGACGATGGGAGATGCATCGCTGATGCCGCCCAGGATACCGCCTGCATGGTTGCTTGTTTTGACCACCTGTCCGGCTTCCATATGGAAGGGGTCGTTGTTCTGAGAACCCTGCCTGACGGCGACTGCCGTACCGTCACCGATCTCCACGGCCTTCACGGCGCCGATGGACATGAGCGCTTTGCTTAAATTGGCGTCCAGTTTCTCGAATACCGGATCGCCCAGACCGGCGGGCACACCGTCGATGACACACTCGATGACGCCGCCTGCGGAATCGTAATGCCGCATACAGTCTTCCAGATAGGCTTCTGCCGCGGCGGAGGCATCCGGATCCGGCATACCGGTGGGTGTCATGCGGGCTGTCTGCAGGTCAAACCTGCTGCGGTCGATCTCGACCGGCCCGATGGCTGTCGTGTAGGCGGCCAGTGTGATGCCGAATTCCCGCAGCAGCTTCGCGGCCACGGCGCCGCCCGCCACCCGTCCGGCAGTCTCCCGGCCGGAGGAGCGGCCGCCGCCGCGGTAGTCACGGAAGCCGTATTTGGCGTCGAAGGTGTAGTCTGCATGGCCGGGCCGGTAACAGTCCGCCAGATTGCCGTAATCCGCAGAGCGCTGGGAGGTGTTGCGGATCATCATGGAGATGGGCGTGCCTGTGGTCCGCCCATCGAAGATGCCGGAGAGAAGCTCCACCTGATCCGTCTCCCGACGCTGGGTGGTGATGGCGGAGCTGCCGGGTTTTCGCCTGTCCAGATAAGCTTGAATATCCGCCGCCTCCAGTGGCAGTCCTGCCGGACAGCCGTCCACGACGACGCCCAGCGCCGCACCGTGGGATTCTCCCCAGGTTGAGATCTGAAAAATAGTACCAAAAGATGAGCCTGCCATAATTATTTTCCTTTCTGTCGCTTGTGTTTTGTGATCGGACGCCGGTGATACGTTCTGTTTAACATGTATAAAATGAAGTTTTCTGACAAATCCATGCAGGAAAACCTGCACATATTAAATAGTACACGTTATCATATTTTTCGAGTCGAAATAACACAAGTAATTGTTGTTTCCTGTATTTTATCATACCACATCTAGTGTCGGTCTGTATATGGCTAATTTATCGACAATTCAAGGGATTTTGTCGATTTTTTCAGGGAAAATTAACGAGGACAAAGGTCGCGGACCGAGGCGTCTGCACCGTATTTTCCTGCGGATCAAAAAGTGGTAAAAATTTTCAAAAAATTATAAAAGGATTTACATAAAAAAGGTGTACAAATAAATTTTATGTGTTATTATGTTAAATAGCAATTGTATTTTGTATAAAATATAAATTTGACTTGCAAAAGCACAGTAGATTGAGGACCCGATGAAAAAGACATTTCGAGAAAAGATGATTTTTAAATTCAGCGGCATAGCGAAGAAACACAGGCGACTGCATTACCCATGTCTGATCGTACTGTCAGCCGTCTTGGGGATCTATCATATCGGACTTCATTTCAGGACGAATACCAAGCGGTATGCGGGCGTGGCTTTCGTGATCATTTTCTTCATGAGCAGCTGCAGCTTTTCTTTTGCTGTGTTTGCGGAGCGGACAAGCTTCGTCAAAGCGCAGGAGGCTTACGGCGCGGTGGTCGGCGACTCGGATGTTTCCCTGGCGGTGGAGGAAGACAAGATCCCCACGGACCAGATCCTGCTCGAGGACGAGGATCTGGACGTCGAATATGATATTGAAGAGGACGCAGAGGGCGTGGACACCTATACGATCGACGATATTCTGGAGAGCAAACAGCAGCTGCAGGGCGTAGAGGAAGAGACACCGCAGGACGGTGAGTATGTGTTTGACAAGACGGACTGGCGGCTTGTGCTGATCAATAAGCAGCATCCGATCCCGGAAGGATACAGTTTCAATTTCGGAACGATCAAGGCCAATATGAAATGTGATGAGCGCATCATAGACGACCTGCTGCTGATGATGCAGGCGGCGAAGGCGGAGGGCATCAATCTGGAGATCTGTTCTCCCTACCGGGATCTGAACCGACAGGAATTTCTTTTTAATAAGAAGATAAAGAATTACATGGGGCAGGGAATGTCTTATATGGAGGCCTACAAGGTAGCGTCGCAGACAGTCACGGTGCCTGGCGCCAGTGAACATCAGATCGGCTTGGCGCTCGATATTTTCTGCGATACATACAAGTACCTCGACGAAGGGTTCGGGGAGACCGAGGCGGGGATCTGGCTGGCAGCCCATTGTCATGAATACGGATTTACGCTTCGCTATCCGGCGGAGAAGGAATATATCACCAGCATCGAATATGAGCCATGGCATTTCAGATATGTAGGCAGGGAGGCGGCAGCCGTTATGCAGGAGGAAGACATCTGTCTGGAAGAATTCTGGGATAAATACCTGTAGGATGTGGAAGAGACAGAAAGAAAATAGAACAGGAGGCAGTGCGTTTACCGGCGTGCTTTGGGGCGCGGGTAGAGGCATGAAAGATTTGATATGTATCAGATATTAAAGACAGAAGGCAGAGCCAAGCGGGCGCAGCTTGAGACGGTGCACGGCACAATTCAGACGCCGGTGTTTATGAATGTGGGCACGGCGGCGGCGATCAAGGGAGCGGTCTCTACGGAAGATCTGGATGGGATCAAGACACAGGTGGAATTATCCAACACTTACCACCTGCATGTGCGGCCGGGGGATCATATCATCAGGCAGCTTGGCGGTTTACATAAGTTTATGTCCTGGGAGAAACCGATCCTGACGGATTCCGGTGGATTTCAGGTTTTTTCACTGGCGGTACTGCGCAGGATCAAGGAAGAGGGAGTTTACTTTCATTCTCATGTAGACGGGCGCAAAATCTTTATGGGGCCGGAGGAGAGTATGCAGATTCAGTCGAATCTGGCATCTACCATTGCCATGGCTTTTGATGAATGTCCGTCCAGTGTGGCGGACAGAAGATACGTGGAGGCGTCCGTGGCGCGTACCGCCAGATGGCTGGAGCGCTGCCGGCGTGAGATGGACAGATTGAACAGTCTGGAGGATACTATCAATAAGAAGCAGCTTCTTTTTGGTATCAACCAGGGGGCGATTTATGACGATATCCGTATCGACCATGCGAAGCGGATCGCGGAAACAGCCTGCGACGGTTATGCACTGGGCGGTCTGGCGGTGGGAGAGAGTCATGAGCAGATGTATCATGTGATCGAGGAGACGGTGCCTTATCTGCCGCAGGATAAACCAACCTATCTGATGGGGGTAGGAACGCCGGCCAATATACTGGAGGCGGTGGAGCGCGGTGTGGATTTCTTCGACTGTGTGTACCCGACCAGAAACGGCAGGCACGGCCATCTGTATACGAACCATGGCAAGATCAATCTTTTCAATGCGAAATATGAGCTGGATGAGAGGCCCATCGAAGAGGGATGTTCCTGTCCGGCATGCAGACGTTATTCCAAGGCTTACATCAGGCATCTGCTGAAAGCGAAGGAAATGCTCGGCATGAGGCTTTGTGTGCTGCATAACCTGTATTTTTATAACACGATGATGGAAGAGATCCGGCAGGCGCTGGACGAAGGACGTTTTGCGGCTTACAAAAAACAGAAGCTGGACGGGATGACAAACCGTTAAGCACTCGACCACGAAATCGAAAAAATAGGAAAAAGGCTTGTCTTTCGGGTTTTTTAAGTGTATAGTATGCTGTAGATTGCTTAGATCAATATATTTATAACAGTGGAGGAAATCATATGGGATTTTTATTGACAGCGGAACCGGTTGCCGCTGCGGGTGGCGGTATTGTGATGATCTTGTATATCGTGGTCATCGTGGCTTTCATGTATTTTATCATGATCCGTCCGCAGAAGAAGGAGCAGAAGCGTGTGGCTGCGATGCTGGCTGACATGAGCGTTGGTGACTGTGTGCTGACGACCAGCGGTTTTTACGGGATCGTCATTGATATTACGGATGATACGATCATTGTGGAGTTCGGCAGCAACAAGAACTGCCGTATACCGATGCAGAAGTCGGCGGTCGCACAGATAGAGAAATCTGAGACAAATTAAGTTTTGCACAAAAGAGCCTGGTTTTGGTTGCCGGAGCTCTTTTTTTCTGCATATTTAGGACTGTGCATTCACAAAATGTATCAAAATATAAGAAAAGTTAATATTTGGATATTGACAACAGATAAAGAAGAAGGTAAAATCTTAAATTGTGTAAAGGAACAAGTATTGTTCGGAATTAGCAAAAGGAGGAGAAGTACTATGAAAAGGAGATCTTTAAAGTTTATTGCATGTGCAGCGATCATGGCAATGTCATTGTCTGTTACCGCCTGCGGTGGTTCCGATGATGCGGCACCGGCAGCGGAGACAGAGGCAGCTGATGACGCAGCTGAGACAGAGACACCGGCAGAAGACGCAACAGGTGACGACGCAGCTGAGGCTGAGACGGAAACAGAGGCAGAAGATGAGGCTGAGCCTGAGACAGAGGAAACAGAAGACGAAGGCGCTGATACAGCGGCTGCAACAGGTGAGACAGTGGAGAGCCTGCTGAACGATCCTGCGGTAAAGGCACAGTACGAAGAGAAGTTTGCTGAGTATGAGGAGCAGGGTATGACTGTTTCTGTCAGCGCGAAAGGGAATGAACTGATGATGTCTTTGACATTTAAGGATGCTTCCCAGGTTACAGACGAGGTGGGCGAACAGCTTCAGGCAGCTCTGGATGATGATGCGATGGCATCTGTTTTCTCAGGACTGGCAGGCGCGCTTGATTCATCCGTAGGCGGCGAGGCAGGTACATGTACTTATTCTGTATCTTATCTTGATCCCGACGGAAATGTGCTGGCTGAGAAGTCTTACACAGCAAAATAAAAGGATATCATAAGTAAGCAGAAAAGGCGGATCAGCAATGGTTCGTCTTTTTTTCTTGAAATTTGGGGTAGAATGGACTATGATAAATAAGTGATATTCTGACTTTACATATTTATGCAGCTTTTTTGTATAAGATGGTACAGGAATGGCAGGGGCTGTTTTTGACAGGGCCTGCAGATAGAGTGTCTGTGCCGCAGAAGGGGCAGGCAGGAACAGAAAGGAATAAGAGAGCTATGGAATTAAAGATCACATGTATTCCGGGCGACGGTATCGGTCCGGAAATCGTAGCGGAGGCCAGGAAAGTGCTGGATACTGTGGCGAAGAAGTATGGCCACACGATACACTATACCGATATTCTGATGGGCGGTGCGTCCATCGACGCCTACGGGGTGCCCTTGACGGAAGAAGCAGTGGAGACGGCAAAAAGCGCGGATGCGGTACTGATGGGTTCTATCGGTGGCAATACCGCCATCTCACCCTGGTATAAGCTGCCGCCGAATTTAAGACCGGAGGCGGGGCTTTTGGCGATCCGCAAGGCTTTGAATCTTTTTGCCAATCTGAGACCGGCCATATTATACGACGAGTTGGTGGACGCATGCCCGCTGAAAGAAGAGATTGCGGCGGCGGGATTTGACATGATGATCATGCGGGAGCTGACCGGCGGGCTTTATTTCGGGGAGCGGAAGACCACGGAGACAGACGGCGTCAAGACGGCGGTGGATACGCTGGTCTACAATGAGCATGAGATCAGAAGGATCGCGGTCAAAGGCTTCGAGATTGCCAGGAAGCGCCGGAAGAAGGTGACCAGTGTGGACAAGGCGAACGTGCTGGATTCGTCCCGTCTGTGGCGTCAGGTAGTGGAAGAAGTGGCGGCGGACTATCCGGATGTGGCGCTGGAACATATGCTGGTAGATAACTGTGCGATGCAGCTGGTAAAAGATCCGGCGCAGTTCGATGTGATCCTGACGGAGAATATGTTCGGGGATATTCTTTCCGATGAGGCGAGTATGGTGACGGGCTCCATCGGTATGCTGGCTTCGGCCTCTTTAAATGATACGAAATTCGGCCTTTATGAGCCGAGTCACGGCTCCGCACCGGATATCGCCGGTCAGGATATCGCCAATCCGATCGCCACGGTACTGTCGGCGGCCATGATGCTGCGCTACAGTTTTGATCTGGACAAAGAGGCCGACGCCATGGAACAGGCCGTAAAGCAGGTTCTGAAAGACGGATACCGCACTGTGGACATTATGTCTGAGGGATGTACGCAGGTGGGGTGCAGACAGATGGGCGATCTTCTTGCACAGCGGATCTGAGCACAGCGGTTTATCCGGAATGCAGGAGCAGGACCGGGACAGCCGGGGCGCCGGGAAGGGAAGAGACATACTGACATTAAGGAAGGGATTGCATGGAACGAAGAGCTGTTCAAAGAAAACTGGATATTGAGACGGTGGTCTTTCTTCTGTTCTTTCTCTTTATGGCAGGTTATTATGGCTGGCGCATGTTTGCCCTTACGCCCTGGTATGACGAGCTTTATACTTATTATTATTTTATCAGCAGAGGGCCGGTCTATGCGGCCATCCACTGGCCCCTGCCGAACAATCATATTGGCTATTCCGTGCTTTCCGCATGTCTTGGCATATGCGGGAGTCCGGCGGTGGCTCTGAGAGGAATCTCTTATCTGTCCAGCCTGGGCAGTCTGCTTCTTGTCTTTTTGATCGGCAGGAAATGTTTTGGCAGGGGAATCTGTCTTGTGCCGGTGTTCCTCTTTGCCGGCATGAAGCTGGTGAACCAGCTGGCGGTACAGGGCAGAGGCTATGCTTTTGTGACCTTCTGCTATCTGGCGGCGCTGTGGGAACTTCTGCATATTGCGGTGGAGCACCGGGGCAGGGCGAGAGATTATATTATATTCGGGGTCAGCCTGACGGCGGCGCTGTATGCCATACCGAGCAGCGTATATGTGGTGATACCGGTGTGTCTGACCGGCGGGCTTGTGCTGCTTATGCAGGGCGAATATGGACGGCTTGGGCATCTGATCCTCACTTCGCTGGCGAGCGCTGTCTGTACGGCGGGGCTCTACGGGATCGTATGGCTGGCGATCGGCTCCAATCTGCTTGTGAAGACGGAGGGCAGCGCCTATTATGGCATGGGACATGCCGCGGTCATCCTGCGGGCGCCGTTTGCAGCGCTTGGCAGGGGAATCGAGTATATGCTGGCGACCCCTTATATCCAGAGTGTGGGCAGGGAAGGTTTCCTTGGGAAATATGCGGACTGGCTGCGGAGTCTGCTGAATGAATATTATCCGGGCGGTGTTCTGGTGCTGGCGGTATTGCTGCTTCTGTGTGCGGCTGCGGCCGCCTGGCGGATCATAGAGAGGCTGCGAAAGAAGGCATACTGGAAAGCAGGCGACAGCTTTATGGAGTGTTATCTGGTTTGCAGTATCGTGTGCATTCCGTTGCTGCAGATTGTACAAAGTTCGCTGCCGTATTACCGTGTTTTTTCCTTTGCGGGAGTGGTGCCTGCCTTTGCGGCCGCCTGGCTGTTGTGGCTGGCCGGCAGCCGCTGGAAGGAGACAAGTACGGTCACAGCTTCCGGAACCGGGAAGCTGTGGAAATATCTGTCTGCCGCAGCGACAGGGATATGCGGTATACTGTGTGTGACGCTGCTGCTCTCAGATTCCTACAGGGCACAGTACGGCGGACGGGAGGCGGCGATAGAAGAGGCCTGTGCACAGATTGACTGGTCAAAGGTGGAGAAAGCTGCCGTGACAGACTGCGATCAGGAATATCTGCTGTTATTTTTATATGGTATCGGGGAAGAGCGCATAACAGACAGGCCGGAGGAGGCCGATGTGGTGCTGGCTGACCGGTATCTGCTGCTGGGGCAGGGGGAAGACAGGCCGGAACTGGACGCGGATGCATGGAAGCTGTACACGACGGGTGATGAATTTGCACAGTTTGTGGAAACGGCCGGTATGCAGCCGGTTTATGAGAATGACGGATTTGTCCTGTACCAGAAGTAATGTTAATGAATAACGCACGGTATTTAAACGAAGGGATTATGAAGAATAACATGCGTACAGGAATGGCAGGAAGACAGGAAATACAAAGCATCATGGGATATAAAGTATAATGAGATACGAAGCACTATGGGATACAAAACATCATGAGATATAAAGCATCATGAATTGCAAAAAATCATGAAATGTAAAACATTATGGAATGCAAAACATCATAAAATATATAGTGTTATTTAAAGATAAAGGAGAGAACTTATGAGAAGCGACAATGTTAAGGCAGGCGTACAGCAGGCGCCGCACAGAAGTCTGTTCAATGCACTGGGATTTACGGAGGAAGAGATGCACAAACCGATGGTCGGTATTGTCAGTTCTTACAATGAGATCGTTCCCGGACATATGAATCTGGATAAGATCGTCGATGCCGTGAAGCTGGGCGTGGCGGAAGCGGGCGGTGTGCCGGTCGTATTTCCGGCGATCGCTGTCTGTGACGGCATTGCCATGGGCCATGTAGGCATGAAGTATTCCCTGGTCACAAGGGATCTGATCGCGGATTCTACGGAATGTATGGCAATGGCGCACCAGTTTGATGCGCTTGTGATGGTGCCCAACTGTGACAAGAATGTTCCCGGGCTTCTGATGGCGGCAGCCAGGATCAATGTACCGACCGTATTCGTATCAGGCGGGCCGATGCTTGCCGGCCATGTGCACGGACAGAAGAGAAGTCTCTCGTCCATGTTCGAGGCGGTGGGTTCCCATGCGGCGGGCACGATGAGCGATGAAGAGCTGCGCGAGTTCGAGGAGAAGACCTGTCCGACCTGCGGTTCCTGTTCCGGCATGTATACGGCCAATTCCATGAACTGCCTGACGGAAGTGCTTGGCATGGGTCTGCGCGGCAACGGCACCATTCCGGCGGTCTATTCCGAGCGCATCAAGCTGGCGAAACATGCGGGCATGGCCGTGATGGCGCTTTTGCAGCAGAATATCAGGCCGCGGGATATCATGACGAAGGAGGCCGTCTTAAATGCACTGACGGTGGATATGGCGCTGGGCTGCTCCACCAATTCCATGCTGCATCTGCCGGCCATCGCGCATGAGATCGGCTTTGATTTCGATATCTCCTTTGCCAATGAGATCAGCGAGAAGACGCCCAATCTCTGTCATCTGGCGCCGGCAGGCCCCACCTACATGGAGGATCTGAATGAGTCGGGCGGTGTCCATGCGGTGATGAAGGAGCTGGCGGATATCGGGCTGTTACATACGGAGTGCATGACCGTGACGGGGGCTACTCTGGGAGAGAATATCAAGAATGCGGTGAACAGGAATCCGGAAGTGATCAGGACCGTGGACAACCCTTACAGTAAGACGGGAGGACTGGCTGTGCTGAAAGGAAATCTGGCGCCGGACGGCAGTGTGGTCAAGCGCTCTGCGGTGGTGGAAGAGATGATGGTACACGAAGGGCCTGCCCGGGTGTTTGAATGCGAGGAGGACGCCATAGCTGCCATCAAGGGCGGCAGGATCGTGGCCGGCGATGTGGTCGTTATCCGTTACGAAGGGCCAAAAGGCGGTCCCGGTATGCGCGAGATGCTGAATCCTACGTCCGCCATTGCAGGCATGGGTCTCGGTTCCAGTGTTGCGCTGATCACGGACGGCAGATTTTCCGGCGCATCCCGCGGCGCATCCATCGGACATGTATCCCCGGAGGCGGCGGTGGGCGGTCCCATCGCGCTGGTGGAGGAAGGCGATATCATCAGCATAGATATCCCGCATATGAAACTGGATATGAAGGTGTCGGAGGAGGAGCTGGCAGCCAGACGGGCGAAATGGCAGCCAAGAGAACCGGAAGTGACGACCGGATATCTGGCAAGATACCGCGAGATGGTGACCAGCGGCAACAGAGGCGCCATTCTGGAGATCGCGGGACATAAGGAACGTAACGTGTAACGGTGCAGGAAGCGGCACCGCTGCCGACAATACAGGAGAGCAGGAGGGAGAAATATGTTATTGACAGGGGCGGAGATCGTTGTGGAATGTCTGAAGGAACAGGGTGTGGATACTGTGTTCGGCTATCCGGGCGGCACGATTCTTAATGTATATGACGCTTTGTATCAACATAGTAATGAAATAAAGCATATTCTTACGTCTCATGAGCAGGGAGCGGCTCATGCGGCGGACGGCTATGCGAGGGCCACCGGCAGAGTAGGAGTCTGTCTGGCGACAAGCGGCCCCGGCGCCACCAATCTGGTGACCGGTATCGCCACGGCTTATATGGATTCCGTGCCGATGGTGGCGATCACCTGCAATGTGGTACTGCCTTCTCTTGGCAAGGACTCCTTTCAGGAGGTGGACATTGCCGGAATCACCATGCCGATCACGAAGCATAATTATATTGTAAAGGATGTGAACATTCTTGCGGATACTCTGCGCAGGGCTTTTGCCATTGCCGGAAGCGGAAGGCCGGGGCCGGTGCTTGTGGACATCACCAAGGATGTGACATCCAACAGTTGTGAATTCGAGAAAAAGGAACCGGAAACAGTGCATGTGCCTTCCCGGTATACGGAAGAGGAACTGCAGGAAGCGCTGTCGCTTCTGCGGGATGCGAAGAAGCCCTTTGTCTATGTGGGCGGCGGTGCGGTCATCTCAGGCGCCTACAAAGAAGTGCGGGCGTTCGCTGAGAGGATGGATACGCCTGTCTGTGATACGCTTATGGGTAAGGGCGTATTCGACGGCCATGACGCGCGCTATACGGGCATGATCGGTATGCACGGCACGAAGGTTTCCAATTTCGGCGTCAGCGAGTGCGACCTGCTGATCGCGATGGGGGCCAGATTCTCCGACCGTGTGGTGGGTAATCCGAAGAAATTCGCGGAACATGCCAAAATACTGCACATTGATATCGACGATGCGGAGATCAACAAGAACATCCGCACGGATGTCTCGCTGGTGGGAGACCTGAAAGAAGTGCTGGAGAAGATCAACGGACAGCTGGAACAGCAGCAGCACACGGAGTGGATGCAGCATATCGCCGAATTGAAGGCGTCGTATCCGCTGAATTATGACAAGACAGCGCTGTCCTGTCCGTATATCATCGAGGAGATCGACAGGATCACAGAAGGCGAAGCGGTGATCACAACGGATGTGGGACAGCATCAGATGTGGGCGGCACAGTACTATAAGTATTCCAGGCCCCGTACACTGCTTTCTTCCGGCGGTCTGGGCACTATGGGGTATGGCCTTGGCGCCTGCCTGGGGGCGAAGATGGGGCGGCCTGATAAAGTCTGCATCAATATCGCGGGGGACGGCTGCTTTAGAATGAACATGAATGAGCTGGCGACGGCGAGCCGTTACGATATTCCGATCATACAGGTGGTGATCAACAACCATGTACTCGGTATGGTAAGGCAGTGGCAGACCCTTTTCTATGGCAAAAGATATTCCCAGACGATCCTGCAGGATAAGGTGGATTTCTGCAAAGTGGCGGAGGGCCTGGGCTGTGAAGCGATCCGGGTGACGAAGAAGGAAGAAGTGGCGCCGGCCATCGAGAAGGCGCTGCGCTTAAAGAAACCTGTACTGATCGACTGTCTGATCCCGGAGGATGACAAAGTATTTCCGATGGTACCCGCGGGTGCGGCGATCACGGAAGCCTTCGATGCGCTGGATCTGGCCGCAGCGAACAAGTAAAGAGAAGTACGGAAGAAAAACTGAGTATAAGGTGACTGGAAACGTCTTATGAGTAAAAGATTCGTAAAACATGCAGCAATCATTTTATGCATGATTCTGGTCAGTCTGATGGGAACCTACATCGGACTGGCCATTTACTACCATAACGCCTTTGCCTACGGCACCTGGATCAACGGCGTCTACTGTACCGGAAAGAGCATCGGGGATGTGAACAGCGAACTGGTGAAGGACTTTTCCTACGAGGGCCTTACGATTCTGGATAAGGACGGGAATACCTGCGAAATTGCGGCGGATAAGATCGGTTATCAGTTTGATTTCGTGAAGGCGCTGGAGATCTACCAGAAGCAGCAGAACGCCTGGATGTGGATCGACAGCCTTTTTCATGGGGAAAATACGCAGCTGGTGCCGGTCGTTTCCTATGACAGGCAGGCGCTGGAGCAGATTCTGGCGCAGCTTCCTTTCCTGAACGACGAAAGGCAGCATACAGAGGAAGAACGGCAGGTGGCTATCATCAAGACCGGGCAGGGATATGAGCTGGTGAACGAGCGGGTGGATGTCCTGTCGGTGGAGGAGGCCGAGGCGGCGATCGTGCGTGCGGTGGAGGAGTCCCGCAGTGAGGTTTCTTTGACGGAGGAAGGCTGTTATCATGATCTGGAGCTGACTGCCCGGATGAAGGATACGCTGGCGCTGTGGGAGAAGGTGAACGCCTTTCAGCAGTGCGGGATCGTCTATCAGATGGGAGAAGAACAGGTTCCGGTGGATGCGGCGGTGGTCTGCGACTGGATTGCGCTGAATGAGGACGGCAGTTTCGCGCTGGATGAGCAGAATGCTCTGCAGCTGCGGGAAAATGCGGTGGAGGAATTTATCGACAGACTGGCGGATGAGTATGACACGGTGGGCGCCAGCCGGCAGTTTCGGGCGACCAGAGGGGAGACGGTCACCGTGGAGGGCGGCATATACGGCAACAAGCTGGACCGGAAAGCGGAAGTGAAGTATCTTAAAGAGGCATTTCAGGACGGCAGACGGGAGACGCACGAGCCGGCCTATACCCAGATGGCATGGAAGCAGGGCAAAGATGATATCGGCGGCACTTATGTCGAGGTGGACATGGGAGAGCAGATGATGTATTACTATGTGGACGGCGTACAGAAGCTGAGCACCCCTGTCGTGACGGGCAATACCTCGCGCAGGATGGGGACGCCTTCCGGGGTCAACTATGTGTATCTGAAACAGCGTAACCGCGTTCTGCGCGGACCCGGCTATGCGTCTCCGGTGGACTTCTGGATGCCGGTCAAAGGCGGGATCGGGATTCATGACGCTTCCTGGCGCAGCAGGTACGGCGGGACGATCTACCAGACCAACGGGTCTCATGGGTGTATCAATACGCCGCGGGATGTGATGGTGGAGCTGTATGACAGCGTGGAAGTAGGGACGCCGGTCGTGATGTTCTATTAGGAAAAATTGTGATCAGGAAAAACTGCTGTCAGGAAAAATTTAACGTTTTAATTGACTAAAGTGCTGTTTGAGGGTACAATGGGGTTTGTTTAGAGTATGTGAGGAAAGAAAGAGGAGAGGAAAATGTCCAGAGTATACAATTTTTCAGCGGGTCCTGCGGTGCTGCCGGAGGAAGTGCTGCGGGAAGCCGCGGAGGAGATGTTGGATTATAAGGGAACCGGCATGTCGGTGATGGAGATGAGCCACCGGTCGAAAGCCTATGATACGATCATCAAGGAGGCGGAGGCGGATCTGCGCACATTGTTAAAGATCCCTGATAACTATAAGGTACTGTTTCTGCAGGGCGGAGCCAGTCTGGTGTTTGCTTCCGTGCCGATGAACCTGATGAAAAACCGCAAGGCAGGGTACATACTGACGGGACAGTGGGCGAAGAAAGCGTTTGCGGAGGCAAAGATCTACGGCGAGGCCGTTGCGCTTGCGTCCTCGGCGGATCAGACTTTTTCCTATATTCCGGATTGTTCTGACCTGCCGGTTACGGAGGATATGGACTATGTCTATATCTGTGAGAACAATACGATTTACGGGACGAAGTTTCACAGTCTGCCGGATACGAAGGGGAAGATCCTCGTGTCCGATGTTTCTTCCTGCTTCCTGTCGGAGCCGATGGATATTGAGGCTTACGGCATGGTTTACGCCGGTGTGCAGAAGAATGTAGGGCCTGCGGGCGTGCAGATCGTGATCATCAGAGAGGATCTGCTGACGGATGATGTACTGCCGGGAACCCCTACCATGATGAAATATAAAGTCCATGCGGACAATGATTCCCTGTACAATACGCCGCCCTGCTACGGCATCTATATCTGCGGCAAGGTTTTCAAATGGCTGTTGAAAAACGGCGGCCTGGAAGCCATGAAAGAGGTCAATGAGAAGAAGGCGGCCATTTTATATGATTTCCTCGACGAGAGCAGTCTGTTTAAAGGCACGGTCAGGAAAGAGGACCGCTCTTTGATGAATGTGCCTTTCGTGACAGGCAGCGGGGATCTGGACGCGCAGTTTATCAAGGAGGCGACGGCAGCCGGGTTTGTGAATCTGAAAGGCCATCGCACGGTAGGCGGTATGCGCGCCAGCATTTACAATGCCATGCCGGTGGAAGGCGTGGAGAAGCTGGTCGCTTTCATGAAGGAATTTGAAGAGAAAAATCGTCAGTAAGCCGGGTTGGCGGCGCTGTGAAAGAAAAGAGGATGTACGGATGTTTAAATATCATTGCTTGAATCCCATTGCGGGAGTCGGTCTGGAGAAATTTACGGACCGGTACGAGAAGACAGATAAAGTGGAAGAAGCCGACGGTATTCTGGTCAGGAGTGCCGCAATGCATGACATGGAGCTGCCGGAGAACCTGCTGGCGATCGCCCGGGCAGGGGCTGGCGTGAACAACATTCCGCTGGACAAATGCGCCCAGAAGGGAATCGTCGTCTTCAACACGCCGGGCGCCAATGCCAACGGCGTTAAGGAGCTTGTGATCGCCGGGATGCTGCTGGCTTCCCGCGACGTGGTGGGCGGCATCGAGTGGGTCAAAGAGAACCAGAATGATGAGAATGTAGGCAGGAACGCCGAGAAGGCGAAGAAGAATTTCGCCGGTACGGAGATCGAAGGCAAGAAGCTGGGTATCGTGGGTCTGGGCGCGATCGGTGTCAGGGTGGCCAACGTGGCAAAGCATCTGGGCATGGAAGTGTATGGATACGATCCTTATGTATCCGTGGATGCGGCATGGAATCTGAGCCGTGACGTGAGGCATGTGCTGCATGTGGAAGAGATTTATGAGGAGTGTGATTATATCACGATCCACGTGCCGCTGATGGATGCCACCAGAGGCATGGTGGGCAAAGAAGCCATCGACAGGATGAAGGACGGGGTGATCCTGTTAAATTTTGCCAGAGATCTGCTTGTGGACGAACAGGCTGTGCTGGACGGCATCAGGAGCGGTAAGATCCGCAGATATGTAACGGATTTCCCCAATGCCGTTACGGCCGGACAGGAGGGGTGCATCGTTATCCCGCATCTGGGCGCTTCCACGGAGGAATCCGAGGATAACTGTGCGGTGATGGCGGTCAGGGAATTAAAGAATTATCTGGAAAACGGCAATATCATCAACAGCGTCAACTATCCGCAGTGCGATATGGGCGTCTGTGGGCAGGCGGGACGTGTGGCCATTTTCCATGAGAACAAGGCTAATATGATCACGCAGTTTACGGCCTGCTTCGGCGATATCGGCATCAATATCTCTGATATGACGAACAAGTCTAAAGGAGACGTGGCGTACACTATGCTGGATATCGAGACGCCGGCTTCCGGGGAGATCATCGAAAAGCTGCAGTCCATCAACGGCGTATTCCGGGTGAGAGTGGTGAAATGACCGGTCAGGCTGGATTTGATACAATAAGGTAAGGAGAAAGGCTGCCACAGCATACCGGGATGACCGGGAGCTGTGGCAGCCCTTTTCAGCTGAGACGGTTGGCAATCCGGGAGAAATCCGCAGCTTCGTCTTCGTCCAGCGTGGCCTGCAGCTGGTTCTCCGCTTCCACGGAGGCCTCGCTTGCCAGATCCATATAAAGGATGAAGATATCTTCGACGGATACGCCCTTTTCGGCGGCAATCTCTTCCATCACCGGCTTCAGCGCTTCCAGCTGAAAGGAAATCCTTGTCTTCTGCGGATCAATGTCTGCCAGGGCCGTTTCGGCATAGGCGTTAATGCGGTCTAATATTTTCTTGTTTTCAGGTGTCATATTCTGCACTTCCTTTCCTGCTCTATCAAATAAAGTAATTCCTTTTATCCGATGTTATATTCCGTAACAGAGAAGCCGAAGGCTGAACTGTTACTCCTGTTGTTATATTTTAACACTTCGCGCTTGTACTGCATAGCCTAATTTGCTAAAATAAAATATAGTATATCCGGTCATGGATAAGAGCGGATAACGGACAGGAGACAGCATGGCAGATATCAAACCTTTTCGGGCGGTCAGGCCCAGAGCGGATCTGGCCGAACGGATCGCTGCATTGCCGTATGATGTATACAGCAGAAGGGAAGCCTATGAGAAAGTGCAGGGCGACGACTGCAGTTTTCTGCGGATAGACAGGCCGGAGACACAGTTTCCGGAAGCCTTTGACATGTACGCGCCGGAAGTCTATGAGAAAGCCAGACAGATGCTTTACGGGATGATCCGGGATGGGCTTTTTACCACGGAGGAGAAGGAAGCATATTATGTCTATGAGCTGGTGATGGACGGGCGTTCCCAGGTGGGAATCGGGGCCTGTGCCTCGGTGGATGACTACGAAAGCAGGGTGATCAGGAAACATGAGAATACCCGGGCGGAGAAGGAGGCGGACCGCATCCGTCATGTGGATGTGTGCAGTGCCCAGACCGGCCCCATCTTTCTGGCATACCGCCGGCGGGAAGGGATAGAGGAAGTGGTGCGCGAGGCGATGTGCGGCCGTCCGGTCTACGACTTTACGGCAGAAGACGGTGTTACCCACAGGCTGTGGGTCATCGACGGGGTGGAAGCGGTGGCGCGTATCCGGCGGGAGTTTGCGCAGGTGGATGCCATCTATATCGCGGACGGGCATCACAGATGTGCCTCCGCCGTCCGGGTTTCCCAGCAGCGGAGGGCAGCGCACCCTGCGCATACGGGCGCGGAAGAATTCAACTATTTTCTTTCGGTGCTGTTTCCGGACGACCAGCTGATGATCATGGATTATAACAGAGTCGTGCGGTCGCTGAACGGTCATTCGGAGGCAGAATTCCTCGACCGGCTGCGGCAGGTCTGCGATGTGCGTCTGGTGGGGGAGGAACCCTGCAGGCCGCGGCGCAAAGGAGAGATTGGCATGTATCTGAAGGACGCCTGGTATCTTCTGACCATCGGGGCAGAACGGTATGGCGAAGATCCGGTGGAATCTCTGGATGTGACGATCCTGCAGCGGGATATTCTGGAGCCGATCCTGGGCATCAAAGATCCCAAGGTGGATGAGCGGATCGACTTCGTGGGCGGCATCCGGGGTCTGGAAGAGCTTGTCAGGCGGGTCCACACGGACGCGGCGGCGGCCTTCGCCATGTATCCGACAAATATCCATGAGCTGTTTGCAGTGTCCGACGCCGGGAAACTGATGCCGCCCAAATCCACGTGGTTTGAGCCGAAGCTGCGCAGCGGCATTTTGATTCATACAATAGAAGAATGAGGGAGGGTATTATGAACAAGAGACTATATAAACTGATGAACTGGCCGGTAATCGAGGGGATCGTCTACTCGGAGGCCGATGACCCGCATGCGACGCTGGGCGCCCATGTGGTGGGGAACTCCGTACTCGTGCAGACTTTTCAGCCCGGCGCCGAGAGCGTGCGTCTGCAGCTTATTGAGGGGGATATGAGTTATAAGATGGATCTGGCCGATGAAGAAGGCTATTTCGCGGCGCTGCTGCCGGGGAAAAAGATTCCGGACTACGAGTATGTAGTGGAGTACCAGGACGGTTCTCTGAAAAAGGTGAAGGACGCCTACAATTTTGCGCCCCAGATCACAAAAGAAGACACGGAGAAATTCAACGCCGGCATTCACTATATGGTCTATGAGAAGCTGGGGGCACATCCCATGAAGGTGGACGGTGTGGACGGTGTTCTGTTCGCCGTATGGGCGCCCAATGCCCTGCGGGCCAGCGTGGTGGGAGATTTTAACGGCTGGGACGGAAGAGTCCACCAGATGAGGCGGCTCTGGGATTCCGGCGTTTTCGAGATATTCATTCCGGATGTGAAGCCGGGAGAATGCTATAAATTCGAGATCAAGGCGAAGGGCGGCCTGACCTTTATGAAGGCGGATCCCTATGCCTTCGGACAGCAGCTGCGCCCGGACAGCGCTTCCGTGGTCAGGGAGATCAACGGCTTCAAGTGGACGGACAGTAAGTGGATGAAGAGCCGGGCCGGCCTGCAGGCAGCGGACAGGCCCATCAATGTGTATGAGATCTATCTTGGGTCTTTTGCCAAACCGGAAGACGGGAGAGAGTTCTACAATTACCGGGAGCTGGCGCCGAAGATCATCGAGTATGTCAAGAAGATGGGCTATACCCATATCGAGCTAATGCCCGTGATGGAACATCCTTTTGACGCTTCCTGGGGGTATCAGGTGATCGGGTATTATGCACCCACTTCGCGGTATGGCACAGCGGAAGATTTCATGTATTTTATGAACGAGATGCACAAGGCGGGTATCGGCGTTATTCTGGACTGGGTACCGGCGCATTTCCCGCGGGATACCTACGGACTGTCCGGTTTCGACGGAACATGCCTGTACGAGCACCAGGATCCGCGGCAGGGATCTCACCCGCACTGGGGGACGCTGATCTACAACTACGGCCGGCCTGAGGTGCGCAATTACCTGATCGCCAACGCCCTGTACTGGGTGGAGCAGTATCACGCCGACGGTATCCGCATCGACGCCGTGGCATCCATGCTGTATCTGGATTACGGTAAGAAGGACGGAGAGTGGGTTGCCAATCTGTACGGCGGCAATGAGAATCTGGAGGCGGTGGAATTTTTGAAGCATCTGAATTCCATTATGAAAAAGCGCAACAAAGGTGTGCTCATGATCGCCGAGGAATCCACGGCCTGGCCGAAGATCACGGGGGATCTGGAAGACGACGGCCTGGGCTTCGATCTGAAATGGAACATGGGCTTTATGAACGACTATCTGGATTATATCAAGACAGATCCCTATTTCCGTTCCGGACGGCACAATGAGCTGACATTCAGCATGATCTACGCCTACAGCGAGAAATTCATGCTGGTGTTCTCCCATGACGAGGTAGTGCACGGGAAGGCTTCCCTGATCGGCAAGATGCCCGGGGAGCGGGCCGACCAGTTCGCCAATATGCGTCTGACTTATGCCTACCATATGACGCATCCCGGCAAGAAATTAATTTTTATGGGACAGGATATCGGTGAGTATAAGGAGTTCTCCGAGGAGAGAGAGACGGAGTGGGGGCTTTTACAGCATGAGGAACATGCGAAGCTCAACCGGCTGGCGGCGGATATGAATAAGCTGTATGTGTCCAGCCCGGCGCTGTATGCCAAAGATACGTCCAGAGACGGTTTCGAGTGGATCAACTGCATCACGCCCAATGCCTGTATGCTGTCCTACCTGCGCAAAGCCGATAAGATAGAAGAGACGCTGGTGGTGGTGGCCAACTTTGCCAACGCGAAGCAGTCCTTCCGGGTCGGTGTGCCTTACGAAGGAAAATATCAGGAAATAATGAATACGGATGCCAGGATCTACGGCGGAAGCGGTACGGTCAATCAAGGTGTCTGTGATACCATCGAGACGGAGTGGGACGGCAAGCCCTATGCCATTGATATGGTGAGCGCGCCGCTGTCTGTCTGCATTTTCTCCTATACGCCTTATACACCGGCGGAGAAGGCAGAGATTGAGCAAAAACGTGCCGAAGAGTTACGGAAAGCCAAAGAGGCAGAGGAGCGCAGACTGGCGAAGGAAGAGGCGGAGTCCATAGCGCAGGAAGCGGCGGAAGCAAAGCGGATGGCGAAGCTGGCGGCCGAGGAAGCGAAGAAGAGAGCCAGAGAAGCGGAAGAGATGTTAAAGAAGGCACAGGAGGCCGAGGTCAGGCTGCAGAAGATCCTGGAGGCACAGGAGAAAGAAGCGGCCAGGAAAGTGGCTGCCTCTCAGAAAGAAGCAGCGGTAAAGAAAGCCCCTGTGAAGAGGGGAGCCGTCAGGAAAGAGTCCGCAGGGGATGACACGGCAAAAGAGGAGTCCGCGGAGAAAAAGGACGCCGGAAAGAAGGCTGTGAGAAAGGCTCCGGTTAAGAAGAAATAGGAGATAAGTGAATGGGAATGGGAGAGCACGCAGCAGGATTGGAGCAGATCGCGCAGGAAGAGATTGATGTAGGATTGATACAGGCATATGTGCAGCAGCTGCCGGATAAGGCGCTGCGGTTCGGTATCCGGGTGCTGCTGGCGCTGGTGGTCTTTTTCATCGGTGTGCAGGTGATCAAGCTGGTGCGCAGGATCGTCCGCCGTTCTTTGAAGCGGGGCAATGCGGATATCGGTGTTTCGCAGTTTCTGGATTCCTTTATCAAGACGGTGCTGTATATTCTGCTTCTGTTCATGATCGCCTCCGGTTTCGGACTGGATGCCACCAGTGTGGTGGCGCTTCTGGGTTCGGCCGGTGTGGCGATTGGTCTGGCGATACAGGGGAGCCTGTCCAACTTTGCCGGCGGGGTGCTGATCCTGCTGCTGAAACCGTTCCGGGTGGATGATTATATCAAAGTAGACAATGACGGCCATGAGGGCACGGTGAAAGAGATACAGTTGTTTTACACGAAACTTTCTACGCCCAATAACCATGTGGTCATTATCCCCAACGGCACCTTGTCCAATTCCAGCATTTTGAATATGAGCACGCTGACAGAGCGGCGGATGGATATTCTGGTGGGGATTTCCTACGATGCCGACATAAGACAGGCCAGAGAAGTCATCATGAAGGTACTGGAGGAGGACGAGGCGGTCCTTGCCACAAAGGACCGCAGAGTGTTCGTGGATGCGCTGGCGGACAGCGGTGTGAATCTCAATGTACGCTGCTGGGCGGACAATGAAACGTACTGGGAATGCAAGTGGCGTATCACGGAGAAGATCAAGTATGCGCTGGATGAGGCGGGGATCGCCATACCGTATCCGCAGCTGGATGTGCATATAGCGCCGCCGGGGGATGGTGCCGGAAAATAATTTTTAAAAAATTATTCATTTTCTTCTTGCAAAAAGGACAGGAAATCAGTATAATAGTTCTTGTTGCAGGAACATGCTGGAATAGCGCAGTCGGTAGCGCAACTGATTCGTAATCAGTAGGTCGAGGGTTCGAGTCCCTTTTCCAGCTTTACGGGGAATACTTTATGAAATATATCAGAGAGGATGATATATTTTGTAAAGTATTTTATATTGTATCAGACTGTATACTGCGGGAAAGAATATGGAAAGTATAAAAGAATAGAGAAAAACAGGAAAGCAAAATGAAATCAGGGAACAGGTAGTTTGGGTGGAAGTCTGTGAAGATGGCTTACACCCTTGTTTTTTGGTTGTTTTGGCGTGAGTTGTTTTCAGGGGAGGAGCAGAATGAAATACATCTGTCTGGGCGGGAGTTCAGAAGAGCAGGAGGCGTTGCAGCAGGAGTATAAGGCGGCGGCCCGGTGGGGTGAGGTGCGGCTGGGAGAGCGGCATCTGTTTTACCGGTATTTTATCAGGGTCAGGTATGTCTCCTATGATGCGGTGCGGAAAGCCTATCTGCGGGAGGAAAGCGGTGAGAGCGGCGAATTTCTGTTAAAGGAATTCTATCTGATGTTGGAGACGGCCGACAAGGCGCTCCATAAACTGCGGATGGAGCGGGAGGTCAACGCCCGGTCGGTGCTGGCGTATCTGGAAGAAAACCATAAATATGTCAAGATCGGGTTTGAGCGGCCCGACAAAGCAAAATAAAAGGTGGGAGTCTTACGGATCTTGCTGAAAATACTGAAAAATAATAGAATGGAATCATAAAACGATATACAATACCTTGACAGCATAGAAAAGGGTGATACAATATATAGTATGCGTGATGCGTTTGTATCATATATCATGTAGTTTGGAAGAGTGAAAGGAAATGGGTGGGGTTTCGTAAATGAAGATTATTAAAAGAAGCGGTGCGGAAGTGGCTTTTGACCTGGAGAAGATCATAGCGGCGATCTGTAAGGCAAATAACAGTGTGAAGACGGAAGAGAAGCTGACAGATATTGAGATTGACGAGATTGCCGAGGTGGTGGCTGCAAGCTGTGAGGACATGAAGCGTTCTCCCAGCGTGGAAGAGATCCAGGATCTGGTGGAGAACCAGCTGATGAAATACCGCGCTTATACGATGGCGAGGAATTATATCACCTATCGTTATAAAAGGGCACTTGTCAGGAAATCGAATTCGACGGACGAACAGATCTTAAGTCTGCTGGAGTGCAACAATGAGGAAGTAAAACAGGAGAATTCCAATAAGAATCCGACAGTCAACAGCGTGCAGCGCGATTATATGGCGGGCGAAGTGAGTAAGGATATCACGAAGCGTTTCCTGTTGCCGCCGGATATCGTGGAGGCTCATGAGAAGGGGATCATCCATTTTCATGATGCAGATTATTTTGCCCAGCATATGCACAACTGCTGTCTGGTCAACCTGGAGGATATGCTGCAGAACGGTACGGTGGTCAGTGAGACGATGATCGATACGCCCAAGAGCTTTTCCACGGCCTGCAATGTGGCCACACAGAGTATCGCCCAGATTGCCAGCTGTCAGTACGGCGGACAGAGTATCTCGCTCTCTCATCTGGCGCCTTTTGTGGAGGTGAGCCGGGCGAAATTCCGCAGGGAAGTGCGAAGAGAGATGGAGGCGGCAGGGATCGAAGCCTCTGAGGAACAGATTGAACAGATCGCAGAGAGCCGGGTAAAAGACGAGATCAAGAGAGGCGTGCAGATCATCCAGTATCAGGTCATCACCCTGATGACGACTAACGGGCAGGCACCTTTTATCACGGTATTCATGTATATTGACGAGGTGCCGGAGGGACGGCTGCGGGACGATCTGGCGATGATCATCGAGGAGATGCTGAACCAGCGGATCCAGGGGGTAAAGAATGAAAAAGGAGTCTATATCACCCCGGCGTTTCCGAAGCTGATCTATGTGCTGGAGGAGGACAATATCCGCGAGGGCACGAAATACTGGTATCTGACGAAGCTGGCGGCACAGTGTACCGCCAAACGCATGGTGCCGGATTATATCTCGGAGAAGATCATGAAAAAGCTTAAAGACGGCAACTGCTATACCTGTATGGGATGCCGTTCTTTTCTCACGGTCTATCACGACGAGGAGGACAGGCCGAAGTTCTACGGCAGGTTCAATCAGGGAGTGGTCACTCTGAATCTGGTAGATGTGGCGTGCTCTTCCGGAAAAGATATGCAGAAGTTCTGGGAAATCATGGATGAGCGGCTGGAGCTTTGTCGGCGGGCGCTTATGTGCCGTCACAACCGGTTAAAAGGAACGCCCTCTGACGTAGCGCCGATCCTCTGGCAGAATGGCGCGCTGGCAAGGCTTAAGAAGGGAGAGAAGATTGACAGACTTCTCTACAACGGGTATTCAACCATATCGCTGGGTTATGCCGGCCTGTGCGAGTGTGTCCGCTATATGACCGGGAAGAGTCATACGGATCCGGAGGCTACGCCTTTTGCGCTCAAAGTCATGCAGTATCTGAACAATGCCTGCAAAGAGTGGCGGGAGGAGACGAATATTGATTTCAGCCTGTACGGTACGCCGCTGGAGTCTACGACCTATAAGTTTGCGAAATGCCTGCAGAACCGTTTTGGCATGATCGAGGGCGTGACGGACAGAAATTATATTACGAACAGTTATCATGTGCATGTGACAGAGGATATCAATGCTTTTGACAAGCTGAAATTCGAGTCCCAGTTCCAGGAGCTGTCTCCGGGCGGCGCGATCAGCTATGTGGAAGTGCCAAATATGGAGAACAATCTGGAGGCGGTGCTCTCTGTGATGCAGTATATTTATGATAATATCATGTATGCGGAGTTGAACACCAAGAGTGACTACTGTCAGGTATGCGATTATCACGGAGAGATTCAGATCGTTACGGATACACATGGTAAACTTGTCTGGAAATGCCCAAACTGTGGCAATACGGATCAGAATAAGATGAATGTGGCGAGACGGACCTGCGGTTATATCGGGACACAGTTCTGGAATCAGGGACGCACGCAGGAGATCAAGGAGCGGGTGCTGCATCTATGAACTATTCCGAGATCAAGAATTGTGATATTGCTAATGGCCCCGGCGTGCGGGTAACGCTTTTTGTCAGCGGGTGTACGCATCATTGTGTGGGTTGTTTTAATGAGATGACGTGGGATTTCGAGTATGGGATGCCTTTTGACGCGGAGACGCAGGAGCGGCTGTTATCCCTTTTGCAGCCGGATTATATCGCCGGCCTTACTCTGCTTGGCGGAGAACCACTTGAGTACGTGAACTGGCGGGGATTGCTGCCTTTTTTGAAAAAAGTAAAGGCTCGCTGCCCGAAGAAAGATATCTGGTGCTATTCGGGGTATCGCTTTGAGGAGGATATTCTGGGACGATTCTGTGGACAGTGGGAGGAGATGCGGGAATTTCTGGCCTGTATTGATGTGCTGGTGGACGGAGAGTTCGTTCTGGAGCAGAAGGATATCAGCCTGCAGTTTAGAGGATCAGGAAACCAGAGGATCATTCTGGTGCAGGAATCGCTGGCACGCGGGGAAACTGTGCTGTGGCAGGGAATAAGATAGTAAAATGAGATAATAAAGGGATAGCGATGATATAATCATGAGATAACGAGATAATAATAGCAATGAGATAACAAGATAACAATAAGAAGAGAAACAGAAGCATAAAGAAAGAGATGAAAGCAGGCTGCAGGGCCTGCTTTTGTTATTATGTGATGATATGTATGTACTGTAAAAAATATTGAAAATGCTATTGAAAATAGCATTTAGAGAGAGTAGAATATAGTGATGTATATATAGTAAACAACATAACAAATTTCTGCTTCCGGCTCTTGCAGAAGCCATATACGGTAGCTCCTGCAAGGCCGAAAACGAAATTTCTAATGTCGTTAACTATAAGAGGAGACAGGGAGAGGAAAAGAGGGCTATGTTAACCAAAGAGAGTGTGTGGAGAAAGTGGAGAGCGATATTCGGAGTGATGATCCTTCTGGTCTGTTTGACGACGATGCCTGCACAGGCGCGGGAAGCGGGATTGGAACAGTCACGGTTGAGAGAAGCGTTGGAGCTGGCGCAACAGGGAGAAGTGTTGGAGGCGGCAGCGGAGCAGAGACAGCCGGGAGAAGCATTGGAGATGGCAGCAGAACAGACACAACAGGGAGAAGGTTTGGAGTCGACGGAGGAGCAGGGAGCAGACAGCGCCGATATTACAGAGGTCAGCCGTTTTATGACGGCCGGGGGAGAGATCGAGGCCAAGGCATCTCCCAGAGAGGATGCGGAGACGGTGATCCGCTATCAGAGCGGAGACAAGATCTATGTGACCGGAGAACTCGCAGACGGCTGGTGCAGGGTCAGGTATCAGAATCTGACAGGTTATATTCGGCCGGCACAGGCGGCGGAGATAGAAAGAGATGTGGAAGCGCTGGATGATGAATTTGCAGCCGCGGAATCAGAAGGAAAACTCGTGGTGGAGGAAGTGGAGCGGCAGAGGACCGAGACAAAGCGTTCCAGGATATGGGGTGCAGTGATCCTGCTGCTTGTAGCGGGTATATTTGTGACAGGCATTTTTTCTGTTGTGCGGAGCAGGAGGACAAAGGACACGGAGCAATGAAACTCTTACATAAAATGAATCAGCTGTTCAATATTTGCCTGATCGAGAAGAATCCGGTCATTGTCGGAGAGATGATGCGTCATAACCGGAGGTATGGACGGATCAGCGACCGCAGGGCAAGGGCCGGACTCGTTCTGGGGCTTTTTCTTAAGTACGGTGTTTTGCATAGAGATCCGCTGCAGGAATTTGAACGGCAGACCAGCAGTATATCTTTTCCGGAGTCCGGAGACGGCGGCCAGATTCCGCCTGAGGAAATATGGAAAAAAGCGGAGAGTGTGGAAACCGTAGTTTTTGATGCATGGGGCGTACTGCTTGTTATGGGACTGGAGACATATCAGCTGCAGGCGATGGCGGAGTGTGAATTGCTGGCACCTGGCACTGCGGAGCGAGAAGAAGGGGGAGCCTGGGAGCAGGAGGAATATTGGTCTGTGGCAGAAGATTTTGTCATAGACAACCCTTTTATGCATGCACTGTGGGATGCACTGCTGGCAGAGGGAAAGAGGCTGCTTATCTGTAATAATTCCGGCTGTGATGACAGTTTTGTGGAGACGGTTCTGCGGCGGCATGGGTACCAGGGAGAGCTGATCTGTGACAGTGGGTCGTTTTGCCATATCACAAATGATGCAAAGTCTGACAGGGATATCGTTTATCAGGAGGTGAACCAGGCAGGGGGCAGATACCGCACCTGTTATGAGTACAATGCCGTGACCAATCTGGCAGACAGGATCGTCAACCTGCTGCTGCACGGAGACGGCAGGAAAAAGTCGCCGTTCTATGAGTACGGCGTGGTCTGCGGCGGTATTCTTACCTGCGGATTCTGCCACTGGCTGAATGAACTGGCGGACAGAAAGAAGACAGACCTGTTTTTGTTCGTGGCCCGTGACGGGGCGATCCTGCAAAAGATTTATCGGGAACATTATGGGATACATGCGTCGGCATATTTGCTCTTTTCACGTTTTGCATCCTTTGAGCTGATATTTGAAGATCATCCACAGGAGTATATCGAGAAGAATATCAGGCCGCGGCTGGATCGTCGGGGGTGTGACAATTCTATGGCCGGAATCCTGAAAGAATGCGGGCTGGAGTTTCTGCTGTGCCGTCTACCGGAAGGGGGAATGGCGGAATCAGATATATTGTGTCAGGACAATTATGGACAGTTCAAAGACTGGCTGCTGCGGTATCATAAGCAGATAACGGAGCATTTTCACGAGTCCTGCGTGGCGGCCGAACAGTACTATAGAAAGGTGTGCCGGGGACACCGGAATATCTGCGTGGTGGATCTGGGCTGGCACGGGAAGTCGATCGTCTATCTGAAATATTTTATGGAAAGAAAATGCGCCATGGACGTATGCGTGACAGGTGCGATGATCGGCGCCTGTGACGATGTGGTCACACAGAACTATATCCGGAAAGGACTGATCGACACGTATGCGTTTGAGAGCGACAGATGGAGGTCGCAGGGCAGCAGGAACGGAACGAAGATGGGATACAGGGAGACCATCTGCACAGAAGCCCTTTTTTCTTCGTCTGCGGATACCCTGCTGCGGTACGGACTCGGAGAGGACAGACAGACGGTTTTTTATTATGGAAAAAAGAATGAAAACGCAGAGACGGTTCGTGAGATTCATCGGGGGATTGAAGATTTTGCGGGAATCTTTGCCCGGATCCAGAAACGGTACGGACTGCGCGTAACATCCCGGGACGCCTATACGCCTTTGTCCTGTAAGATGAAGGACAGGCGCTTTCTTAACTGGCTCTATGAGCATTACCGTGAGGAGGCAGGGGCAATGAACGGGTTCGGACAACAGGATGTTTGAAAAAATACGGCCGATGCCGCGGGAAGGGAGGGGTGCCGGTAAGGACGAACGCAGAACTTCGACCGTCAAGGCTTTTTCACAGTACGTGGAAATATGTGAAGAAAAGCATGCTGACGATCCTGCGGGCGTATATGATGTATAAGCCTTTAAAAACATTTACTTATTTTGCTGTGCCGCCGATCGTGGCAGGATTGATGACAGGGTTTCGATTTTTGTTTTTTATAGCGAGAGGGCGGTCCGGTGGGCATGTCCAGTCTCTGATCCACGCCTGTACGTTGATCATCATAGGATTTCTTACCTTTATGATCGGACTCGTGGCCGACGTGATCGCAGCAAATAGGAAACTGCTCCAGGACATCCAGTATCATGCGAGAAGAGCGGAGTATGATGCAGTGTACAGACAGATACAAAAAGAAAAAGCCGACAGCCGGGCGGGCACGGAAGAAAAAAACTGCTAAAAAAGACAGCTAAAGAAAATATGGAAAACAGAGAAATTTTGTTTGCAAAATTCAACAAGTCGTGATATGATGATTGCAAAACATATCTGGGAATCTGAAGTTCTGATATCACATCTGTGACATGTCATACATTTTTGCTGAGTCCCTTATATGAATTCAAATAAAGATAAGGGAGGAAAGAAAGATGGGAAAACGGGATGAATATCAGTATAATTATCTGGACGACAATGTCAGATTTGCAGATCAGATCAACGGAGCGCTGTTCAAAGGGCGACAGGTAGTGAAGCCGGAAGAACTGGAGCCGGCTGACGGACAGGTTGTCTATCTGGGAAAAGAAGCAGGTGTGCGGGAGAATTTCAAGACGATTGTAGATAAGACACGACTGTGGAAAGGCAGGTTGCTCCATATACTGGCAGTGGAGAACCAGACCTATGTGGATTATCGGATGATCCTGCGGAATATGCTTTCGGAGAGCTTAAGCTACCACAGACAATGGAAGAAGAAAAAAGCCGTTCATGATAGAAACAGCGACCTGCAGATCGGAACGGATGCGTTCTTATCCGGCATGACCAGGGAGGAAAAGTTTATGCCGATCATCACATTAGTGGTGTATTGCGGAACGGAACATCCGTGGGACGGAGCGAGGTGCCTGTATGAGTTGCTGGAACTGGATGATGAGGTAAAAGATTATGTGACAAATTACAGGCTGAATCTGTATGATTGCCATGAACATGATACCTTTGACGAATATCGCACCGGACTGCGTCAGTTGTTTGAGACAGTGCGGTACGGAAAGGATAAGGAACAGCTGAGACGTGTCATAGAAGAGAACAAAGACGCGTACAGCAATATAGACGGTGAGACAAAAGAATTACTGGAAGTGGTGGCAAATGTAAAGATTTCGGAATTGTATCAGACCAAGGGGGAAGGAGAGCAGGATATGGATAGTAGAGAGAAGAGATTTAATGTCTGCAAGGCATGGGAGGACTGGCGGTTAGAAGGGAAAGAAGAAGGAAAGGCAGAAGGAAAGGCAGAAGGTAAAATAGAATATCTTGTGCAGGCAGTCTGTAAAAAGCTGCAGAAGAATAAACAGGCCGCAGTGATCGCCGATGAATTAGAAGAGGAGCTTGCGGAAATTGAGAAAGTCATAGAAGTGCAGAAGAAAATCGGCAGCTATGATGTGGGGCGCATCTGTGAAGCGCTGATGCTTATGAGCTAGAAATGGAATATGCTGTGGATGTCACGGCTTATATGGGTAAGAGGATTTAGAGAGGAATCTCCAATCTGGAATGACAGAGTGTTTTCCGGATTGGAGATTTTTTGTTGACAAGAGATTTCATTTTTAAAATAGAAAAATAAATAATATAAATAGCGAATTTGTAAAATATGCTATTGAAAATAGCTATAAAAACTAATATAATTGTAAGAGTGAGTAAAAATAATGTGAGGAGAGAGTGATAAATGGGCAGGGCGAAAACGAAAGAAGAATGCAGGAAATATATTATAGAACAGGCAAAAAATTTTCTTTGCAGGAAACAGACAATTTATGTGTTGGGAAAAAATCAGAAAGATGTAGATTACATATACTCTTTGTTGATAACCAGTAGTCTAAGACATTGCAAATTTCTTAAGGGGGGGGGAAAATAATTTCCTGAAAAATTTGGATATGGCACAGATCATGTTGTTACAGGGTCATATATCGGGTATATTATTTGCCGATCGGTCAGGACTAAATACTTTCGAGAAAAATTTGAGAATTGAGACATGTCTGGAAAGGTGTTTTGAGGTTCCTTATTATTTTTATAACCTTACAAAGAGAGAAGCCTTGGATAGAGTTATAGAATGCTTTTCGCCTATGAATATGGGTGGACGGATAAATTTGATACAATTTGACATAACGGACAAGTGTAATCTGAATTGTGCATTATGTTCACATTTTTCTCCGTTGGTTAAGAATGAAAATAGATATTCTATTAAACAATTTATAAGTGATGTGGGACGTTTACAGGAATTGACAGAACATATTGAAAGTATTGGGTTGTGGGGTGGAGAAACATTGTTGCATCCAGAACTCGATAGAATTATAGACATTTGCAGGGAGGCTTTCCCAGAGTCTGGAATTGAGGTTGGAACAAATGGTATTTTAATTCCGTCGATTTCTGATGAAATTTTGAATGCGATACAAAGAAATAACTGTTCGGTTAGAATTTCCGGTTATCCCCCAACGATGAAAATACTGGATAAAATAGAGAAGAGACTTGAGGAAAAAGAAATAAGGTATTCAGTGGTGCCGATTGACCGCTTTTTTAAGCGATATGAGTTACCAGGTATTTATGATATAAAGGAACGACATGCAGGATGTGGATCGAAGGTTTGTCATGTGGTTAAGGATGGTACATATTCTTCATGCTATGTACCTTATGGTACGCAGGTTTTCAATCTATATTTTGGGAAGAAGTTTGATGTGAACGATAGTATTTATGGCTTAGATGATGAGTTACTGGATATGATATCTTTTACCGAAAAAATCAAAGGTGTACTTGATATATGCAGATATTGTGGAGATATTGAAATGCATCCATGGAAAACTGTTGGTGAGGATAAAGACGATATTTCATCTTGGATTAGAATAAATGATGAGTATAATATAGAATCGGATCATGACAGGATTTCATGTAATACAGACAATAATAGTAAAAAAGGATGTATTGGAAAATTGTTTTCCATTTTTGATTGTAGGATTAAATAATTCAATGAAGATAAAGCTTTAAAAGGAAATTCAGGAGAGATGTATGCATATTTCGTTTGCTGATACAAAATTATACGAACTTTTAGTAAATAAAAACGGATATATTAGAGAGGAATATGACAATTATATTAAAATTAATTTTCAAAAAAACAATAAGCGAAATCGTATTTTAGAATGGTTTTTTTTGATACGTTTGCATTTAGCATATGCAATATTAAACAGGAAAAAGTCAGAGTATGGAAATACAAATACCGTTCAGAGTACTTATGTTGAACAAAAGTTTATTGAAAACTATGGTTTTACTTTTGAGAGAGAAAAGCCTTATAAACTTGCTATGGATTTGCTTAATTATGATGTTATATCATTTGATATATTCGATACATTGCTTCTTAGGCCTTTTAAACGTCCAAGTGATCTTTTTCATATTATTGGAAAACGATTGAATTTTGAAGGATTTTCATTTAGCTTTTACAGGCTGAGAACAGAGATTGAGAAGGAACTTCGAGAAGAGAAATACCGTAAAATAGGTTCCAGAGAAATCACAATTTATGATATTTACCGTGAAATTGAAAAGCGCACTGATATTCAATATGAGAAGGGACTCAGGGAAGAAATACAGGCAGAATTTGAATATTGCTTTGCCAATCCATATATGATGCAAGTGTATAAAATACTGAGAAGACAAGGTAAAAAAATTATTGCGACATCGGACATGTATATTCCTAATGAAATTATGTCCAGGTTACTGCTCAAATGTGGATATGACGAATTTGAACAAATATATGTGTCATGTGATTATGAATGTAGCAAAAATAGTAATGGGAGGAATTTATTTGATATTGTTAAAAGGGATAATTCAGGCAGGAGTATTATTCATATAGGAGATAACAGGATATCTGATATTGAGCGGGCAGAAAGAGAAGGCATACAAGTAAAGTACTATAAGAATGTTCATCAGGTATCAGATACGATGAATGATATCAGGATGTCAGAAATATTGCGGGGAGCTTATCTAGGGATTGTTGAATGCAAATTATATAATGGGATAAGGAAGTATCCTTTTTTTTATCAATATGGATATACATATGGCGGAATATATGTTTTGGGTTATATGGGATGGATAGATTGGTATGTAAAGCAAAGAAATTTAGATAAAATATTGTTTATTGCCAGGGATGGATATGTGTACCAAAAAATTTATAATCAAATTTGGGGATCCGTCGAAACGTCCTATTTGTATTGGTCAAGGGTAGCGTTAATGAAATATTGTGTTGCTAATAGGAATTTTGAAGATTTTTTTGAACGGGTGGTTAAAATTAAAGCTAATAATTCCAGTGAAGCAATTAGCATAGGTTATTTTTTAAAATTATTTAATATAGATAATTTAGATTTAATAAGATTTAATTTGGATGAAAAACAGATATTGTCTAAATCATCGTTGCCTAATTTAAAACAGTGTTTATTGCATTATTGGGAGCAAATTTGTCAAAAATTTGAGAAGGGTAAAGATGCATTCTGTAAATTGTTGTTTGCGCAAATTGGATCGGCTAAGAGAATAGGAATAGTAGACGCGTCTTCTAATGGATATGGACTGTTGAATTTAAAATATTTAATAGAAAAATCTTCAGATAACAATGTACATGTAGATGTATTTATGGCTGACAGGATTTATAGAAATAATGTTGGGTTTATTTATGATGATTCAATCCATTGTTATTTATTTTCTGAAACAATGAATAATGATTGCTATACATCAATGTACGGTAAACATAATAAAGATGGGGCAGCGAATCTGGCATTCGAATTTTTAACACAGGCACCTCATGCAAGATTTGCCGGAATAGATGATGATGGAGAATTCCTTTTTGATTTACCGGAAAATGAGAATTATGAAATAACCAATGAGATATCAAGTGGTATAGTAGATTTTTGTAAAGATTTTGTAACGACATTCAGAAAAGACAGCTATATATACGAAAATATAACGGGAAGCGAGGCCTTTAGACCGTTTGAGATTGTTGCTCAAAATAAAATTATACTGAAAAAGTATTTCAAAGATGTTGTAGTGGAAAAAAATATTTTAGGTGGAAATGAAAGTGGGAAAAAGGAAACCTACGCAGATATTATCCAATAAATATCAGGAGGAAAGAAATGATATTATATCATGCTGTTTCAAGTTATCAGATATTGGAATGCATTGTACATAAAGTATCTTTGCATAAAATTGATAAAGCGATATTAGTGACAAGAGAATTTACGAAAAATCGACTTGGAAGTAGATACGATTTATTAAAACAAATATTTGAGGAGATTATTATATATGGTCCACTGAGAGATTCTTGTATTGATGAGATAAAAGGCAGAGGATTTGAGATCAAAGACTTTGCTGAATTGTATGTTGCCTGTGCTCACACTTGGTTTGGGATTTATTTATGTGAACATAGTATACCTTTTGTTTTTATAGAAGATGGGCTGGGTGCGATCAGTCAGCCGGAAATATTAGAGAAAGTTAATCTGGATTCTGCGTGGATTGATCTGGACCTGGAGTATGGTCTTTTTACTGGAGAAAATGATAATATCAAAAAATGTATATGCAATATGAAATATCAGCGTGAGGGGTATCATAACGAAAAGGCTGATGATTTTGATGTCATTGAAGAACTTGCCAAATTGGATAGCAGAGCAGAAATTATATCCATATTTACAGATCTAAAAGACTATAAATTAAAGGATGACAAAAAGAATATTATTCTATTGACAGAGCATTTTGCTAACTTATGTTTATTGGAGTGGGAAGAACAGATTTATTTGTATCAAATTATAGTGGACTATTATTTCAAGGATGCTAATTTAATTATAAAACCTCATCCGGATGACTTAATGTATTATGAAGAATTGTTAGATTGCTGTGACGTAATTCGGGAGAAATTTCCTTCAGAATTAATACCGTTTATTTTTTCGAAGAAGCCGGAATGTATAGCAACAATCTCGTCCACTGGAATTCGGTCAATTAGCAATCAATTTGAAGAGACTATTACATTTAATTATAGGTTTTCTTATTATGAAAAAGAATTTTATTCACTGCACCGATATTTTGCAGCAATCCGAATTTATAAAGAAAATTATGAAAAAAAGAAAGCTCTTTTTTTCATAGGTATTAATGAAAAGATAATCAGTAATATGAAAATCTTGTCTGAATATAAGGTTTTGGATTCTTTAGAAAGCTTAAATGATATACCGACTCATAGTTTTATAATATGTGATAAGTTGGATTATATGAATGCGAGATCTAAACAGTTGTGTAAGGTAATTGAACAAAAAAATGACAGATGCATATTCTTATTTTTAAATACTAAAGATGATTATGTTTTTTATGATTACGGATATAAAGATATATGGAAGCATGTTTATCCGATTGAAATTGGAAAAAAGAAAAGAAGAAAAAACAATAATTATGAAATCATGGATTCAGAAATGATTTATTTATTTTACAAAGGAGAAATAAATATGGAGACGATAAAATATAGCCTGAAAAATACGGGGATTGATGTAGCAATTAGCGAATTTAAAGGGGACAAGCTCAAAATCAAGGTGTTGGAAGGACTGCTCAAAGCAACAGAACAAAGGTTGATGTATTATATCAATGCCGAAAAGGAAAGAGAAAAGGGAACAAACTGATGAAGGTAGTTGGAATTATACCAGCACGTTATTGTTCGACCAGATTACCGGGAAAACCGCTGATTGATATTTGTGGGTATCCTATGGTCTGGTGGGTTTATAACAGAGCAAGAAATACCAGGAATATAGACCAGATATATGTAGCGACTGATGATGTAAGAATTGAATCAGAGTGTAAGAAGTATCATATACCTGTAATTATGACATCAAATGTGCATTCTACAGCAGCAAACAGATTATATGAAGTTTCCAGGGTGGTAGATGCGGATTTATACATACAGATCAATGGAGATGAGCCATTGATTAATACAGAAGCGATAGCAGCAGCCATTCCTGATGAAATCTTTGTTGAGAGGGAGTTTGGAACTAATATCATAACAGAGATTGATAATACAGCACAATTAATGGATTCTTCCAATATAAAGGTAGTGTTTGATGCAGAAATGAATGCGATGTATATGTCCCGTAATCCGATACCATATCCATATAAGTCGGTTAATTTTGAGTACTATAAACATGTCGGAATTATCGGATATAATAAAAAAATGTTGGAGTTTTATGCAAAGTCTAAGCCAGGGAGATTTGAGGTGATAGAAGGCATAGATACACTCAGATTTATTGATTATGGGAAGCAGTTAAAATTAATTTATGTTCCACATTGTTTTAGCTTTTCTGTAGATACGGAAAAAGATTTAGAGATTGTCAGAGAAAGGTTGATTCATGAAAAATTATGAAGTAAAGCTTCTTGATTGTACACTTAGGGATGGAGGATACGTTAATAATTGGAATTGGGGATATGATGTGGCGAAAGATATAGTAGCGTGTCTCTTAAAAGCAAGAGTAGACATCATTGAGGTTGGATTTTTGAGAAATATAAAAAAGTACGATTCCAATGTAACTGTGTGCAGCAATATTGAAGAATTCAATCGTTTTCTGCCTGAAAACTCAAACGGTACTATGTTTTCAGCAATGGCTATGAGGAGTGATTACAATATAGAAAATCTGGCTCCCTATTCTGGAAAAGGTATTGAACTGATTCGAGTCACAGCACATGACTATGATATAAAAGAAGGCCTGGAATTTGCTGGAAGGGTAAAGGAGAGAAGTTATAAGGTCAGTATCAATCCAATTAATATTATGGGATATTCTGACAAACAGATTCTTGATATTATAGATGCTGTTAACCGGATTTTCCCATATCAATTTTCGATAGTAGATACGTTTGGCAGTATGAAACAGGGAGACTTGGAAAGGATTGTTAATCTGGTCGATCATAATATGGATGAGAAGATAAGACTTGGTTTGCATTTGCATGAGAACCGAGCTTTGAGCAGTCTGTTGGCACAAAAGTTTGTCACAATGCAATTAAAGCGTTCAATAACAATAGATGGAAGTTTGATGGGAATGGGCAGAAATCCGGGCAATCTGCCGATAGAATTAATTGCGGATTATCTGAATGAAGACAGAAATGCAAAGTATGACATTAATTATATGCTTGATGCTATTGACGATCACATTTCGTTGATCAAAGGAGAGACTTTGTGGGGGTATACAACAGCTTATTTTTTGTCTGCAAAGTTTAACCTGCATAGAAATTATGCCGAATATTATTTGAAGAAGGGAAATTTGGGAAGTAGAGATATTAACCAGATTTTTGCAAAATTTGATTCTGCTAAAGCCACTGTGTTCGATCAGAAATATGAGGAATATTTGGGAAAAACTATAAAGGACGAAAGTGATAAAGGATTATTGTGTACGCAGTTGCAAGATAAGGATATCGTTCTGCTTGCACCAGGAAATTCAATTAAAAAATATGAAGCTGACGTGAAAGAATATATAGAAAGTAAAAATGCAGTCACTATTTCAATTAATTTTATTCCGGCAAACTATTTCGTAGATTATGCATTTTTCAGTAATAATCGGAGATGGGAAAAACATAAAAAAAACACTAATGTAAAAGTAATCGGAACATCTAATCTTGAAAGAGAGGGTGTGGATTATCATATTGATTATAATGGGTTGAAAGCTCATTTGGGACAGGATAATAATGGGCTTTTAATGCTTCTGAATTTGTTGCATGAATTAAATATAGATAGAGTTAATATTGCAGGTGCGGATGGATACTGTGTGGATGAAAAAAATTATTATAGTATGGGAATTCGGAGTTATTTAGAACATGATGAATCATATAATCAGAAGGTGGCAGAGACTATCGAAACAATAGGAATAGAGACAGTGTTTTTGACGCCATCAAAATATGAGAAATATATCTCAAATTGACAAAGGAGTAAGCCCATGTTCCATCTCACCATGCTCATCCTGCCACCCGTTCTGGCATGGATCATACATATTTTTCTGCGTTCCGCGCAGCTTAACGGCAGAAAGAAGGCGGCATTTTTTCTGTTTTACTTCGTGCTTGTCAACAGCGCTACCTTTGCGGTGTCCTATATACGCGGGGTAAGGAATCTGCGCTTTGAGGATATGACACTGACCTATAAGATCAAGTATTTGTGTATGGGATGTACGTGGGCGTTGATTCTGCCTTTTTTCGTCGGTATTTTTGTGGATGGCAGGGGGAACCGGCAGGGCGTCAAACGGGGTGTGCGGAAGTTCCTTTATGATATCAGGAACTATACCCGTTACGCGGTTAGCTCTGCCAGGGCGGATCTGCGGGCGGAGGTGTCCAATGCGTATCTGGACTGGCTGTGGTGGCTGATCGAGCCGGTGTGCATGATGCTGATCTACGCGGTGATGTTCGGGGTGGTGTTCCATGCGTCGGAGCGGTATTTTCCGGTATTTATTTTTATCGGTCTGACGATGTGGAATTTCTTTTCCAGATGTGTGACCAGCAGTGTAAACCTGATACGAAGCAACCGTTCTATCATTACAAAGATCTATATGCCGAAATTTATCCTGCTGTTGTCCAGGATGCTGGTGTGCGGGTTTAAGATGATGATCTCTTTTGGTGTGGTGGGTGTGATGATGGTCGGTTTCAGGGTGCGGCCGACAGGCAGTATAGTATATATGCTGCCGATCCTTGCCGTTTTGTTTTTGTTTACGTTCGGGATATGCAATATTTTCATGCACTATGGGGTATATGTAAATGATCTGTCGTACATTGTGGGAATCGTTCTGACGATGCTGATGTATCTGACGGGGGTTTTTTACAATGTGGCGAAGCGCATTCCGGAACCCTTCGGTGAGCTTATGGAGAAATATAATCCGGTGGCGTTTCTGATATCTTCCGCGCGCGGTGTGCTTTTGTACGGACAGGCCCCGGACTGGGCGCTTCTGGGAATGTGGCTGCTGGTGTCTTTTGTACTGATCGTCCTTGGCGTGGCGACGATCTATCGGAATGAAAACGCATACGTGAAGGTGATATAAGTGATATATAAGCAATATATAAGCGATATGGAATGCAGATAGGAATGCAGATAGGAAGGCAGCATAAGCGATAGAAAGCGGCCCGGGTCTGATCTGTATAAAACAGGCAGCCGGGAGCGTGTGAAAGGCGGAGGAGATGCATGGAATCATCTGAGAAAAAGAAAGCGATCGAGCTGAAAGACGTCTGTATTAACTACAGGATCTTGAATGCGACCAGTGTTCAGAAGCGTTTTTTTCACAGGAAACAGCGGGAGATCATATTTGAGGCGGTAAAGCATGTCTCGTTTGCGGTGGAGGAAGGCGGGATCCTTGGCATCATTGGTAAAAACGGGAGCGGCAAGTCTACGCTGCTGCGTTCTATTGCGGGCGTGTTTTCTCCCAATGGCGGGGAGATCGATCTGAAAGGGCATTCGGTGTCTTTGATGGCGCTTGGGGTAGGCTTTAAGGATACGCTGACAGGCAGGGAGAATATCATGTTGTCCGGTATGCTGCTGGGGTTTACACAGCGGCAGATTCTGGAGAAGATGGAGGAGATCATAGCGTTTGCCGAGATCGGAGAGTTTATAGACAGGCCGGTCCGCACTTATTCCAGCGGTATGCATTCAAAGCTGGCCTTTGCGATCACAGCCATGTTGGAGACGGACATTATGCTGGTGGACGAGGTGTTGAGCGTGGGAGACGAACGTTTTCGCAGAAAGAGCCTGGAGAAGATGAAGTCGCTTATTCTTGACCGGAACCGTACAGTGATCATCGTGTCCCACAGTACGGATACGCTGCAGGAATTGTGTGACCGTATTTTGTGGATCCATGACGGAGAGATCCGGGAGATCGGCGCGCCGCAGGAGGTGCTGGAGCATTATGTGGAATTTATGAACCGCTGATGTAAGACGGGAATGGAGAGGTCGGGGTGGAAGCAAGGATTACTTTTGTGATTCCTGCGTATAATGCGGAGAAAACACTGGAAAGAACACTTGACAGTATCCTCTGGCAGACGGACGGCAGGTATCGGGTCGTGATCGTGGATGACGGTTCCACGGATCGGACGGGACAGATCGGGAAGGGATATGCCATGCGGCATCCGGACAGGATCCGGTATATCTATCAGGAGAATAAAAGGCAGGGTGGTGCCAGGAATACAGGACTGCGGTCGGTGGAAACGGCATATGTTTCTTTTCTGGACAGCGATGACTGGCTGATGCCGGAATATGTGGAACGGATCACAGGAGCGCTGGACGCTGCACGAGAAGCGCCGGAGATAATCATGACGCTGCCGGTGATCTATCACGAACAGAGCCACGGGGTGCGGGACTGGTATGACAAAGAACTGTTTGAGCGGATATTTCCGGCGGACGGCACAGTGGTGGACCCCGCACGGGAACTGCGGCTGTATCAATTTGAGGTCAATATCTGCCGGAAAGTACTGCAGATGGATTTTGTCAGAAGGACGGGGTTTTCTTTTCGGGAAAAGATGAAATGGGAAGATGTATATCCGCATTTCTATCTGTTGTCCCGCTGTCGGTTGTGTATGGGGATCTCGACAGGGTTCTATTATCGGATCGGAGAGGGGACACAGACTACGGCGTGTACGGGAAGCGAGCGTCTGGAGATTCTGCAGGTTTTTGATGATCTGGAAAGGTTTCTGGAACAGGAGGAAGAAAGCCTGATCTTTCCGGTGATGAGGGTGATCGTACGATTTGCGTTCTGGTGTATCTGCATGGCGGATCTGGAGACCAGAGAGGTGCTGGTCAGACGGGTGCAGAATTTTTTTGGCAGACTGCCGGGGCGTTACAGGCGCATACTGCTCAGGGAGTGTATCAGACAGTATTGCCTGAAAGATGCCGTTCAGTATGCACTGCTCACTGCTGCGCTCCGGTATCGCTTTTGTGGGCTGATTTTCTATGATTATCTGCCGCAGGAAATATGTGAGCGGTTTTTTAAGAAGATTCTCAGGGCACAAAAAAGGGTTTCCTGAACCGGAAAGGTGCACGGCAGGAGTGGAAAAGGGATGGAGCAGATTAAAAGTTATCTTTCGTTACAGGAATCGGTGGGGAAAGTACTGATCGTGGGAGATGGGCAGTGGGAGGATACACTGGCACGTTATCTGCAGCGAAGCGGTAAGGCGGCCGGCATCTGCAGGCTGACGCAGCAGGAGCGGGAAAATCTGCGGAATGCGGCGGCGCAGCAGAGTACGGCGGCCGGACAGGAGCGGCTGACGCAGCAGAATCTGTTGACTCTGCAGAATCTGGCAGCAGAACGACAGATTGAGTCCATTGTGTTTGGGCCTGGCTGGGTGGAGGGATTGAAGTGTCTTACAGGTATCAGGTTGCGGTATCTGATCGGGCAGATTGGTCAGGGAGAAGATTATTTCGGCCTGTGGGAGTCATTCAGCGTGCAGGCGGAGCATATCTGTATCGTCAGGGAGCGGCCCTGTGTGCAGGGGCGTGATGCGGAGCGCCGGGAGGTCCTGGAATGGAACAGGCGCGAAACTCCTGTGGAGCTGTCGGTGATCATTCCGGTCTATAATGTGAGGCCTTATCTGGAGCAGTGTATCCGTTCCCTGACTGCCTGGAAGGCGTCGTATGTGGAATATCTTTTTGTAGACGACGGCTCCACGGACGGCTGCGACGGGCTGTTGGAGGCCTGGGCAGCGCAGGATGGAAGGATCAGGCATATCCGGAAAGAGAACGGCGGCTGCGCGTCGGCCAGAAATCTTGGGCTGGAGAGTGCTGTCGGAAATTATGTGGGGTTTGTGGACGGAGACGATTTCGTGGACAAAAAGATGTTCCGCATGCTTTTACAGCGGGCTATGATGGGCCGTTATGAAATGGCTTATTGCGGGTTCTCGGAATACCACGAAGGGGAACAAAGGACAGTGGCAGTGCGCGGTGAGTGTATGCAGGAGCCGTACCTGTCGGGAACCCGGGCGGCAGAAGATGTGCAGAGACTGGTGATCAGAACGAAGGTTGCGATCTGGCGCTGCCTGTACCGGCGGGAATTCCTGCTGCGGGAGGGAATCGTATTTCATGAGGAGCTGAAGCGGTTCGACGATCTGCCTTTTAAGGTGGAGAGCGGTTTTCTGGCAAAAAGTGTTGTCTGCGTACCGGAGCATCTCTATTATTACCGGATCGGAAGGCCTGGGCAGGACGTAGCGTGTACGGATGAAAGGCTCTTTGTACATTTTGATATCTTTGCGCTTCTGGATGCCAGGATCATGCCGATGAAGAACCGCAGGCTGCTGGATTATCTGCAGATCGTAAAACTGCATACACATGGTTATGCGTTGAGCAGGATCGACAGAAAGTATTACAGAGCCTATCTGCGAAAGGCGCGGGTGCAGCTTGACCGGTCGGCAGGGTTTCTACGGACACTTTGCCTGATGCTTGTTTACGGAGGGAGGGGTAACATGGGATGGTATTTCCTCAGCAGTTTCATGAAAAGAGGGAAAGCTAAAGTCTCAACAGGACCGGAAAACACCAAAAGTTAAAGTGCAGAGAAACCGGAGGATACAGGATGCAGAAGACATTGTCTATCATCATACCAATCTATAATGTGGAGACATATCTGGAACAGTGTCTTAAGAGTGTTGTCTGTCAGCTGGATGAAGGTATGGAATCTCTGGTGGAGGTGATTTTGGTGGACGACGGTTCCACAGACGGTTCCGGACAGATCGCCGACCGGTATGCACAGAGCCGGCCGGGGATGCAGGTCATTCACGGGCCGAATGCGGGGGTGGCCGCAGCGCGCAATACCGGAATCAAACTTGCACAGGGGGAATGGCTGTATTTTATGGATTCCGATGACTGGCTGGCAGACAACGGGATCGCCATGCTGCTGGCAGGAATGAAAAGATACGCGGAAGCGGACATGATTCTGTTTGACGGCTATCGGAACAGCGCAGCGAAAGAACAGCCGTGGGAACATTTTGCGCACAGCAAAAGGTGGCGCGCGGGAAGAAAGCTGCATAAGCTGCAGCGGGGCGTGTTGTATTATCCCATGGATTTTCCGGAGTGCAGAGTATCGCTTGCGGCACCCTGGGATAAGCTCTACCGGCGGGAGTTCCTGCTGCGCTGCGGCATCCTGTTTCGGGAGCAGCTGCAGGTGCTGGACGATATGGTCTTTAATATGGAAGTACTGGGAAAGGCCGGCTGTGCGGCCTATGACAAGAGCAGGATCTATCATTACCGGTATGTGGAAGCATCCATCACAAACAAGTATCAGGCGGATCGGGTCACACAGGATAAAAAAGTCTGGGATTACATCGAATGGTATCAGACCAGGCAGAGTGCAGAGGCGGTGTGGGAGGCGGATGAGACAGAAGCGTTCAGGCAGGCTTATTACTGCCGGATCATCCGCTCCTTTGCAATCTGCTGTCGGATTCATTTTTATCATAGAGAAAATGGAAAGTGCTTTGGTGGAAAACAACAGTACTTAAAAAGCGTGCTGGGAAGCAGCCCTTATGCAGAGGCTTTTGAAAAAGTCAGGTTCGGGAATCTGGAATGGAGACTGAAGGTGCTCGTGCTTTTCGTCAGATGCAGGCTGTACGGTGGTGTGTATCTGCTGCATCTGGCGGCCAGAGTTCTGTCAGGCGGATGAGTCGCCGAAGAAGTGCAGGATGGCATTGGTGAGGAAACGGGCATCACCGGCAGGTACGAAGATCGTATTCTGGTCGGCGCTGAAAAGCTCATGGTTGGCGGGGGTATCCCCCAGGATCATGGGCTTGTTCATTGCCCGGTAGATATAGGCTTTGCCGGGGATCGTCCGGGAGGCCTTCTCAATGCGGGCATCGAAATGTCCGGCGATGCACAGGTCGCAGAAGGCGATATGGCTTGCCAGGTCTTCCTGCATAAGCCAGTCCTGCAGACAGAGGTTTGGCATATCCTGTACCTTCTTTTTCAGAATGTCAGGGAGCGGCCCAATGAAATAAAAGTAATAGTCCGGCCGATCCCTCAGGGCGTAAAAGGCTTCCAGAATGATCTCATATCCCTGCAGGGGAAGCATGCTGCCGAAGAAGAGGACGGTGTGACGTTTTTGAAGCATCAACGGTTTGGGCACTGCCATTGGATGATAGAAGACCGGATCGGCCTCCAGGTAGAGCAGAGCCAGCTTATCCTTTTTGGCATGGAACTCTTCCATGAAATAGCTGCCGTGGCAGCCGGTATCACAGATGATCGTGTCGGCGCGTGCCAGTGTGCAGCTGTCCAGCCGGTGCAGAAGTTTTCCGAGCAGACCTTTTGGCCGGATGATCTGTCTGTCACAGCAGAAGGTGTCGTAGACAGAGATGAAGAAGTCGATCATGCGGTGTGCGCCTTTGAATTTCCATGCAAAAAAGGGCAGGATCAGCTGCGGTGCGAAACCGATAAAGACGGTATCATAGTGTCTGGCAGAGCTGAACAGAAGCCGCAGGTATACGTGAAGCAGCCTGACCGGATAGGTTTTTTCATCGGAGCCGATAATGCGGAATTGGGCGGCATATTGCTTCAGCAGACGGATTTCCTGCGTGTTTCGGATATAATCCAGCCGTTTCGTGGTGATGAACAGTACCTTTTTATTTTTTATGTATGCTATCATGACTATACTTTCCTTAGTAAAAGATATTATAAATAGCATAATAGCAAAAAAAGGATCGTAACGCCAGCATTAATGTGATATTTTTTCAAAAAGGAAGCACAGAAGGTCTTTTCGGTCTCTTGCATCCAGCTTCCGGTAGCAGCCGACCAGTAATTGTTCGTCCACAGACAGTTCGTCATAGTTGTCGGCAGGTCTGTCAGAGGACAGTTCTTTTAAAAATTGATGTAGTGTGTAAGTGTTCATGGTTATAGTATGCACGATTTGATTAAATTTGTAATTAAGGTAATACCTTAATCCGCAGCAGTGATATGGTGTAGTGGAAGGTGAAGAGGGGTAGTGCGCAGATGGAATATATTGTGATCGACATGCAGAGGACAGGGGAGCATATCAGGCATCTGAGCAGAGAAAAGAACACGTCGGTGAGAGAGATTCAGGAATATCTCGGGCTGGCATCGGTACAGTCGGTCTATGACTGGTTTCATGCGAGGACACTGCCTTCCCTGGATCATCTGCTGGCGCTTGGGCACCTGTGGGGGATCGGTATGGAAAGTATACTGGTGATAGACAAGATAGAGCGGACATGACGTATCATGTCCGCTCCTGACGCTCCTGTTTTCTGTTTTCATATTTTACTTTGAGAAAAGTCAGCATATCTTCCTGATCCCGCTGGTCCAAATGCTGAAAGTAGTAGAGCAACAGCTTCTCGTTATGATCCAGGGCCTTGAATTTCCGGCTCTGCTGCGGGTCGTTGACGTATGCCATGAATGCACTGAGATCTGCCGGAGGATCCTGCAGCAGCATGGAGGGCGGCTTTCTGGCAAAGTCGGAGTTGATATTGTAGGTTACCAGATATTCCATGAAATTCTCAACGGGAATGCCATAAAGGGCCGCCAGATTGTACAGGGAATTGACGGGAGGCGTTATGCGCCCGGTCTCATAATGAGAATAGGTCTGTCTCGTTATGTTCAGATGGGAAGCGACAAATTCCTGATGATATCCATGGGCTTTCCGCAGTTCTTTCAGATATTGTGACAGTTTGTTGCCGGTAGTAGTATCTATGTCCTCAAATCCTTTCTGTGTATATTTTGAATAAGATGCAGCAAACAACAAATAGCTATTTCTACATAGAATTTTAGTGAAAATAGCACTTGAAAATATAGTAATAATAGAGTTTTATAAACTAAATGATATTAATAATAGCTGTAAAATTGTTGTATGGATATCATTTCAGGATATGGCGACAGCGCGGCCATCAGGCCGTGTCGCAAATAAATCAAACGAGGAGGAATAACAATGAAAGCAAACATTGCTAAGAAGGTACTGCTTTGCACGTTGTCTGCAGCTCTTTTGGCAGCGCCTTGCGCCGGAGTATCTGCAGCCGGTACAGGTGCCGGCACGAAAGCGTCAAGCTCTGGCAGCAGCATCACTGCAGAGGTGGAGGAGATCGTTACTGCCAATGCCTGGGTGGGAAGCGATGACAATTCCGGAAGCGGTTCTTCGGTGACGGTTGCACAGGTTCCGGTAACGAGTTCTGTCGGAGGGGTGAAGTCTTCTCTGCCGGGTGTTTATCTTGCAACAAGTGTGAGAGGCACGGCAATTACGAGCAGCCTTACGTCTATTGCAGACAACTATGGGCTTAAGAACGGTGAGCGGCCTTATGCAAGAATCTACAACATGGACAGCAGGAAGAGCCACCTTGCACAGGCATGCATAGACGATGCGGCTGCAGCTATGGGAGCGGTTACCGGACCGGCCATCAATGTGGAGATCGGCAAGATGGCATCCGGTAAGTTCAGCCTGCTTCCGGCAGACGGGGCAGAGATCACCTTGAAGGTGGGCGTGCCGAAGTCCTTTGCACAGAGCGACAAGACATTTGCAGTCGTTGCCGTGCGTCCGGGCGGCGTTGTATCTGTTCTGACAGACACGGATACAGATCCGAACACGGTTACTTTCGATACGACGGCAGGTCAGGGTGTATATGCGTTGATCAAATATTAATGCGGTACAGTACCGGAATGAGGTTGGAAAAAGAAGGCTCTTTTTCCAACCTTTCTGCTGTATTAATTTAAGGAACAGGAATAGAGGGAGATGTTATGAGGCTTAAAAAAAGAAAAGAATGCCTCTTTTTTTTATTGTTTGCTTTTCTTATTTTCGGCATTTTTCAATATAGTATTCATAAAATATTCGGCATGGTCTATTTTCCGGACGAATTCGGTTACTGGGCCAGCGCGGCAAAGTGGAATGGATATGACTGGAGCAGTCTGACTGCGCTTGGATCTTATTATTCTTTCGGTTACAGTATACTGCTGGCGCCGATCCTGCGGCTTGGATGTGACGGCGTGACGGCTTACCGGATGGCGGTAGCACTCAACATGCTGCTGCAGGCGCTGGCAGCGCCAATGCTGTATGGCATTTTTCGCCGGATCTTTCCGGCATCGGATAGACAGCCGGCGGTCTGCGCCGTGGGAATTGCACTTTTTTATCCGGTCTGGATCTTTTACGCGCAGGTAACACTGGCGGAAGGGCTTCTTTTTTTCTTATATATCGGCGTTATCTATCTGTTGGCACGGACGGTGGAAAAGGCCCGTCCGGGAACGATCCTGCTGTTGTCGGCGGCATTGGTCTATCTGTATTTCGTTCATATGCGGACGATCGGGGTGCTGGCAGCCGCGGTGCTGGTGCTTCTGTGCTGGCTGTGGCAGGAACCTGCTTATCGCCGGCGGATGCTTATCGGTTTTGGGGTGCTGGCAGCCGGCGGTATTTTGGGAATTGTGCTGCGTCTTGTGGTGATCGGGGCCGTGTATGGGAATACGGAGCGGGAAATGCTTGCAGCAAACGACCTTACGGGGCAGTTTTCGAGAGTGGCGGCGGTTTTTTCAGCAGACGGGATTGTGCGGTTTTTCTGCGGAAGTGTGGGGAAATTGTTTTATCTCGGGGCATCCTCTTTCGGGACTGTGTATTATGCTCTGGTTCATGTCGGAAAAAACGGTGTCGGATTCCTGCGGAAGCTGCGGCATAAAGAGAAGATCCGAAGAGAAGAATGGCTGAGCCTGTTTCTGCTGTTTTCTTTTGCAGGGCAGTTCCTGATCACGGCGGTCTATATGAACGAACCGAGGCGGGCGGATGAGGTGGTATACGGAAGGTATAACGATTATCTGCTGCCTGTTTTTATGGGAACGGGTTTTCTTGTGATGTATCGCTGCAGAAGGCTTGTCAGAACGACGGTGGCCGTGACGGCGGTGCAGACTGCCATGCTGCCGGTTGTACTGTACGGAGAGCGGCTGTATGGCGGCAGTGAGATGCAGGGATATTTTATGGCGGGGATTGCCTATCTGGTGGACGACCTCCATTTTGAGGCGCTGCCGGACCTGACAGCCATTTGTCTTCTGGCGGATCTGATGATCGTGCTGTTTTCCGTGCTGGTCTGGCTGGGGAGAGAGAAGAAGCTGGATGTCTGCGTCATGGCTCTGGTTGTTTTTGCACAGATCATGCTGGGCTTCCGGCTGCACCACAAATATACGTACCTGTTCAATGAGCTGATCTACCGGGAGGTGCAGCTTAGCGGGTTTATCGGTCAGAAGGCGGGACAAAAGATCACCTGTCTGTATGAAGGCGGGACGGCGTACATTGATGTGATCCAGTTTAATCTTCCGCAGCATAAGATCGACGTGATCACAGAAAAAGAGATGACAGGCATATGTGATCCGGAAGAAAGGGGAGACGCAGCGCCGGGAGAGTATTTGCTTCTGGATATAGACAGCGCGTGGCGGGAACGGGTCGGGGAATGCTGGATTCCCTGCGCGGAAAGTGCCTGTTTTGCAGTGTATGAGAGAGAATCCTTCCTTGACTTTAGTGATTAAAAGTGCTAAAGTGTGAAAGGCGGTTTTTGTAGACGGCCGGAACCAATAACAGGAAAGGAGACTGTTCATGTCAGCATTGGAGGAGATTCGAAACCGTTTTAAGAAAGATCGTTTTGCGACGGAGGCCGCGGGGATCGTTATTGACCATGCAGAGCCGGGGAAGGCGGTGTGCTCTCTGACGTTGGAGGAGAAGCATATGAATGAGAATAATGTACCCATGGGCGGCGCCGTCTTTACGCTGGCGGATTTTACCTGTGCCATCGCATCGAACGGGTATTCCGAAAAGAAGACGGTCAGCCAGCAGGTATCCATTACCTTTCTCGCGCCGGCGAAGGGCAGCCGTCTGATCGCGGAGGCATCCTGTCTGAGGGAGGGGCGCACCACGGCGTTCTATGCGGTGGATGTGAAGGACGAGCTGGGAAATTATGTGGCTCATGCCACGATGAACGGATATATTATGAAGTAACGGATGATATATAGTAAACGAAATTTCTAATGTCGTTAACTATAGATTGTGGAATTTGAGAAGGAGGAACTCTATCATGGTGATCACGGAGTTTTTGGAGCGCAACGCGCGCCTGTACGGTTCAGATACGGCGCTGGTGGAGCTGAATCCCTCCCAGGAGCGGGACAGTGCGGTAACCTGGCGGGAGGCGAGTCTGATCGAGAGCGCGGAAAACGGCGCTCCTTACCGCCGGGAATTAAGCTGGGCGGATTTTGACAGGCGGGCCAACCGTTTCGCAAATCTGCTCCTAAGCCGTGGCCTGGAGCGGGAGACGAAGGTGGGTATTCTGATGATGAACTGTCTGGAATGGCTGCCCATCTATTTTGGGATATTGAAGGCGGGCGGCGTGGCCGTGCCCTTGAATTTCCGTTATTCGGCGGAAGAGATCAAATACTGTCTGGAGCTGGCGGATGTGGAGGTGCTGGTGTTCGGACCGGAGTTTATCAGCCGTATGGACACGATCGCGAAGGATCTGCCGGGGATTAAGACGATGTTTTTTCCGGGCCCGGAGGGACCTTCCTATACGGAAGACTGTTTAAAGCTGATGGGATTCTGTTCTTCCAGCGCACCGCCGGTGGCGCTTCAGGAGACGGATTATGCGGCCATCTATTTTTCTTCCGGAACCACCGGGTTTCCGAAGGCGATCCTGCATGATCACAGGGCGCTGCGTTCTTCCTGCGAGACGGAACATAATCACCATGGGCAGCGGAAGGAGGATGTGTTCCTCTGTATTCCGCCGCTTTATCATACCGGGGCGAAAATGCACTGGTTCGGTTCCCTGCTCACGGCCGGCAAGGCAGTCCTTCTACGGGGCGTGAAGCCGGAGTGGATCCTGCGGGCGGTGACGGAGGAGAAATGTACCATCGTGTGGCTGCTGGTGCCCTGGGCACAGGATCTTCTGGATGCCATCGACTCCGGCAAGGTGGAGATGGAACATTATCTGCTGGAGCAGTGGCGGCTGATGCATATCGGGGCACAGCCCGTGCCGCCCAGTCTGATTCAGCGTTGGAAGAAGCATTTTCCGCACCATCAGTACGATACCAATTATGGGCTGAGCGAGTCCATCGGGCCTGGCTGTGTGCATCTGGGCGTGGAAAATATACATAAAGTGGGAGCCATTGGAAAGCCGGGCTATCACTGGGAAGCAAAGATCGTAGACGAGCAGGGCCGGGAGATCGCCCAGGGTGATGTGGGCGAACTGATCGTTCATGGACCGGGCGTCATGCTCTGTTATTATAAGAATCCAGAGGCCACCGACGAGGTTTTGAAGGACGGATGGCTATACACGGGCGATATGGCGCGTATGGATGAGGACGGTTTTATCTATCTGGTGGACCGGAAGAAGGATGTGATCATCTCCGGCGGTGAGAACCTGTATCCGGTGCAGATTGAAGACTTCCTGCGCAGAAACGATAAGATCAAGGATGTGGCGGTGATCGGACTGCCGGACGCGAGGCTGGGTGAGATCGCGGCGGCGGTGATCGGACTGAAGGAGGATGTCTCCTGCACGGAAGAGGAGATCATGGAATTCTGCAGGGAACTGCCCAGATATAAGCGGCCGAAGAAAATCATCTTCGACGAGGTGCCGAGGAATCCTACGGGTAAGATCGAAAAACCGGTGCTGCGGGAACGGTACTGTCACGGCAGTCTGGTGGAGGCCCAGATCAGGAATTAAAGGAGCATAGGGATAAAATATACCGGAAGCTCAATCATGCAGCAAGAGGAGGGAGAAAAAGAAAATGGATCTTGTGATTAAATTAGTGATGCTCATCATCTTTTTCGGTGTCATGATCGGAATCGGACTTTATTGCCGGAAACATGCCACCGATGTGAACGGATTTGTGCTGGGCGGCAGGAGTGTGGGGCCGTGGCTGACCGCTTTTGCCTATGGGACGAGCTATTTCTCGGCGGTGGTTTTCGTGGGCTATGCGGGGCAGTTTGGCTGGAAATACGGAATCGCCGCTACTTGGGCGGGACTGGGGAACGCGTTCCTCGGTTCCCTGCTTGCCTGGGCGGTGTTAGGTCGCCGTACCCGTATTATGACACAGCATTTAGACAGCGCCACCATGCCGCAGTTTTTCGGAGAACGGTTTGAGAGTAAGCCTTTAAAACTGGCGGCTTCGGCTATTATCTTTATCTTTCTGATCCCTTATACGGCCAGTCTCTATAACGGGCTGAGCCGTCTGTTCGGGATGGCTTTCGATATTGATTACAGCGTGTGCGTGATCGTGATGGCTGTGCTCACCGGTATTTATGTCATAGCCGGCGGCTATATGGCTACTGCCATCAACGATTTTATACAGGGTATCATTATGATCTTCGGCATCGTGGCTGTGGTGGCAGCGGTATTAAACGGCCAGGGCGGTTTTCTGGCGGCGCTTGACAAACTGGCGGCTGTCAGTGACGAGTCGGTGTCGGCGGCACCGGGGGTGTTCAACTCCTTCTTCGGGCCGGATCCGGTGGGGCTTCTGGGGGTGGTTATCCTTACCAGCCTGGGGACCTGGGGACTGCCGCAGATGGTACAGAAGTTTTATGCCATCAAAAGCGAGAGCGCGATCAACAAAGGCATGATTATCTCCACTGTTTTTGCGGCTATCGTGGCGGGCGGCTGTTATTTTCTGGGCGGCTTCGGACGGCTGTTTGACGATAAGATCGATATTGCGGCGAACGGGTATGACTCGGTGGTGCCGACGATGCTGTCAGGGCTGCCGACGATCCTGATCGCGGTGGTGGTCATTCTGGTGCTTTCGGCCTCCATGTCAACGCTTTCTTCCCTTGTTTTGGCATCCAGTTCTACCTTGACGCTGGATTTCATTAAAGGTAATATTATGAAAGAGATGGATGAGAAGGAACAGGTGAAATGGATGCGGGCGCTGCTGGTGGTCTTTATCGCGATCTCCGTAGTGCTGGCGCTGATCCAGTACCGTTCCAACGTCACGTTTATTGCACAGCTCATGGGGGTGAGCTGGGGAGCGCTGGCCGGAGCTTTCCTGGCTCCGTTCCTTTACGGTCTGTATTGGAAGCGGACCACGAAAGCAGCCTGCTGGGTGAGTTTTTTGTTCTCCACGGTGGTGATGCTGGCGAACATCTTTTTCCGGTCGAGCTTTCCGGCGCTTTTGCAGTCGCCCATTAATGCCGGCGCCTTCTGTATGCTGGCCGGGCTTGTGATCGTGCCGGTGGTGAGTATGATGACGAAAGCGCCTGAAGGAAAAAGGCTGGAGGAGATCTTCTCCTGCTATGAGAAGAAGGTGACGGTTTCTGTGAAAGACTCCATCGGGGATCAAAATTAGGGAAAACGATGAAGGAGGAAAATGATATATGAAAACACTGATGCTCGGCAACGAGGCGGTTGCCAGAGGCCTTTATGAAGGAGGCTGCAGCTTCGTATCCAGCTATCCGGGAACGCCCAGCACGGAGATCACGGAGTGCGCGGCGAAGTATGAGGAGCTGTATGCGGAGTGGGCGCCCAATGAGAAGGTGGCGCTTGAGGCAGCATTCGGTGCATGTCTTTCCGGAAAGAGAAGCTTCTGTGCCATGAAGCATGTAGGCCTTAACGTGGCGGCGGATCCGCTTTTTACCATATCTTATACGGGAGTGCATGCCGGACTGGTGATCGGCGTGGCGGATGATGCCGGCATGCACAGTTCCCAGAACGAACAGGATTCCAGACATTATGCGCAGGCGTCCAAGATTCCCATGCTGGAGCCTTCCGATTCCGCGGAGGCGCTTGCCTTTGCGAAACTTGCCTATGAGCTTTCGGAAGAATTCGATACGGCGGTGCTGCTTAAGATGTGCACCCGTGTCAGCCATTCGCAGAGCGTGGTGGAGACGGGGGAAAGGGTGCTTCCGGCGCAGAAGAAATATGAGAAGAACCCGGGCAAATACATTATGATGCCGGCTAACGCCAAGAAGCGTCATCCGGAAGTTGAGGCACGTACAAAGGCACTGACAGCCTGGGCGGAGACGACAAAGATCAACCGCATCGAGGCGGGCAGCGATCAGTCCTGCGGCATCATTACCTCCTCCACTTGTTATCAGTATGTGAAGGAGGCCTTCGGGGATACGTATCCGGTATTGAAGCTTGGTATGATCTGGCCCATGCCGGAGCAGAAGATCAGGGAGTTTGCGGCTGCTGTAAAGCGGCTTGTGGTGGTAGAGGAGCTGGACGGTTTTATCGAGACTCACTGCAGGCGTCTGGGGCTTTCGGTGTCCGGCAAAGACTTGTTCTCCAATATCGGCGAGCTGAGTCAGAATCTGGTGAAGGAGAAGCTGGGCGGGAACGTACAGGCGGGAGCAGCGCTTGATGAAGTCATTCCGGCCAGACCGCCCGTGATGTGCGCCGGCTGTCCGCACCGCAGTATTTTCTATGTCTTGAAAAAGATGAATCTCACGGTGCTGGGAGATATCGGCTGCTATACGCTGGGAGCCGTGCAGCCCCTGGGAGCCATCGACACGACGATCTGTATGGGCGCTTCCGTTTCCGGACTGCATGGATTTGTGAAAGCAGGAGACAAGGAGAGCGCAGGCAGGACGGTGGCGGTCATCGGGGATTCCACATTCATGCATTCCGGTGTTACGGGGCTGATCAACATTGCGTATAATGAATCGAATTCCACGGTGATCATACTGGACAACTCCATTACGGGTATGACGGGGCATCAGCAGAACCCTACCACGGGCTATAACCTGAAAGGAGATCCCTGTGCGAAGATCGATCTGGAAAGTCTGTGCCATGCCGTGGGGATCAAGCGGGTAAGGGTGGTGGATCCTTACGATATGGAGATCTGTCAGGCAGTGATAGCAGAAGAGCTGGCGGCAAAAGAGCCTTCGGTCATCATTTCCCGTCGTCCCTGTGCGCTGCTTAAGTATGTGAAGCATCCCGGACCCATCTGTTCCGATGCTGAGAAGTGTAAGGGCTGTAAGGCCTGTATGAAGATCGGCTGTCCGGCTATCAGCATGGTGGACGGCAAGGCGAAGATCGATGCGACGCTCTGTGTGGGCTGCGGCGTCTGTGAACAGTTGTGCAAATTTGACGCGCTGGGCAGGGCTGAATAAAGCGCTTCGGAATGGAGGTAAATATGGAAACAAAGAATATTATGATCGTGGGAGTAGGCGGACAGGGCACGCTGCTTGCAAGCAAACTTCTGGGGCGTCTGCTTCTGGGGAAGGGATTTGACGTGAAGGTGAGCGAAGTGCACGGTATGAGCCAGCGGGGCGGAAGCGTTGTCACCTATGTGCGCTGGGGAGACAGAGTCTGTTCCCCTATTATTGACAAGGGACAGGCGGATTGCATTCTTTCTTTTGAACTTCTGGAGGCGGCCCGCTATACGGAATATGTGAAGCCGGGCGGAAGAATCATTGTCAACAGCCAGCAGATCAATCCGATGCCGGTGATCGCGGGGATGGCTGCCTATCCGGAGAATCTGGTGGAAAAGATGGCAGCCCTTGACATCCAGGTGGACGCGCTGGATGCGTTGTCCCTGGCGGAAGAGGCGGGGAGCAGCAAGGCAGTGAATCTCGTACTGATGGGCAGACTTGCGAAGCATTTTGATTTTACCGATGAGGAGTGGATGGGCGCCATTGAGCAAAGCGTGCCGTCAAAATTTCTGGAATTAAATAAGAAAGCGTTTGAACTGGGGCGAAGTGCATAGATTGAAAAATCAAGGGTTTTCGGATTTTTTATTTAAGCAGTATTGCTGGCAGGCCTGTGATATGCATGGTTATCAGTGTCATAAACTTTAAGAAAACAGATTTCAGCAGTGTAGAGAAGGAGATCGGAAAAATGGAACGGTATTACCAAAAGGAAATTGAAACTGCGGACAGGGAGCAGGTTCTTGCGTGGCAGAATGAGCGGCTGGTAAAGCAGGTGCGCCACGTGTGGGACAATGTGCCTTACTACCGCGCGAAAATGGAGGAAAAGGGAGTTACGCCCGAGGATATTCAGAGCGTGGCGGATCTGCATAAGCTGCCTTTTTTGACCAAGGACGATTTAAGGGAAGCGTACCCTTACGGTCTGCTGGCAAGGCCTCTCAAGGACTGCGTGCGTATTCAGTCTACTTCGGGGACTACGGGACGCCGGGTGGTGGCCTTTTATACCCAGCACGATATTGATCTGTGGGAGGACTGCTGCGCCCGGGCGATCATGGCGGCAGGCGGCACGGAAGAAGATGTATGCCATGTGAGTTACGGGTATGGCCTTTTTACAGGAGGGCCGGGCTTAAACGGCGGCAGCCATAAGGTAGGCTGTCTGACGCTGCCCATGTCTTCCGGCAACACGGACAGACAGCTGCAGTTTATGGTGGATTTGGGTTCCACGATTCTGTGCTGTACGCCTTCCTATGCCGCTTTTCTGGCGGAGAGCATTCATGAGAGAGGGCTGCAGGATCAGATCAAGTTGAAAGCAGGTATCTTCGGCGCGGAGGCATGGAGTGAGGAGATGCGGCAGGATATTCAGAATAAATTGCGCATTAAGGCCTACGATATCTATGGTCTTACAGAGACAAGCGGTCCCGGTGTGGCTTTCGAGTGCAGCGAGCAGACCGGTATGCATATCAATGAAGACCACTTTATTGCGGAGATCATCGATCCGGATACAGGCGAGGTTCTGCCGGAGGGCAGTAAGGGCGAGCTGGTGTTTACTTCGATCACAAAAGAAGCCTTTCCGCTGCTGCGTTACCGTACCAGAGACATCTGCGTGCTGACAAGAAAGAAATGTTCCTGCGGCCGTACTCATGTGAAGATGAGCAAGCCGATGGGCAGAAGCGATGATATGCTGATCGTCAAGGGCGTGAATGTCTTCCCGTCCCAGATCGAGACGGTGCTTCTGGAGCAGGGCTATCCGGCTAATTATCAGATCATCGTGGATCGCGTCAACAATTCCGATACCATCGAAGTGATGGTGGAGATGACACCGGAGAACTTCTCCGATAACCTGGGTAAGATCACGGCGATGGAGAAGAGCCTTGTATCAGCCTTGAAAGCAATGCTGGGCATCTATGCGAAAGTGCGGCTGGTGGCACCCAAGTCCATTACGAGAAGCGAAGGCAAGGCAGTGCGCGTGATCGATAAGCGTAAGATTTGATAAATTAGAATTGAAGAAAGGAGCAAGGTTGTAATTATGACAATACCTCAAATTTCTGTATTTTTGGAGAATAAAGCGGGACAGCTGGCGGATATCACCGGGATTCTCTCGCAGAATCAGGTGAATATGCGGGCTATCAATATCGCGGAGACGACGGATTACGGCGTATTGCGGCTGATCGTGGATGATGCTGCGAAAGCATCATCGATTCTTCTGGAACAGGGCTTTATCCTGACCATGACACCTGTGGTTGGCGTGGCTGTTCCGGATACGCCCGGCGGGCTGAGCAAGGTACTCAGTGTGATTTCCAGCGCCGAGATCGATGTGGAATATATGTATTCTGTTTTTGGGCAGAAGGACGGGCAGGCATGTATGATCTTCCGTGTGGCGGATTCGGACGGGCTGACAGCAGTTCTGGAGAAGAACGGGATCGGTACGATCGCGGGGGAGGATCTGGGATTACATTAGGCAGGAAATTTAAAATAGAATAGGAGGCTGTCGTGAGCACAGCATTCATGCAGTATAGGTATAGTAAACGACATAACAAATTTCTGGACAGGAGATTTGTGGAATGTCAGGGCCGTTTATTGCAGGAATTGCCGGCTTATGACAGCCTCTTATTTGTTTGCTTGTTACGGATGCCGCGGACAGCTCCGATATACTGTAGTTCCGGTCAGAACTTTTTCCGGTAATAGTGCTCCATCCGCTGGATCAGCTGATAGAAGATCATGGCGATCGCGCACAGGATAATGATGGATGTAATCACCATGTTGAGCTGGAAGAAACAGACAGCGGGAATGACAGAGACAAATATGCAAAGCACCTTCCGATTCAGATTTTCTGTGACTTACGCGTTGCACCGCTCACAGAAAACACTTTGCGGTATATTAGCCGTAAACAATAACGGCAAAGGCTTCATCAGTCGAGTGTATGTGTTTGCATTCTTGAAATCTTTAGAAACAGATAGTATACTAAAATAGAAGAAAGGTCAAGTTAATTTGAAAAAGGATTTTTAAATGGCACAAAAGAAACAGGACTTAAAACCGGATACGGTTTTGAAAAATTATTGGCGTAACAATGACAGATTTGCAGATTTCTTTAATGCAGTTCTTTTTGAAGGCAGACAGGTTATTAAACCGGAAGAACTGGAGGACATTGATACTGAGGAATCTTCCATACTGGAACATAGAGAATTTACCGAAAGTATTCAGACGTCCAGGGACAATATAAAAATACAAAAGAAGTCGACAGCGTATGGTATTGAGCTCGTAATGCTTGGAATGGAATCACAGGAACATATCCATTATGCTATGCCGATGAGAGTTATGGGGTATGATTACAGTGTTTATAAAAAGCAGTATGATATCAATGCAGATAAGTGTAAAGGGGTGAAAGATCTGAACGGGGATGAATTCTTGTCCGGTATGAGAAAAACAGACAAATTCACTGCGGTCATTACGGTAGTTGTTTATTATGGTGAAAAACCATGGGATGGTGCCAGAAGCCTTCATGAGATGCTCAACATTCCGGAAGAGATGAAAAAATATGTCAATGATTACAGGATGATACTCGTAGAAGCAAGAGAAAATAATTTGATGCTGCAGAATGAAAATAATGTGGATTTTTTCAATCTGCTTGCGATCATTTTAGACAGGAGTATTTCAAGGAGTGAAGCGAAGGAGAAAGCCATACAATATAGTGATAGGCATGGTACGGATAAATCGGTGATCATGACATTGGCAGGAGCAGCTAATGGTAAGATTGATTATAATGTTTTTGAAAAAGGAGATGGTAAGATGTGTACTTTGTTTGAAGAGATAGCAAGAGAGAATGAAATCAAGGGAATAAAACAAGGAATAGAAAAAGGAAAAATAGAAGGTAGAGCGGAGGGTATAATTGAAACAGGTGTTGACTTTGGACTTTCAGACAAAGAGATACTGGATAAACTCCAGATCAAATTAAATATTTCTCTGCAGATGGCGCAGGAATATTTTTCGAAGTATGGAAAATAGGATGTGTAGAGGAAACAAGTTATTATGCAGTCAAAAGAAGTTTTTAAATAATTTAAGCAGTGGGGACAGGTAAGAAGCCTGTCCCTTATCTTATGGAAAGTGAAAGGAGGCTTGGTCGCTGTCTGCAGGAAGGACAGCGGCCTTTCTTGATTATGGCAAAGATAAACAAGATCGTTGAAGAAGGAGTACGGACTGATTATACCAGTGTGATCGTAAGCTACAGTAATGGGATTGACAGTACCGGAGCACTATACTGGGCACTGCAGGAGTTTCCGAAAGAAAAGATATTCTTAATGTACTGCGATACCGGGTTTGAGTACCCGGAAAATATCGGGATGTTTTATAGGACGGCAGCATTTATCGGTGTCAGACCCGTACTGCTGCAGCATCCAAAGGGATTCCTGGATCTCCTTCTAGAAGAAAGGATGAAATGGCCGGATATGAAGAACAGATGGTGTACGGCATATCTTAAGACCGGGGTGACAGACAAATGGATCCGGGCAAACAGGGAGCTGTTGGGGAATAAGTGTCTTTTCATATCCGGGGAGCGCAGGGATGAGAGCAAGGGGAGGGCAAAACTTCCGGAGATAGAGTACCACAGCACAACACTATGGACGAAGCGAAAAGGAGATTTTACCTGTCACTGGTACCGTCCGTGTCTCGACTATGAGAAGGGCAGGATGTTTGAATGGGGAAAGAAACTGCATCTGGAGCCGCACTTCTGCTATGAATATCTGGGACGCTGCAGTTGTATGGCATGTATGTTCATGAACGACCGACATGCGATAGAGAATATGAAACGGTATCCGGATCAGATACAGCCGTTTATACAGGCCGAGATCAGGCTGGCGCATACTTGGAAAAAAGGCCGGAGCCTGGAACAGCTGTGGGATCAGTGTCATGATATTGATGACGTAGAGCAGGATAAACTGGTGAGTTGATTTTTATACAGTCCGATCATGATCCGGAGAGGATGATGACCAGGCCACAGAGATGGACAAAAGGCTGTCTCGGTTTTAAAGAAAAGGTAACAGTGATGTTACTAAAGTAGTTGTACGATATAAGACTGCACAAGAATAGTAGAGCAACTCTGGTAAGGTACAAGATGGTGATAAATCTGTTGTATTTTACAGAGGGAATTTGTATAATATAATCAAAGAAAAGAGGATATAAAAGATGAAAAATCAGACAGAACTTAATACAATATGGGAATCTTTAAGGATATCCAATGAGTTCATGTTCGGTAAAATCATGCAGGATGCGGAATTGTGCAAAGAATTACTGCAGAGAATACTGCCGGATTTGGAAATCGACCATATAGAATATCCGGAAGCGCAAAAGAGTATCAGACTCGATATGGACGCGAAAAGCGTCAGACTGGACGTCTATGTGCGTGATGGGAAAGGCACTGTTTACGATATCGAAATGCAAGTTGTAGATACAAAAGAACTGCCTAAACGGAGCCGGTACTATCAGAGTATGATAGACTTACAGCTGATTGACAAAGGGGAGCACTACAAGAGATTAAAGCCGAGTTATATTATTTTTATCTGCCCGTTTGATCTTTTTGAAAAAGGAAGGCACATCTATACTTTTGAAAATATATGTAAAGAGGATAACAGTGTTTTCCTGAAAGATGGAGCAGTAAAAATATTCTTGAATGCTGACAGCGGCCAGGATG